>Ga0299912_10000694_pt1 | contig 27699 bp, 37 predicted proteins | sample RVTome_2_FD_207667 | JGI IMG/M metagenome (GOLD analysis project Ga0299912, IMG submission 207667) | Soil microbial communities from uranium-contaminated site in the Upper Colorado River Basin, Wyoming, United States - RVT95D214 (version 2) ... | reverse complement strand
TGAGCAAAGAGGAAGGCGGCCGTCACACGCCGTTCTTCAACGGCTACCGTCCGCAGTTCTACTTCCGCACCACGGACGTGACCGGTGCCTGCGACCTGCCGGAAGGCGTAGAGATGGTGATGCCGGGCGACAACGTCGCCATGACGGTGAACCTGATCGCGCCGATCGCGATGGAAGAAGGCCTGCGTTTCGCCATCCGCGAAGGCGGTCGCACCGTCGGCGCCGGCGTGGTGTCGAAGATTATTGAGTAATTAGTGACTGTAACGAGTTTCTAGTGGCTAGGGTGTATGTCTCGCTACTGGCTACTAGTCACTCGCAACTGTTTCTCTGAGGGTTAACAGAATGGCAGCTGGACAAAGAATTCGAATTCGCCTGAAGGCTTTTGATCATCGTCTGATCGATCAGTCTGCGCAGGAGATTGTGGAGACCGCAAAGCGGACTGGAGCGCAAATTCGTGGCCCTATCCCTCTGCCGACCAAGTGTGAGCGCTGGACCATATTGACTTCGCCGCACGCAAATAAAGATGCGCGAGATCAATATGAAATGCGTACCCATAAGCGGCTGATGGATATCGTCGATCCCACGGATAAAACCGTGGATGCGCTGATGAAGCTTGATTTGGCCGCCGGTGTCGATGTCCAGATTAAGCTAGGTTGAGCTTAAGGGTGGTTTGTTAACGGTTTATGAAGAATCGCTTGCTGATGATAAAGAGTCAGCATTTGCAGAGGATCAAGAGATGACGATCGGAGTAGTCGGCCGCAAAGCAGGAATGACACGCGTCTTCACAGAAGATGGTGTTTCCGTTCCCGTGACGGTAATAGAAGTTGATCCCAACCGCGTGGCTCAGGTCAAGACCGGGGATTGTGATGGTTATCGCGCCGTCCAGGTGGCGACAGGTACTCGCCGTCCTTCACGTGTAAACAAGCCGGCGTCGGGACACTACGCAAAGGCGGGTGTTGAGGCTGGACGTGGACTGTGGGAATTCCGCATGGCCGATGGCGAAGGGGATGACCTTGCAGTTGGCTCCATCATCAATGTCGGGATATTCACCGAGGGTCAGAAAGTGGACGTTACCGGTACCAGTATCGGTAAAGGTTTTGCGGGTGTGATAAAGCGCTACCACTTTAGAATGCAAGATGCGACCCACGGCAACTCGCTATCCCACCGTGCCCCGGGTTCTATTGGTCAAAACCAAACCCCCGGCCGTGTCGTCAAGGGCAAGAAAATGTGCGGTCATATGGGTAATGTGCGACGCACTATGCAGAACCTCGAGGTGGTGCGGGTTGATGCAGAGCGTAACTTGCTCCTTGTCAAAGGCGCAGTTCCTGGCTCCGAAGGCGGTGACGTTATTGTGCGCGCCGCAGTAAAAGTGCGTAGATAAGGGGCGGAATCATGGATCTCAAATTAACCACCGCGACCGGTAAGGCCTCAACAAAATCGGTTGAAGTGTCTGAAACTAACTTCGGTCGTGAATTTAACGAAGCCTTAATTCACCAAGTAGTGACGGCTTATCTCGCGGGTGGCCGCAGCGGCACGCGCGGCACCAAAACCCGCGCTGAGGTATCCGGTGGCGGCATCAAGCCTTGGAAGCAGAAGGGTACGGGACGCGCCCGCGCCGGTTCTACCCGCAGTCCGCTGTGGCGCACTGGCGGACATACTTTTGCCTTGAGTCCGCAGGACCATTCGCAAAAGGTTAACAAGAAGATGTATCGCAGCGCGATTCGTTCCATCCTCTCGGAAATGGTTCGGCAGGATCGCTTGGCTATCGTCGATAAATTTGAAGTTTCCGAGGCCAAAACCAAAGCATTGTTGGAAATGCTGACCGCAATGGATTTTTCGTCAGGTTTGATTGTGACGGAAGCCATAGACGACAAGCTGAATAAATCTGCTCGTAACCTGAGAAATATCAATGTGCTGACCGCCGCTGAGATCAATCCCGTCAGCTTGGTAAGCAGCGAGAAGGTTCTGATGACGGTGGCTGCTGTTAAGCAGATAGAGGAGATGCTCGGATGAATAATGAGCGCATGATGAAAATTCTGCTGGCGCCGCACATCACTGAAAAGGCGGCCATCGTTGGCGAACAGTCTAATCAGTATGTGTTTAAGGTTGCTACGGATGCGACCAAGCCTGAAATCAAACAGGCGGTTGAAAATCTGTTTGCAGTAAACGTGGACAGCGTCCGTGTTACCAACGTGAAAGGTAAAACAAAACGCGCAGGATTCCGCTTTGGTCGCCGTAAGGATTGGAAAAAGGCCTATGTCCGCGTGAAGTCCGGTCAGACCATCGAATTCGTCGGTGGCGAATAGGTTCTCGGAGTAGCGAAGAATGGCAATTGTAAAATCAAAACCCACTTCACCCGGACGCCGCTTTGTCGTACGGGTGGTAAACACCGAGCTCCATAAAGGTGAGCCCTATGCGCCGTTGGTAGAAAATAAGTCGCGCAAGGGTGGCCGCAATAATCAGGGGCGTATCACCGTCCGTCACCAAGGTGGTGGACATAAGCAGCATTACCGCGTCATCGACTTCAGGCGCATGAAGGACGGTGTTAAGGGAACGGTAGAGCGTCTCGAATACGATCCTAATCGCAGTGCCAACATTGCACTGCTTTTGTATACCGATGGTGAACGTCGTTACATGATCGCCCCCAAGGGGTTGGCGACCGGTGATGTGGTTTTGTCGGGTAACGAAGCGCCTATCAAAGTGGGCAATTGCCTGCCGATCCGCCGCATACCCGTGGGTACGACCGTGCACTGCATTGAAATGAAGCCCGGCAAGGGTGCGCAGCTTGCACGGAGCGCTGGTGCATCCGCGCAGCTGGTGGCCCGTGAAGGTGAATATGCAACACTGCGTCTTCGCTCCGGTGAAATGCGCAAGGTGCATACTGAGTGCCGCGCCGTTATCGGCGAAGTGGGCAACAGTGAGCATAGCCTGAGTAAATTGGGCAAGGCCGGTGCGTCTCGTTGGCGGGGTGTTCGACCCACCGTGCGTGGTGTGGCCATGAACCCCGTTGATCACCCGCATGGTGGTGGTGAAGGAAGAACCTCTGCCGGTCGCCACCCCGTATCACCATGGGCGACGCCGACGAAAGGTTATAAGACCCGTAGTAACAAACGTACCGATGGCATGATTGTCCGCCGTCGCAAGTCCAAGTAACTGAAAGAGATCTCGCATCGTGCCACGTTCAGTCAGCAAAGGGCCATTTATCGACTTGCATCTCAGCAAGAAGGTGCAAGAGGCCGTGGGAACAAATAGCAGGAAACCGATAAAGACCTGGTCGCGCCGGTCCATGATACTGCCGGACATGATCGGTCTTACCATAGCCGTGCACAATGGTCGGCAGCATGTTCCGGTGTTTATCACCGAAGACATGGTTGGCTACAAGTTGGGCGAATTCGCTCCGACCCGTACCTTTAGAGGGCACGTGGCGGACAAGAAAGGCCGCTAAGGGGTATTGAGATGGAAGTGAGTGCAAAGTTGCGCAACGCACCGTTGTCGGCGCAAAAGGGTCGTTTGGTGGCGGACCAGATTCGTGGTGTCCCGGTTGAGCGGGCGCTGCACATTCTTATGTTCAGCCCAAAGAAGGCGGCCCATCTGGTGAAGAAGGTGCTGGAGTCTGCGATTGCCAATGCAGAGAACAACGCAGGAGCCGACATCGACGAGTTGAAGGTCTCCAAAGTTTTTGTGGATGAAGGGCCGACTCTAAAGCGTATGCACGCGCGAGCCAAAGGGCGCGGTAATCGTATCAGCAAGCGCCGCAGTCACATCACCGTTACGGTCAGCGATAGTCAAGGGGTCTGAAATGGGACAAAAAGTAAATCCAATCGGTATCCGCCTGGGCATCGTTAAAGACTGGACGTCGAAGTGGTACGCCGATACGAAGGACTTCGCGAACACCTTGAATATGGATTTGAAGGTTCGTGAGTTTATTAAGAAGACTCTCTCGAACGCGTCCGTAAGCCGTGTCCAAATCGAACGCCCGGCAAATAATGCGCGCATCACCATACACACCGCTCGCCCCGGTATTGTCATCGGCAAAAAAGGCGAGGACGTCGAGCGCCTTCGCCACGATGTCAGCAAATTGATGGGCGTGCCGGTCAGTATCAATATCGAAGAAATTCGCAAGCCTGAATTGGACGCAACGCTGGTCGCAGAAAACGTCGCACAGCAGCTTGAGCGACGCATTATGTTTCGTCGCGCCATGAAACGCGCCGTCACCAATGCAATGCGCCTGGGTGCTCAGGGCGTCAAGATTCGTGTGTCCGGCCGATTGAACGGCGCGGAAATCGCTCGAACCGAGTGGTATCACGAAGGCCGCGTACCATTGCATACTTTGCGCGCCGATATCGACTACGGTCTTGTGGAAGCGAACACGACCTATGGTGTCATCGGGGTGAAAGTTTGGCTGTTTAAGGGCGAAGTCTTTGATAAGGGTTTGGCTTCGGCTGAAAGTGCCGAAAAGCCCGCAGCGAACTAGGTGTAGGGAGTAAAAGTCATGTTACAGCCTAAGCGAACCAAGTTTCGCAAGCAAATGAAGGGCAAAAATCGCGGTCTCGCATTTCGCGGCAGCGATGTCAGTTTTGGTGAATTCGGGCTCAAGGCAACTGGTCGCGGTCGGCTGACGGCTCGTCAGATTGAAGCCGGTCGACGCGCCATGACTCGCTATGTCAAACGTGGCGGTAAGATCTGGATTCGAGTGTTCCCCGATAAGCCTGTCACCAAGAAGCCACTTGAGGTTCGCATGGGTAAGGGTAAGGGTGGTGTCGAATACTGGGTGGCCCTGATACAGCCCGGCAAGATGTTATTTGAAATGGAAGGTGTCGACGAAGGTACGGCGCGTGAGGCATTTCGCCTGGCCGCAGCCAAGATTCCGCTGCCGACTGCCTTCGTAACGCGGACGATAATGTAATGGACGTGAAAGAATTGCGTAACAAGAGTGCGACTGAATTGCAGGAAGAACTGGAAGGTCTACTGCGCGAGCAGTTTAGCCTGCGCATGCAGAAGGGTACCGGCCAACTGAGCAACTCAGCGCGGTTGCAGGTAGTTCGCCGAGGCGTGGCACGTATCAAGACAATCATGAATGAAAATGCAGGTAAGGCAGAATGAGCGAAGCAAAGGCAGCCCGGATCGTTACCGGCCGAGTCATCAGCAATAAGATGGATCAGACAATTACCGTTCTGGTCGAGCGCCGCGTCAAACACCCCCTGTATGGCAAGTTTATTACTCGCTCTACAAAGTTACATGCGCACGATGCGGGAAATGAGTGCCAGGAAGGCGATGAAGTCTCAATCACCGAGTGCCGTCCCATCTCTAAGACGAAATCCTGGCGATTGGTCGAAATTATTAAGCGCGCCGGCCAGTAATGCGCTGACGGCTTGGCCTCAGGGTCAAGACCGCCGAGGTGTAACCGCAGAGCCCAAAACGGAAAAAGAATTGGGCTCTGCTCATTTTAGTGGTATTATTGCGCGCCCTCGAAACCAGGGGTCTGGCTGTGTTGGGTGCAGATTGGCGGAGATGTATCGATGATTCAGATGCAAACAGTGCTGGACGTAGCTGATAACAGTGGCGCACGTCGGCTAATGTGTATCAAGGTTCTGGGTGGCTCCAAGAGGCGCTACGCAGGGATTGGCGACATCATCAAGGTGAGCATCAAAGAGGCAATTCCTCGCGGAAAAGTAAAAAAAGGCGAGGTCTATAATGCCGTAGTGGTGCGCACTGCAAAGGGTGTGCGTCGTGCTGATGGCTCCCTTATACGGTTCGACGGAAATGCCGCAGTGTTGCTGAACAACCAACTACAGCCTATTGGCACCCGTATCTTTGGACCCGTGACGCGCGAGCTTCGCACTGAGCGTTTCATGAAGATTATATCGTTGGCGCCAGAAGTGCTGTAACTGCGAGAGTAACGAATATGCGTAAGATTAAGAGCAAAGATGATGTCATCATCATCGCGGGTAAAGACAAGGGCAAACGTGGTTCGGTGCTGAAGATCCTGGCGGATGACCGAGTTTTGGTCGAGGGCTGCAATATGGCCAGCAAGCATGTGAAGCCGAATCCGAACATGGGTGTCAGCGGCGGCATTGTAGAAAAAGAGATGCCCCTTCATGTTTCTAACGTTGCACTCTTTAATGCAGCTACAGGTAAAGCGGATCGAGTCGGCTTCAAGATTCTTGAAGATGGACGTAAGGTTCGGGTGTACAAGTCCAACAACGAAGTTGTGGACATTTAAGGGCGAGCAAAATTATGTCCAGACTTAAAGATTACTACCAGGAAACTGTCGTTAAACAGCTGCAAGAACAGTTTTCTTATAAGAGCGTGATGGAAGTTCCCAGGATCACAAAGATCACCCTTAATATGGGTGTCGGTGAGGCCGTGGGCGACAAGAAGATCATCCAGCACGCGGTTGACGATATGACCAAGATAGGCGGTCAAAAGCCCGTCGTGACTCATGCGCGCAAATCAGTCGCCGGATTCAAGATCCGTGAAGAGTGGCCTATCGGCTGCAAGGTTACTCTGCGTCGTGACCGTATGTATGACTTCCTTGACCGTCTGATCAGCATCGCCATTCCCCGTATTCGCGATTTCCGCGGCTTGAATCCCAAGTCGTTCGATGGTCGTGGTAATTACAGTATGGGCGTTCAGGAACAAATTATGTTCCCTGAAATTAATTACGATCAGATCGATGCTATTCGCGGCATGGATATTACCTTTACAACAACGGCCAAGACGGATGATGAGGCGCGAGCCTTGTTGACGGCCTTCAATCTTCCGCTGAAAAAGTAAGCGAGCTCAGTCATGGCAAAAACCTCAATTATCAACCGAGAACAGAAGCGCAACCGTATCGTCAAAAAATACGCAGCCAAGCGCGCTGAGTTGAAGGCTAAGATGAAAAACCCAAACCTCAGCGCCGACGAAATGGCGGAGGTTCGTCGTCAATTTCAATCCTTGCCGCGAGATGCCAGTCCTTCCAGGCTGCGCAATCGTTGCCAGCAGACTGGGCGCCCACACGGTTACTACCGGAAGTTCGGGTTGTCGCGTACCAAGCTGCGTGAGGCCGCTATGCGCGGCGATATCCCGGGGCTTGTTAAGGCGAGTTGGTAGTCCTTTCCGGCATTAGAAATTCTTTCTGATATTTTTGGCGACTCAAGCCTAAGTCTAAGGGTTGAGTTTTATTTAGGAGTTTAATGGCATGAGCATGACTGATCCCATAGCAGACATGTTGACCCGCATCAGGAATGCCTTGTCTGCAAATAAGCAGACCGTGGCGATTCCGTCTTCTACGCTTAAGCTCGCCGTTGCAAAGCTTTTGAAAGAGGAAGGGTACATCAACAATGTTAGTGTGAAGGATATCGATGGTAAGCCGGTGATGGAAGTTTCCCTCAAATACTACGAAGGAAAACCGGTAATTGAATATATAAAGCGCGTAAGCACACCTGGTCTCCGTGTATACAAAGGCAAAGCAGAATTGCCGACTGTTATGAACGGCCTGGGGATCGCTGTCGTGTCCACCTCCAAAGGTCTGATGACAGACCGCGCAGCACGCAAAGCCGGTCACGGCGGTGAAGTGCTGTGTTACGTAGCCTAAGGAGGGTTGCAACATGTCTCGCGTAGCCAAGAATCCTGTTCCTCTACCAGTTGGTGTAGATGTGACGATTGCTGGTCAAACCCTCACGATTAAAGGCTCAAAAGGCCAGATAGCGCATGACATCCATGCCTCTGTGGAGGTCCTGAAGGTCGAGAACAAGCTGACGTTTTCGCCGCGAAGTGCTGATATGAAAGCGGATGCCTTGGCAGGCACTACCCGCGCCTTGGTCGGCAATATGGTGAAAGGTGTCACGCAGGGTTTTATGAAAAAGTTGCAACTGGTTGGCGTGGGCTATCGTGCCCAGTCCCAGGGAAAGGTGCTAAATCTATCTTTGGGCTTTTCACATCCGGTTGAGTTTTCAGTCCCTGAAGGCGTAACCGTTGAAACGCCGAGTCAGACGGAAATCCTTGTCAAAGGTGTCGACAAGCAAAAGGTTGGTCAGGTAGCGGCGGACATTCGCGCCTATCGTCCGCCCGAGCCGTACAAAGGCAAGGGTGTCCGGTATGCAGATGAAGTCGTTCTGCGCAAAGAAGCGAAGAAGAAGTAGAGGCGAACAGATATGGACAAGAAACAAGCTCGGTTGCGTCGTGCGCTTCGTACACGCTCAAAAATCAGAGAATTGGGCGCTCACCGCCTTTGCATCCATCGTACGCCTCGTCATACCTATGCTCAGGTCATCTCACCGGATGGTTCGCGTGTGATAGCGAGTGCCTCGACGTTGGAGGCAGAGGTCAAGGCTTCACTTAAGCACTCCGGCAACATCGAGGCGGCAACAAAAATTGGCCAGCTGATTGCCGAGCGTGCGAAGGCTAACGGCATCAACCAGGTGGCGTTTGACCGTTCGGGCTTTAAGTATCACGGGCGCGTAAAGGCCCTTGCGGATGCCGCGCGTGAAAGCGGCCTCCAAATCTAAGGTGTGAAAAAATGGCAAAATTTGACGCAGCGCAAAACAGTGACGGCCTCATAGAGAAGCTTGTCGGAATCAATCGGGTGGCCAAGGTGGTTAAGGGTGGTCGCCAGTTCGGTTTCGCGGCATTGACAGTGGTCGGGGATGGTGAGGGACGTGTCGGATTTGGGCGCGGCAAGGCGCGCGAAGTTCCGGTCGCAGTGCAAAAGGCCATGGATGATGCGCGCAAGAATATGCGCAAAGTAAATTTGAAGGGCGGAACTCTGCATTATCCCGTTACTGCCGTTCATGGGGCTGCGAAAGTCGTGATGCTGCCCGCCTCCGAAGGCACCGGAATCATCGCCGGTGGCGCAATGCGCGCCGTATTCGAGGCGGTAGGCGTGCACGATGTGCTGGCTAAATGTATCGGATCGAGTAATCCCGTAAACGTTGTGCGAGCAACTTTTAAGGGGTTGTCCGAAATGACGACGCCTGAAGCGATTGCGGCCAAACGCGGAAAAAGCGTTCAAGATATTCTGGAGTAGACCATGTCCAGCAAAGGCAAAGTAAAACTGACACTGGTGCGCAGCACTATCGGCAGAATCGAATCGCATAAAGCGTGCGTTTTGGGGCTGGGCTTGCGTCGTATGCACCACACTGTGACTGTTGAAGACACTCCGTGCAATCGTGGCATGATTAACAAAGTGTCATATATGCTAAAGGTTGAGGAAGTCTAAAATGCGAATGAATACCCTCAAGCCTGCAGAAGGCGCCAAGAAAACGGCAAAGCGTGTTGGGCGTGGCATCGGTAGTGGTTTAGGCAAGACCGGTGGGCGCGGACACAAAGGGCAAAAAGCACGCTCCGGCGGTTTTCATAAAGTCGGTTTCGAAGGCGGACAAATGCCGCTCTACCGTCGGTTGCCTAAGGTTGGTTTTTCATCGCGTCAGTCTCGTTATGTAGAAGAGATTCGACTGCATGAATTGGCGCTGGTTAACGCCGATGTAATCGATCTGTTGGCGCTAAAGGCCGCCAAGCTTGTTTCTCAGGAAACCAAGCGGGCCAAGGTTATTGCTTCGGGAGAGCTGACAAAGGCTGTCACGGTTCGTGGGCTGGGCGTAACCAAAGGTGCGCGCGCGGCTATCGAAGCGGCCGGTGGCAAAGTCGAGGAATAAGTGGCTGCTTCACGTTCCAGCATGATCGAGGCAATGGGCTCAGGAAAGCTCGTTGAACTTAAGCAGCGCCTGTTGTTTGTGCTGCTTGCGATGTTAGTGTTTCGCGTCGGCTCTTTCATACCTGTTCCCGGCATCGACCCGACAGCACTGGCAGCGCTCTTTGAGCAGCAGCGCGGTACCATTTTAGACATGTTCAACATGTTTTCCGGTGGCGCCTTGGAGCGATTGTCACTCTTTGCTTTAGGTGTGATGCCGTACATTTCTGCGTCGATTATTATGCAGTTGCTGTCGGCTGTGGTTCCAAAGCTGGAGCAGTTGAAGAAAGAAGGCGAATCGGGACGTCGCAAGATCACCCAGTACACCCGCTATGGAACATTGGTGCTGGCGACCTTTCAGTCAATCGGAGTCGCTATTGCCCTACAAAGCCAGCAAGTGGGAAATTTGCCGGTGGTTCCGACGCCAGGAATCGCCTTTGTCTTTACGGCCGTGGTGAGCCTGGTAACTGGAACGCTGTTCCTTATGTGGCTGGGTGAGCAGGTAACCGAACGTGGTATTGGTAACGGAATTTCACTGATCATCTTCGCTGGCATTGTGGCGGGAATGCCTGCTGCGATCGGCGGCACGTTGGAGCTTGCCCGCATTGGTGAATTGAGCGCGTTTTTTGTCATAGTGCTCATGCTTCTTGCCGTGCTGGTAACCGGGTTTGTAGTTTTTATGGAGCGCGGTCAAAGGCGCATTACCGTGAACTACGCTAAGCGTCAGCAAGGTGGAAAGGTATATGCGGCGCAGAAGAGTCATCTGCCGCTGAAAGTGAATATGGCCGGCGTCATCCCACCGATTTTTGCATCGAGCATCATTCTCTTCCCCGCGACGCTGGGCGGATGGTTTGGCAGCAGCGAGGGAATGGGCTGGTTGAAGGATATTGCTTCGACGTTATCCCCCGGGCAGCCGGTTTATGTGTTGCTGTACGCGTTGGCGATCGTCTTCTTCTGCTTTTTCTATACGGCTTTGATGTTCAACCCGAAAGATACGGCAGATAATTTGAAACGTTCGGGAGCGTTTATTCCCGGAATTCGGCCGGGGCAACATACGGCCAACTATATTGACTCGGTGATGTCTCGCCTGACCTTGGTCGGAGCGGTTTATATCACGGCGGTTTGCTTGCTGCCCGAACTGCTGATTGTGAATTGGAATGTCCCATTTTATTTCGGCGGTACTTCATTGTTGATCATCGTGGTGGTGGTTATGGACTTTATCTCTCAGATACAAGCCCATTTGATGTCGCACCAATACGAAGGCCTTATGAAAAAGGCGAATTTGAAGGGATACGGCCGTAGCGGATTGTAATGCCGGCCCGATTGAACGGGCCATGACGTTGGAGAATGGTGATGAAGGTTCGAGCATCTGTTAAAAAAATTTGCCGTAAGTGCAAAGTCGTCCGCCGGAAGGGCGTCATTCGCGTGATCTGCGAAGATCCACGGCACAAACAAAGACAAGGTTAATACAGAATAATTAGCCTTGATCGGATGATGTTTGCTGAATATAATTGCGGGTTTACCGCAGTGGTCGTTTAGGAGAAGGGTTTCATGGCGCGTATAGCGGGCATTAATATTCCAGTGCAGAAACACGCGGTTATTGCACTGACCTCGATTTATGGAATCGGCCGTACTCGTGCTCAGGACATCTGCGCTGCGGCGGGTGTGAAGACCGATGCTAAGATCAAAGATCTGACCGAGCAAGAGCTTGAAGCACTGCGCACGGAGGTCGGTAAGTTCACGGTGGAGGGTGACCTGCGGCGTGAGATCTCCATGAATATTAAGCGCCTCATGGATCTTGGTTGTTATCGTGGCATCCGTCATCGTCGTGGTTTGCCGCTTCGTGGCCAGCGCACCCGCACCAACGCCCGGACTCGCAAGGGCCCGCGTCGGGCAATTCGTAAGTAATCTGATCAGACTCAATTATTCATAGGTAACCGGAATGGCAAATCCTCGTACACGCAAACGTGTCAAGAAAAACGTCGTTGATGGCGTTGCGCATATCCATGCGTCCTTCAACAACACGATTGTGACAATTACCGATCGGCAGGGAAACACACTGTCCTGGGCGACGTCCGGCGGCTCGGGTTTCCGCGGATCCCGTAAGAGCACCCCGTTTGCTGCGCAGGTTGCGGCAGAGCGCGCCGCCAGCGTCGTTAAGGAAATGGGGTTGAAGAATGTCGATGTTTGCGTGAAGGGCCCTGGCCCCGGACGCGAATCAGCCATTCGGGCTCTGAATGCCCAGGGCTTCAACATTACCAGCATTACTGACGTGACGCCCATTCCTCACAATGGTTGCCGTCCGCCCAAGCGCCGTCGCGTTTAAAGTTTTCGGAGAGTTAGAAAATGGCTAGATATGTAGGACCGAAGTGCCGTCAATGCCGTCGTGAAGGCGTGAAGCTGTTTCTGAAGGGCGAAAAATGCTTTAGCAGCAAGTGTGCAATTGAAAGTCGCGCCTTCCCTCCCGGTCAGCACGGACAACGCCGCGGTCGACTTTCCGACTATGCCGTTCAGCTGCGCGAGAAACAGAAAGTTCGTCGTATCTACGGTTTACTTGAGGGCCAGTTCCGCCTGTACTATAAAAACGCCGCCCGCGTTAAAGGTTCGACAGGCGAAGTTCTCCTGCAATCATTGGAGTCTCGCCTTGACAATGTCGTCTATCGGATGGGCTTTGCGGCCTCCCGTAGCGAGGCACGTCAATTGGTGCGTCATAAGGCGATTACGGTGAATGGTTCTGCTGTGACGATTCCCTCGTATCAGGTGAAACCTGCCGACGAGGTGGCTGTTAAAGAAAAAGCCCGCAATCAGCTTCGAATCCAAGGGGCGATGGATATGGCGAGTCAGCGTGGTCTCGTTGAATGGGTGGATGTGGACAGTAAAAAGTTTACAGGTGTGTTCAAGGCCCGTCCTGAGCGTAGCGAATTGCCGTCGGACATTAACGAGCATTTGATCGTTGAGTTATATTCGAAATAAGTAGTCGCACGTAGCGGTTCAAAGGGATTGCATTTATTGCCGGAATCATGGCCCTTGGGCTAGAGAGGAAAATCCATGCAGGGTTTAGTGACTGACTTTTTGAAACCAAGTATCGTCAACGTCCAAGTTTTCAACGAGCGCCATGCGAAAGTTACGCTAGAGCCGTTGGAGCGCGGTTTTGGCCACACCCTTGGCAATGCGTTGCGCCGCATATTGTTGTCGTCTATGCCGGGTTGTGCGGTTGTTGAAGCCGAAATCGAAGGTGTGTTGCACGAATACAGCACCATTGAAGGTGTGCAGGAAGACGTGATCGATATCCTGCTGAATCTCAAGGGCCTCTCTTTCCGCATGCATGCCCGTGACGAGGCAACACTGACGCTGGCAAAGAAAGGGGAAGGTCCTGTTACTGCGGCCGACATCACCCTGGATCATGACGTCGAGCTGGTCAACCCGGATCATGTGATCGCGCATCTTACTAAGAAGGGCGAACTCAAGATGACCCTCAAGCTGGCGCGAGGCCGTGGCTATCAGCCGGCCAGCCAGCGTATGGGCGAAGACGAAGACAGGAAGATCGGTCGGTTGCAGTTGGATGCCTCATTCAGCCCTATATCCAGAGTGGCGTACACGGTCGAACGGGCGCGTGTAGAACAGCGCACTGACCTGGATAAACTGATTGTCGAACTGGAAACTGATGGTTCGCTCGATCCGGAACAGGCGATTCGTTCCGCTGCCTCTATCCTGCAAGACCAGCTGTCAACCTTTGTTGACCTGGAGAGCCGCGAAGAGGCCAAGACGAAGTCGGCGGAACCTGATGTCGATCCGATCTTGCTGCGCCCGGTGGATGACCTGGAACTCACTGTACGTTCTGCAAACTGCCTCAAGGCGGAACAGATTTATTACATCGGCGATCTGATCCAGTGTACCGAGGTTGAGCTGCTTAAAACGCCTAACCTGGGCAAAAAGTCCCTCACCGAAATAAAGAGTGTGTTGGCGACGAAAGGATTGTCGTTGGGTATGCGTCTGGAAAATTGGCCGCCCGCCAGCCTTTCAGAGCACCGTGAAAATACCTGATCGCTGACAGCGCGAACAGGTTGATATATATATAAAGCATTGATCGAAGGAAGTACTTATGCGCCACCATTTATCTGGTCGACAACTATCTCGTAACAGCAGCCACCGCAAGGCGATGTTGCGCAACATGACTTCTTCTTTGTTTCGTCACGAGGTGATCAAGACCACGTTGCCGAAGGCCAAGGAACTACGCCGTGTTGCAGAGCCGCTCATTACCCGCGCCAAAACCGATTCGCTGGCCAATCGTCGTCTCGTATTCGACCGTATTCGTGACCGCGATATGGTGGGCAAACTCTTCGCCGAACTAGGCCCGCGCTACAAGGAGCGTCCCGGCGGATATCTGCGGATTCTGAAGTGCGGTTTCCGTCGCGGCGATAACGCACCGATGGCTATTGTGGAACTTATCGATCGGCCTGAGACCGGAGAGCCGATTACCGAGGTTGCGACAGAGGCCTCCGAAGGCTAACTCAAGTTTTCACTTCACAAACAAAGCCGGGTTCATCCCGGCTTTTTTGTGTCCAAAGGGCGTGATTGTCGATGGCTGGAACAACACACCAGGATATGGGTCCATAGAAAAATTAAATCGAAAAAAACTGAGCAATTTAGTTGATGATCGAATTAGAATAAACTGATTTACCACGCGAGAATCAACAGCATTTGCTGCATCATTTAGGTTTTTATCGGAGGAATTAGAGATGACGTTCGAGAGCTTTGCCGAGGCCCAGAGTACGTTTTTATGGATGACATTTGCGATCGCCGTGGTAATGGGCGCCGTGGTCAACAAGACCAATTTCTGCACCATGGGCGCGGTTTCCGATTGGGTCAACATGGGTGACCTCGGGCGAATTCGGGCCTGGGTATTGGCGATAGCCGTGGCTCTACTCGGCGTCGTTGTGCTGGAAAACATGGGATTGGCGGCTCCGAGCGACGCATTCCCGCCCTACCGCGGGGCCAATCTGATGTGGGCGGAAAATCTCCTGGGCGGTTTGCTCTTCGGCATCGGCATGACCCTCGCCAGCGGTTGCGGCAACAAGGCGCTGATCCGCATCGGCGGCGGCAACATCAAATCCATCATGGTGCTGTTGGTTGTCGGCGTCATCGCCTACTTCATGGTCAACCCATTTCCGGGCACTGACCAAACGTTATTCACCGTGTTGTTCTACGACTGGATTCGCCCCCTGGCGATGGACCTCGGAAAGTCGCAGGATCTCGGCGCCTTGGTCAGCACGGACAACCCGGTTGGCGCCAGACTCATCATCGGCGGCGTGCTCGCCCTCGCGGCCCTGGCCTTTGTGTTTAAGTCCGCCGATTTTCGCGGCAGTTTCGACAACATTCTTGGCGGCTTGATTGTCGGCCTCGCCGTGGTTGCGGGATGGTATGTCTCCACCAACGTGAAGATCGACCTCAGTGGTGAGATGCATTCCTTGAGCGGCTATGCCCAGCAATGGGATTTTCTTGCCGACTCCTCCGAGGGCAAGCCCGCCGAGATTCGTTCGCTGAGCCCGCAATCCTTCACCTTCATCAATCCCATGGGCCAGACCATGGGTTATGCGGCCACCAAGTTTGATAGCGCATTTCTTACCTTCGGCATCATGGCGCTGTTCGGCGTCATCGCGGGTTCATTCCTGTGGTCGGTGGTGAGCCGGCGTTTTCGCATCGAGTGGTTCGCATCGTTCAAGGATTTCGCCACCCATTTCATCGGCGCCATCCTCATGGGATTCGGCGGTGTGCTGGGCTTGGGTTGCACCATCGGCCAAGGCATCACCGGCGTCTCCACGCTCGCCGTGGGTTCGTTCATTACGCTGATCGCCATTGTTTTCGGCAGCGCGCTGACCATGAAGATCCAATACTACAAAATGGTCTACGAGGATGATGCGACCTTCGCGAAGGCGCTGGTCACCTCCCTGGTGGACATGAAACTGTTGCCGGGCGGGTTGCGCAAACTCGAAGCGGTCTAGTTCCAGCGAGGCCTCTACAGGCCATGGCGGATGCAACTGCTATGGCCTGTAGAGGAGTTTGTATTTCTACCTCATTTCTGTATGATTGCACTCCCTTTCCCGGGCCGTTAGCTCAGTCGGTAGAGCACCGGACTTTTAATCCGTTGGTCCCGCGTTCGAATCGCGGACGGCCCACCAATTTTTACGCCTCAGCAGCGCCGCACCGGTCTGAATATCCACAGCATGTCAGTCATCAAGCAAGAAGCCGAAAGGCGGCGCACCTTCGCCATTATTTCCCACCCCGACGCGGGCAAAACCACGTTGACCGAAAAGCTGCTGCTGTTCGGTCACGCCATCCAGATGGCCGGCACCGTCAAGGGCAGAAAGGCGGCGCGACATGCGACTTCAGACTGGATGGCGCTGGAGCAAGAGCGCGGCATTTCCGTGACCTCTTCGGTGATGCAGTTTCCGTATCGCGACAAGGTCATTAACCTGCTGGACACCCCCGGTCACGAAGATTTTTCCGAGGACACCTACCGCACCCTCACCGCGGCCGACTCGGCGTTGATGGTCATCGACAGCGCCAAGGGCGTGGAGCAGCGCACCATCAAACTCATGGAAGTGTGCCGGCTGCGCGACACGCCCATCATCAGCTTTATCAACAAGCTCGACCGCGAGGGCCGCGATCCGCTGGATCTGCTCGATGAGATCGAGAGTGTCCTCAAGATCCGCTGCGCGCCGATGACCTGGCCCATCGGAATGGGCAAGCGCTTCAAGGGCGTGTTCGATCTTTACGCCGACACCATCCACCTGTTCAGCGCCACCCACGGCGGCAAGATTCAGGAGGGCGAGGTCATCGAAGGTCTGGACAACCCCCGTCTCGACGAATTGTTCGGTACTGTCGCCGCCGAGTTGCGCCAGGAAGTGGAACTGGTGCGCGGCGCCAGTCACGAATTCGACCTCGACGCCTTCCTCGCCGGCCGGCTCACGCCGGTGTATTTCGGTTCCGCCATCAACAACTTCGGCGTGCGCGAATTGCTTGATGCCCTGGTGAACTTCGCCCCGACGCCGCCCGCGCGGCCCACGCTCACCCGCGATGTGGCCGCCGACGAGCCCGCGTTCAGCGGCTTCGTGTTCAAGATTCAGGCGAACATGGACCCCGCTCACCGCGACCGCATCGCCTTCCTGCGCATCTGCTCCGGCCAATACAGCAAGGGCATGAAAGTGCGCCACGTGCGGTTGGGACGCGACGTGAAAATCCCCACGGCCATCACCTTCATGGCCGCCGACCGCGAGAACGTGGAGGAGGCCTATTCGGGCGACATCATCGGCCTGCACAATCACGGCACCATCCAGATCGGCGACACCTTCACCGAAGGCGAAGACCTGAAATTCATTGGCATTCCCTACTTCGCGCCGGAGCTGTTCCGCCGCGCGCGGCTGCGCGACCCTCTGCGCATGAAGGCGCTGCAAAAGGGCTTGCAGGAGTTGTGCGAGGAAGGCGCCTCACAACTGTTCCGGCCCGTGGCCAACAACGATCTCATCGTCGGCGCCGTGGGCGTGTTGCAGTTCGAGGTGGTGGCCCATCGCCTCAAGCACGAATACAACGTGGAATGTTCCTTCGAGAACGTCAACGTGGCCACCGCGCGCTGGGTGGAGTGCGCCGACGACAAGAAGCTCGGCGAGTTTCGGAAAAAGGCACACGACAACTTGGCGTTAGACGGCGACGGCAACCTCACCTACATCGCCCCCACGCGGGTCAATCTCGAACTGACCATAGAGCGCTGGCCGGAGATCAAGTTCCACGCAACACGCGAACATTAGCAGCTTGCTTTGCGAGGTGCGTTGCAAGGCCTCATGCCTGGCGACGGGTGTCGGCAGCAGGGATGCCGCCGTCAAGCCTACAGGGATGTATTCACGGCGTCCCGTCGCCGGGCATGAGGCCTTGTCTCGTTACCTTTAGTTGGCCGCGTCTTTCAGTAGCCGAAGGAAGGCCGGCCTGCCGCGCTTGTCGGGGTGTGATTCACCGTAAATAAATTGCACTCGCCATTGTTGCTCCGGCAGATTCACATAGGGCGTTGCGGTCCAGAAATCGGCGGCCGGCGTGGCGGGAAAGGCGGCCTCGTCGATGGCGGGATACGTGCAGCGCAGTTCCGCCAAACAGCTCAGTTCTTTGATGTCCGGCAGCCGCCAACCGTCGCGCGCAAGGGCCTGCGCCTCGACCCAGCTCACGCGCCGCGCGACGCCTGAACACGTCGTTCCAGTCCAGTGCTGGCCGACAGTGCAACGCGCCCAGCGCAGGCCGGATTGCCGATCCGTCACGGCGCCATCCGCGTGAGGTTGAAAACGCGAGGCCGGCGCCGTGGCGGCCACGGCGGGATTGCAGTTCTGCGCCGCGCACAACCCAGGCCAGAGGACGGCGCATAACAAGACGGCCCATCTCATGGCGCGTGATCCCGCACCAGGCGAACGTAGACCCGGTTGCTCTTGTCATAGGCGTAATCGAAGCCTTGGGCAAAGCCCATGCCCCACGCCTCGCGGGGCTCGTCGGCGCTGGGATTGGCCGACCAGTAAAACATCGGCAAGGCATCGGGAAAATAGTCGCGGTCCAGCGTGGGGCCGGGGTAGGGAATGGTATAGTCGACCAGGGTGCGCAGTTCTTCCCGCGTGGGCAGGCGCCAGTCGTTCCGGCCGCACCAGCCCGCTTGATTGACGGTGGCCACGAAGGTGTGGGTGTCGCAGGGTAGCGATCGGCATTCGGCGCCGCCGGGATGTCCGGCGAATCCGCCGTTGTCGGCGGCATCCGGCCGGTACCAGCGGAAGGTGTTGTCGCGGGAATGTAATCCGGGTTTGCTAGTCTTCGCCTCCCACATTAAACCGCTCTCCCGGTCCAGCACGCAGTCCCAGTTATCCTGCTTGATATCCATGAGGATGAGACCCTGCGAATCAAGGCGCACAAAGCGCGGGTTGTCGGCGGCGTGCGCCGTGAAGACGCTGAAAAGAATGAGGCCGAAAATGAATTGTTTCATGAATAATGCGGTGCCTTCTTCAGGGCGCGGTAGAATCCGCGCGGCAGCTCCGGTTCGGAGTGTGGCCTTTGCGCTTTGACTTGAAAAGTGCCCTAATATCAAGGATAAAGGCCTTCGTTGGAAGGTTGTCCCTCATGGTCACTATAACGTTGCGACGAAGAATGCACAGGGTTCATTGCGGAATATGAGAGCCGGCATGGTTAATCGGGCCACGGACTGGTTGCCTCGTCTGATGGCGTTGGGGACGGACAAACGTCTGCCACTGCTGGCGACCTTGGTGGTGATTCTACTGTTGGCCCAGTCCTTGGCCGCGTTGACCTGGACTCTCTTGCCCGCCCCGGTCATGGAGGCGTTGCCGTCAGCGCCGAGTCCCGTGGCGAGGCGCGTGGTCGCCGGGTCTCCGGTTGCGGTGGCGAATATGGCGCAATGGCATCTTTTTGGCGAGGCGCTGAAAGAGGAACCAAAACCGCTGCAACCGGCGGCCGATGCGCCCGATACCAGCCTCAATCTGAAACTGCACGGCGTCCTGGCCTCGAAAAATCCCGCGCTGGCGCGGGCCATTATCGACGATGGCAAAGGTGTGGAAGAGGCCTATGCCGTGAACAGCAATCTTCCCGGCGGCGCCATTTTGCGCGAGATCCATGCCGACCGGGTTATCCTCGAATATCACGGCCGCCTGGAGGCGTTGCGCCTGCCGAAGGAGACGGTGGGAGGGGGCACGGACGAGATCACGATGCGTGGCGTCAGGGCGCTCTCATCTGCGCCGACGGTTGCGGTGCCGGGCGGCGATACGTCGGGCTTGCTGCGTCAATACCGCGATGCCCTGACCAACAACCCCGCGAGTGTCATGGACCTGGTGCGTGCCGAGCCGGTGATGGACGAGGGTTCGGGGCAGCTCAAGGGCTACCGCCTCGGTCCCGGCAGAGACCGGGCATTGCTGAGCCGCTTCGGACTTCGCCCGGGAGACGTGGTGACATCGGTCAACGGCGTCCCCTTGGATAATCCCGTCAAGGCGCTGGAGATTCTGCGCGATCTCGCCGGCGCCTCGCAGGTCAGCTTGGAAGTGGAACGCAACGGCGTGTCGCAAAGCTTCGCTTTCCAGGTAGATTGAGAATCGAGCCACGAAAAATACAAAGGCCGCTGCGGCCGAAGGACGAAGACGCAACATGAATGATCGGAAATCGAATCGCTGCCGTGAAGTACGCGCCCCGGCGCCCCGGCTGACGGCCACGTGCCTCCTGCTCTGGCTGGCCTGCCTCTGGACAACCCCGGTGTTGGCGGCCCCGGCCGGCGGCGGCACGCTCAACTTCAAGGAGGCCGACATCGGCGCGGTGATCAGCACCGTAGCCGAGTTCACCGGCAAGAACTTCATCATCGATCCGCGCGTGAAGGGCAAGGTGACGCTGATTTCCAACCGCACCCTGGGCAAGGAGGAGATGTATCAGGTGCTTCTGACCATTCTCGAAGTGCACGGCTATACGGCCATTCCCGCCGATGGGGTCATCAAGATACTGCCCGACGCCGATGCCAAGCATAACGCCATGCCCAATGCCAGCGACCAGGAACCCGGCAAGGGCGACGAGTCGGTGACGCGCGTCATCGAGATCAAGCACATCAACGCCGCGCAACTGGTGCCCATACTGCGCCCGCTGGTGCCGCCCCAAGGGCATCTCGCTGCCTATCCCCAGAGTAATGTGCTCATCGTTTCCGATCATGCGGCCAACATCGAACGTCTGGTGCAAATCATCCAGCGCATCGACCAACCCTCCAGCGGCGAGATCGAGATTGTCACCCTGCAAAATGCCGTCGCCACCGATCTTGTCCGTGTGCTCACCAGCCTCCAGCAACAGACCGCCAAGCAAGAAGGCAAGGCGGCTGCGCCCATGTTGGTGGCGGACGAACGCACTAACAGCATCCTCATCGGCGGCGAACGCGCGGAGCGTCTGCAACTGCAGGCCATCATTTCGCACCTCGACAGTCCTGCGGCGGTGGTGGGCGATACTCACGTAATTTATCTGCGTTACGCCAAGGCCAAGGACATGGTGCCCGTGCTCACCGGGGTGGGCGATACGCAGAAGGGGGAGGGCAAGGGCAAGCCGGCTGCTCCCGCCGCGCCGTCCAATCAGCCCTTCGATATTCAGGCCGACGAGAGCACCAACGCCCTGGTGATCACCGCCGCACCCACGGTGTTCAGATCGCTGGAATCGGTTATTCGCCAATTGGATGTGCGCCGCGCGCAGGTGTTGGTAGAGGCCATCATCGCCGAGGTGTCGTCCGACCGCGCCGCCGAACTCGGCGTGCAATGGCTGTTCGACGGCAGCGGCGCCGACAACCCCGTGGGCGCCATCAACTTCGGCGGCAAGGGAACGAGCATTTCCGGCATCGCCGGCGCGGCGGCCGCCGCTGGCGGTGGCACCGCGGGAGCCGGCGCGGCGGTGGCGTCGCTGGGCTCGGGCGCCACGCTCGGCTTCGGGCAATTTGCTAGCAGCACCTTCAACTTCGCGGGCCTCATCCGCGCTTTGGAAGGCGACGGCACCACCAACGTGCTGTCCACGCCCAATCTGGTGACCATGGACAACGAGGAGGCCGAGATCTTCGTGGGCCAGGAGCTGTCCATCCCCACCGGCTCCTTTACCAACACCGGCAGTAGCACCTCCACCGTCAATCCCTTTACCACCTTCGAGCGCAAACAGGTGGGTATCCGTCTCAAGGTGAAACCGCAGATCAACGAGGGCGATGCCGTCCGTCTCGATATCGAACAGAAAGTAGACGGCATTGCCGCGGGTTCCGCCGGCAGCGGCGACGTGGTGACCAGCGAACGCACCATCCACACTGCGGTGTTGGTGGACGACGGCAGGGCGCTGGTGTTGGGCGGGTTGATCAAGGACGATCTGGTGGAAACCGAGCAGAAGGTGCCGTTGCTGGGCGATATTCCGCTGCTGGGCATGTTGTTCCGTTACAAGTCGGTGCAGAAGGTGAAGACCAACCTCATGGTGTTCCTGCGGCCCACCATCCTGCGCACCAAGGACGACAGTCTCAATCTCACCCGCAGCAAGTACAACTTCATCCGCGACAAGCAGCTCGCGCTCGACAAGCTGGGCGTGAACCTGCTCTCGGACGAGAACCATCCCGTCCTGCCGGCGGCGGAGGAATTCCTGGAGTTGCCCGTGCCCTTCGACGCGGACGCGCCTGCCCCCGCCCCCGCAGTGCCGCCCGCTGCCGAGCCGGCCGCGCCCGCTGCTATGCCTATGTCCGCTCCCGGGCCTGGGCCGAGATTCGAGTACGAAAATATCCTCTAACCATGAATAGCTTATTGGAAACGCCGCCCACCGAGGCGCCGATGCCTGAGGAACCCGCCGCGCCGCGGCGGCCGGGTCACGCGCTGCCCTTTGTCTTCGCCAAACGCAACGGCGTGCTGGTGGCGGCGGTCCATGCCGATGTCGTGGAAGTGTTGGTGCGTCCCGGCGTGAGCAGCATCACCCTGGCGGAGGTGCGGCGCTTCCTCGGTATGCCCATGCGCATCACGCGCCTCGATATCGACGAGTTCGACCACCGCTTGCAACAGGCCTACGAGCAGCACTCGGGCGAGGCCATGCAGATGATGGGCGATCTCGACGAAGAGGCCGATTTGTTCGCCGTCGCCCAGGCGCTGCCCGAACCGGAAGACCTGCTGGAGAGCGAGGACGACGCGCCCATCATTCGCCTCATCAACGCCCTGCTGACTCAGGCCATCAAGGAAGACGCCTCGGATATTCACATCGAGCCCTACGAGGCCAAGCTGGTGGTGCGCTTCCGCGTCGACGGCGTGCTGCGCGAGGTGTTGACGCCGCGGCGCGTACTCGCGCCCTTGCTGGTGTCGCGTATTAAAGTTATGTCCAGGCTCGACATCGCCGAGAAACGCCTGCCGCAGGACGGCCGCATTTCGCTGCGCGTGGCGGGCCGCGCGGTGGACGTGCGCGTCTCCACCATCCCCACCGGCCAGGGCGAGCGCGTGGTGATGCGTCTGCTGGACAAGCAGGCGGGGCGCTTGAACCTGTCCCACCTGGGTATGTCGGATGAGACCCACGTAGGCATGGACAAGGTCATCCAGAAGCCGCATGGCATCATCCTCGTCACCGGCCCCACGGGTTCGGGCAAGACCACCACCCTCTATGCCGCGATCGTTCAGCTCAACGATCACAAGCGCAACATCATGACCGTCGAGGACCCGGTGGAGTACAACCTGGAAGGCATCAGCCAGACCAACGTCAACATGAAAGTGGAGATGAGCTTCGCACGCGGCCTGCGCGCCATTTTGCGCCAGGACCCGGACGTGGTGATGGTGGGCGAGATCCGTGATTTGGAGACCGCCGAGATCGCCGTGCAGGCCTCGCTCACCGGCCACCTGGTGCTATCCACCCTGCACACCAACAGCGCCGTGGGCGCCGTGACCCGTCTGCGCGACATGGGCGTGGAGCCCTTTCTGTTGTCGTCCACCCTGCTCGGCGTGCTGGCGCAGCGTTTGATTCGTTTGCTCTGCCCGGATTGCAAGACGCCCTACGTCGCCAACGCCGTGGATTGCGAACGCTTCGGCCTGGACCCGGCCAATCCGCCGACTTTCTACCGGGCCGAGGGCTGCAAGAGCTGTAATTACCAGGGCTATCGCGGGCGCAGCGGCATTTATGAACTGGTGACCATGGACGACACCCTGCGCACCATGGTCCACGACGGCTCGGGCGAACACGAGATCGAACGCTACGCGCGCAAGAGCAGCCCCAGCATCCGCCAGGACGGTCTGCGTCGCGTGCTGGCCGGCGACACCACCGTCGAAGAAGTGCTGCGCGTCACTCGTGAAGACTAAGAAAATGCTAAGTGCTAAGTGCATAGTGCTAAGTGGTGGCTGCCCGGCCATCTGTGCCTTTCACTCAGCACTCAGCACTCAGCACTCAGCACTGTAATCATGGGCGCATTCGAATACACCGCACTGGATGCCGGCGGCCGCGAAAAGAAAGGTGTGCTGGAGGGTGACGCTGCCCGCCAAGTGCGCCAGCAATTGCGCGAACTGGGGCTGACACCGCTGTCGGTGGAGGCCGTGCAGCAACGCGAGGCGCGCACGCATCGCACCTGGTTTAAGCGTCGTATCAGCGGCACCGATCTGGCCCTCATCACCCGCCAGTGGGCGACCCTGGTGCGCTCCGGCCTGCCCGTGGACGAGGCCCTGTCCACCGTTTCCAAACAGACCGAGAAGGCGCGGCTCAAGAGCATGGTAGCGGCGGTGCGCTCGCGGGTCATGGAAGGCCACTCGCTGGCGGTGGCGCTGGGCGATTTTCCCCATGTGTTCTCCGAACTCTATCGCTCCACGGTGGCGGCGGGCGAACAGTCCGGCCACCTGGAAGTGGTGCTGGAACGCCTCGCCGACTATACCGAGACGCGTCAGCAGCTGGCCCAGAAGATGATGCTCGCCCTCGTCTATCCCGTGCTGCTTACCGTGGTGGCCATCGCCGTGGTGGTGTTGTTGCTGGCCTATGTGGTGCCGCAGGTGGTGCAGGTGTTCGACAACATCGGCCAGGAGCTGCCGCTGTTGACCCGTGGCCTCATCGCCAGCAGCGCTTTCCTGCAAAGTTACGGCATCGCGTTGCTGGGTTTGCTGGTGGTGTCGGCGACGATCTTCGTTTACATGCTGCGTATCCCCGCTTTCCGGCGCGGCTTCCACCGCGTGTTGCTGGCACTGCCCATCGTGTCGCGCCTGGTGCGCGGCCTGGAGACGGCCCGCTTCGCGCGCACCTTCAGCATTCTGGTGGCCAGCGGCGTGCCGGTGCTCGACGGCATGCGCATCTCGGCACAGGTGATGAACAACATGCCCATGCGCGAGGCGGTGGACGCGGCGGCCCGGCGCGTGCGTGAAGGCTCAGGCATCCATTTAGCGTTAGAATCCTGCGGCTATTTCCCGCCCATGACCGTGCACCTCATCGCCAGCGGTGAGGCCAGCGGCAAACTGGAAGAGATGCTGGAGCGCGCCGCGGGCGGTCAGGAGCGGGAGATGGAAACGCTCATCGCCGGGCTCATGGGACTGTTCGAGCCCCTGCTCATCCTCAGCATGGGCGCCATCGTACTGGTCATCGTGCTCGCCATCCTGCTGCCTATCTTTGATCTCAATCAGTTGGTTCAGTAGGGCACAGGCGCTCTTCAATTTCGTTTAAGGTTTGCTGCGACACTTCCAGCTCGGGGCCGCCCAATTCCACGGCGAGCCGCGCCTGCTGCGACGCTTCCGCCAACTTCCCGGTTTCCATCAATACCTGCGCCAGATTGTTGTGCGCGGCGGGCGCGTCGGGGTGATGTTGTATCGCCGCGCGGAAGGCCGCCTCCGCCGCAGCCAAATCGCCCAGCCCATAGGCGCTGTTGCCGAGCCCCATCTGCGCCGCGAGTTCCTGCGGCCAATGATCGAGCGCGGTGTGATAAGCCGTCTGCGCCTCGCGCCAGCGTTGGGCGCGTTCCAGTCCCGTCACCGCGCCGAGATAGCGTTGTTTGTCCACGACGGCGGGCAGGCGCTCCGGTGCCAACGCCACGATGCCCCAGTAGCCGCCGCGCGCCCACGTCCGTTCAAAGGTCACCAATGAAATGCGGTGACGAGGCTCCCGCCCCGAACGCAGGATGATTTCCGCTTGCTCCAAATCGAAACCCACCACGACCGCGTAGTGCCACTGCGGCGCCCAGGACAGGGCGAGATTTTGCAGCACCAGCACCGGATTGCCGGCGGCCACCTCTCGCAGCAGGTCATCTAATTGCGGTTGGATGAGATAGGGGATGCGCCCGTGCCGGCGCGCGCCGGAAAGGATCTCGACTTGAAGCGAGCCTTGTTGGTCGGGGAGATAAACCTCGTCCACCAGGTCGTCCGGCGACACGTCCACGCCGGTTTCGTTGAGCACGGTCGCCAGCGCCGCCGGTCCGCATTGGTAGCGTTGCTGGGGATGGAAGGGCACCTGCGTGAGTTCATGCCGCTGCGGCAGGTCTGCGGGTGCGCTGAGCAAGCGCTCCGTTTGCGGCGCGCTCGCACAGGCGGCGAGGAGAAACGTGAAGATCAGGCCGCCCAGGCGATGAGCGGCCTGCGAAGCCGTCATGATGGGTTAGTGGACCGTCTTTTTGACGAAGGGGAAAATATCCGTGTAACCGAGGATGTCCGTGGCCAGGAGGACCAGGAAGATGAAGACCGCGGTGGTGAGGATGTCGCCGCCGGCGGGGAGATTGTCGAGCCGGCCGTTGATGGCCGCCACTTCCTCGTCGGTCAGCGACGCCAGGCGCGATTGGAGTTGTTGCGGATCGACGCCGGCGGCCTGGAGCTGAGTCGCCAGATCGGCGCGGTTAAGCAATGCATCAAGGTGCGTGCGATCCGCCTGCGGTTGCGCCGCGTGCAGCGTCTGTTCGGTCGCGATCATTGCCGCCTGCGTCGCCGGCACGTAGCAGGTCAAGGCGGCAAAGGTCGCCAGCAGAAACGGGCTCATGAAGCGGATGGTGGCTCTTGAAATAATCATCGGCAGGACTCCTATCGGTAAATGGTTGTCACGCGGCTAAGTTAGCGCCTGGGTGAGGGGGCAAATTACCATTCTTCGGATGAAAAAGGATAGTCGGATTCCCGGCTGCTCATGGGGCTGCGTGTAGCGTGAACTAACCAAAATAGGTGAGGCTGTCAAGGACTCCGGCGGCGCTTTTTACTCCGGTTATTACCATTCCGTTAAAGCGAGAAATTGCGTTTGAGCTAACGGAATTAATGGTATAGGGTTAGCAACAGAGATGGTTTTCCACAATAGATAGCACGTTCGGTTTTGGTCGTCCCAGCTTCAATGCCGTAGTGGTTGGTTGTGGTACCTCGCGTTGCGAATTCTGCGCTTGTGTCGTCGCGCCGATTCACTGATGTCACTCGCGTGAGAATGCCTGGCTAAGAGGCTGTGCTGTATATGGACAAACAGGATATCCGTTCCTTGATGCCCTCTTCGACCTCCCCGGTATTGAAGAAGGTCCTCATGCTGCTGGGCGATTTGAAGAGCACGCCGTCCGGCGCGATCATCCACAGTCACATCGAGCAAATGCTCACCGAAATGGTGGCCGATCATCGCAAGGCAGAAGATGCCTATGCCAGTTTCCTGGGCATGCTTCTGGAGGCCTGCATCGCCCAGTTGCCGCCCGACTCCCCGCTCCACACCCACTTGCGCCTGATACAGATGCGGCTCACTCCGCCGTTGTCCATTTCCGAACTGGGCGCCTTGAATCAATGTGTGGAGATGGTCGCCGACGAAATACTCACCTCGGGCAGCTTTCGCAACCGCGATCTGGCGCCGGCGCTGACGCCGCTGTTGGCGAGCTTCGGGGGCGCCGCCATGCCGGTTGCCGTGGAAAAAAACGTCGGCGAACCGCGCGCGCGGGTGGATGCGCCCGCGCCGGAGCCGGCCGAGTCTCCGCGTCCCCAGGCGGAGCAGCGCGTCAATGCGGCCTATCGCGCCCATCTTGAGGAAAAGCGCGAGGAGATGCAGAAGCTGCATCAGGACTTCGTGTCGCAAATGGGTGAGACCATGGCGGAGAATGCCGCTTTCGCCGACCTGTTGTCCCAGACCATGAACTTGTTGCAACAACTCGAAAATCTCGAAGATTGGGAAGTCCGACGCAGCGAGTTGCTGCAAGCGCTGGAGCGTTTGTCGCGCGGCCATCATACGTTGGCCGACAAATTTTCCAGCGCCCAGGAATACCTGGGCCTCATCGAAGACGACAACCAGCAGCTCAGTGACGAGTTGGATCGCGTGCGCCTGCTGAGCCTCACCGACGAACTCACCGGCCTCCCAAACCGCCGCGCGTTCATGCGCCGGCTGGAGGACGAAGTGAGTCGCGTGCAGCGCCACGGCTCGCCGCTCGGACTGGTGCTGATCGACCTCGATCACTTCAAGAAGATCAACGACCAGCGCGGCCACGCCACGGGCGATGCCGTGTTGCGCAACTACGCCGACAAGATTCTCTCCATCTTCCGCCATCACGACCTGGTGGCCCGCTA
>Ga0299912_10000693_pt1 | contig 27726 bp, 23 predicted proteins | sample RVTome_2_FD_207667 | JGI IMG/M metagenome (GOLD analysis project Ga0299912, IMG submission 207667) | Soil microbial communities from uranium-contaminated site in the Upper Colorado River Basin, Wyoming, United States - RVT95D214 (version 2) ... | reverse complement strand
TAATCGCGTTTAAATCATGCGGAATCTCTCTGGTAAATCTGATTGTACCGGGGGTAATGCTGGGAATAGTCCTGTCCATTTTCCTGATCTGGTTTAATGACCGGGTTCTGCCGGAATCAAATCATCGGGCGCGCCTTTTGATGTCAGACATCACCCGCAAAAAACCCACCTGGAATCTCGAGGAAAACATTTTCCTCGATTATTTCGATGGCTATCATATTCTGGTCCGGCACGTTAACAATGAAACCTCGAAAATCGGAGATGTTACCATACTGGAACATAAAGATCCTAACGCGCCAAGGACTATTACCGCCAAAACCGGAGATATACAATTTTCCGGCGACGGATCTAAATTAATTATGGATTTATATGACGGCGAAATTCACGAACCCGATCCGGATAATCCTGATCGTTATCGACGCATTAATTTCAAAAAACAAACACTTTTGATCGAGGGGGCCTCGACCGAGTTAGTGCGTTCATCCTCGAGCACGCGAGGCGACAGAGAGATGCCGATAAAAATGATGATGGCTGAAAACGAAAAATACCAGACCCGGGCCGATAGCAGCCAGGCACAAATCGATAGCCTAATCAGAGACGAACTTATTCAATTGCTTGCCTTTGATTCTTACAATAAAAAGCTGCCCATAGAAGACGCGCAAGCTTTCTCGCTGGCCAGAGCTTCCCGACCGGCGAAGGATTTGCTCAGCAAAATCGAATATCAGGCTCGAAATATAAGAACATATAAGCGTCAAATTAATTCCCGGGATGTTGAAATTCATAAAAAATTTTCTATCCCGGTAGCCTGTATCGCATTTATACTTTTAGGAGCCCCTTTAGGCGTTATGGCCAGAAAAGGCGGCATGGCTACAAGTATCGGTTTATCGCTTCTGTTTTTTATAATATATTGGGCGTTTTTAATCGGCGGCGAGGAATTGGCCGATCGGATGTACTTATCGGGAGCGCTATCGATGTGGCTGCCGAACATAATAACAGGCGGGGCCGGTATCGTTTTAATTTATTTTGTAGATAAAAGAACAACCGTGGAAAGCTTCAATTTTATCGCTAAAATTCTGCCCGGATCCAAAAATTGAAGATTATCGATAAATACATACTGGGAAGATTTTTAAAAATACTCAGCCTGGCCCTGCTATCATTTATCATTGTTGTTGTAATTGTCGATCTCATAGGAAACATAGATAAATTCATTGACAATAAGGCGCCTATTAAACTTATAGTATCATACTATTTTTATTACACGCCTTTCATAATGATTCTGGCTTTGCCGGTAGCAACATTGTTGTCGACAATGTTTACGATCGGCACTTTGGCCAAATACCACGAACTTGAAATCATGAAAGCCACCGGACTATCTTTATATCGTCTGTCATTGCCGATTCTAATTACCGGTTTTGTAATCTCTCTGGCTACTATGGCATTTTCCGATTTTGTTATGGTACCGGCCAATATCGAAAAAGATCGAATCAAAAAAGAAGATATCGAAAAGCGGGCTCCCACGGATGAACGATTGAGACAAAATGTCATCAAAGCCGGTCGGGATGGCTGGATAGTTTTCGCCCGTAAGTATGATGAGAAAACCGATCGGGGCGAACTTATTGTTATCCAGCAAATCGTAGCGAATGAAATCAAAGTAGCTATTAAAGCCAATGAAATGTTCTGGGCCGATTCAGGCTGGGTCTTAACCGGCGCAACCAAACGAACATTCGAGGCGGGAAATGAAGTAGGGTTTATGGCGTATGACACCTTGTTTGCCGGCTTCTTGCCGCACACCCCATCGATAATGCGCTATCGCCAGAAAGCCCCGCGCGACGCCCGGTTTTTCGAATTGCTGGAAATGATTAAATTAAAAAAATGGATGAGACAGGATACGGCGCAGGACCGCGTTGAACTTTATCTTAAGGTCAGTTTTCCTTTTTTCAATTTCATTATAATTATTCTGGGGATTCCTCTGGCGGCTAACCCTCGCCGTTCCGGCGGGTCTGTTGGTTTTGGCTTAAGTATAATTATCAGCTTTATATATTTTGTCATTTTAAGGGCAGGTCAATCTTTCGGCTACAATCATGATTTACCCCCTCTTCTGGCGGCGACAATCGGCAATCTTATATTTTTTATAGTTGGCCTGGTCATGTTCATAAAAGCCAAAAAATAAATTTTGGCTTAAGATTAATTATTAATAGATGATATCAGGGCTTATTTCCCGCCCGGTTTTTAATTATGCGGCAGCCGAATTATAATTTATGAACTTCAGTGGCCAAAGGCCCTTTGGGTCCTTTTATGAAGTTATATTCCACTAATTGTCCCTGAGCAAGAGACTTGTAACCATCTTCTTTAATCACTGTGTAGTGGACAAAAACATCGGTGTCTTCGTTTTCACGCTTGATAAAACCGAATCCCTTTTTGTCGTTAAACCATTTTACAACGCCTGTGGGCATGAAAAATCCTCCTTGGGAATGTAAATAACCTCTTCTAATTGTCGGTAAATTTTAATTCCGCTTGACAAGATTTAATAAAAAGATAAAAAAAGCCTCGACTGTTTCAGCCGAGGCTTTGATCCAATGTCAGGCTTATTTAATTAATTATCTTATGTGCCTAATTCCCATGATGATAGATATCTTTTCTGCTCGGGCGTCAATTTGTCAATATTAACACCCATAGATTTCAGTTTCAACAAAGCAATTAAATCATCGATCTTCTTGGGTATGGCATAAACCTTGCGTTCCAATTTATCACCGTTGTTCAGGAGATATTCGGCCCCCAGAGCCTGGTTGGCGAAACTCATATCCATCACGGAAGCCGGGTGTCCCTCGGCGGCGGCGAGATTAATAAGCCTGCCTTCGCCCAGAAGATAAATCCTTTTTTTGCCGGGCAATAAATACTCTTCGACATTGGGGCGGATTGTTCTGATCGATTTAGCCATCTTTTTCAAATCGGGAATATTAATTTCAACATTAAAATGTCCCGAATTAGCCACTACAGCGCCGTCTTTCATAAGCTGAAAATGATGTTTATTAATGATATTAATATCGCCGGTAATAGTAATAAACACATCCCCCAGGCGGGCCGCTTTGATCATGGGCATAACCCTAAAACCATCCATAGTCGCTTCGAGGGCTTTCAGAGGATCAACCTCCGTGACGATTACGTCGGCGCCCATACCTTTGGCTTTGCCTGCCACGCCGCGGCCGCACCAACCGTATCCGGCAATGACGACTGTCGATCCGGCCAATAGCACATTAGTAGCCCGTAATATGCCATCAAGAGTGGATTGGCCGGTGCCGTAGCGGTTATCGAAGAAATGTTTTGTTTTGGAATCGTTAACCGCCACCATCGGGAATAGCAGTACGTCCTTCTGTTCCATGCTTTTTAGACGGATAACGCCGGTGGTTGTTTCCTCGGAGCCGCCGAGAATATTTTCGGCCTGATGTTTCCTTTTGGTATGAAGCTGGCTAACCAGATCGGCGCCATCATCCATAGTAATAAGCGGATTGGCATCAAGGCAGCTATTGATATGGCTGTAATACACTTTATTGGATTCAGCACGAATCGCGAAAACGGGTATCTTATAATCTTTCACAAGCGAGGCGGCCACATCATCCTGGGTCGATAGCGGATTCGAGGCGCACAAGTAAGGCTCCGCTCCGCCGGCTTTCAGGGTAATCATGAGGTTGGCTGTTTCGGTAGTCACATGCAAACAGCAAGCAAGCTTGACACCCTTTAACGGTTTTTGTTTGGCAAATCGCCGACGAATCAGGCGCAGTACCGGCATGAATTGTTCGGCCCATTCGATTCTGAGCTTGCCGCCGGCGGCTAATTTAATATCTTTAATATCGTAATTCATAATCAGGCATCCTTTAGCAGATCTTTGACTTTATTGGTTTTTTCCCAGGTGAAATCTTTATCCTCGCGGCCAAAATGACCATAAGCCGCCGTTTTTCTGTAAATCGGACGTTTCAGGTTCAGATATTTGATTATGCCCAGGGGCGTGAGTTCAAAATGTTTTCTGACAAGTTGATTCAAACGACTATCGGGAATTTTGCCCGAATTGCGGGTATTAATTAAAACACTGACCGGCTGGGCGATACCGATAGCGTAAGCCAGTTGGACATGGCAAACATCCGCTAACTTCGCGGCAACGATATTTTTAGCAATATGGCGGGCCATATAAGACGCCGAACGGTCAACCTTGGTCGGGTCTTTGCCCGAAAAGGCGCCGCCGCCATGAGCCGCCGAGCCGCCGTAAGTATCGACGATAATTTTCCGCCCGGTCATGCCGGTATCGGATTGCGGTCCGCCGATAACGAACTTGCCGGTCGGGTTTACCAGGTATTTGGTCTTGTTGTCCAAATACTTTTTAGGCACGGCTACCAGCGCGATATTCTCGATTATCTCATCTTTGGCTTTATTGGTTATTTTCTTACCGGTCTTGTCGAGAATGTCCTCGGTATGCTGGCAGGAAATCAGCACTGTATCAACCCGCGTGGGCTGGCCGTCCTCAAATTCAACCGTTACCTGGGATTTGCCGTCAGGGCCAAGATACGGCAGTATTTTTTTCTTGCGCACGGTCGCCAGCCGCATCGTAAGTTTGTGAGCCAGCATTATCGGTAAGGGCATCAGTTCTTTCGTTTGATTGGTGGCAAAGCCAATCATCAATCCCTGATCACCCGCGCCGCCTTTATTCACGCCTTGAGCTATGTCCGGCGATTGCATGCCAATAGCGTTCAAGATCGAACAGGTTCTGTAATTGAAACCATACTTGGCGTCGGTATAGCCGATATCTTTTATCAGACCGCGCACGAGCCCGGGAATATCAACATACGTCTTGGTGGTTATTTCGCCGCCGACTATTACCAACCCAACCGTGATAAACGTTTCACAGGCGACGCGTCCGTCCTTATCATATCTTAGCACCTCATCAAGAATCGCGTCCGAAACCTGATCACAGACTTTATCGGGATGTCCTTCCGTTACCGATTCAGAGGTAAAAAAGAAATTGTTCTTGGGCATCTATCCTCCAGTGTTAATTTGTCTTATTTACGCTATCAACCGACAGAATAATCGACTGCCGGATATTACAAATCATTAATCGCTTCGATATCTTTTCATTTATCGTCAGCCGAATTTAATATCTAAAACGGATTAATGCAAGAATAAACAGCAGGGGACATTCATGAGGCAGAGTATCCAATCGTACTTAGTAGCCTATTTCCGAACTATCGCCCAAATTCAATTTATGATAAGCTCCTATATACGATGAGCTATTGCCGATCAGCGATGATTCCAGCAGGCAATGCCTGACTTCCGCCCGAGATGAAATAATCGAATCTTTGATAATGCTCGATTCTATGTTCGCTTCTTCCGCCACGCTGACATATGGTCCAATGACTGAATTCTTTATTTTAGCCGAGGGCGCGATATAAACCGGCGGAATAACGATTACATCGGGCAGGCTGTCAATCGTCTTAATCTGGGTCAGAAGGTAACGATTGGTTGCCAACAACGTTTCTTTCTTGCCGCAATCGTACCAACCCTCGACATTGAACGTTTTTATCTTGCATTTATGTTTCAGCATTAAGGCCAGAGCGTCAGTTAGCTGATATTCCCCCCGGGTCATTATATTTTTGGCCACCATTTCCTCGAGACAGCGACTGAACAAATCCGTAGATTTTATAAAATAAATCCCCACCAACGCCAAATTGGAGGTTGGATTTTCCGGTTTCTCGATAAGTTTTGTTATGAATTCGCCGTCGGTTTCAGCTATTCCAAAACGTCGGGGATCATCTACCATCTTCGTGCCGATCGTATCATAATCGCTGCTTAGAACTTTGCTCAAATTCAATTCAAAAATTGTATCACCTAAAATAATCAGTACCGGTTCATCGATAATGTGCTCTTGCGCCAGATGAATGGCCCAGCCTAAGCCTTTGAGTTCCTTCTGTTCGACGAAACTGGCTTTGATATTATAGTTTTTCGTGACATAGTCAACTATCATGTCGCCCAAAAATCCGACTATAATAACAATATCCCGAATATTGAACGCAATCAACTCATCTATGATATGGCCAAGTATGGGTTTGCCCGCAACATGCAATAGCGCTTTGGGCGCGGTATGAGTATGCGGTTTGAGCCGGGTACCTATGCCCGCGGCTGGAATTATCGCTTTCATATTTACTCCTTAATCCCGGCCAAGTTCGTTTTTTAACGATTCTATCAGTTCGATGGGCGTCGGATCACAGTGATTTAATAATGCCAGATAAAATGACGTGAAATCGGCCATCTGAATCTGCGAAAATATCCGCGATAACAAACTTTGCCCTTTTGAAAATAGTTCCTGTACTTCGATACCCTTACCTTTCAATATCCGCCCGACAATGTCCATACGTCGGGCAACCTGGGGATGATCATCTTTATCCCTCAAAATCAACACTGTATATTTATTTGTAATCGCCGGCGCGAGTTCCCAGCCGACCAATTCATTATGGTTGAATTCGGGGAACACGTTACAGAAAGCAAGCTGCTTGCCGTTCTCGCCTATCTGTCCCTTAAACCGCAATGCCGCCATATCAAAATAATCAGGGCCGGAATAAATGACCACAATTTTTCCTGCCAGCTTAACCGCCAATTCATAAGCGCTATTAGATAAAGATTCAAACAGGTAAGCCTTTGCCCACTCATTCAGCATTTTTGAACATTCAGCCAATTCGTCGCTGTAATCCTTGGCTAAATCCAACCTTCCGAATGCCAGCAAAAGCGGCGTGAACGAATAGCCCAAAGCCGCCCGCGGCATCATGCCCGATGGTATCTTTATAACGGGGATTTTATTTTCTCGGGCCATGTCGGCAAGTCTGCCGCCGGTTGATATACATAGCACAGCACAGCGTTTTTCGATAGCCGTCTGGAAAGCCGATAGCGTCTCTTCGGTGCCGCCCGAATAGCTCGAACAAATAACCAGGGAATTCTTGTCGGAGAAACCGGGCAGCCCGTAATTCCGATGGATAATAAATGGAATCCTCAAATCGGTTTTCAGAAAACTTCTTACCAAATCGCCGCCGATAGCCGAACCGCCCATCCCGGCCAGAATGATATTTCCAAAATGTTTGCCCGGCAGGTCGCCCAAATCAGCTTTCTGACCGATCTCTATCCCCTCGGCGATTTGTTTATGGAAATTGACTATATGCGAGTACATGTCATGCTTATCGATTTCTTTCAACGCAATATCAATCATTATTCTCTCCTTTAATGAAATCAATTAAAGGAATCAAATCAGGAAAACTGATTCTCACTTCTTTTTCCAGATACGTTTCCACTTCGGAAGCCGTTTTCATTCGGCGGGCTTTCTCCGCCAGTTCCCTGGCCCTGGTAAAGTCAATATCACGAATTATACGCTTAACCAGGCTTGTCGAAACATAACTGGTGGAAAGCTCATCGATCCCCATACCGGCGAGCAGGATTATCGCGTAAGGATTGGATGACAGTTCACCGCATAAGCCGACTTTGATTTTATATTTATGACCGGCTTTTATTGTTTGATCAATCATGCTCAAAACGGCAGGATGAAAACTCTGGTACAATTTAGTCAACAGCTTGTTGGTCCTATCAACCGCTAAAACATATTGTATAAGATCATTCGTCCCGATAGAAAAGAAATCCACCTCTTTGGCCAGATGTTCGGCGATCATAACCGCCGATGGCACTTCAATCATAATTCCCAGAGGTATATTAGCCTGAAATTCAATATTCTCCGCCGTCAATTCGGTTTTGCATTCATCGATAAGCCGTTTTGTTTGCCTGATCTCATCCAGATTGGAAATCATCGGCAGCATGATCCCAAGTTTGCCGTGGATCGATGATTTTAACAGCGCTTTCAATTGTATTTTAAATATTGCCGGATGATCGAGACAAAACCTGATAGCCCGCCAACCAAGAAACGGATTGGGATCGACTGTCTGGCCGCTATCGACACTGAATTTATCGCCGCCAAGATCGAAGGTCCTGATCAATACGGGCGCGCCGTTCATTTTTTGCAGAATCGATTTATAAGCCCTATACTGCTTATCGAAATCGGGGATTACATCATCGGTTAAAAACAGATACTCCGTGCGATACAATCCTATGCCTTCGGCGCCCGATTTCAGTACGCGGTTGGTTTCGGCGGGAAGTTCGATATTGTTGTATACCAATATTCGATGGCCATCGCGGGTTATTGCCGGTTCGTCTTTGATTACGGCCAAATCCGTATTAAGATCAGCCAACGTTTGCTGACGGTGTTTGAAATCTTTAATTATCTCAACTTCCGGATTAATAATTAGCTTGCCCGTATAGCCGTCTATAATAACCCTGTCGCCTGTATTAATGGTTTCCAGACCCGATACGATACCGACAACCGCCGGCAGACCTAATGACTTGGCTAGAAGGGATGTATGCGATGTCACGCCGCCTAATTCCATGGCGAACCCGACTTTTTTACGCACCGAAAAGCCCAGCAGATCGCCCGGCGAAAGGTACCTGGCAATCACGACGATTGGCCCGCCGATATCCTCCACCGCTGATTTCTTGGCGCCTTGAAGAACACTTATCAACCGGGTGCAAACCGAATTGATATCGAGAATTCTATCCTTTAGATAAGGATCCGATGATTTTGATAAATGTTTGACAACAATATCGATCTGCTGATAATATAGATATGCAGCTTGCAGTTGTTTTGCTTCTATCAGCTCAATTACTTTGGCGTTAATAACCTGATCATCGGCAATCATCGCCTGAGCCTCAAAAATCCGCGCGTACTCCAATCCCAATCTTTTCCCGACAGACTCCGCAAGGTTGTCCAAATCTTTTTTGACCCGGTCAATCGCCTGTTTGAAATCGTGAATTTCTTTTGGCACGTAATTCGGAGAAATCGGAATCGGCTTAATATCGAGCTTATCCTTTTGCAGTACTACAGCCCGGCCGATCACGATACCCGGCGAGGCGGGTACGCCTTTAAACAATTTAGATTCTTTAATTGCCTTCATCTACTCTTCGCCGAATTTCGTCTGGAATACTTCTACCAGGGCCTCCAGCGCCTGAACTTCATCGTCACCATCCGCGGTTATCGTAATTTTCGATCCCTTTTCCGCCGCCAGCATCATCACGCCCATTATGCTTTTGCCGTTAACTTCGAGACTACCCTTTTTAAAGAATATTTCGGATGAAAACCGGCTGGCTGTTTTTACTAATTGAGCGGCCGGTCGGGCATGTAAGCCTAATTTATTAATAATTGTAACTTCTCGCGTTACCATTGTCAAATCCTTACCAGATAATTTCCGGGCCGCCTGGTGATCAGGCCCGCCAATTCCAGTTTCAAAAGCATGGCCGAAAGCTTTGGGGATGACAGACTCAAAGCCCGCGCCAATTCATCGAAATGCAAAGGTCCCTTGCCAATCAAATCACACACCCTCTGTTCATCCGGTTCCAGATCGAGTTTTTCCGATTGTTGTTTCAATTCCGTTTTGGCTTTATGAGCCGAAATATCCCAGCCCAGAGATTCAAGTATATCATCGGCGGAAGTTGCCACCAGAGCACCTTGCTTGATCAAATTTATCGTGCCATCGCTTTTAGGATTATCCGCCTGTCCGGGCACAGCGAACACATCCCTGCCCTGATCGACAGCCAGATTGGCCGTTACCAGCGCTCCCGACTTGGCAGCCGCTTCTACTACTACCACCGCTTGCGCCAGGCCGGATATAATTCGGTTCCGGCGAGGAAAATTGAACTTATCGGGCTGAGTGCCAAAAGGAAACTCCGAAATCCAATAACCGTTTTCGAGAATTTTATCGGCCAAGTCGCGATGATTGGCCGGATAAATTATATCGATACCGCAGCCGAATACCGCCCCGGTAGCACCGCCGCTATCAATCGCGGCCAGGTGCGCCTGGGCGTCGATACCCCAGGCCAGCCCGGAAATTATAACCAATCCTCGGGCGGCCAGATCTGAAGCTATTTTGGCGGCCATGCTTTTGCCATAGGCAGTAGGCGTTCGCGACCCCACAATCGCTATTGCCGGTTTGTCTAAATATTCCAATTTACCTTTTAGATAAATCACCGGCGGCGGGGAATAAATATTTGCCAGTTGGTCGGGATACGCCACCTGCCCCAGGCAAATAACTTTAACATTCAGCTGAGCGGCGGTCTCCAGAGTCGCATCAATTTTTTCCCAATGTTGAAAATTCTGAACTTGATTTGCCTGCGCTTCAGTCAAATTGCAATCTTTGAATTCTACCGGATCGGCATTAGCTTTCAAGCTGTCATAATCATGATAACGTCTGATCAATTTTTGATATTTGGCGGGACCAATGCCATTGATTTGCGCAAGCATCAAGGCAAATCTGATATCGACCTCAGGCACGATATTACCCAAAAACCAAATTGGTAATGATATTAAGAAATTCGCCGACGTTTTCACCGGTGACGGCGGAAATTTTCAGCCAGTTGACGGGCCAGGAATCGAATATCATGCGAGCTTGTTTATCTAAAAGATCAATTTTATTGATTAATACGACGGACGGCTTTTCCAGAAGCTCCGGATCGAATAGTCCCAGTTCGGCGCGAAGCATATCGTAAGATATCTGCGCGTTATCATCCATACAGTCGATCAAAAAAACAAGAACTCGGGTTCTCTGAATATGCCTGAGAAATTCCAAACCCAATCCTTTACCCACGTGAGCGCCTTCAATAACGCCAGGTATATCGGCTACTACGAAATTGCGGTATTCGGATGTCCTAACTATACCAAGATTGGGCACCAGCGTAGTGAACGGGTATTTGGCGATTTTAGGTTTGGCATCGGAAATTCTGGACAAAAGCGTGGATTTGCCGGCGTTTGGATAGCCCACCAATCCAACATCGGCGATAAGCTTTAATTCCAGTTCAAGTTTACGAAATTGACCGGGCAATCCCGGCAGCGCTTTCCGCGGCGCCTGATTGGTAGCTGATTTAAACCGCGAGTTGCCCTTGCCGCCTTTACCGCCTCTGGCGATAATAACTGGTTCGTCATTTGGCTTCAGATCGACAATAAGTTCGCCGGTATCGATATCCCTTATCAGTGTTCCCGGTGGTAATTTTATTAACAAGTCCGGACCGCCCAAACCGGACTTGTTCGCTTTACCGCCATCGCCGCCGGCTTCAGCTTTAAATGATTTTCGATATCTGAAATCAAGCAAGGTTGACATATTTTCATCGGCTACGACTAAAATATCACCGCCTTTACCGCCATCGCCGCCATCCGGCCCGCCCTTAGGCACATACTTCTCCCGGCGGAAACTCACATGCCCATGGCCGCCATTGCCGGCTTGCACTTCGATTTCAGCGTGGTCGACAAACATCGCTTACTGACTTATATACAATTCTTGAATTAGCGATTTAAGCTCCTGAAGCTGAATATCGCGGTGAAGTTTGCCTTTGCTGGCGTATGAAATCTGCCCGGTTTCTTCACTGACGATTATGGCGAAAGCGTCGGTCTCCTCGGTCGCGCCTATGGCGGCTTTATGCCTCATACCATGCAGACGGTGATAGGCCGGATTTTGCGATAAAGGTAAAGTACAGCTGGCCGCTATTATCTGACTGCCTTTGATTACCACCGCGCCGTCATGCAGAGGCGTGTAAGGAGTGAATATGCTCTGCAGAAGCTCCGGCGATACAGCGGCATTCAGAAGTTTACCGCTTTCAATAATATTAGTCAGTTTAACATTGTTTTCCAAAACAATTAGCGCGCCGTAATGCGTTTCCGACAACTTATCGACCGCCTTTATAATATCATCCACCGCGCCTTTTGATTCGCTCCTTAGCAGCAACCGCAAAAAGCGGTTTTGCCCGAACCTGGCGAAAGCGCGCCGGAGCTCCGGCTGAAGGATTACCACTACGACAATTATGCCGACAGTCGCGATATTGGAGATAAACCAGGTCACCATATATAGATCAAGCCAGAACGCGACCAATGCAACGGCAAAAAAGAAAATTAAACCTATTAAAAGCTGGATTGATCTGGTGCCTCTTAACAGAAGTAAAAAACGGTAGAAAAAGAAACTGACAAGCAGGATATCGATCAAATCAATTAAAGTAAATTCGAGAAAACCGATATGGAATAAGGCCATTATTCCGCCTCGGCTATCTTGTTAATTATGGTCATGGCTCTCACAGTCTGAAGAACATCGTGCACCCGAATGATTGACACTCCATTGCACACGGCATATACTGCCGCCGCCAGCGATCCTTCAAGCCTTTCATTAATATCGATACCAAGTGTCTTACCGATAAATGATTTCCGTGATGCGCCGATTAAAACCGGAAATCCCAGCTTCATAAATTCAGGAATATGTTTGATAAGGCTGAAATTATGTTCGACCGTCTTGCCGAAACCTATACCCGGATCGATAATAATTCTGGCGCGCGGGACACCTCTGGCAATTGCTTTGGAAGCGGCCTGGGCAAGAAAATCCGATATGTCTTGAATCAGATCATCATAATGAATATTTATCTGCATGGTCGCGGAATTCCCCAGCATATGCATCAGGATCAGATATGAACCGGTCTCGGCGGCGATTTCGGCTATCGCCTCATCATGCGTCAAGCCGGATATATCGTTGATAATTGACGCGCCCGCCTGACAGGCTTTTCGCGCCACTTCAGACCGCCGCGTATCGATTGAAATCGGCACATTCAGTTTGCCTTTCAGCCTTTCTAAAACCGGTATGACTCTGTCAATTTCCTCGTCAGCTCCGATTTCCGTCGCTCCGGGCCGGCTTGATTCGCCGCCTATATCGATCATGTCGGCGCCCTGTTCGGCCATAAGCAACGCGTGCGCGGCGGCTTTATCTTGATTATAAAATTTACCCCCATCAGAAAAAGAATCAGGAGTAACATTTAAAACTCCCATTACCAGCGGCCGCTTGTCGAAAGGCAAGGAGAAGGGCGGTTTTTTTTCGATTTTGTTTGCCGTATTTGAGTTATCTATACTCATAAATATACTTGAGCTATTTAGATTTAATTAATACCAGCGCTTCTTCGCGAGTCGCGTCTTTGCGTAATGCTCCTCTAACCGCCGAGCTGATCGTCTTTATCCCCGGCTGGCCAAACCCCCGCATAGTCAAACATAATTGTTCGGCTTCAACTATGACCAGCACGCCCTTGGGCTTCAGTACATCCATTATAACCTCGGCGATTTCGGTTGTCATCCGTTCCTGGATTTGTGGCCGTCTGGCAATCGTTTCGACTACCTCGACCAGCCGCGAAAAACCGGTGATCGTGTTGTTTCTTGGAATGTAGGCGATATGCACAAAACCGAAGAACGGCAAGAAATGATGTTCGCACATCGAAAAGAAATGAATATCGCGGGCGATTATCATTTCATCCTGATTTTCCGCGCGATAAAGCTTTAACTTTTCCCGGGGATTGCGCCAGATACCGGAAAAGAATTGCTCGTAAAACTCCGCCATCCGCCGGGGAGTGTCCCTCAAGCCCTCGGTCGAATAATCAATGCCCAGCCCTTCAAGTATTAATTCGACGCCCTTCTTGATCGCGTCTTTGTTAATCTTTTTCTTCGGTAACCGTTTCAGGTTTCTCAGACTCCTTGAATATTTCCTCAATTTGCTCGCCGGTAAGGCACTCGCGTTCAAGCAGTGCTTTGGCCAAAATATGTAATTTATCGGTATTCTCGGAAAGCAATTTTTCGGCTCTTTCCTGAGATTTCAACACGATTTGTTTGACTTCACTATCGATATCAATCGCCGTTTGTTCAGAGTAATCCCGTTGCTGAGCGATCTCTCTGCCAAGAAAAATGTGTTCTTCCTTCTTGCCGAAAGTGACCGGGCCCAGTTTATCGGACATGCCCCAGTTGCATACCATCTTGCGGGCGAGATTCGTTGCCTGAACCAGGTCATTGCCCGCGCCGGTGGTAAGCTGATTAAATATGAGTTTCTCGGCCACCCGGCCGCCAAGAAGATGCACCAGTTTAATCTCCAGGTAGTCTTTGGATAAATTATGTTTTTCATCCACGGGCAAATAATGAGTAACTCCCAAAGCCATGCCTCGCGGAATAATGGTAACTTTATGAACTGGGTCCGAACCCGGTATTAATTTGCCGACCAGCGTGTGACCGGCTTCATGATAAGCGGTGATTTTTTTCTCCTCAGGAGTTATCACTAGCGAACGGCGTTCCGTGCCCATCATCACCTTGTCTTTCGCTTCCTCGAAATCTTCCATGGTCACATGTTCATGATTTTTACGTGCCGCCAACAGCGCCGCCTCATTAACCAAATTAGCCAGGTCGGCGCCGGACAGACCGGGCGTGCCCCGAGCCAGCACTTTCATGTCAACTTTGTCGTCAATATTGATGCGGCGAATATGTACTTTTAATATCCCCTCGCGACCTTTTATATCAGGCTGATCGACAACTATCTGCCGGTCAAACCTGCCGGGCCTGAGCAAAGCCGGATCCAGAACATCCGGACGGTTAGTAGCGGCCAGTAAGATCACGCCTTCGTTGGATTCGAAGCCGTCCATTTCTACCAATAGCTGATTTAGCGTCTGTTCGCGTTCATCATGCCCGCCGCCTAAACCCGCGCCCCGGTGACGGCCAACCGCGTCTATTTCATCGATAAAAATAATGCAAGGAGCGTTTTTCTTGCCCTGATCGAACAGATCGCGCACCCGGGAGGCGCCTACGCCCACGAACATTTCCACGAAATCTGAACCCGACATCGAGAAAAACGGAACCCCCGCTTCACCGGCCACGGCTCGGGCCAGCAAAGTTTTACCGGAACCCGGAGGCCCTAAAAGCAGCGCGCCCTTGGGGATTTTTCCGCCAAGTTTTTGAAATTTGGCCGGGTCTTTGAGAAATTCTATTATCTCTTGAAGTTCCTGTTTGGCTTCATCGGCGCCGGCGACATCGTTAAAGGTTACCTTGGAACGTTGGCCGGTTAGAAGCTTGGCTCGCGATTTGCCGAACGAAAACAAGCCTTTAGGCCCGCCGCCCTGCATCTGGCGAAGCATGAACATCATCCAGAATACCAGGATAAGCCAGGGCAGCGCGGTTATCAGAAGACCGCCCCAATGCTGCGATGTTTCGGCTTCAACAATAACTTTGTACTCTTCCAGAAGTTTTACCAATTCGGGATCTTCAAATGGCACGCGCGATCTGAATTTTTTGCCGGTGACCGTTCGATTGTTGACCTGCTTGGAAAACTGCTCAACGAATTCGCCCTTTACTTCTTTTTCCACGAAAATAGCTTTGGCCACATTGCCGGCCTTAATCTGGTCGACAAATTCGGAATAGGATACATCGATATAATCCTGGCCGTTGCCGGCAAGCATCTGATAGAAAAGCAATCCAGCCATGAAAATCACCGCCCAAAATAAAAGCGGGCGGATGCTTTTTTGCCATTTGAATTCGGGACCTCCGGCAGGCGGTTTGTCCGGCGGTTTTTTGCTTTTATCCGGGTTCTCCCGATCTGGTTTATTAAAACTCACTCTAAGTTCTCCTCATCTTCGCAAACTGCTATATAAGGTAATTGCCTGTATTTTTCAGCGTAATCCAGGCCATACCCGATAACAAATTTATTTGGTATACTGAATCCTACATATTTTAAATCGATTTTAACTTTTCTGGTATCGGGCTTATCAAGCAAGGTCACGAATTCTATCGATTTGGGTTTACGCAGTTTAAGATATTGCTTGATGTAAGTCGAAGTTAATCCCGTATCGATAATATCTTCTATAATCAGAATATGCCGGCCGTTGACGTTAATATGCAAATCTTTGATCAACCTGACAATCCCGGATCCTTTCTTGGAATTGCCGTAACTCGATACGGCCATGAAATCGATTTCACAATCTTCGCCATATTCTCTAATCAGATCAGCCATGAACAGAAAACTGCCTTTGAGAATGCCGACAAATATCGGCGTTTCATTTTGATAATCGGCTCTAATTTGTTTGGCCAAAGACCGCACTTTGGCCGCTATTTTTTCTTCAGAAATTAATATCTTCATCAGTCCGCTCATTGTTAATAAAACTCAATTTCAGTACTTTTCTGGTATTATCGGTCACTTTGAAATTTTCCGAAATTCCATAGCCGGCTATCCAGGCGATTTCTTCGCCTGAGATTACTACCGGGATTGATTTTTTATAGACCAGAGGAACACCTTTGTCGTTAAAGTAATCCACCAGTTTTTTCGATCCCTTCATTCCCAAGGGGCGAAACCTGTCGCCATCTTCAAAACTCCGGACAGATAAATCACTAACCCGCTCAAAGTCGAGATAGGCTACGCTCTCGTCATTATTTTTCAGTAACTTTTCTAAACTAAAATCCTCAAGGGTCTCCGTCTGTAAGATCAAATCGGAACCATTTATTTCATTTCCGTAATCATTTTTAAGTCTTATACGCTTAATTGGCCGGGGTGGTCGACATAAAATTAATTTTCCGGCATGATTTGACACAACGACGCTGGAATCCAAAAAAGTAATTGATCCACTCCTTAATAGATTGACGGCCCGGTCAATTTTTTCCGAATTGGGCCGTCTTGATTCACCTGTCAAGCGGGCATAAGCCCTTAACAGAATCCACGATTTTAAACTTTCATAATAGGGCGGCAGTTTCCCTAAGTCAAGGATTATTTGCGTGTTAGACTCTTTAATCCGGCATTTGTCATATAACTTTTCAGTTTCGGTTTCAAGAAATTCATAGCCGGTCCGGATATTCCGGCAAGCCTGAAGAATGTGCTTTAAAGCGCTGGCATTTATGTCATTAAATACCGGCATGACTTTTTTGCGTACCAGATTTCGCTTGTACTTCTCGCTAAGATTGGATTTATCTACCCTGTATGAGAGGCGATTATCATTTAAAAAAATAAGAACTTCTGCTTTGCTGATCTCGATTAAGGGCCTTGTAATATTGTCTCTCTTTGGCGGTATCCCGCCTAATCCGCCGAGATCGGCACCCCGAATCAGGTTAAGCAAGAAAGTCTCGGCTGAATCATCGGCTGTATGGCCTGTGGCGATTTTCGTATAGCCATAGTTTTTACATAAATCCTCGAAAAATCCGTAGCGAACTTGCCTGCCGGCTTCTTCGAGTCCGATTTTGTATTTTCTGGCATTGGCTCTTATATCAAATTTCTTGGAGTGAAAGCTATACCCATGCGCCTGGCATAAGCGGCGGCAAAATTCCTGATCCTTGCCGGCATCCTTGCGCAGGAAATGGTTTACATGGGCGGCCGCGAGCGAAAGGTTATACTTGGCGGCCAGTAATCCCAGTAGGTGAAAAAGCGCTACCGAATCCGGCCCGCCGGATAAGGCTATTAGTACCTTGTCATTCTGATCAAGCAAACGATATTTTTCAATAGTCGATATAATAAGATCAATCAGCTTTTTCATGGTTCAATTATAAAAAATAATTTATAGGATGTCAACTAAGACGGAATCAGCGAAAAAGATTATTTGCCGAGATGACTTTGTTAATGTCAATTGTTAATCGACACGAGATAAGGGTTTTTCTGGGATATAATGAGCTTCAATAACTTCTCCAGGACTTAAATTCTCTGCATATTTACCAACATTTTGATTAAACACGTTTTGGAAAATATAAAGCGAGATAAAGCTGAGAATTCCGGCTAAAATAGGCGTAGCAATCCAACCGAGTGCGATTTCGCCGAGTACTTTATATCTTATGTTTCGAGCGCCCTTGATAATGCCAATACCGATAACCGACCCGACAATCGCCTGCGAACTGGAAACAGGCACCAGCGGAAAAGATGGCAACCCATACGAAATCAGCCATTGCTGAAGTTTTACCGATGAGAAAAGGAATAGCACCACTGTATTAGAGAGCACCACGGCCAATGCCGCCTCAGGCGACAGCTTGAAAATACTGCCCCCGATAGTTTCAGTTACTTTGTGGGAATAAGTAAGTACGCCAACCGCGATAGCCAATCCGCCGATTAGAAACAACTGTTGAATACCGGTAATAGTAAATAAATTATAAAAGTTTATATCCGTAAAAGGAGATACCGAAACAAAAACGCCCATAACATTGGCGATATTATTGGCGCCCAAACTATACGCTCCCGACGCGCATACGGCTATTAAGCCCAGCCTGGTATATAAATCCATTCGCAATAAGTGGATATTCGCTTTACTAAGAAATATTTTAATGATATAATATGTAATTACCGCGAAGACAGCCGCCAGTACGGGGCTTATGATCCAGGCCGAAATTATTTCAGTTAGTGAATCGACATTCGTGGTTAGATCGGCGAAAATATTCCAGCCGATAATAGCTCCGACGATAGCTTGCGAGGTAGAAACCGGTAATTTGAGTTTTGACATCCAGAATACGGCCATAGCAGCCGCTAAAGCCACAATAAACGAACCTGCTATAGTGTGAATAGAACCAAGCTTATCTATGGTATCCGATGTTCCGCTGCCGCTTATAAAAGCCCCGATAATTACGAAAACTCCGCTAATAATCGCCGCCGTTTTAAAACGAAGCATCTTTGAACCGACAGCCGTCCCGAATACATTAGCGCCATCGTTGGCCCCGAGCGACCAGCCAAGGAATATGCCACTGGAAAGAAATAAAAATATCATCTATGATTAACCCTTATAAAGTGCGTTTTATCGCGTAAATAGCCAGCCTATCGGCCACGTTTTCAGCGGCATCGGCTAAATGCTCGATATGAAAGGCGAAATACCTGAGATGTATTTTTCGGCTGAGATCGATATTGGAATCGAATATGTGCCGGGTTAACCTGTTAACAATTTTATCCGCTTCTTTTTCGAAGAAATAAACTTTGTGAAGGTACTCCTTAATAGCGCTGACATCCCTGAAAAACGCCCGCGCCGAAAGCACTACCGCTTCAACACCTAAAACCGCCATTTCGGTCAAATCCAGATACTCTTTCTTTAATTCCGGCAGAATTTCCGGAGATTCAATCGAAAACTGGATTAAGCCGCCTTTAGCCGTGTCGATTACATCATCCATGTTTTCCAGAAGTCCTAAAACATCACCTCGATGCTCGGGAATAAGCGAATGCGAGTACAATTGGTTTTCTACTTTTCGCCGTATATCATCGGCTTTGTTCTCCAATTTGGAGATTGATATAAGCCTTTCCTTGAAATTTTCAGTTCGGCCATCCATATAATCATTCATGCCCTGCTTAAAAACAATGCCGCCTTGGCTGACAGCATCTAAAAACTCATCTATCTGATTTTCCAGAACTCTGGTTTTTTTAAATAAAATAGCCATAAAAAATACTACCTTTGCTGATGGGTAATAGCGCGATCACTAAATCACCCTAAATTTCGGCAATCAATGTATATAACACTTCTCCTGAATGCAACAAATATTAACCGTCATACCGCAATTCTCCGCCCGGAGCAACGCCTTTAAAATATCGACATCATTAAAAATAACATAACTCACTAGTACGGCCAGTGATGATAAAACGCCGATTTAAGCCGGAAATCAGCTGTAAAGGCAGAATTTAACAGGCAAAGTAATTATAATCTATGCGATTCCAAATACTTATGCCGTGCTAATCGGTTTTTTCGACTTTGCCGGTACCGCGGCAAATCCGGCAAATAACGAGCTTTTTAGAATTGCGTGCTTTGCCGGCCGCGAATAAACATTCGAGACAGCTGGTTAACCTTTGTTCCTGGAACAGGCTTTGATGGCGATCCTTGTCGAATATTTCGCCGGCAGTACATTTACCCGTTCCCTGGCAATGCGAACATTCCACCAGTTCTTTGGGCGGCCCCGTGATTGTTTTTTCAGGCTCAGGACTAATAACTTCGGCCCTGGTCTCCGCTTCTATGGTCGGCGCTTCTTTGACTGCAACGATCGGCTTTTTAGGCGCGGCTTTCTTCTTGGGTACAGCCTTCTTTTTGGGCGCGGCTTTTTTCTTGGCTATCGCTTTTTTCTTGGGTACTGCTCTTTTCTTGGCTTCAGCCTTTTTCTTGGGCGGCATAACTCTTTCCCCTCATATATAATATTTTTGATTTAGTATAGGTTATTATATGTATATAAGACATTACATTTCTATCAAACATTATCAATCCAGTCCGCCTTCAGCCTTACTCTAAACTGCCGGTTCCTATAGCACACAATCCCGAAATTGGCAACTACTTTCTATTCAAATAAATCCTGCAGGAGACGATAAACTTAAAATAGGGCCGGATAATGGCTCTCAAAAAGAGGAGGAGTTCATGAAAAATATATATATTATATTGACAGTTTGTACGATTTTCACCGGTCTTATATTAGCCAACCCTAATTTCGTTGGCTATTCAGGCGCGCCAGCCTCAAATGGCACCTGTTCCAGTTCCTGCCACGCCCAAAACGATTTTACGCCATCCTGTGAGATTATCGGTTTTCCGGCGGTTTATGCACCGGGTCAACAATATACAATAATTGTCAGGCATGATAGCGGTTTATCGATAAAGCAGTTTAACTGCTCGGTCAGGAAAGATACGGACTCAACTATCGCCGGGGTCTTAAGCGAGGATTTCGCCACAGAAATCTATACAATCACCAACGAAACCGATGGCGTCCACTGGTCCGATGTTTCGCTTGATTCCGGTTCATTTATCTGGACCGCCCCTGATACGCTCACCGGTTTCGTGACACTCTACTGGGCCGGACTTCAAGGTTCTCGAGCTAACGGCGCGAATCAGCTTATAACAATTATGGCTTCCGAAGAAGGCAATAGTATCGATTACGCTCTGGAACTACCGCTCGAATTCTCTTTGTCTCAAAACTATCCCAATCCCTTTAACAGCAGTACGATAATTGAAATGAACATAGCCAAACCGGATAAGGTCATTTTTCAGGTTATTAACATTCTCGGCCAGATTGTATATGACGACATTATCCTCGATGTTCATCCTGGAAATAATGCAATTTGTTGGGATGGGCGCGGCTTAAACGGCGACGCTTTGCCATCTGGATTGTATTTTTATCTAATTTCTTCCGGCGCAAACAGCGCTTTTCGCAAGATGATAATTCTACGCTGACCGTAAAATATAATCGCTAAAAAATAGCCGGTTCGGGCATTCATCGAATTTCCTCGAACCGGCTATTTTATTTGATAATTAATCGGCCCAGGCCGGCAGTGATTTCATGTACAACTCGGCGCGTTTTTGAGCTGTTTGGTCGTCGATATTTGGCTGCCAGCCTTTGAACCAGGCGGCTATCCCCTGTTTCACCTCTTTTTTCGGTTTAAGTTTCCCCGATTCGTCCGTGCAATATTTGCAGTAATTTTCAGCAGGGCCTTTGAAATCGGGCATATTTAAAGGCGCCGCGCAACTGTGACAGAACTTATCCATCGTTTCTCCTTCGTTAATGGTTTAAGATTAATGCCTTAATGGCATTTTTTGTCATATAATTAATTCTCATATCAAACAACTGCTTCTAACCTTTCAGCGATAATCGATACTACCCCGTGCTGGTTATCCACCTTGCCGGTTATTTCGAGAAGCGGTTTTTTAAATATATGCTGGCCAAACTTGCGGTAGATTTTCGGGAATAAAGTTACTTCAAAATAATCAGACGCATCCTCCAGAGTTAAAAATACCATCAGTTTATTACCTCCGGTTTTAATTCGTTTGCGGTCGATTACCTGCCCGATAATTTTAATCCGTTTACCCTGTAAACCGGCCAGTTCGCAAGCCCTGATATGGCCGTTTCCGGAAATCAACCGTTCGGTTGGATGGCAGCTAACGGCCATCTCCAGAATTTCCTGTTCGGCGGCCAGTTTCTCATCGATATCATAATCCGGCAAATCGGGCGTAAACGAAACTTCAACCGGCTCGATTCTGCCCAACAACGGAGTGTCCTGATCGCTTTTAAGAACCTTGTCGCCATGTAATTTCAAATACCATAAAAGGACAGGGCGGGTTTTCCCCAGAAAATCGAATCCGCCGATTCTGATTAAGCTTTCCGCCTCGGTTTTACCGGGTCGAACCCGCATCAGAAAATCCCCCAGCGATACAAACGGTGATTTTTCGCGCTGTTTAATTATCCTTTCAATCGTGCCGCTGGAAAAATTTTTGATAAAAGCTAGTCCAAGCGTAATGGTATCATTCTCCACGGTACACAATTCGGATGGCTTATCCAGATTGGGCGGAGCTAATTTTGCCCCGAAGCGGCGGGCTTCATCCGCATAAACAAACGGCCGGTAATAACCGCAGAAATTATTGAGCATGGCGGTCATATATTCGACAGGATATCGGGCTTTTAAGTAACAGCCTCGATAGCTCAACAGCGCGTAAGTAGCGGCATGCGCCTTGCAAAAACCATATCCGGCAAACTGGCTTAAAAGTTGAAATACCTGTTGGGCCGCATCACAAGGCACCCCCCGATCCATCGCTTGAGCCACAAACTTCCGCGCAAAAGCCTGAAACTCGGTTCTATTTCTATCTTTGGTAATAGATCGCCTTAACAAATCGGCTTGCGCCGATGAAAAACCGGCCAGAGCCTCGGCACAGCGAAGCACCTGTTCCTGATATATTATATTACCCAGAGTTTCGGATAAAACCGGCTGCAGCGATGAATGAGGATATTCCACCGGCTTTTCGCCGGCCAGCCTTTGCAGAAATAATTTTTTCATCCCCGATTCGGAAGCGCCGGGCCGAATCAACGCCAAAGCAAGCGTGATATCATCGAGATTGCGCGGCTTCATTTCGATTAACAGCGAACGCAGACCGGGCGATTCCAGCTGAAAGATGCCGATAGTTCTACCGGCTTGAAGCAGCTTGAGAGTTTGTTTATCGCCATAATCATATTTCACCGGCAAACCTGTTTTTTCAAACGCGAACTTTTCGCCATCAACGATAGTGGATAACCCGCGCTGTCCCAGAAGGTCAATTTTGACCAGGCCCAGGTCGGCAATTGAATGCATATCGTACTGGGTGATCGCGATACCCTTGGCCGACATCTGCAAAGGCACTAAGTCGAGAAGCTTACCGGGAGAAATCACGATACCGCCGCAATGGATTGACAGATGGCGCGGGTAGCCTTCAATTTTGTGAGCAAGTTCGATTATCGTTCGATATGGTTCGGTATCCAAAGGCAGGTTGCGGCATTCAGGATATCTGTCGCGGGTTCTATCAAGATCGCCCAGATTTCCCCAAGGTAGACGTTTGGTGAAATCGGATATTTCATCACCGGATAAGCCATATATTTTGGCCAATTCCCGAAACGCCCCGCGCGCCGCGAAAGTATTCAGAGTGCAAATCATCGCTACCCGATTTTGACCATATTTTTTGTAGACGAAATCCAGCACCTCATCCCGGCGCCGCCAGCAAATATCTAAATCGATATCGGGCGGGTCGGTACGAGCTTCATTGAGGAAACGGGCAAAATAGAGATCCAAAGCGATCGGATCGATCTCGGTTATGCCCAACGCGTATGATATTATCGATGAAGCCGCCGATCCCCGCCCGACAACCGGGATACCCTCGCGCCGGCAGAATTCGACTATCTCATGAACGATAAGAAAGTAATCAACAAAACCGGCCTGCCTGATTACCGCCAGCTCTGATTCGAAACGCGAGTAAATCTCGCCGCTTAATTTGCTATAGCGCTTTTTCAAGCCGGATTCGGCCTGTTCGCGTAAATATTTGTAATTTTCAATCCGGGCCGACCCAACGAATTCCGGGAAATTCAATCGGCCAACCGGAAGATTAACTTCACATTTCTCGGCTATCTCCAAAGTAGCGCTTAACGCGCCGAGGTATTCGCGACAACGTTTTTTTACCTCTTCAAGGGGGCGTAAATACGCCTGCTGGTTGGCTAATTGCCGGCGAGATAAATTGTCGATAGTTGTCAGTTCTTTTATGGCCGTCAAAGCTTTATGAATTACAATATCATTATCATCGATGAAATAAACCGGATCCGCTATAACCGCCTTGACCGAATATTCTTCGCTTAATCTTATTCTTTCGCGGCCCGCCAGACGGGTTTGAAGATCGGTAAATGTTTCGATACCCAAATAAAGGTTTTCACCGAATATATCTTTCAATTGCCTGATATATCTTTTATCCAGATAAATAAGAACAAACCCTTCGGCGTGGACGGAAATATCATCCAGAGAAGGTATCCGTTCCTGAAGCATTTTAATTGTCGACAAACGGCAGAGATTGCCATAGCCGATCATGTTTCGCGCCAGGAATATGCATAATCCGATTTCCGTCTCCAGTTCACAGCCAAAGATTGGCTTGATACCTTTTTCTTTCGTCCGGTTAAAAAACTCCACCGCGCCATATAAGCCGTTAATATCGACCAAACCGATTGACCGGTAATTGTAGCGCAGGGCCTGGTCAAGAAGACGATCCTGGCTGACCGGCCCGTGAAGAAACGAGAAATTAGAGCGACAACGAAGGGGTACGTAGCTCATAGCCATCGGTAACCTCACGAAATTTATCACCCAAAGGCATCGTTTTGCCGTAAAAAATGGCATGATAACCGAAATGTCGGCGAACCTTATCCAGTCCCATGCTTAAATTCGAATACCGTTCTTGCTGCTGATCAAAAAAACCAAACTGTTTTAACGAGGGAAGCAAGCAGGTAGCGGTTATACCCAGGTGACGGATACCGACTTTACGAGTGTAAAGATCAGAAAATAATTTCATCACCGTCGGAAAAATCTCCGGTTCGCTATCGGCGCAAGTGGTTAATGTTTGCGCCTGATCGATAAACTGATAGTCGACATAGCGGATTTTCACTTCGACCCGCCGGGTTTGCAGAGATAGCCGCCTGAGTTCCAGACAAACCCGTTCCAGCAGATAATATAATGTACCTCGTAAAAAATTCTGCTCGATCGAATCGGCGTTGAAAGTAGTCTCACGCGAAATCGATTTGGGTATGGCCGAAGTTTTCACCTCTCGCTTATCTATGCCACGGGCGTAATCATACCATTCAGTCCCGCGCTTGCCGAACAACTCAATTAGAATCGAACGAGGAATTTCTCTAAACTGTTTTACTGTATGCACGCCCAGCTCGGCCAGAAGCTTCCGGGTTTTATGGCCGACATTAGGAAGCTTATCCGCCGCCAGACGATTTAAAATAATGGCTTCCTCATTTGGAGTAATGATGGCTATCCCTTCGCCGCCGCCCGCGGCTTTCGTTTTAGCCAGCCCGCAAGCGATTTTGGCAAACATCTTGGACCGGCCAACGCCAATCGAACACCTGATATTTAACCGTTGCCGAATAATATCTTTTATTGACCGGGTTAAAGCTTCAATTGAACCATACAGGGCGATTGACCCGGTTAAATCAAGATATGCTTCATCCATGGAAACGGGTTCAACCAGGGGCGTAAAACTATCGAATATATCGCAAATCTCGGCCCAAAAATCACGATAGGTTTTTATGTCGCCTTTAAGGAAATACGCTCGCGGCAAACGTCTATATGCCTCCGCCAGAGGCAACCCAAATTTGACACCAAGCCGGCGAGCCTCATATGAGGCGCAAATCACTATCCCCCGGGTTCCGGGCATACCGCCAACTATCACCGGCTGGCCGATCAAATCAGGATTCAAAGCCTGTTCCACCGAGGCCAAAAAGGCATCCATATCTACCAAGGCAATTATCGGTTTCAAGAATTTACCTCATTACTTCAGTCAATATCCGCCAGATATTTACTAACCCACTACCTGCACATTATTATACTGCACATATGTATAGCTTGTCAAGATATTTTTCGGGAAAAATTTAAAAAATTTAATGAGAAATTGATAGCCGGCGGATTAAAAAATAGGGAGTATGGCAAAATGATCGCCCCCCCGTGATCACAAACCAGACTCCCTGCGCGTAAAACGCGCCCTTAGGCCCGTACTTACGCGGACAAAGCGGAATTATAAATTATTTTTGAATAATAGCTTCTTATCATGCCCAGAGATGGCCGATAATTAAAGTCGATGGCTGATAAGTTTTACTTCCTTAACACTGACCCCCGATAAAATCTATGTAGCAAATCGACACAACGCTTAAAATGATAATATCATTAATCTGGAAGTAGCCACATAAAGCATTAGCTGATATGTTATTAATAACAGATTATAAATTAACGGATTAAAAGCCTTAGGTAACAATTAAATCAAGCGTTTTTAAAATTTAAAAATATTGGATTTTATATCGAACAGCGGTCTCAAGATTAAATCGAATAACAGAGGGAACAAGGCAATATATATTGGATTGGCGAGATTATTCAGCTTAACCGGCCGGCAAGCCGCAAGTTATTATAATTAATAGAGTAACATCCAATAACCGGCCACAAGATGCGAACACGGGTAATCGCCGCCTTTAATTGTCGTTTAAGCCAGTTAGCAATTGATATGGTTAATTTTAAGTTATATAACAAGATAGATAAATACATATTTCTTGGCATAATATCTGCATATTATATAATCAGAATGGCAATAGAGGCTAACGGTGATTCGGCCCGCCATTCCACTGTTGGGAAAAGATAACTTTGGTTCTTAGGGTCACTCTCACCTCCTTGGAGTACGATGTCAGTTGAGACAGCCAAGCCGCCCGAAACCAGGCCGGGCGGCTTTCGCTTTTGGGGGATTTCATGAATCAAAAAGGGCGTATGCGATATATCGATAAATCTCGCAATAAATATCGGGACTAGAAAGTCCCGACTATTAAGAATACCGGAAATAAATTACAAAAATAACAGCCCCCGACTTTCCAGTCGGGGGTTTTGCAAATTACGTCAGGTCGTGCCCGTGAGGGTGTGGCCTTACGATGATTAGCACAGCCAGGTCACGCTTCGCTACGACCTGGCTGAACGGTAAACGGCTCATGTTTTAAGCCGGCACAAAAAATTAATGTATTGACATTAATATAGCAATCAATGTATATAATATTCAGTTAGGATAAATTGGAGAAATAATTATGAATCTTTTTAATGATCCAATTCACGAAATTAAGTTTGAAGATGTCAAAAAATTCTGTGACGCAGGAACACCTGAAAGCGTTAAGGTTGATTATAAGCGGGAATTGCCAAAACCCGAAAAGTTGGCCAAAGTAATATCTTCTTTTGCAAATACCTGGGGCGGAATAATAATAATCGGAGTTGAAGAAGAAAATCGGATACCCAAATTGCCTATAAAAGGGATCGACAATCAAGGCGGATATGAAGAGAAAATTACGAGTATCTGCCTAAGCCATATAAATCCCCCGATAACACCTGAAATACGAGAAATACCTTTGGATGAAACTAACAAAAAGTGTGTTATCCTTATAAGAATTGCTGAAAGTGATGAGACTCCGCATCGAGTCGAAAATGATACCGAAATTTATATAAGGGATAATAGCATTAGTCATCCTTACGAAAAAAAAGCCCCATGGGAAGCTATTGAATGGCTGATTAATAAAAGAGAAAAGGCAATAAAAAATAGAGAGAGACTGATTGAAAGAGCGGTTAACAGGTTTATTTCTTCTCCTCATTCGAGTAGCGCTTCATTCTATAGGCAACTTATCATAGTACCTTCATTCCCGTGCGAAATATTATTCGATTACACTGATTTCGAAAGGATAATTGAAGATTCACAATCAAGATCCAAGGATTCATTTTCCCCGCCTTCAGATTCCTCAATGATTTCTCAAAATCAAAGTATTATTTACGAACATTTTTGGTCTGATATTGGGAAAATAGTATTGAAATATGCTGAGAT
>Ga0299912_10000692_pt1 | contig 27727 bp, 26 predicted proteins | sample RVTome_2_FD_207667 | JGI IMG/M metagenome (GOLD analysis project Ga0299912, IMG submission 207667) | Soil microbial communities from uranium-contaminated site in the Upper Colorado River Basin, Wyoming, United States - RVT95D214 (version 2) ... | reverse complement strand
CGGCGGGTGACGACTTCGCGGCGATGACGCAGGAAGGCGTCGAGCATCTCCCGCAAGTTGAGCAGGCGCGGCTGCCCGTCGATCAGCGCCACCATGTTCATGCCGAAGGTGTCCTGCATCTGCGTCTGCTTGTACAGATTGTTCAGGATCACGTCGGCGTTCTCGCCGCGCTTCAGTTCGATGTAGACGCGCATGCCCGACTTGTCGGATTCGTCGCGCAGGTCGGCAATGCCCTCGATCTGCTTTTCGCGCACCAGTTCGCCGATCTTGATCAGCAGGTTGGCCTTGTTCACCTGGTAGGGCAGCTCGTCGATGATGATGGCCTGCTTGCCGCCCTCCCTGCCCACATCTTCGAAATGGCAGGTGGCGCGCATCACCACGCGGCCGCGGCCGGTGCGGTAGCCGTCGCGCACGCCCGACAGGCCATAGATGATGCCGGCAGTCGGGAAGTCGGGCGCCTTGACGATCGCGATCAGCGACTCGATGTCGGTCTCGGGATTGTCCAGCAGCGCAAACAGCGCGGTGCAGATGTCGGTCAGGTTGTGCGGCGGGATGTTGGTCGCCATGCCCACCGCGATGCCGGACGAGCCGTTGATCAAGAGGTTGGGGATCTTGGTCGGCAGCACCAGCGGCTCGTGCTCGGAGCCGTCGTAGTTGGGGCCGAAGTCGACCGTTTCCTTGTCGAGGTCGGCCAGCAGCTCATGCGCGATTTTCGACATGCGCACTTCGGTGTAACGCATCGCCGCCGCGTTGTCGCCGTCGACCGAGCCGAAGTTGCCCTGGCCGTCGATCAGCGGGTAGCGCAGCGAGAAGTCCTGCGCCATCCGCACCATGGTGTCGTACACCGCGGTGTCGCCGTGCGGGTGGTATTTACCGATGACGTCGCCGACTACACGGGCCGACTTCTTGTAAGCCTTGTTCCAGTCGTTGCCCAGCTCGTTCATCGCAAACAGCACGCGGCGGTGAACGGGCTTCAGGCCGTCGCGTACATCCGGCAGTGCGCGCCCCACGATCACGCTCATCGCGTAATCAAGATATGAGCGCCGCATCTCCTCTTCGAGGCTGACCGGGAGGGTTTCTTTGGCAAACTGTTCCATAACCGGCTTTTATTCGTCAGGCTTCAAAGCCCGCAATTTTAGCATGGTCGGCCGCCCCATCAGTCTTTGCCAAATGGCGGCCGCCTTTGCCAATCCAATCGTAAACGGTGAGAATGCCGCCCACCATGAAAGCCCCCGCCGATCTCCTTCTCCTGCCGCAATGGGTGGTGCCCGTCGAACCCGCAGGAACGCTGGCCGACCATGCCGTGGTCGTGCAGAACGGCCGGATCCTCGATGTGCTGCCCGCCGATGCCGCCCAGGCCCGCTACGCTGCCGCGCAGACGCTGGCCCTGCCCGGCCAGGCGCTGATCCCTGGCCTTATCAACCTGCACGGCCACGCCGCCATGTCGCTGTTTCGCGGCATGGCCGACGACCTGCCGCTGATGGACTGGCTCAACCAGCGCATCTGGCCCGCCGAGAAACAGCATGTGTCCGAGGCCTTCGTGCGCGACGGCACCCTGCTCGCCGCCGCCGAAATGCTCGCGGGCGGCATCACCGCCTGCAACGACATGTATTTCTTCCCGCAGGCGGCGGGCGAAGCCTTCCTGCAGGCCGGCATGCGTGCAACGCTGGGCTTGATCGTGCTGGAGTTCCCCAGCGCCTACGCATCGGATGCCGACGACTACCTGGCAAAGGGCCTGGCCCTGCGCGACGAGCTGAAGGACGAGCCGCTGCTCTCCTTCACTTTCGCGCCGCACGCGCCCTACACCATCGCCGACGCCACCTTCAGCCGCATCGGCACCCTGGCCGAGCAGCTCGGGTTGCCCATCCACACCCACATCCACGAAACCGCCGATGAAATCCAGCACAGCCTGACGCAATACGGCGTGCGCCCGCTGGAACGGCTGGCGCAGCTCGGCCTGCTGGGGCCGAACTTCATCGGCGTGCACGCCGTGCATGTCAACGACGCCGAAATCGAGCTCATGGCGCAGCACGGCTGCCACGTGGCGCACTGCTCGAGCTCCAACCTCAAGCTTGCATCGGGCCTGGCTCCGGTGGGCGAGCTGATGCGGGCAGGCGTCAATGTCGGCCTGGGCACCGACGGCGCCGCCAGCAACAACCGCCTCGACCTGTTCGCCGAAATGCGCCTGACCGCCCTGCTCGCCAAGGGTGTCAGCGGCGACGCAACGGCCCTGCCCGCAGCCACCGCGCTGAAAATGGCGACGCTCGATGCCGCCCGCGCGCTCAATCTCGACGGTCAGATCGGCAGCATCGCCCCCGGCAAGCGTGCCGACCTGGTCGCGGTCGACTTGCGCAGCCTCGCCTGCCAGCCGGTGTTTGACCCCGTCTCGCACCTGGTTTACGTTGCCGGGCGCGAGCACGTCACCCATGTGTGGGTCGACGGCACGCTGAAACTGAATGACCGCCGTCTGGTCGATCTCGACACTGACGACCTGACCGCCCGCGCCGCCTACTGGCGCGGCAAACTGACCGCATAAGGACTGTCATGAGCAACGTCGACGCCGCCGAAATCGCCAAGTTTTCCGAACTCGCCCACCGCTGGTGGGACCCGAATTCCGAATTCAGGCCGCTGCACGAAATCAACCCGCTGCGCCTGAAGTGGATCGACCAGCAGGCCTCGCTTGCCGGCAAGAAGGTGCTCGACGTCGGCTGCGGCGGCGGCATCCTGGCCGAGGCGATGGCCGGTGCCGGCGCCACCGTCAGCGGCATCGACCTGTCGGAAAAGGCGCTCAAGGTCGCCAAATTGCATCTCTATGAATCGGGGCGCAGCGTCGACTACCAGCTGGTGTCGGCCGAGGACTTTGCCGACCAGCACGCCGGCGAATTCGACATCGTCACCTGCATGGAAATGCTCGAACACGTGCCCGACCCGGCGTCCGTCGTCGCCGCCTGCTCGCGCCTGGTCAGGCCGGGCGGCTGGGTGTTCTTCTCCACCCTCAACCGCAACGCCAAAAGCTACCTGTTCGCCATCATCGGCGCCGAGTACGTCCTGAGGCTGCTGCCGCGCGGCACCCACGACTACGCCAAGTTCATCCAGCCTGCCGAACTCGCCCGCATGGCGCGCGAAGCAGGGCTCGACATCCAGGAACTGATCGGCATGACCTACAATCCGCTGACCAAGGTCTACAAACTGGAAGCGGACACCGACGTCAACTACCTGCTGGCGACGCAGCGTGGGGAGTAAGGCGGTGAAGCTCGATGGCATCCGCGCCGTCCTGTTCGATCTGGACGGCACCCTGGTCGACACCGCACCCGACCTTGGCCACGCGCTCAACCTGCAGCGCGCAGCCCACGGCCTGCCGCCGCTGGCCGACGAGGTGATCCGCCCGCAGGCCTCGCACGGCGCGCGCGGTCTCCTGGGCGTCGGTTTCGACCTGCATCCCGACGATCCGCACTTCGCCTCCATGCGCGAGGAGTTCCTGCAGTTCTACGCAGACAACATCTGCCGCCATTCGCGGCCCTTCCCCGGCATTCTCGAGCTGCTGGCCGAACTGGAACAGCGCGGGCTGAAATGGGGCGTCGTCACCAACAAGCCGGCGCGCTTCACCGAGCCCTTGATGTCCATCCTCGACCTCGCCGAGCGCGCCGCCTGCATCGTTTCCGGCGACACCTGCCCGCAGCCCAAGCCGCATCCGGCGCCCATGCTGGCCGCCGCCGAACTGTGCGGCGCCACCCCGGCGCAGTGTCTGTACCTGGGCGACGCCGAGCGCGACATCGAGGCCGCGCGCGCCGCCGCCATGCCGGCGCTGGTCGCCGCCTGGGGCTACCTCGACGCCAGCGACGAACCGCACACCTGGGGCGCCCACGCGCAAATCCGCCACCCGGCCGAAACCCTCGACTTCCTCGCCTGAACGATGAGCTATCTGATCCTCAAGAACCTGCATCTGGCCACCATCGCCATCACGCTGGCGCTGTTCCTGCTGCGCGGCTTCTGGATGATGGCGGAGTCCCCCCGGCTGCAGGCACGCTGGGTGCGCATCGTCCCGCACGTCAACGACACCCTGCTGCTGGCCAGCGGGATCGGGCTGGCCGTGCTGATCCAGCAATACCCGCTGGTGCACGGCTGGCTCAGCGCCAAGTTTTTCGCCCTGATCGCCTACATCGTGCTCGGCACCATCGCCCTCAAGCGCGGCAAAACCCGTGGCCAGCGCATCGCCGCCTGGATCGCCGCCCTGCTGGTGTTCGGCTATATGGTGACGGTAGCGGTCGCGCACGATCCCTTGCCCTTCGTGCGGTAAGGCGCCCCGCAGAAATTTCCCCCACGGCCGGAACTTTCCCGCCGACCCTCCCTCAATGCAGTACACTTGTTGCAGCAACACATGGGGGCCGACCTGGCTTCGACGTGGGTCGCAAAGCAGCGTAGGGCATACCGAGGGTCAGAGCACCTCGTAAATCCAACTGAAAAACTTTAGTCGCAAACGACGAAAACTACGCCCTGGCCGCTTAAGGTCCAGGACTCACACTAGCCTGTTCATGGGCTAGGTCGGGGCAACCCGGCAGTGAGTTAATTTTCATGAAATCGCGCTTATCCGGGTCGCTTGGGTAGGTGCTAAATCCAAGGCGACTCGGCGAAATCCAGCCTGTTCGGCGGGCGTGATCAAGCTTAAAACCAAATCACCGGACTAAGTATGTAGAACTATCTGTAGAGGGCTTGCGGACGGGGGTTCGATTCCCCCCGGCTCCACCAATATTCGATCCATGGTGGTCCAAAGATGGCCATAATTCTTATTAAAAACAAGGATTATGGCCATTTTCACGTCCGGACTCATCCATTACCGATCATTGAAATCCAACGGTAACTGGCCTACCGTCAGATGGAGTTCCTGTCATGGCACTTACTAGACAGCGATTCGCAACACCAAGCTCTCAGACAAGCCCACCAAGCTGACGGACGGTGACCCCCAATCCCAAAGACCAACCATTCATCCGTTTAGTCTTATTTTTTGCCTACCCTCAGTGAGTGATGCTGGTAATCGTTTCCAACGGAAGGCCCATAGGTGGTCAGAAGCTGCTTGTCATAGTGATAGACGCGACTGTCTGATTTTTAGCCAGAAGTCGCCTTTCAGAAACAGCAAGTGATCGAAGCATCCCATCTAATGATCGGTGTGTCGCTTGTCCGCACCATTCCTGCGCTGCTCTGCGCCGCCCTTTTCGCTCCCCATCTAACAAACGACCGGAAAACCGTTTGGCAGACATCACGGCACCCCTTTGTATTTAACTGGAATTGCTTTTGTAAGCATCAGCCGTCATTACTGCTTACAAATAACAGAATTCATGCATGGTGCAGGCTGCCATAGCATGGTGCACGCCTCAGGAAGTATTTTGGGTGATGATTGCACGCATAAAAACATAAACCTTATAAAACATGTTGTTGCATTGTTTTTATTGGCTGGCACATGGCTTGCTAGTAGATCTCCGGCGCTGTTGATCAAACCGTATCAATTGTTAGGAGAAAACGATGTCTGAACAGAATCACAAGGACAAACTGGCTGCTGTCCTGGCCGCCGGAATTAACCGTCGCGGGTTCATGAAACTGATGGGGAGCGGGGCCGGACTGGCTGCAGGCAGCGCCATCATGGGCGGCGCGCTGGTCCAGAATGCAATCGCCGCCGCACCCAAGCGGGGCGGCACCATCAAGCTTGCCTGGATCGATGCGGTAGACACGCTGGACCCGCACTTCACCGCCTCGCTGGGTTCGGTGAAGATCCTCAACAACATCTTCAATGGCCTGCTCAAGGTGGCCTACGACGGCAAGAAAGTGTCCTTCGTGCCCGACCTGGCCGAGACGTGGGAGATGCCGGACGACAAGACCCATGTGTTCAAGCTGCGCAAGGGCGTGAAGTTCCACAACGGCGATCCGTGCGACGCCGTCGCCGTGAAATGGAGCCTGGAACGCGTCAAGGACCCCGCCGTGGGTTCGCCGCATGCATGGAAGTTCGAGACGCTGGCCGGCATCGACATCGTCGATGAGACCACCATCCGGATGCGTTTCTCCAAGCCTTATGCCTTCCTGCCCGTGGCGCTCACCGGCAGTACCGGCCGCGCCGGCACCATCGTCAGCAAGCGTGCGGTGGAGCAGCACGGCAAGGCCTTCGGCCGCAACCCCGTGGGCACGGGTCCGTTCAAGTTCGCCGGCTGGCGCGAGAACGAATCGATCACGCTGGAACGTAACCCCGATTATTTCGAACCAGGTCTGCCCTACCTCGACGGCGTGCAGATCCTCCTGATCAAGGAGCCGACCGCCGCGGTGGCGGCCATGATGGCGGGGCAGGTGGACGGCATGAGCCTGTCGCCCTTCCAGTTCATCCCGCAACTGAAGGCGAACCGCGATCTGAAAGTCCATGGCGAAGTCGAAGGCAACTACAGCTTCGTGGGCATGAACAACCGTCGCGCCCCCTTCGATGACCCCATGATGCGCAAGGCCGTGGCCGCAGCAATCGACCGCAACGTCATCGTCAAGCAGGGTTATTTCGACGAGGCCATTCCTGCCTACAGCTGCATCTCGCCACCCATGACCGGTTTCTATGACAAGAACATCGGCAAGAGCGGGCGCGGCCAGCGCTTCGACCTGAAGAAGGCGATGGAATACCGCAAGCAGTCCAAGTACCAGGGGGAGGTCAATCCCGTCTATATCGTGAGTCAGGGTTTCACCGGCTCGGGCGGCAGCGGCACGCGCAACTCGCAGCTCCTCCTGCCCATGCTGGAAAAGATCGGCATCAAGCCGAAGATCGAACTGCTGGATAGAGCCGTGTGGACCAAGCGGCGCAACGGCGGCGACTTCGACCTGTACGACGAGGCCTGGATCGCCGACCTCGATCCCGACGAAACCATCTACCCGGAATGGCACAGCGGCAAGCCCTGGAACTTCGTCGGCTACAGCAACAAGGAGTTCGACAAGCTTCTCTCCGAGGCGCAGGACACGCTCAACCAGGCGACGCGCAAGAAGCTCTACGACCGCGCCGAGGATCTGCTCATGGCCGACGCCCCACTCGCGGTGCTCGCCCATATGAAAGTGTTCAAGATCCTGAGCAAGCGGGTCCAGGGCTTCCAGTACATCCCGGTCGACCTGTTGAACCTGCATTCCGTCTGGCTGGCCTGATGTTCCAGGCTGCATCCGCCAAACTGGCGCAGACCCTGCTGGTGCTGCTCTTCGTTTCGGCAGCCAGCTTCGCGTTCCTGAAGCTGGCGCCGGGCGATCCGGTGGGCATCATGCTGGGCTCGGACTATTCCAAGGCGTCCTACGACCAGCTGACCCATGAGCTCGGCCTGGATCGGCCCGTCGTGTTCCAGTACGGGAACTGGCTGGCCGATTTCGTCCGCGGCGACTGGGGCACCTCCTACATCACCAGCCAGAACATCTTCGAACTGGCGGTGCTGCAGGCGCTGCCGGTGACCCTGACGCTGGCCGCGCTATCGCTGCTGATCGCGCTGGTGATCGGCATTCCCACCGGGGTGCTGGCTGCGCTCTATCGCAACAGCTGGGTGGACGTGCTGGCCACCACGCTGGCCATCGGCGGCAACGCCTTCCCCAGCTTCTATTTGGGCATCCTCCTGATCTGGCTGTTCGGGGTCGATCTGGGCTGGTTCCCCGTGCTGGGATTCGTCGCGCCCTGGGAGGACTTCTGGCAGGGGCTGTGGCATCTGACCCTGCCGGCCGTCACGCTGGGCGCCTGGTATGTCGGCCTCATCGCGCGCATCACGCGCTCCAGCCTGCTGGAAGTGCTGGGGCAGCCCTACATCCTGGCCGCCAGGGCGCGCGGCGAACCGGCCTGGCGCGTGGTGTGGGTGCACGGCATGCGCAACGTGCTGATGCCGCTGGTCACCGTCATCGGCCTGCAGCTCGGCGGCATGCTTCGCGGCGCGGTGATGACCGAGGTGGTGTTTGCCCTGCCCGGCCTCGGGATGATGGTCACCACCGCGGTGCTCAACCGCGAATACATCGTGGTCCAGGCCGGCATCATGCTCACCGGCCTGCTGTTCGTGGCGGTCAACCTTGCCGTCGACCAGACCTACCAGTTCCTCGATCCACGCCTTCGGAGACGCTGACCATGAGTGACGCGCTCAATATCACCGCCACCCCGGATTCGCAATGGAAGCGGCGCTTCATGCAGCCGCTGCTGCGGCAACGCAGCGCCATGGTCGGCCTCGCGATCATTGCCCTCTATGTCGTTGCGGCGGTGTTCGCCCCCTGGCTGGCCACCCATGATCCCACTGCCCAGGATCTGATGGCATCGCTGCAAGGACCGAGCGCCGCACACTGGCTGGGCACGGATTCCTACGGCCAGGATCTTTATTCGCGGCTGCTCTACGGCGCGCAACTGGCGCTCATCATCGGATTCGCCTCGGTCGCCCTCGGCCTGGTCGCGGGCGTGGCCATCGGCCTGACGGCCGGGCTGATGGGCGGACGCACCGAGTGGGTGCTGATGCGCATCGTCGACGGCCTGCTCGCCTTTCCGGAACTGATCCTGGCGATGGCGTTCATGGCAGTGCTCGGCCTGGGGACGGAAAACGTCGTCTATGCCTTGGCCCTGTCCTTCGTCGGCCCCTTCGCGCGCATGACCCGCGGCGATGTGCTGCAGGTGAAGAACCAGCCCTACATCGAAGCCGCCCAGCTGATGGGCGTGAGTACAGCGGCCATCATCTGGCGTCATGTCCTGCCCAATGTGGTGTCGCCCATCCTGGTCCAGGCCGGGATGCGGGTCAGCATCGCCATCCTGCTGGAATCGGGGCTGTCCTTCCTCGGCATCGGCGTGGTGCCGCCGACCCCGGACTGGGGCCTGATGATCTCCGAAGGCAGAGGCTTCATCACCATGGCGCCGTGGATCTCGGGGGTGCCGGGTGTGGCCCTGGCCATCCTTCTGGTGGCCCTGAATCTGCTGGGCGACGGCCTGCGCGATGCCTTCGACCCCACCACCCAAAAGGATGCCTAGATGGACTGCGCTGTCGCTTTGAACCCCCTGGCTGCCGACATGCCGGGCAGCCAGGAACCGCTGCTCGAGGTACGCGATTTCAGCCTGCGGCGCGGCAAGGCCGTCGTGCTGGATGGCGTCAACCTGGCGCTGCAACCCGGCGAGACGCTGGGCCTGATCGGCGAATCGGGGGCCGGAAAATCCACCCTCGCCCTGGCCCTCATCGGCCTGCTGCGCCCGCCCGAGGTTCAGTTGGAGGGCAGCATGCGCTTCCGCGGAACCGAGCTCACCCAATTGAGAGAAGCGGACTACCGCCGCCTGCGCGGCAACAAGATCGGCCTGATTTTCCAGGACGCGACCGCGGCCCTCAACCCCTGCTTCACGGTGGGCGAACAGATCGCCGAGCCGCTCAAGCGGCATCTGGGGCTGTCGAAATGGAACCGCCGCGAACAGGCCACCGCGTTGATGCACAGCGTCGGCATTCCCGAACCCCGCCTGCGGCTCGATGCTTATCCGCACGAACTGTCCGGCGGCATGCAGCAACGCGTCATGATCGCCATCGCGCTGGCCTGCAACCCCGAGCTGCTGCTCGCCGACGAACCCACCAGCGCGCTGGATGTCACCATTCAGGCGCAGATCATGGAGCTCATCCTGGACCGGGTGCGGGCGCTGAATTCCAGCGCGGTCTTCGTCCTGCACGACCTTGCGCTGGGCGCCCAGGTCTGCGATCGCATCGCGGTCATGTATGCCGGGCAGATCGTTGAGGAAGGGCCCAGCGAGCGCGTGCTGGCTTCCCCCCTGCATCCCTATACACGCGGTCTCAAGTCGTGCGTCGTCGAGCTGGGGTCGCGGACGCTCGAACCCATTCCCGGCCAGGTTCCACCGCTGAACGCCATGCCCGCCGGCTGCCGCTTCGCGCCGCGCTGTCCCAAGGCGAAGGCAATCTGCGGCGAGCAGCGCCCCCTGGCCGAAACGCGCGATGGCCGCCAGGTCGCCTGCTGGTTCATTGATTAGGTACAGCCATGCAAGAACCCATTTTTTCCCTGCTGGATGTCGAACGCACCTATGAACTGCGCGGGCGCGGCTGGTTCCACCGCACAGCGCGGCAACTCAAGGCGCTCGACGGCGTTCGCCTGGAACTGCAGCGGGGCGACACCCTCGCCCTGGTGGGCGAAAGCGGTTCCGGCAAGTCCACGCTCATCCGCCTCATGCTCGGTCTCGAGCCGGCGAGCGATGGCCGCGTGCTGTATGGGCAGCGCGACCTATCCCAACTCGACGCGGAAGCCAGGAAACGCTTTGCGCGCGAGGTGGCGTTCATCTACCAGAATGCCCGCGGTTCGATGAACCCGCGGATGCGCATCGAGGACATCCTGGCCGAACCGATCCGCCTGCACCGGCTGTGCGCGGAAAGCGCCATCCCCGAGCGCGTCGCGGCACTGCTTGATCGCGTCGGGCTGCCCGCCGGCCTGCTGCAGCGTTTTCCCAGCGAGCTGTCCGGCGGCCAGATCCGCCGCGTCGCCATCGCCCGCGCCCTGGCTGCCGAACCCCAGGTCATCATGGCCGACGAGTCGGTGGCGGGCCTCGATGTCTCGGTCCAGGCCCAGGTGCTCAACCTCCTGCGCGACCTGTGCTGTGAATCCGGCATCACGCTCGTGTTCATCACGCATGACCTGGGGGTGGCGAGCTACCTGTGCGAAAAGATCGCCGTGCTTTATCTGGGACGCATCGTCGAGCAGGGGCCGACCGATGCCATCCTCAACACCCCGCGCCATCCCTACACGCGTGCGCTGCTGCAGGCCTTCCCCCGCTTCGACATGCCGCTCAAGGCCTCGTTGAGCGGCGAAATACCGAGCCCGGTCGATCTGCCCAAAGGGTGCCGCTTCGCCGGACGCTGCCCTGAGGCGCAGGCCGCCTGCCGCGAGACTGATCCGGCCCTTACCATGTTTGATGCGGAGAGACAGGTGGCCTGCCTGTTTCCGGTTGCAACAGCATGACGACCCGATATGCGATGTCCTCGCGCGGCGTGGTGACCTCGCCGCACCATCTGGCCACCGCCGCCGGCAAGGCCGTCCTCGACGCCGGCGGCAACGCCGTCGAAGCGGCGCTCGCCGTCGGCAGCACCCTCAGCGTGGTCTATCCGCACATGAACAGTCTGGGCGGCGACGGCTTCTGGCTGCTGTGCGACCAATCGGGAAACCTGACCGGCCTGGACGGCGCAGGCCCAGCCGGCCAGGCCTATGACATGGGTTTCTATGCCCGGCAGGGATTGAGCGCGATTCCCGCCCGGGGTCCGCATGCCGCGAATACGGTGGCCGGCCTGGTGTCGGTATGGGGCGCCGCGCATGCGTTCAGCCGCAGCCGCTGGGACGGCCGTTTTGCATGGCAGGATATGTTCGAAACTGCCCATGGCCACGCCGAACAGGGCTTCGCGTGCAGCGCCAGCCAGGGCAACTTCCTGACGCAAAAATGGGCAGAAATCGGCGGGTTAAAAAACCTGACCGACATCTATGCACCCGATGGCAGACCGACCCCGTCAGGGGCCGTCTTCCGGCAACCGCAGCTCGCCGAATCGCTGCGCCTGCTGCAAAGGGATGGGGCGGAAGGCTTCTATCGCGGCGAACTCGGACGCCGTGTCGCACAGGGCCTGGCCGATTCCGGCAGCCTGCTGTCCGCCGAAGACCTGGCGGCGTTTCACTGCCGTCAGGTGGCGCCCATCAGCGTGCGCTATCGGAACGGGCTGGCCGTCAACATGCCGCCGCCCACCCAAGGACTGGCCTCCCTGCTCATCCTGGGGCAACTCGACCATTTCTATCTGGCCCGCCACCCGCATCTTTCCGCCGATTACGTGCATCTCGTGGTCGAAGCGACCAAACAGGCTTTCCGCCTGCGCGACCGCCATGTGGCCGATCCGGACCATGTCGCCGTGCCGGTCGACGAATTGCTCTCACCCACCACCACCGCCGACCTGGCCGACGCCATCGACGTGTCCCGCGCCGCGCCCTGGGGCAGGGGCGTGGGGCCGGCGGATACGGTCTGGTTCGGGGTAATGGACGCGAAAGGCCGCGCCGTCAGTGCCATCCAGAGCATTTACCACGAATACGGCAGTGGCGTGGTGGCGGGGGAAACCGGCATCATCTGGCAGAACCGCGGCGCGTCCTTCTCGCTCGATCCGCGCCACGTCAATGTGCTGAAGCCGGGCAAGCGTCCCTTCCACACGCTCAACCCGGCCATGTATCTGGAGAACGGACGCCCCCGGCTGGTCTACGGCACCATGGGTGGCGACGGCCAGCCGCAGACGCAGGCGGCTGTCGCCACGCGTGCGCTGGACTACCGCCTGCCCCTGCCCGACGTGCTGGACAGCCCGCGCTGGTTGCTCGGACGCACCTGGGGGCAGAGCAGCGACACCTTGAAACTGGAAGGCCGCTTTGCCCCGGAGGTGTTCGACGAGCTTGCGAAGCGGGGGCACGTGGTGGAACGGGTAGATGACTACTCACAGATGATGGGACACGCGGGTGTCATTCGCGTGCTGGAAGACGGCGCTTGCGAGGCGGCTTCCGATCCGCGCAGCGACGGCGCCGCCGCCGGCGCCTGATTAAAAAACGCAGGGCCGCTGACGGCCGCATGAGGAAATGCAATTGCTGGAGATCGTTTTTTTTCTTGGATTGGGCCTGGTTGCCGGGCTGCTCGCCGGCATGCTCGGAATCGGTGGCGGCGTCGTGGTCGTCCCGGTGCTGATCTGGATTTTCCAGCATCACGACCTGCCGCCGGAGATCATCCCGCACCTGGCCATCGGCACCTCCCTGGCGGCCATCGTATTCACCTCGATGTCGGCCATCTGGGCGCAGCAGAAGCGCCGTGCCATCGAATGGCCGGTGGTGCGCCTGCTTGCACCGGCCACACTGCTGGGCGGCTTCGTCAGCGGCTACCTGGCCGGCTTCATCCCGGCGGTCATGCTGAAAGGATTCTTCGCTGTGTTTCTGCTGTTCGTCGGCACCCAGTTCGTGCTGGACTGGAAGCCCGCGGCACACTGGCGTCTGCCGGGTCGGGGCGGATTGTGGGGCATCGGTCTGGGCATCGGCTCACTCTCGGCGCTGCTCGGCATCGGCGGCGGCAACATCACCGTGCCGTTCCTGCATGCCTGCAATCTCGAACTCAAGCGTGCCATCGCCATCTCCACTGCGCTGGGCTTGCCCATCGCACTGTTTGGCGCTGCGGGATTCGTGCTTTCAGGATGGGGGCACGCCCTGCTGCCGCCTGGAACCGTGGGCTATGTATCCCTACCTGCATTGGCAGCGATCGCCGGCGCCGCCATGCTGACGGCGCCCCTGGGCGTTCGCCTGGCGCACGCCTTGCCGGTCAAGCGGCTCAAGCGAATTTTTGGCGTGCTGGTGCTGACGATCTCGCTGCGCATGCTGTGGGACGTGCTGGCGTAAGCGGCTGAACAAGGAGGCGCATATGAACGATCTGGATCAGAAGATTCTCGCCATGCTGGTTGACGACGGGCGCATGAGCTTCGCCGACATCGCCCGCGAACTGGGCATTTCCCGGGTTCATGCCCGCGACCGGGTGCAGCGTCTCATCGAGGAAGGCGTCATCGAGAAATTCACCGTTATTGTGAACCCGGAAAAGGTCGGCACCACCGTTTCGGCTTTCTTCGATGTCGAGGTCGATCCGCAGGGGATCGAAATGGTCGCCGAAGATCTGGCCAAGCAACCCGAGGTCAGAAGCCTCTACATCATGAGCGACATGACCAGCCTGCATATTCACACACTGACCGAAGACAACACTGCGCTTGAGGATTTCGTCCGCCGCAACCTGTTTTCACGCCGTCATGTCGTCAAGGTTAACTGCAAGATGCTTCTTAGCCGTGTGAAAAACCGGCGTGGGGGTTCGCGTATCTAAGGGACAAAGAAGCTGCAGGGTAGCGCCCCGGCCAGCTACTGATGGGCAAAACGATCGCCGTGAGCCGTTAGCTTGACGTTTGAGCATAGATCTTTGGCACGTCAACACGATTGGCCAATTTACGCTTTATTTTGAGCTCCTCGGCCAGTTAATACCTGAATGGTGTTACGAGACAGTATCCCTAGGGCCAAATTTTCGGCCACGATATGCTTAATTCCTGGCCATTTTTTCGCTAACGGCACAGCCGGGGTTTTTCTTTGCCCGGCCACCCTGCTCACGGGGACTATGATGGCTGAGCCCTGCCCGCCTGGTCCCTGCCGTCATCCGGTTCGGCAAAGCGTTCACGGATAGCCTCAATGCCGGGCAGCTCGCGCAGGAAGACCTCGACCAGGTTGGGGTCGAAATGCTTGCCGCTGTTTTCCTCCATGTATCCCACCGCCGCCTCGACTGTCCAGGCCTTTTTGTAAGGGCGCACCGAAGTCAGCGCGTCGAACACGTCGGCCAGCGCCGCGATGCGCCCGGATTGCGGAATCGCCTCGCCCACCAAGCCTTTTGGATAGCCGCTGCCGTCCCATTTTTCGTGGTGGGTGATGGCAATTTCACGCGCCATGCGCATAAGGGTGGAATCGTCTCCTTCAAGCAGTTTGCCGCCGATGGCGGCATGGGTCTTCATGATTTCCCATTCGTGCGGCTCGAACTTGCCCGGCTTGAGCATGATGGCGTCGGGGATGCCGATCTTGCCGATGTCGTGCATCGGGCTGGCATTGAGGATCAGATCGCACCCCGACTCGCTCCAGCCGGCAGCGCGCGCGAGCAGCGCGCAACTGTGGCTCATGCGCAGGATGTGGTTACCGGTTTCCTCGTCGCGGTACTCCGCCGCCATGCCGAGCCGCTGCACCACCTGCAGGCGGGTGCGATGCAGTTCATCGGTGCGTGCCCGCACCATGTCCTCCAGCACGGTCTTCTGGTCATGCACCAGGCGGTGGGCTCGTTGCGCGTCCAGCAAATTACGCACCCGCATCAGCAATTCGTTGCGGTCGAAGGGCTTGCCGATGAAATCGCGGGCGCCGGCGGCCAGCGCCCGCAGCAGATAGTCCTTGCCGTGCTGGGCGGTGAGGATGACGATGGGCGGCAGCAGCGGGTCGTTCAGCGCCTTCAGCTGTTCCATCACCTGGTAGCCGTCCAGGTGCGGCATGTTGATGTCGAGCAGGATCAGATCGGGCCGCACCGTCCAGTAGCGGTCGACAACCTCGCGCGGATCTTCCACCAGCACCAGGTTCTGGTAACCCTGCCCCCCCAGCATCCTGTCCAGCAGCTTGAGGTTGGCCGGCTCGTCATCGACGATGAGGATGCATTCATTGTTGGGCCATGGGCTCATGCTTTGTTCTCCGTGCAGCCGGTCAAGCAGCGGTCAATTGATTCAAGGAAACGGGTTACGTTTATCGGCTTGGACAGGTAACCACCAAAGCCCGCCGCGCGGCGGACGGGCAATTGTCGTAAAAAGCGTGTTCATTCAATTCGCTTGCATCGGGCAGTTCAAGCAAGCGCCGCAGGGTGGTATTGGCGTAGATGATCCGGCTGTCGAGCCGCGCCATGCCAATGCCATCGGCCAACGTGTCGGCGAGCCGGCGGAACACATCCGGTCCGAAATTTGCCAGATTGGACGCGTCGTTGTCCGATTGTTGATTCATGTTTAGACCTGTGCTGTGCTCATGAATCCCTGGCAGGGGATTTAAGCAGGGCATCCACGATCTTGTGGAAACGCCCAATATCCAGCGGCTTGGTGAGATAGTCGGTAAATCCCGCCGCCAGGCCGCGCTCGATATCGCGCGTCATGGCATTGGCAGTCACCGCAACCACCGGAATGGCTCGCAGGCGTGCGTCAGCCTTGAATATCTCCAGCACCTGGTAGCCATCCATGCCCGTCATGTTGATGTCGAGCAGGATCAGCTCGGGATGGCGCGCCAGCGCCAGTTCGATGCCCAGTTCCGGGGTATGGGCGGTGAGCAGGTGGATGTGCGGGTGACGGCCGAGGATCTGCGCCACCAGCTTGATGTTGGATGGGTTGTCCTCGATGTAGAGCACGACGTGCTGCGCCGCATCGATGCGCTGTGCCAGCGTGGTGTTATCGCCCGCCACGCCCCCGTGATCCCCGGCAATGTCGGCCATGGATTCGAGCGGCAACTCGACCCAGAACGTGCTGCCCACGCCAACCTCGCTTTCAACCCCCACCGAGCCGCCCATCATCTCGACAATGCGCCGGGTGATGGTCAAGCCAATGCCGGTGCCTTCGATGTCGCTGCCTTCGGCATCGAGACGGCTGAAGGGCTGAAACAGTTCCGCCATGCGTGCGGCGGGGATGCCCGGGCCGGTGTCGGTGACCCGGATACGCAGCCGTTCGACACCTTCAGGCCGCACATCGAGACGCACGCTGCCGCCGTCTCGGTTGTATTTGATGGCATTGGCGAGCAGGTTGAGCAGCACCTGCTTGAGCCGCATGCGGTCGGCCCGCACCATCGCCCCTGCCAGCCCGATGTGGCCCAACTGGATATCGCGCTTGTCGGCCAGGGGGGCAACCAGTCCCAGGCATTCGTCGACGATCGGACACACCTCCACCGGTTCCAGCGACAGGTCGATATGGCCGGATTCGACCTTCGCCAGATCCAACACTTCGTTGATCAGTTCGAGCAAATGGTGACCGGCCTTGAGGATTTCCCGCACGCTGTCCAGATGTTCGCCTGGCAGGGTGGCGTCGTATTCCATCAGCTGGCCGAAGCCCAGCACGGCATTCATCGGCGTGCGCAGTTCGTGGCTCATGCTGGAGAGAAACTCGGACTTGGCCTGGTTGGCACGGTCGGCTTCGTCGCGCGCGGCGATCATCGCCTGCTCGACCTCCACCCGCTCGGTGACATCCTGCACGGTGCCGGTCAGCCGCACCCGATTGCCCGCCGCATCGGTTTCCATCTGCGCCAGTTCGTGCACATGGCGCACCGTGCCGTCAGGCCGAACGATGCGATGCACCACGTCGTGGCGACCCGTCTGCGCGGCCCTTTTTTCGCTCTCGTTCACCCGTTCCCGGTCGTCCGGGTGCACCGCGGCATGGAAGGCCTCGACGCTGGGCGCAAAACTGCCCGGCGCGTGGCCAAAAATGCAGTAGATTTCGTCCGACCAGACGAGTTCGCCGCTGCGCAGGTTGGCCGTCCAGTTGCCGATATGGGCGAGTGTCTGCGCCTCGCGCAGTTGCCGCTCGCGTTCGGCCAGCGCCAGTTCGGCGCGCTTGCGGTCGTCGATGTCCTGCACCACGCCCAGCATATGCACGGGCTTGCCGTCGGCATCGCGCGCCACGGCGCCGCGTTCCAGCAGCCAGCGCACGGTGCCGTCCGGCCACGCCACGCGGTGCTCGATCTCGTAAGGCACGTCGCGCTCGACGCAGGCATTGACAGCGTCGATCACCGCCTGACGATCGTCCGGATGGATGGCGCCGAGGAAGTTGTCGTAGCTGGTTTCCAGCTCCTCCACGGCATAGCCGAACAGCGGCGCGATGCGCTCGGTCCAGAACAGCTCGCCGGTCTGGATGTTCCAGTCCCAGGTGCCGATGTTGGCGAACAGCTGGCCGCGCCGCAGCCTTTCCTTGTTGGCTTCCACCGCCCGTTCAGCACGCTTGCGGGCCAGGGCACTGCTGATGACATCGGCCACAACCTTGAGCAGCTCGATTTCCTCGTCCGCCCAGTCACGCTGGACACGCACCGCATCGAAACCGACAAAGCCATAGGTCTTGCCACTGTTTTGCAGCGGGAGCGCAAACAAGGACTGGATCTGTTGATCCTCGAACAGGGCCTTTTCCGCGGCGGCTTCGGGCGGCAGGGTGGCCACGTCGGGCACCACGACCCGCCTTCCGGCGCGTATCTGCTGCCACAACCACGGGGCCATTTCCAGCGGCACATTCTGGACCTTGTGGCGCTGGGGCTCGATCCCATCGGCGCACCACTCATGGGTGTTGCTCATGCGCGCGCCATCTTCGGAGTACAGGAACAGATAGGCACGGTCGGCACCGATGTGCTCCCCACTGCGCTGCAGGGTCTGGTCAATGGCCGCGTCCATCAGGTCGGCCGGCGCGGCCAGCAGCCCAGCTGCCATCGAACTGATCATGTGCTGCATATCGCGTTGCTGTTCGATTCTCGCGTTGGCGCGAATACGCTCGGTGATATCGTGCAGGACGCCAATAAAATGGGTCAGCTGGTTGCGGGCATCACGCACCGGGGCAATGCTCAGCTCGTTCCAGAACAGGCTGCCGTCCTTGCGGTAATTGCGCAACAGCACGCTGGCGTCATGCCCCTGCCGGATCGCCGTTCGTAACATCTCCAGTCCGGCCTGATCGCGATCCTCTCCCTGCAGGAATCGGCAATTACGACCCAGCACCTCGTCCCGGCTATAACCGGTCAAGCGTTCAAAGGCGGCATTGGCATAAAGAATCCCCATGTCGGGCTGCCGGACATCCACGATGAGGATGGGATTCAGGGCCACCTCGACAGCTTCGGTGCGCAAGCGCAACAGCGCTTCGGTCGCCTTCACATGGGTGATGTCGGTGCGGATCGACACGTACTGGTAGGGAATGCCGTCGCCGTCGAGAAAGGGGGTGATGGTGGACTCCACCCAGTAGAGGCCTCCGTCCTTGCGCCGGTTGCAGACCTCGCCCTCCCACACCCTGCCGCCGGCGATGGTTTGCCACAGTTCCAGGTAAAACGCCGGCGGGTGCATGTCCGACTTGATGATGCGGTGGTTCTGCCCAATCAGTTCGTCGCGCGAATAGCCGCTGATCTCGCAGAACTTGTCGTTGACGTAGGTGATGTTTCCCGCCGCGTCGGCGATGCTGACAATGGCATGGTGGTCCAGCGCCAGGTGTTCACGTTCGCGCTCGTAGAGGGTGGTCTGCAGACGCTTCCGGATGGCGGCGTTCTGCCGCGCCCGCCGCGCCCGCGCGGTGACCACGGACACCAGGTGATCGGGCTGCACCGGCTTCATCAGAAAATCGTCGCCACCGAGGTTGAGCGCCAGCAGTTGCTGGCTCACGTCGGCCTCGACCGAGAGGAACAGGATCGGCAATTGCAGATATTCATCGCGCTCGCGCAGCACCGCGGCCAGTTCGGGGCCGCTTGCCCCGGGCATGTAGACGTCGAGCACCACCACATCGGGGTTGAACTCATTCAGCACGTTCAGAATCTGGAGCGGCTGCGACAGCGTCCGGACCGCCATTCCCGACGACCGCAGGAAGAAGGCATGGGTTTCGAGCATCAGCGGATCGTCGTCGACCATCAGCACGCGGTAAGGCTGCGGCGGCTGGCGGCCGGTCAGCACGTCGAGCAGGTCGATCAGCCGCTCGGGCGCCACCGGTTTGGCCAGATAGCGGCAGGCCCCGGCGCGAAAGGCGGCCAGCCGCGCCTGCATGTCGTCGCGCGCCGAGACAAATACCACGGGCGGGCAGCGCGCCTGACCCACCTTGAGTTCCGCCAGCAATTCGGCGCCCGCGGCGTCGCCTTCGGGGAAAACCATGTCCATCACCACGGCGGCCGGGCGATCCGCATCCTCGGCCGCGCACGCGGTGCAGGCAGCGCGGAACTCGGTCGGCGTGGTGAACACCCGCACCCGGTAGCCGTCGTCCCGCAGGGTCTGACTCAGGCGTTCGGCCTGCACCGGATCGTCCTCGACCAGGTGGATCAACGGCGAGCGATTGAGGCGCGGCACCTCGGGAGGGGGCTTCAGGCTCGGCGCACCGGATTCCAGCCGGATCTGCGCCAGCCGATCGAGGCGGTCCAGTTCGGCCCCAATGGCCTGCCATTCCGCCCCGTCGGGCGCAGCCCCGGCCTTGAGCAAGGCCGCAAGCCGGGTTTCCACCTGGCGCGCGGCGTCTGATACCAACGGCAAACCGAAGGTGCCGGCCGAACCGGTCAGGCCATGCAGCAGGCGATGCAGCACCTCGGCTTCGGCAGGCTTCCAGGCTGACAGGGACAGTTTCTGGTAATGGAAATGCAGCGCCTCCAGCCGCCCGGGGAGTTGGTCGAGGAATTGCCGGCGCAACTCAGCCAGGGGGTTGGAAAGAGGGGACATGTTGTTTATATAAGTATGACTACTTAGGATCAATCGGCAATATCGCAGATTTCTGAACTTTCAGCCATGAACAGCGGGAATGGCGCCCTTCCCACCGCGGTTGCTGCCGACTGCGGGTCCGGCAACGCCGGTGCGCGGGGTCATCCTCAGACTAGCATCCGCTGCCCCGGACTGGGTGTCTTCGCGACATGAATCGAACGCAATCAGACTTTCATTGCAGATTGGCGGCACAATTCCCCAAGGCTTACTCAAAGAAATGTCGAAATGAATGACCTGATTGCCTGGCTGCCCGCCGAACTGGATACCTTGCCGCGCTACGTGGTGGCGCTGGCGATCGGCCTGCTGATGGGGCTGGAGCGCGAGCGCAATCCGGCGGCCAAGGCGGGATTGCGCACCTTTGCGCTGACGGCGCTGCTGGGCGTGCTGGCGGCGCACCTGGCGATCGAACTGGACGAACTGTGGCTGATCGCGGTGGGGCTGTTTCTGGTCGGCGCGATGATGATCGCGGCCTATCTGCGCGCGCCGCAGCAGCCGGACGGCGACCCCGGCACGACGACGGTGGCGGCGCTGATGCTGTGCTATGGCTTGGGCGTGCTGGTTTGGCACAACGAGATCCAGCTGGCGGTAATGCTGGGAATTGCGGCAACGATGCTGCTGTATTTCAAGCCCGAGTTGCGCGGTTTCAGCCAGCGCATGAGCCGCCACGATCTGCTGTCGGTCCTGCAGTTTGCGGTGCTGGCGCTGATTGTCCTGCCGCTGCTTCCAAACCAGGATTACGGCCCCTACGGCGCACTCAACCCGCATCAGATCTGGTGGATGGTGGTGCTGATCGCCGGCGTGGGGCTGGCGGGCTACGCCGCGCTGCGGCTGGTCGGCCAGCAGCGCGGCGCGGTGATGCTGGGCCTGCTCGGCGGGCTGGTGTCGTCCACCGCCACCACCCTCTCATTCAGCCGCCATGCCCGCGCCAGCCGCGAGATGATGCCGGTCGCGGTGATCGTCATCGTGCTGGCCAACCTGGTAGTGCTGGTGCGTCTGGGCGTACTGGCCGCGGTGCTGGCGCCGGGGGTGCTGTCGCAGCTGCTGCCGCTCCTGATCGGCGGGCTGATCACCGGTGGAATGGGTGCGGCCTATGGAGTGCACCGGCTGCAGCCGCAGGGAGAAATGCCCGCACTGGCGATGGGCAACCCGACCGAACTGCGCACGGCGCTCGGCTTCGGCCTGATGTATGCCGTGGTACTGCTGGCGGCGGCGTGGCTGTCCGACTGGCTGGGCACGCTCGGGCTGTATGCGGTGGCGCTGGTGTCGGGGCTGACCGATGTCGATGCCATCACCCTGTCCAGCCTGCGCCTGCACAATCTGGACAAGCTTTCAGTGGCGGTGGCGGTGAATGTCATCACCCTGGCCACCCTGGCCAACCTGGGCTTCAAATCGGCGCTAGCGCTGGCCATCGGCGGATGGCACATGGCGCGCCATGCGATCGCCGGCATGGGCGCGGTGGGGCTGGGGATGATGGTGGCCTGGGCTATAATGCGCGGCTTTCACGCCTAGTCACCGAGCCCTATCATGGAAGCCGAAAGCCTCAATCAGATCGAATCCAAACTGGCCGACCTGGCCGCGCGTGCCACCCAACTCAGGGGGTTTCTTTGACTACGATCACAAGAAAGATCGCCTCGAAGAAGTTGCCCGCCTAGCCGAAGACCCCAATTTCTGGAACGACGCCGAGAAAGCGCAGGAACTCGGCCGCGAGCGCAAGTCGCTGGAAGACGTGGTGCTGGTGCTCGACCGCGTTTCGTCGGGCCTGAAGGATGCGGCTGAGCTGTTCGAGATGGCGCGCGAGGAGAACGACGACGAGACGCTTGCCGCCGTGCAGTCCGACATCGCGGCCATCGAAAAGAACGTGTCGACGCTGGAATTCCGCCGCATGTTCAACAACCCGGCCGACCCCAACAACTGCTTCATCGACATCCAGGCCGGCGCCGGCGGCACCGAGGCCTGCGACTGGGCGTCGATGCTGCTGCGGCAATACCTGAAATACGCCGAACGCAAGGGCTTCAAGGCCGAACTGCTGGAAGAATCCGACGGCGACGTCGCCGGCATCAAGTCCGCCTCGATCAAGATCGAGGGCGACTACGCCTACGGCACCCTGCGCACCGAGACCGGCGTACACCGCCTGGTGAGGAAATCGCCGTTCGACTCGTCCGGCGGCCGCCACACCAGCTTCGCCAGCGTGTTCGTCTACCCGGAAGTCGACGATTCCATCGAGGTGGACATCAACCCCGCCGACCTGCGCGTCGACACGTACCGTGCTTCAGGAGCGGGCGGCCAGCACATCAACAAGACCGACTCCGCAGTGCGCCTCACCCACCTGCCCAGCGGCATCGTGGTGCAGTGCCAGAACGACCGCTCGCAGCACAAGAACCGCGCCGAAGCGATGTCGATGCTGAAGTCCAAGCTCTACGAAGCCGAGCTGCGCAAACGCCAGGTCGAGCAGGACAAGCTCGAAGCCGGCAAGTCGGACGTCGGCTGGGGCCACCAGATCCGCAGCTACGTGCTCGACCAGTCGCGCATCAAGGATCTGCGCACCAACGTCGAAGCGTCCAACACGCAGAAGGTGCTCGACGGCGACCTCGACATGTTCATCGAGGCGAGCCTGAAACAGGGCGTGTAAACAAAGGCTTGCGCCCGCTATGGCGGGCGTATATCCTGTATATACACAGGAGATAACCATGCTCACACGCGTCTTCAAAAGCGGCAATTCGTTGGCCGTCCGCATCCCCAAGGAGATGGCCATCGTCGAGGCCAGCCAGGATGTCGAGATTGAAAAAGTCGGCGACACCCTGGTGCTGCGCCCGGTCGTCAAACGCAAGCTGACCGGTCTTGCCGCAGCCTTCGCTGCCTTCCCGCCAGGGTTCATGGCCGAAGGCCGCGAGTTCCATGAGCAGAAAGAACGCGACTGGAAGGGCCTCGGTGAAAGCGCTGCCGTACACCAGGACAGCGCCGGTTACAAACCAGCAGGCGACAAGTAAGCCCGTGCGCTACCTGCTCGACACCAACATCTGCGTTCACCTCATCCAGCGCCGTCCGCCGGAACTGCTGCGCCGCTTTGAGGAGTTCGACTTCGGCGACTTGGTCATCTCCGTCGTCACGCTGGCCGAATTGCGGCATGGCGTCGAACGTGATCCCGCCATCAAAAGCGAAGCCGAACGCGCCTTGGATAGCCTGTTGACCTATCTCCCCGTTCTGCCGCTCGATAATGCCGTTGCGGTTCAGTACGGCGTTTTCGCCGCCGCCGTGCGCGACCGCCGCCGCGATGCGTTCGACCGGCTGATCGCTGCCCACGCCGCCAGCCTCGGCCTTACGCTCATCACCAACAACGAAGCGGATTTCAGGGATTACCCGGACTTGCGGGTAGAAAACTGGAATTAGGCGTCGCAGAAACACCCACGGCCCAACCAACTTGAACGCAAGCGGATACCCCTGAAGGTGAACACCATGCGCAAAGAATATGACTTCTCCCCATCCCGCAAAACCCCCTACGCTTCGCAGCTGAAGAAACAAATCACCATTCGGCTCGACGAGGACGCGATCGCTTATTTCAAAACGATTTCGGAAGAGTTGGGTATCCCCTATCAGAGCCTGATCAATCTGTATCTTCGGGATTGCGCGGCTTCACACCGCAAGCTCGACCTGAACTGGAAGTAAGCGCGGAGCGGCCGACGCGCTCCACTACCACCTGATATCGCCTTGCCATGCATTGCGCCCCCCTCCACAATCCGGTTGAATTCACGCTGCCTGAGGAACAACGCCATGAACACCGCTAAGGAGTTGATCCAGAACCTGGTGCAGTCGCAGTCCGAGGATGCCACTTACGACGAAATCGTTCGCGAACTGGCGTTTGACCGCATGGTGCAGCGCGGTCTGGAAGACGCACGCAAGCGCCGCGTGGTCGGCAACGAGGACATGCTGCACCGGATCAAGACGTGGTCGAACTGCGATGGACGATGTTGGGCGTAAACTTCGATGGGACGCACATGAAGGGGGTCGAAGATGAAAACGGTTGATTTGATAGATGAAGTCGCTTCGTTGTCCGTGGAAGAACGGGCGCGTGTGGTGGATACGCTGCTGCGCAGTTTGAACACACCGGAAAGCGTAGTTGATTCGGCCTGGATGGAAGTGGCGCAGCGCCGCCTTGATGAGTTGCGCGCCGGCCGAGTGGAAGCTGTCCCCGGCGAGGCGGTGTTCGAGCGTATCCGCCAGCGCTACGAAAAATGAGTTATGTCTTCCACCCGCAAGGGGCAGGCCGTGGTTGTAAAGACGCTTAAGCGTCAACAACCACGCACCACCCAGACGCCGAGGTGGGGCCGAATCAAGCCCACATTCATTCGTTGGGCACCAACTCCCGGAATACGCGACAATTAAACTTTCCTTCCCCCGGAATTCAGCCATGGAACTGACAGCTGTTCTTACCCCCGCCGAAGAAGGCGGATACGTTGCCCTCAATCCCGAAACCGGCACCACCACCCAAGGTGAAACGGTCGAGGAGGCCATTGCCAACCTGACAGAGGCGACGGCACTCTATTTGTCCGAGTTTCCCCTACCTGCTTCCGGGCATCCGTTGGTCACCATGTTCAGCGTTTCCGTACATGCCTAAGCTGCCGCACGTTTCAGGAGCCACGATAGTCAAGGCACTTGAACAGTTGGGGTTTGTGAAAATTCGCCAATCCGGCAGCCACGTCATCATGCGGCGTGGTTCCAAAGGCTGCGTCGTTCCAATGCACAGCGAAGTCAAGTTTGGAACCCTTGCGGGTGTTCTGCGCCAAGCCGACCTGTCGCCAGACGAATTCATCGCGGCCTTGTGATCTCGACGTCCAACTCCGCGGCTAGCGTAACCGCAGCGCGCTCAACTGGGTGCTCGACCAGTACAAAAAAAAGCCCAAAGACCTAACCATCCGCGAGCAGTTCGACACGCGGGGCGCGGGGCGCAGCGCGCTCAGCCCTCCTCCACCACCGCCAGCACTGCCTCGCCGTAGGCTTCCAGCTTTTTTGTTCCCAGCCCCGATATCTCGCCCAGCTCCGCCAGGGTGGCGGGCCGGCGCGCGGCGATCTCGCGCAGGGTGGCGTCGTGCAGGATGACGTAGGCGGGGACGCCCTTCTCGTTGGCGGTTTCGCGGCGCCAGGCGCGCAGGGACAGGAACAGCGGATCTTCGTCGTTGTGGACGCCCTCGCCGGAACTGGGCGCGAAGCGCGATTTCTTGCTGCGTGCAGGGCGCACTTCGATGGCACGCAGCATGACGGTTTCCTCGCCCTTCAGCACCGGTTTTGCGGCCTGGGTGAGCTTCAACGCGCCGTAGGCGGTGTGATCCACTTCCAATAACCCGCGCACCACCAGTTGCCGCAGCACGGTGCGCCAGACCTTGTCGGTTTGGTTCGCGCCGACACCGAACACGCTCAACTGGTTGTGGCCGAAGCGGTCGATTTTCTCGGTGGCCTTGCCGAGCAGCACGTCGAGCACGTGGCCGGCGCCGAAGCGCTGGCCGGTGCGGTAGACGGTGGAGAGCAGCTTTTGGGCGGCTTCGGTGCCGTCCCACAAGGTGGGCGGGTTGAGGCAGACGTCGCAATTGCCGCAGGCCTGGCTGGCTTCGCCGAAGTAGGAAAGCAGCGCGACGCGGCGGCAGCTGGCGGCCTCGCACAGGCCGACTAGGGCGTCGAGCTTTGCGTGGCCGACGCGCTTGTGGGCGTCCTCGGCCTCGCCCTCGTCGATGAAGCGGCGCTGGGTGACGACGTCCTGCAGGCCCCACGCCATCCACGCCTCGGCAGGCTCGCCGTCGCGGCCGGCGCGGCCGGTTTCCTGGTAATAGCCTTCGACCGACTTCGGCAGATCGAGGTGCGCGACGAAGCGCACGTCGGGCTTGTCGATGCCCATGCCGAACGCCAGCGTGGCAACCATGACGACGCCGTCCTCGCGCAGGAATTTTTCCTGGTGGCGGCGGCGCGTGTCGTTGTCCATGCCGCCGTGATAGGGCAATGCGGTGAAGCCGGCCTGCTTGAGCGCGTCGGCGGTTTCCTCGACCTTCTTGCGCGTGCTGCAATACACGATGCCGGCTTCGCCTTTGTGCTCGCCGAGGAAATCCAGCAGCTGGCGGCGCGGCTCGGCTTTTTCGCTGATGCGGTAACGGATGTTGGGGCGGTCGAAGCTGGCGACGAACACGCGCGCGGCGCCGAGGTCGAGCCGGGTGAGAATTTCGGCGCGCGTCGCGGTGTCGGCGGTGGCGGTGAGCGCGATGCGCGGCACGTCCGGAAAGCGTTCGTGCAGGGCGGAGAGGCCGAGGTATTCCGGGCGGAAGTCGTGCCCCCATTGCGACACGCAGTGCGCTTCATCGATAGCAAACAGGGCGACACGGGCCTGTTCGAGCAGGGACTGAAAACGCGGCGTAAGCAGGCGTTCCGGGGCGACGTACAAAAGCTTGAGCTGGCCGGAAACGAATTCGCGCTCGACCCGCATCGCCGCCGCGCCATCCAGGCTCGAATTCAGGAACTCGGCGGCGATGCCCAGTTCTTTCAGCGCCGCGACCTGGTCCTGCATCAGCGCGATCAGGGGCGAGACGACCACCGCGCAGCCCTCGCGCAGCAGCGCGGGAATCTGGAAGCACAGCGACTTGCCGCCGCCGGTGGGCATCAACACCAGCGCATCGTCGCCGGCCACGAGCGTATCGACGATGGCCGCCTGCTCGCCACGGAACGCGGGGTAGCCGAAAACGCGGTTGAGCAGGCTTAAAGGGGTGTCGGGCATGAATCGGGATTTAAAAAACGGGCTGGCGGGTGCCGGGTTAATTCTGATTTTCCGGCTGGAAAATCATGGTGTCACATCAGCTATAATTGTGTCACGTTTTGCCAGCCGGAGGCTGCCCATGAAAACCCTGACCATCCGCGAGGCCCGCGAAGGCCTGTCGCATCCCGACCAGATGTTCGCCGACAGCGACGAGGTTCTGGTGGTGTGTCGCGGCGAGCCGGTGGCGCGGATTCTGCCGGTCACGCCGACCACGCCGGCACGCAAGCTGCCGTCGCTCAAATGGCTGCGTGACCAGTCTCCGTATCAGGACATCCCCAGCGAGGTGCTGATCCGCGAAGATCGGGATGCGCGTGACTGAGGTTTATCTCGACACCAGCGCGCTCATCAAGCTTTATGTGGCCGAAGCGTTTTCCTCTGAGGTGGAACGGCTCGTCGCGGAGGTCGATGGACTCGTCATCAGCCGCCTGAGCATGCTGGAATGGCATTGCACCATGGCGCGCCGGCTGCGCACCGGACAGATCACCGACGATTACCTGAACCTTGCACGCACCGAGTTCACCCGCCATCTGGCTGAAGGCTATTTTCGCATTGTTCCATTCGACGACACCCTGCTCATCGACGCATTGCGCGTACTCGACAGCACCCGGCCCGTTCCCTTGCGCACGCTCGACGCCATTCACCTCACTGCTGCACGCAACGCCGGTGTCACCCGCATTGCCACTGCCGACCGAGTGATGGCCGACGCTGCGAACAAGCTCAATCTCGCTGCAGACACTTTTTTTGTATGACCTTGCCTACCATGAACAACGAAACCACCGCCCCCGCCCTCGACGAAAACCAGATCATCGCCGAACGCCGCGCCAAGCTCGCCGCGATCCGCGAGACGGGCGTCGCCTTCCCCAACGACTTCGAGCGCCGCGATTACGCCGGCAAGCTGGCCGCCGCCCACGGCGACAAAAGCA
>Ga0299912_10000691_pt1 | contig 27735 bp, 25 predicted proteins | sample RVTome_2_FD_207667 | JGI IMG/M metagenome (GOLD analysis project Ga0299912, IMG submission 207667) | Soil microbial communities from uranium-contaminated site in the Upper Colorado River Basin, Wyoming, United States - RVT95D214 (version 2) ... | reverse complement strand
CGATTCGGGCGCATCCCTTTGTCGCGTGCCGCTTGCAGTGAACGACACTGCGGCGCGTCCCGCTTCGCGGGCTGCATCCCGAATCGGCTTCGTCGCAGGCGCGAAATAAACGTTAACAGGCCCATTCTCAACCAAAGGGAAACACCATGAAGATCATGATCAGAAAAGATGCCAAGGGAAGCCTGTCCGCCTACGTGCCGAAAAAGGACCTGGAGGAGCCCATCGTCTCCATGGAGCAGGCCGGCATGTGGGGCGGCATCGTCACGCTGGCCAACGGCTGGCGCCTGGAACTGCCGGAAATGGCGGCGGAAACGACCCTGCCGATCACGGTGGACGCGCGCCGGCTGGGGGAGGCGGCATGATCAGCCCGGACGACCTCGCCCGCATCGACGATCTGCTGGTGGCGCCGCCGGCGGGCAATCCGCTCGCGGAATTCCGCACCAATTTCCCGGGCCTGTCGCTGACCCGCTGCGACGCCGGGGACATGAGCAGCGAACAGGTGTTCCGCGAATACCCGCAGTTCAAGCTGTACCTGGTGGACGGCCGCGATCACTGCTGGCACATCACCGACGACCCCGCTGCCGCCACCGGCATCGTCGTCGCGGCGCGGGGATGAAAATGCAACGGTACTTAAAGAAGGTCTGCGAAAAGCTTTCCGCCGTCATTGCGAGCGCTGTTGCCTTTAGCCACGAGGCCGAAGGCCGTGGTGGGAAGCAATCCAGACTGGATCGCCACGGCGCGATGCGCCTCGCGATGACGTCTCTTGTAGAGTCGCTGCGCGCAACTGAGGAAACATCATGAGCGAAGGCTGGATTCCCCTCTCCGACCCCGACATGAGCCTGCTGGAGCTGGAGGCGGTCGCCGACGTGCTGCAATCGCCGCGCCTGAGCCAGGGCCCGGCGGTGGCAGCCTTCGAATCCGGCTTTGCCGCCTACACCGACCGCAAGCACGGCGTGGCGGCGGCCAGCGGCACCCTGGGGCTGCTGCTGGCGCTGAAGGCGATGGGCATCGGCCCCGGCGACGAGGTCATCGCCTCGCCCTACAGCTGGCACCAGATCGCGCATGCCATCGCGCTGGCCGGCGCAACGCCCGTGTTCGCCGACATCGACTACTGGTCGGGCACGCTGGCGCCGGACAAGGTCGAAGCCAAAATCACCCCCCACACCCGCGCCATCCTCGCCGGCAACACCAACGGCCATCCCGCGCCGTGGTCGGCGCTGCGCGAGATCGCCACGCGCCATGGCCTGCGCCTGATCGAGGACTCCACCGAGGCCATCGGCTCCACCTACCAGGGGCGCCGGGTGGGCGGCTTCGGCGATGTCGCGATATTCGATTTTTCCCAGCCGGGCCCGCTGACCTGCGGCGAGGGCGGCATGGTAGTAACCGACGATGCCGACCTGGCAAGCACGCTGCGCTACCTGCGCAGCCGCAAGCTGGACGACCGCTTCTCCATCGTGATCGGCGGCATGCTGCCGTACCAGGCGGGCATGAACGAGATGACCGCGGCGCTCGGCCTCACCCAGCTGCAGCGCATCGACCAGATCCTCGACCGGCGCAAGGGCATTGAGCAGCGCTACTACGACTACGTGAAATCCTTCGAAGGCCTGAAGGATCCCTACATCGCGCCGGACGTCACCGAAGTGCACTGGTTCCTCTACCTGGTGCACCTGGGCACGCGCTTCACCAAGAGCAGCCGCGACGCCATCGTCAACGACCTCGCCACCGAGAAGATCGAGGCCGCGGCCTACTGCCAGCCGCAGCACCTGCAGGCGTTCTACACCAATCTGGGCTATCGCAAGGGCGATTTCAAAGTCACCGAAAAAGTGGCCGACCGCATCATCGCGCTGCCTTTCCACGCGCACCTGAGCGAAGACCAGATCGGCTTCATCGTGCAGACCGCCAAGGACGCGTCGATCAACATCGGCGCCGGCTCGGCGATTTACCTCTAGGGCATGTCGGCACTCATTTTCACGCCCTAGCCATGACTTACTTACGACTCACCAAGCACCCAAGGAGCAATGCAATGCCAATGTTGACCATCCAGCCTTCGGGCAAAACCGTTCAAGCCGCCGAAGGCATGAGCATCCTCGAAGCCCTGCTCGCCGCCGGCGAGCCCATCGCGCATAAATGCGAAGCCAAGGCCGAATGCGGTTCCTGCCACATCTTCGTCGTTGAAGGGCGCAAGACCCTGTCCAAAACCCAGCGCGCCGAGAATGAAAGACTCGATGCCATCGTCGGCGTCAGCTCGAATTCGCGCCTGGCCTGCCAGGCGAAAATCGGCACCGAGAACGTGACAGTGGAATTGCTGTAATTCGGTCCCGGCCTGAAATCCATCCCCGCTGTCATTGCGAGCGAAGCGAAGCAATCCAGTATTTTGAATTGCCTGGTTTTCTGGATCGCCACGTCGCTGCGCGCCTCGCGATGACAGCATTTGAAGGCCTCTTTTGATTTTTGGGAGAAACACCATGGAAAACGATCAAGTCATGATCCACGTGCGCTTTGCCCCCAACGGCACGGTCACCGAAATCGGCGAGCGCCCCACGGCGCTGAGCGCTCAGGACTGGTTCAACCTGCTCACCAGCTCCACCACCGACAACTACGAAACCCTGTCCGGCGGGCGCGCGCTGTTTCGCCTGCCGCGCCAGCAGGTCGACCAGCTGAAATCATCAGCTGCTTAAAGGAGACATGACCATGGACAAGATCGACGCACTGCTGAGCGAGATCACTTCGCATCTGGAAGAGGGCGGTGTCGTCCCCTATCTGGGGCCGGGGGTGCTCGATCTGGTTCCGGGCGGCAGCCCGGTTCCCAATTCACCCGAGGCGCTGGTGAAACAGCTGGTGGCGAAATCGAGCGTGCCGTTCAAGATACGCGGCAACCTCACCGCCGCCGCGCAATACATCGAGAACTTCAAGCATCGCAAAACCCTGGTGGGGCATATGGCGGACGCCTTTGCCGCCGAGGTGCCGCCCACCGTCCTGCATGAGTACCTGACCCGCATCGTGCGCAAGCCCTTGCTGATCGTCGACGCCTGGTACGACAACGCCATGGCCACCGCCCTGCAGTCGCGCAACCTGTGGGGGCAGTTGCAAGGGGTGAGCCAGTCCGAGCATTTCGGCACCTGGGTGCATTACTTCCGGCCCAACGGCATGCAGGCCGACCCGTTCGAGGCGGACACCTGGGACACCCTGCTCTACAAACCCATGGGCTCGATCGCCCCGGCCAAGAACTTCCTGGTATCCGACACCGATTTCGTCGAAGTGCTCACCGAGATCGACATCCAGACCCCGATCCCCGACATCGTGCAGCAGCTGCGCAGCGGCCGCCATTTCCTCTTTCTCGGCTGCCGCTTCCGCACCCAGCTGGAGCGCACCTTCGCACGCCAGATCATGAAGCGCTCTTCCGACACTCACTGGGCGGTGCTGCCGGGCGAACTGAGCCGCAACGAAGCGCGCTTCCTGGAGGAGCAGAACATCACGCGCATCGACATGCCGCTTGATGAATTTGTCCGGCTGCTGGCCGGCGAAAAGGAAACAGAAAAGCTGGCCGTAGCTGTCTGAGGTGGCGCTACCCGACGGGCACTTGCGCGTCACCCTGCCTACTCTGCCTTTCTGCTTGCCGTTGGAGTCGTTCGCGCCGTACACGCAACGGGCATAGGGGCCGCAACAAATGCGCCAAATGGACGGCATCGGTCATGCCGTCGCTGTGCTTCAAGCCGTCGTAGCGTTTCATGGCGACGGTGTTGGCAAGCTTGACGGCACATGGCCTCCCATGTTGACTGGAAAGGGAGCCAGCTTTGTCTTGCTCACCCTAAGGCCATGTCATTCATCGAACTGCGCCTCGGCCACCGCAAGCCACTGCACGCGGCGCCGGCTCATGGATGGAGTTTGGCGGCACAAACGCTCCCAAATGGTGCTGACCACACCATGGTGGTGCACTTCACCGCTTTACAAAGCCAGGGCGGCAGCAACCTTGCTTATTAAAAGATTATTAAATAACAACGCTTTGCTAAATCTGCTGGTGCTGGAACAGGGCTTGCTAAGAGCCTTTTGTCACGGCTTGTCTGGGATAGGAAAAAAATAACTTTTCTTAGGGAGACACAACCAATGCGATCCAACTTGCCAGTAACCAATGTCGAATACGTCCTGAAGGACTCCGAAACGGTGGTGTCGAAGACGGACCTGCACGGCAACATCACCTACGTCAATCAGGACTTCGTCAACATCAGCGGATTCAGCGAAGAGGAGCTGATGGGCGCGCCGCAGAACATCGTGCGTCACCCCGACATGCCGGCCGAAGCCTTTGCCGACCTCTGGCGCACCCTCCGGAGCGGCAAGGCCTGGACCGGCCTGGTGAAGAACCGCTGCAAGAACGGCGATCACTACTGGGTCGAGGCCAATGCCGCGCCCCTCATCGAAAACGGGAAAATCGTCGGCTATACCTCGATCCGGACCAAGCCCGGTCGGGAACAGGTGCAGGCCGCCGAGAGCGCCTACCGTGCCATCAAGGCCGGCGACAAAACGCTGAAGGTTCAGGAAGGCAACGCGGTCAGTCCGTCTTTCCTCCAGCGTTGCTGTCTCGACACGCTGAACGGCTTATCGCTGAAGGCGATCCTGGCGCTGGCCACTGTGTCGATCGTCGTCATGTTTGGGGTGGTGGGCATACTGGCCTGGATGGTGACCACCGAAGCCAATCAGGCGTTGACAGGCTGGCTGATCACGATCGCCGCACTGGGCGTTCCGCTGGCAGTCTTGTTCGGTGTAATGTGCCACCGCATTGCCGTCGTGCCCCTGGAACGCACCCGAGAAGATATCGAACGCATGAGTTCGGGCGACCTGACCGGGAGGATCAACGCCAGTGGCGCCGGCGAAGTGGCCAGGATGATGCAGTCACTGCGGATTCTGCAGATCAACATTAAATTGCTGGTCGGGCAGATCAAGCAGAGCACCGGGCTGGTTTACACAGGTTCTAGCGAGATTGCTATTGGCAATGCCGATCTGTCCAGCCGTACCGAATCGCAGGCCTCCAGCCTGGAAGAGACCGCCAGCTCGATGGAAGAGCTCACCAGCACCGTCAAGCAGAACGCCGAGAACGCCCGCCAGGCCAACCAGCTCGTCGTGTCCACCGCCGACATCGCCGTCAAGGGCGGCCATGTCGTCGGCCAGGTCGTCGACACCATGGCCTCGATCAAGGACAGCTCGCGCAAGATATCCGACATCATCGGCGTCATCGACGGCATCGCGTTCCAGACCAACATCCTTGCGCTCAACGCCGCGGTCGAAGCCGCGCGTGCCGGCGAACAGGGACGCGGCTTTGCGGTGGTGGCCTCCGAAGTGAGGAACCTCGCCCAGCGTTCGGCAGGGGCGGCCAAGGAGATCAAGGCCCTGATCGATGACTCCGTCGGCAAGGTCGACATGGGAGGAAAGCTGGTCGATGAAGCGGGCGTAGCCATGAACGAGATCGTCAACTCGGTCAAGCGCGTCACCAACATCATGAGCGAGATCGCGGCAGCGAGCCAGGAACAGAGTTCCGGCATCGAGCAGGTCAACCAAGCGGTTGGCCAGATGGACGAAATCACCCAGCAGAACGCCGCGCTGGTGGAACAGGCCGCGGCCGCCTCCGAGAGCATGCAGGAGCAGGCGCAGAAACTGGCAGAACTGGTGGGCGCCTTCAGGCTGGTGCAGGACGGGCAGGCAGTACAGACTGTCCGCCGCGACATTCGCATGAAGTCCTTGCCGACGCCAACCAGGACAAGGAACCCCCTTCTTGCCAGTCCGGCCGTCTGAAAGTGTGTTGAAACAGGTACAGACAGGGAAAAACACCAATGCCATTCCCTAGGGATGAATATCCAGAAACAGGTCTTCAGTCGTTATGAACTGACCCCGTTGTTTGTGTGATTCTGTGCGCTTGCTGATGGTGGCATTGGGCTGGATCGTGCACTGGATGTCCCACACTCTGTAATCAAAGTATCAGTAATCAAGACACCGGATTAGACAGTTTTGATCTGGCACAAGGCAAGCAAATATGACGGTTTAAAGCTAAGCCTGCATAGTTGGAATCATTATCTATACTGGTTTTCTCCTCCAGATATTTTCACAAAGGAGTGAAACCATGAAACCGGAAAAACTGCTGCTGGCCCTCGTGGCCACCGCCATGCTCTCAACCGCGGCCTCGGCCACTACCGGAAGAGAGGCAGTCGGTATGTGTATAGATAGTACTGCCTCCGGAGCGCGCTGCGGTTGGGCCGTAAGCAAAGACGGTTCGATTGATGTTTGCAACAAGAATGGGTGCGTAACCTGTCCGTCGGCGACCGCAAATTGTACGGTGGCCAAGAAACCTCCAAAGCGACAGCTTAAGTATTCCGTGACGCCAGCCGACCGTCTCTTGAACTCGCCGCGTTGATCGAGGCCGCAGCCCCGAAACCCAGCAAGCTTAGCCCCTTCAAAGAGTCGCAAATTCGAACTGGGTCACTACCCCCGCGCGGGCGGGGCGCTGACCCATTAGTTCACTTGCGCCGGGTCGCAAGTTGCGTCCAACCATGCGAGCGCCTTGGTGCCTGGCAAGCGCACTGACGCCCGTCGCGGTGCGCGCGTAGGCTCTCATTCACGCCACTTCAACGCACGCCGCGCCTTCGCAGACAGGGCTGCGCATAACCCGCCGTTCCAGCCGACGGCCTTCGGCCTCGGCTGAACTCAGGCGGGAGACACGGCGGCTAAGGTGCAGGACTTTTTCAACACAATAGGTCGGGTACCGACCATCGCAAGACTCAGAACTTGCCCAGCCTGTGAGCCCATAGACCTCAACAAGGAGAGAAACATGAACCTTCTCCCTCTTTCCCGGCTCGGTGCCCGCGAGACTTCACCGGGCGTGGTGGATTTCGGCCTGTTCCTGCCGTGGGTCTCGGCCGTCCATGGAAACCGGATTTGGGTGAAGCTGATCCACGAGCAGGACCAGTTCCTGCAGGCGATCCAGCCCTCGGCCTTCGAACTTGTCCACAGCGTCGATCCCGTCTACGGTGACTGCTGGTCGGCCACCGTGAATATCTCGGCCACACCATCGCCCCACGCAGGCTCGGCCTGGGGTCAGCCGGGGCGCTACGTCTATCGGTACGAGTTGCACAACCCCAACGCAGGCGCGATCGACTGGATCATCGACCCCTTCGCCCGCGAGTTCGGCGTGGGAAAACTCTCCGCCTTCACCCTGGGCTACCAGCCCCATGTCTGGAGCGACGGAGAGGCCCAATGGCGTACCCCGGCCATCCACGACCTCATCGTCTACGAACTCATGCTGCACGAGTTCGGAGGCAGCCTGGAGGGCGCCCTCGACAAGCTGGATTACCTGGCCGATCTGGGCGTGAACTGCCTGGAGGTAATGCCGGTGTCCAACGTTTCGGGCACGGTGGACTGGGGTTTCCTTCCCATCGGCTATTTCGGCGTGGACGAGCGCTTCGGCAAGCGGCGCGATTTCCAGGCCTTCGTGGATGCCGCTCACCAGCGCGGGATCGCCGTCATCGTGGACTCGGTTTACGGCCATACGGCGCCGGAGTTCCCCTACGCCTACCTCTACAAGCGCCTCGGGTACCACGAGAATCCCTTCATGGGCCCCTTCGCCATGGACTACTTCGGCGAGGGGACCGATTTCTCCCGGGCCTACACACGGGACTTCTTTTTCACCGTCAACCATCACTGGCTGGACTGCTACCACGTGGACGGCTTCCGCTACGACTGCGTGCCCAACTACTGGGACGGTGCCGTCGGCCAAGGCTATGCCAATCTGGTGTACCGCACCCACGAACACGTCAAGGCGGGTGTCGTCACCGGCCAGTGGCAGCGCTTCGCGGACCCGGACGGGCTACGGCTTATCCAGATGGCCGAACAGCTGGAGGCCCCGCAGCAGATCATCTCCACGACCTACAGTAACCTCGCTTGGCAGAACGGTACCCTGGGGGCGGCCAAAGGCGTCGCCCACGCCGCCCCAGGTGCCCCGGAGGCGCTGGGGCAGCAGCTGGGCCTCATGGGCTATGTAACCGAGGCCGAACATAACGGCGAACGCCTAGCCAAGACCGCCCTGCAATATATTGAGAACCACGACCACTCCCGCTTCGTGTGCAATTTCGGCGTCATCAGCCATGACGGCAACGAACTGCTCAACGAAGGGGAACGTGGCCACTGGTACAAGGTCCAGCCCTACCTCATCGCACTGCTCACCGCCAAGGGAGTGCCCCTCCTGTGGCAAGGCCAGGAATTCGGCGAGAACTACTACGTGCCCGAGGCGGGCCTGGGCCGGGTGGTCCTGCTGAGGCCGGTGCGCTGGGACTACTTCTACGACGAGGTGGGCCGGAGCGTGATCGGCCTCGTACGCAACCTGATACGGCTGCGCCGGAACCAGGCTCAGTTCCGCCGGGGCGAACACTACTTACACAACGACTACAACCTCTATAGCAGCCGCGGCGTTATGCTCTATTCGCGCCACCTGAATGACGCCTGGAGTCTGGTGGCGCTGAACTTCAGCGACACCGAGGTCTGGGTGCCCTACGCCTTCCCCAGAGATGGCCGCTACCTGGAGGAACTGCATGGCCTGGACAACCTGGAAGGCGTCCAGGCCGGAAACCAGACCTGGCTGAGGTTGCCATCCAACTATGGGCGGGTGTGGAGCTGGGTGGAAGGATAATCAGGCTGTAACTCCCCCCTTTCGACGTCGGCCAGTGTTCTAAAATAGGGTGCTTGCCGGCCTCCGCGCCTCAAGCCTCGCTGCTTCCTGCCAGGCGGGATACGCCGTCCTGGTCCACGCTTTCGATCCGCACTGTATAGCCCCACAGGCGTGCGACGTGCCGCAGCATTTCCGGCGTGGATTCGCCCAGCGGCCGGCGGTCGTGCATGTAGTGGCGCAGGGTCAGCGAGCGGTCGCCGAAGACGTCGACTTCGTAGACCTGGATGTTGGGTTCGCGGTTGCCGAGGTTGTACTGCTCGGCGAGCAGCTGGCGCACCGTGCGGTAGCCGGCGTCGTCGTGAATCGCGGTGACTTCCAGCTTGTCTTCGCGGTCGTCGTCCACCATGGCGAACAGTTTGAGGTCGCGGATCAGCTTGGGCGAGAGGTATTGCGCGACGAAGCTTTCGTCCTTGAAGTTGCGCATGGCGAAATCGAGCGACTTCACCCAGTCGCTGCCGGCCAGTTCCGGGAACCAGCGGCGGTCCTCCTCGGTGGGATGCTCGCAGATGCGGCGCAGATCCTGGAACATGGCGAAACCCAGCGCGTAGGGGTTGATGCCGCTGTAGAAGCGGCTGTTAAAAGGCGGCTGGTAGACCACGTTGGTGTGACTTTGCAGGAACTCCATCATGAAGCCGTCGGTGAGCTTGCCTTCCTCGTACAGGTGGTTGAGCAGGGTGTAGTGCCAGAAGGTGGCCCAGCCTTCGTTCATGACCTGGGTCTGCCGCTGCGGATAAAAATACTGCGCGATCTTGCGCACGATGCGCACGATTTCACGCTGCCAGGGCTCCAGCCGCGGGGCGTTCTTCTCGATGAAATACAGCAGATTCTCCTGCGGCTCGCTGGGGAAGCGGGCAGCCCGTTTTTCGTTCTCCGCCGCCTGCCTGGCCGGCAGGGTGCGCCACAGATCGTTGACCTGGGATTGCAGATAGGCCTCGCGTTCGAGCTGGCGGGCCTGTTCCTTGACCATCGACAGCTTGGCGGGCCGCTTGTAGCGGTCGACACCGAGGTTCATCAGGGCGTGGCAGGAATCCAGCAGTTCCTCCACCGCCACCTCGCCGTGGCGCTGTTCGCATTCGGCGATGAAATTGCGCGCGAACACCAGGTAGTCGAGGATGCCCTCGGCGTCGGTCCAGGTGCGGAACAGATAGTTGCCCTTGAAGAAGGAATTGTGGCCGTAGGCGGCGTGGGCGATCACCAGCGCCTGCATGGTCATGGTGTTCTCTTCCATGAGGTAGGCGATGCAGGGGCTGGAGTTGATGACGATCTCGTAGGCCAGGCCCATCTGGCCGCGCTTGTAGCTCTTCTGGGTGGACAGGAACTGCTTGCCGTAGGACCAGTGGTGGTAGCCGACCGGCATGCCCACCGAGGAATAGGCGTCGATCATCTGCTCGGAGGTGATGACCTCGATCTGGCTGGGGTAGGTGTCGAGGCCGTAATGGGCGGCGACCCGGGCGATCTCGCGGTCGTACAGGTCGAGCAGCTCGAAGGTCCATTCCGAACCTTCGGACAGGGGCTGGCGTTGGGCGACGGGCGGGGCGGCGCTTTCCATTTCAGGTTCCATATCAAGCCACCTTCTTCCTGAACAGTTCACGGAACACCGGGTAGATGTCTTCCAGCGTGAGGATGCGCTGCATGGCGAAGCGCGGGCTCGCCGCTTTCACGCGCTCATACTCGTGCCACAGGCTCTGCGGTTCTTCGGCCTCGATTTCCACGTAGGCGAAGTACTGCGTCAGGGGGAGGATGCTCTGGACCAGCAGCTCCCGGCAGCGCGGCGAATCGTTTTCCCAGTTGTCGCCGTCCGAGGCCTGGGCGGCGTAGATGTTCCAGTTGGCGCTGGGATAGCGCTCGAGGATGATGTCGTGCATCAGTTCGAGGGCGCTGGACACCACGGTGCCGCCGCTTTCCCGCGAGGCGAAGAACTCTTCCTCGTCGACTTCCTTGGCCACGGTGTGGTGGCGGATGAACACCAGGTCGATGCGCTCGTAGCTCTTGGTGAGGAAGAGATAGAGCAGCATGAAGAAGCGCTTGGCGATGTTCTTGCGGTCCTCGTCCATCGAGCCCGACACGTCCAGCAGGCAGAACATCACCGCCTGGCTGCTGGGGGTGGGCTGGTCGACGCGGTTGGCGTAGCGCAGGTCCCAGGTGTCGATGAAGGGAACGGCGGCGATGCGGGACTTGAGCGCTTCGATCTCCTCGCGCAGTTCGTCGGCTTCCGGGCTGGCGCCGAGCCCCTGGGCGATCAGGGCTTCCAGCGCTTCCTCGGCTTCCCGCAGGGCGTCGCGCGGGCCGGCGGCCATGGCCATGCGGCGGCCGATGGCCTGCTTCATGGAGCGCACCACATGTAGGCTGGACGGGTTGCCCTGGCTGACGAAGCCGGCGCGGGCCTTCTTCACCTCGGGCACCGCGGCGAGCTGCTTCTTCACCAGGTCCGGCAGCGCCAGGTCCTGGAAGAAGTAGTCCATGAACTCTTCCTTCGACAGCTCGAAAACGAACTCGTCCATGCCCTCGCCGTCCGGCGAGCCGCCGCCGCCCTTGCCCCCGCCGCCGCCTTCGGGGCGGTCCACCCGGTCGCCGCTGACGAACTCGCGGTTGCCCGGCAACACGATGTTGCGGCGGCCGCCGGGGCCGTGGTGGAACATGGGCTCCGACAGATCCTTCGACGGGATGGAAATCTTCTCGCCGCGCTCCAGGTCCGCCACCTTGCGGCCGGACACGGCCTCCGCCGCGGCCTTGCGAATCTGCGCCTTGAAGCGGCGCAGGAAACGCTGCCGGTTGACGGCGCTGCGATTCTTGCCGGAGAGACGACGGTCTACGAGACGATTCATGGCCGCATCCCCGTCAGGACGCCTTCCTCGCCCGCAGATACCACTCCGCCAGCAGGCGCACCTGCTTGTCGGTGTAGCCCTTGGTGACCATGCGCTGGACGAAGTCCTGGTGCTTCTTCTGCTCGTCGCTGGAGGCCTTGGCATTGAAGGAAATCACCGGCAGCAAATCCTCGGTGCTGGAGAACATGCGCTTCTCGATCACTGCGCGCAGCTTCTCGTAGCTGGTCCAGGCCGGATTCTTGCCGTGGTTCTGGGCGCGGGCGCGCAGCACGAAGTTGACCACCTCGTGGCGGAAGTCCTTCGGGTTGGCGATGCCGGCGGGCTTCTCGATCTTCTCCAGCTCGGTATTGAGCTGGGCGCGGTCGAGGACCTCGCCGGTGTCGGGGTCGCGGAACTCCTGATCCTGGATCCACATGTCGGCGTAGGTCACGTAGCGGTCGAAGATGTTCTGGCCGTATTCCGAGTAGGACTCGAGGTAGGCGGTCTGCAGTTCCTTCTCGATGTACTCCGAGTAGTGCGGCGACAGATATTCCTTCAGGTAGGCCACGTAGCGCTGTTCCACCTCGGGCGGCAGCTGTTCCTGCTCGATTTGCTGCTCCAGCACGTAAAGCAGGTGCACCGGATTGGCGGCGATCTCGCTATGGTCGAAGTTGAACACCCGCGACAGGATCTTGAAGGCGAAGCGGGTCGACACACCGGTCATCCCCTCGTCGACGCCGGCAAAATCCCGGTATTCCTGATAGCTCTTGGCCTTGGGGTCGGTGTCCTTGAGGTTCTCGCCATCGTAGACGCGCATCTTGGAGTAGATGCTGGAGTTCTCCGGCTCCTTGAGCCTGGTCAGTATCGCGAACTGCGCCAGCATCTCCAGGGTGCCGGGCGCGCACGGCGATTCCGCCAGCGAGCTGTGCTGCAGCAGCTTCCGGTAGATCTTCACCTCCTCGGACACACGCAGGCAGTACGGCACCTTGACGATGTAGATGCGGTCGAGGAAGGCCTCGTTGTTCTTGTTGTTGCGGAAGGTCGTCCACTCCGACTCGTTGCTGTGGGCCAGCACCACGCCGTCGAAGGGAATGGCGCCGAAGCCCTCGGTGCCCTTGTAGTTGCCCTCCTGAGTGGCGGTGAGCAGCGGGTGCAGCACCTTGATCGGCGCCTTGAACATCTCGACGAATTCCATCAGGCCCTGGTTGGACAACGACAGCCCGCCCGAGTAGCTGTAGGCATCGGGATCGTCCTGGGAGAATTTCTCCAGTTTGCGGATGTCGACCTTGCCGACCAGGGAGGAAATGTCCTGGTTGTTCTCGTCGCCCGGCTCGGTCTTTGAGATGGCCACCTGGCCCAGCACCGAAGGCCAGCGCTTGATGACGCGGAACTGGGTGATGTCGCCGTTGTACTCGTGCAGGCGCTTCACCGCCCACGGCGACAGCACCTTGCCGAGGTAGCGGCGCGCGATGCCGTATTCCTGTTCCAGGATGTCGCCATCTTCGTCGGGCGAAAACAGGGACAGCGGCGAGTCGTTCACCGGCGAGCCCTTGATGGCGTAGAACGGCGCCTTTTCCATCAGGTACTTGAGCTTTTCCGCCAGCGAGGACTTGCCGCCGCCCACCGGCCCCAGCAGGTAGAGGATCTGCTTCTTCTCCTCCAGCCCCTGGGCGGCGTGGCGGAAGTAGGACACGATCTGCTCGATCGTGTCCTCCATGCCATAGAAATCCTTGAAGGCCGGATAAACCTTGATGATTTTGTTGGAAAAGATGCGGGAGAGTCGCGGATCCTTCCGGGTATCCACCAACTCAGGTTCGCCGACGGCGGCCAGCATGCGCTCGGCGGAACTGGCGTAGGCCATGCGGTCTTTCTTGCAGATCGCCAGGAATTCCTCCAGCGAATATTCCTCTTCCTCCCTGCGGTAGCGTTCGATGTACTGATTGAACAAGCTCATGATGGCCTCCTGGTCGTTGATTCGGTGATGGACCTGACGCAACTAGCGCAATGATCGTGCCATATTTACTAACGGCCATGGTTCGACCGCATTGAGCACTATTGGTGCCGGAGATAAAAATGACGCGATCGGAGTCGGTGCATGGTTAGAACTGGATGCACCTTCATGATGCGCAACATGGCGTGCGCACTGGTACAGGGCGGCCCCAGCCCCGGCTTCCGGCGCTCGCAGAAGCACTTCCTGGGCCGGAGGCCGATGATCGCGAAGACCGGGAAAACGATGGGCAGGATGCTCAGGACGGGCATCGCGGCAAGCTGGGCAAAACCGCTGCCCCCTGGCGACAGGGCTGCGGATCAGCCTGCCATGTGTGCCTCTTCCTTTTCAACCCGGCGCAGCAGGCGCAGGCACTCGATGGTGGCGGCCATGTCCAGCGCGCTGAAACCGTCCAGGGTCTCGAGTTGCGGGTTGGCGCCGGCGGCCAGCAGGGCTTCCGCCACTGCATGCTTGCCGGTGGAGGCGGCGTACATCAGGCAGGTGGCGCCGTTGTCGTTCTGGTGGTCGAGGCCGATGCCGGCGCGGATGAGCAGGTCCATGGTTTCCAGGCTTTCGCCCACGCATGCCATCCACAGCGCGTTGTTGCCGTCGATGTTGACGGCGGCGAGCGCGGCGCCGGCCTGCAGCAGTTCGAAGACGCCGCCGCTGTCGCCCGCTTTGCTGGCGCGCATCAGCGGGGTGATGCCGTTTTCAGCCGGGGCGTCGAGATCGTCGGCGGGATAGCCGTGGGCCTGTAGCCATTGCGCGAGTTGCGGGCTGATGGCGGGCGGCGTTGTGTTTGTCTGCGCGCGCTGCCAGGCCGCGAAGCCGCCGTCCAGGCTGTAGACCTCGGCGAAGCCGAAGTCGGCGAACATCTGGCCGTAGATCTGGCTGGCGTTGCCGTGGTAGCAGTACAGCAGGACAGGCATGGCCTTGGGCGTGCCGAGGAGGGTGGCGTCCAGGTTGGCGCTGGACAGGCGGCGGGCGCTGGCGATGTGCGCCAGGTCGAAGCTGGCCTGGTCGCGCGAGTCCAGTACCAGGATTTTCTCGCGCGCAAGCAGCTGGCTGGCCGATTCGGCGTCGATGCGCCGGAATCCGTTTTCGTTTTTCATGGGTTGTCCTCCATATCGTCTGCGATGCGGTCGGGGTAGGGCGGCAGGGTGGTGATGCGCGTATCGGTCAGCGCGCGCCCCACGGTGAAGTGGTAAAGCGACTGAAAGCGTTTGCCTTGCAGTCCGAGCAGTTCGTGGAAGGCGTCGTCGAGGAAGCAGCCGATGCCGGTGCCGCGCAGGCCCAGGGTTTCGGCTTCCAGATACAGCACGTGGCCGACGAGGCCCGCTTCCCAGTGCAGTTGGCGGTAGCGCCAGGCGTCTTCTTGTACGTTGGCTTCGAACTCGGCCAGCATGCCCAGCGAGAAGCAGCTGTCGGCGGCGATCGACTGCGCACAGCTCACCGCGCGGGCGACCTTGTGCCACTTGCCTGCCTGCAGGCGGTAAAGCGGCAGGGAGTCGGGGCAGCCTTCCGCTTTCTGCCATTCGAATTCATCGCTCAACGCCTGCCGCAGTCTTGATTCGGCCCCGGCCTCGCGCACCAGGATGTACAGCCCGGGCGCCACGCCGTCCACGCGGTGCACGAAAAACACCGGATGGACGGCGGGCGCGTAATCCCAGATGTCCCACGGCGCTTGCGGGCGCGGCAGCAGGCTGTCGACCATGCGGTAGAAGTCGGCCGCGGCCATTTCGAACTGCGGGTCGAAGCGCTGGGCGCTGCGCCGGCCCATGATGACATCGGGTGCCGGCAGGTGGGTGGCGGCGCTGCCGGGCGGGTAATCGCGCGGCGGCGCGGCGGCCTCGTCATGCTTGCTTTCGGTGGCCGAGGCGACTTCGTCGATGACCGGCCAGTGGTACATCGGATGCGGGTCGAGGATGTTGGCCTGGCCGCGCCATTGGGTGTCGGCGGCGTCCCACGGCGCGGGTTCGACAATCGCCTGAGGGCGGTACGGGTTGATGAGCTGCACCAGCAGATCCGGTTCTTCGCGCTCGGCGCCGGCGTAGTCCCGGTCGCGTCCGGTGCCCAGCAGCGCAGCCAGGCGCTGGCTGTTGCAGCCTGCCACCAGGCGCACTTCCCAGCCGAGCAGGCCGGCGGCATAGCGCAGCGCGGCCAGCGCATGGCCGACGTCGAGCTGGCAATAGCGGAAGGCGCGCTCGCCGTATTTCCAGGCTTCGCGCCAGTGGATGGAAGACAGCCCGATCCACAGGCCGGGCGGGTGCGCCGCCGTGGAGAGGCAGCGCTGCTCCAGCGCGTGGCTGCGGCTGGCGTAGTGGTAGAGGCCGTCATCCAGCCCCGCGATGCCGTGCGCGATCACATAGGCCTCGGTCGGGTGCAGGTTGCCGCTCGAAGGGGTGCAGCGCAGCGCCCAGCGGTCCGGCCCGTATTCCTTCCAGGCGGACAACCCGAGCGAGAGTTGCAGCAGGGCGCCGATCGAATCCAGGGAAAATTCGGGGGCTGTCTGGCCTTCGCCGATGTAGGCAAGCCGGCCGGAGCAAAGCGGCAGGCGGATGGACGGGCTGTCCCTGAAGGCGCGGAAAGGATCGGGCTGGCTGGTCCAGTCCAGCGTTTCCGGTCCGGCGGCATAGCGCTCGGGCCGGTGCTTGGTGCGCTCGTGGTATTCGATGGCGATGTCGGCGGCGTTCATGACGGTGTTCGACGTAGGAGCGGCGTCCACGCCGCGATTGTCCGTATGCAACCCACCCATCGCGGCGTGGACGCCGCTCCTACGGAAAAGATCAGGGTGTTCATCGTGTCTCTTCCCTTTCTACCTGCGCGAGCATGAGCAGGGATTCGGTCTGCGCCTCGATGCGGGCCTTGATGTCGCGGTCCAGCTTGCGCAGCCAGTAGCCGGGGATGCCGGAAACGCCATAGGCCGCGCCGGCCAGCATGCCGGCCAGGGCGCCGTTGGTGTCGGCGTCCTCGCCGCGGTTCACCACCTCGGTCAGACAGGACTCGAAGCTGTCGGTGCGGAAAAAATAGTGGAGCACCGTCTGCACCGTATCGACGATGTAGCCCGACGCGCGCCGGGGATAGGGCTCGAAGCGGAATTCCGGGAAGTCCGCGATCAGGCGGTTCGCTTCGGCGCGGCAACTCCTCATGCCGCCGCCGCGGATCAGGCTGCGCACCATGTTCCCGAGCGCCAGCGTCGCCGCATCCGACAGCGGGTGGTTGTGGGTGAGGTGGCATTGTTGCGGCGTCGCGCGGCTGAATGCGGCGTCGTCATTCAGCGTCGCCAGCGCCAGCGGCAGGCTGCGCATGCAGGCGCCGTTGCCGGCATCGCCTTCGTTGGGCGGGCCTGCCAGCGTGCCGTCCGCCATGTAGCGCTGGATGCCGCGGCGGCAGGTGTTGCCCACGTCCAGGGGCTTCGACTTGAGCCAGCCGACGAAGGCATCCGCCGCGGCCGCGGCATTCCAGCTGCCGCTGGCCAGGATGGCCTGCCCCAGCGCCAGCGACATCTGGGTGTCGTCGGTGATCTGGCCGGGCTTGAGCTTGAGCCAGCCGCCGCCGACGATGTCGCGGTGCATGCCGTAGGCGTGCTGGATTTCGGCCGGCATCATGAATTCGACGGTGGCGCCCAGGGCGTCGCCAACGGCGAAACCCAGGTAAGCACCCAGCGCGCGCTTGTGCACGTCGTTGCGAGTCACATTCATCCTAGAAACCGTAGCTGACCGTGACCCGATAATCGCCGCCGATCACCAGGTATTCGGCTTCGCCCTTGAGTGCGTGGTGCGGCAGCAGATCGTTGAAGAACAGGATTTTTGCCTTCGGCACCCGCGCTTCCAGGATGGCGTCGCCGAATTCGCCGGCGATGTTGCGCCGGGCGGTGAACGAGATGAGGTTGTTCAGCCTCACCAGCGCCTGCCCGCTGCGCGGGCGGGATTGGCCGCGCCGCAGCGCGTCCTCGCAAAAGTCGTTGACGCCGCGATACAGCGTGAGGTGGTGCTGCCCCGGCAGGAACCAGCGCGCCAGCGACCATTGGCAGAATTCGTACAGCAGGTCCAGCTGCGTGTAGATGTCGTTGGTGCTGAAGCGGCTGGACATTTTTTCTTCCACGTAGCGCGACCAGGCGCCGGAGGCAAAGCGCGTGAGCGCGGTCTTGTGGAAGGTCGGGAACAGGCCGAAGCGGCTTTCCACCCAGCCTTTCAGCACCGCGCCTTCACGGCTGTTGGAATCGTAGCCCCAGCCCTTGAGCAGGCGCAGATAGCTGGCGCGGAAGCGCCGCACCCGTGCCCCGGCTGCATCGGGGGTCTGCTGCAAACGGAAAGTTGCGTCCATATAGCCCTGAAAATAGTTTGCCGCGTCGGCGTGGCTGCCGGCCGCGGCCAGCAAGTCGAACAAGCGGGCATGGCTTTCATGCACGCCGCGAATACGCAGCGGAAGGGGCGTGTCGTTGAACGCCGCGCTCGCCAGCAGATCGGTGGGAAGGCCCACCAGGTTGGCGCTGTGCCCCCGCAGCGCGGCCGTGGTCATCGCATCGCCTGATCCCGGCTAAAGCGCGTGGATCGGAATGGGTGCGCGCTTGCGTCCCACCAGGCCATCCACCTTGCGGCGCGCGTCTTCCACCCGCAGCGGTTTCAGCAGCAGGCCGTCGATGCCGGCGCTCTGGCACGGCGCCACCAGGGGATCGTCGCGGCTGTCCGCCACCAGCAGGATCTTCGTGCCGGCCAGGCGCGAGCGGATGAGCGGCAGGACGTCCAGCCCGCGCTCGGCGACGACGTCGATGCCCAGCAGCAGCAGGTCGGGCTTCCACTCGATGCCCTTGTCGAATGCCGCCTCCAGCGTGGGCAGGTCGTGGGTCTCGTTCTCGTCGTGCAGCATGAACTGCAGCGCCATGCGGGTGATGTCGTCGTTGGCCACCACGAACAGGCGTTTGTTGTCCAGGGCCTTTTCGGTCTCTACGCCAATCTGCATCGCTTTTCTCCTGAATGTCTCGTTCTACCGAACAGGGTCTGAGCAAGAAGCGTTCCGAGGCGCAATCCACAGCCGGATGCGGGCAATGCCGCTGCTGCCTCTGTCGCATGTCGGACAAGGCGGCGCCGAGTGTACGGTTTGCAACAAACGCCGACGCTGTCGGGGCCAATAAGGGCGCGGTCTGGCGGCCTCGGGCGCGTGGCACGTGCGTTGCTTTGGATGGAAGGCGACCAACCGAGGCCACCATGATTTTTTCCCGCACCTGCCAATACGCCATCCAGGCGCTGATCTACCTGGCGACCCAGCCGGGCGGGAAGTTGGTGCTCAGCCGCGATATCGCGCACCAGCTGGGGGTGCCGTCGGCCTACCTCGCCAAGATCCTCAAGGACTTGTCCCGCGCACAGCTGCTGCATTCGTTCCGCGGCCGCAACGGCGGCTTCAGCCTGCGCAGCGGTGCGGAGCATCGCAATTTGCTCGACATCCTCTTGCTGACGGATGGCCCGCGCGTGGATCGCGAGTGCCTGCTCGGGCTCAAGGCCTGCAAGGACGAGACCGCCTGCCCGCTGCATCGCAAGTGGAAACCCGTCAAGAAAGACATCCTCGCCTGCCTCGGCAACGTCACCCTGATCAATCTGGCGAAGGCTGTGCAAAGCGGCCAATACCAATTGTGCGATCTGCCGCAGGCCCTGACGCGGCCCTGAGCCCCACTGTTTTTCCTCTGGTTTGCTTGGCTGGTTTAACTGGATTGCCACGGCCTTCGGCCTCGCAATGACGGCTGGGTGTCATTGCGAGCGCAGCGCGGCAATCCAGTCTTCCTGCTTGTCCCCTTCACGACAGTGGTTTTTGCGTTTGTCGCGTTTGCAACAAGCGTCCGAGCCCCGTTTCTGGCGAAAAATATGCTGCATAAACAAGGCTTTATCGATTTATTCCATGGGTGGCACGGTCGTTGCTGAATACCAGGCGTGCAGTAAATGTTTTGCCGGCTCCGTATCCAATAAGAAGAAGAAAAAAACGTTACGCAGCAGATTTTGAGTCGGCCGAGTACGTGCTGCCAGGGCGAGTCGATTTTTAGATTTTTTAACTCAAGGAGATACACATGTCTGGAAAATTAAGGCAAATCGCTTTTTACGGTAAGGGCGGGATTGGTAAATCCACCACCTCGCAAAACACGCTGGCTGCGCTGGCGGATCTGGGGCAGAAAATCCTCATCGTCGGCTGCGACCCCAAGGCCGACTCCACCCGTCTGATTCTGCACGCCAAAGCCCAGGACACCATCCTGAGCCTGGCCGCCGAAGCCGGCAGCGTGGAAGACCTCGAGCTCGAGGACGTGATGAAGATCGGCTACAAGGACATTCGCTGCGTCGAGTCCGGTGGCCCTGAGCCTGGCGTCGGCTGTGCCGGCCGCGGCGTGATCACCTCGATCAACTTCCTGGAAGAAGAAGGTGCCTACGAAGGCATCGACTACGTGTCCTACGACGTGCTCGGCGACGTGGTGTGCGGCGGTTTCGCCATGCCCATCCGCGAGAACAAGGCGCAGGAAATCTACATCGTGATGTCGGGCGAAATGATGGCCATGTATGCCGCCAACAACATCGCCAAGGGCATTCTGAAGTACGCCAACTCCGGCGGCGTGCGCCTGGGCGGCCTGGTGTGCAACGAGCGCCAGACCGACAAGGAACTGGAACTGGCCGAGTCGCTGGCCGGCAAGCTGGGTACCAAGCTGATCCACTTCGTGCCGCGCGACAACGTGGTGCAGCACGCCGAACTGCGTCGGATGACGGTGCTGGAATACGCCCCCGATTCCAAGCAGGCCCAGGAGTATCGCGACCTGGCGCAGAAGATCCACAACAACGCCGGCAACGGCACCATCCCCACCCCCATCACCATGGACGAGCTGGAAGACATGCTGATGGAGCACGGGATCATGAAGGCGGTGGACGAGTCCATCGTCGGCAAGACCGCCGCTGAACTCGCGGCGGAAGCGGCTGCGGCTGCTTAATGGTGTCCGTCGCCCTTGCGCCTTGCGGCGCATGGGCGACGGGATCCACAGAGGGAAACCTCTGCCAGGGGCATCGCCGGTTTTGCGCAACGGTGCCGTTCGCAGAGTTTTCCCGGGAATCCGGGATGCCGGTGTCTAGTGTTCACATCAAATAGGAGGGCGAAATGAGCCTCACAGTTGAGCAAGTCAAAGCCAGAAATCAGGACCTCATCAAGGAGGTGCTGGAAGTCTATCCGGACAAAACCGCCAAGCGGCGCGCCAAGCACCTGGGCACCTTCGAGGAAGGCAAGCCGGACTGCGGCGTGAAGTCGAACATCAAGTCCATCCCGGGCGTGATGACCATCCGCGGTTGCGCCTACGCCGGTTCCAAGGGCGTGGTGTGGGGCCCGATCAAGGACATGATCCACATCAGCCACGGCCCGGTCGGCTGCGGCCAGTATTCCTGGGCCGCGCGCCGAAACTACTACATCGGCACCACCGGCGTGGATACCTTCGTCACCATGCAGTTCACCTCCGACTTCCAGGAGAAGGACATCGTCTTCGGCGGCGACAAGAAGCTGGAGAAGATCATGGACGAGATCCAGGATCTGTTCCCGCTCAACAAGGGCATCACCGTGCAGTCCGAGTGCCCGATCGGCCTGATCGGCGACGACATCGAGGCGGTGTCGAAGAAGAAGTCCAAGGAATACGACGGCAAGACCATCGTCCCGGTGCGCTGCGAAGGCTTCCGCGGCGTGTCGCAGTCGCTCGGCCACCACATCGCCAACGACACCATCCGCGACTGGGTGTTCGACAAGATGGACGGCAAGCCGGCCGCCTTCGAAGCCACGCCCTACGACGTGGCCATCATCGGCGACTACAACATCGGCGGCGACGCCTGGGCTTCGCGCATCCTGCTGGAAGAAATGGGCCTGCGCGTGATCGCCCAGTGGTCCGGCGACGGCTCCATCGCCGAGCTGGAAAACACCCCCAAGGCCAAGCTCAACGTGCTGCACTGCTACCGCTCGATGAACTACATCTCGCGCCACATGGAAGAGAAGTACGGCATTCCCTGGGTCGAGTACAACTTCTTCGGGCCGTCCAAGATCGAAGCCAGCCTGCGCGAAATCGCCAGCCACTTCGACGACAAGATCAAGGAAGGTGCCGAGCGCGTGATCGCCAAGTACAAGCCGATGATGCAGGCCGTCATCGACAAGTACAAGCCGCGCCTGGAAGGCAAAACCGTGATGCTGTTCGTCGGCGGCCTGCGTCCGCGCCACGTCATCGGCGCCTACGAGGACCTGGGCATGGAAGTGGTCGGCACCGGCTACGAATTCGGCCACAACGACGACTACCAGCGCACCACCCACTACGTCAAAGACGGCACGCTGATCTACGACGACGTGACCGGCTACGAATTCGAGAAGTTCGTCGAGAAGGTCCAGCCCGACCTGGTCGGCTCCGGCATCAAGGAAAAGTACGTGTTCCAGAAAATGGGCGTGCCCTTCCGCCAGATGCACTCCTGGGACTACTCGGGCCCGTATCACGGCTACGACGGCTTCGCCATCTTCGCCCGCGACATGGACATGGCGATCAACAACCCGGTGTGGGGCCTGACCAAGGCGCCCTGGAAGTAAGGAACAAGCCGAGAGTGGAGAGCGCTGAGTCGAGAGCATCGACCCGCGACTCCCGGCTCTCGACTCTCAACTCTCGACTTGAACAAAGGAGTTTCATCATGACCCAGAACGTAGAAAACGTAATCGACCACTTCAACCTGTTCCGCGGGCCGGAATACATCGAGATGTTCGAGAACAAGCGCAAGAATTTCGAGAACCCGCACCCCGATGACAAGATCGAGGAAGTGCGCGAGTGGACCAAGAGCTGGGAGTACCGCGAGAAGAACTTTGCGCGTGAAGCCCTCACGGTCAACCCGGCCAAGGCTTGCCAGCCGCTGGGTGCGGTGTTCGCCGCCGTCGGCTTCGAGAGCACCATGCCCTTCGTGCACGGCTCGCAGGGCTGCGTCGCCTACTACCGCAGCCACTTCAGCCGCCACTTCAAGGAGCCGAGCTCCTGCGTGTCCTCGTCCATGACCGAAGACGCGGCGGTGTTCGGCGGCCTGAACAACATGATCGACGGCCTCGCCAACACCTACAACATGTACAAGCCGAAGATGATCGCGGTGTCCACCACCTGCATGGCGGAAGTGATCGGCGACGACCTCAACGGCTTCATCCAGACCGCGCGCAGCAAGGGCAGCGTGCCGGAAGATTTCGACGTGCCCTACGCCCACACCCCGGCCTTCGTCGGCAGCCACATCACCGGCTACGACAATGCGCTGCGAGGCATCGTCAGCCACTTCTGGGAAGGCAAGGAACGCACGCCCAACGAGAAGATCAACTTCATCGGCGGCTTCGACGGCTACACCGTCGGCAACCTGCGCGAAGTGAAGCGCATGTTCGACCTGATGGGCGTGGAGCACACCATCCTGGCCGACAACAGCGAAGTGTGGGACACCCCGGCCGACGGCGAATTCCGCATGTACGACGGCGGCACCAAGCTGGACGACGCCAAGGCCGCGATCAACGCCAAGGCCACCTTCTCGATGCAGGAATACTGCACCGAGAAGACCCTGGCCTACATCAAGGACAAGGGGCAGGAAGTCGCGGCCTTCAACCACCCGGTGGGCGTGGCCGCGACCGACAAGTTCCTGATGGAAGTGTCGCGCATCACCGGCAAGCCGATCTCCGAGGCGCTGACCAAGGAGCGCGGCCGCCTGGTTGACGCCATCGCCGACTCCAGCGCGCACATCCACGGCAAGAAGTTCGCCATCTACGGCGATCCGGACCTGTGCATGGGCCTGGCTGCCTTCCTGATGGAGCTGGGCGCCGAGCCGGTGCACGTGCTGTCCACCAACGGCAGCAAGGACTGGGAAATCAAGATGCAGGCGCTGTTCGACAGCTCGCCCTTCGGCAAGGGCTGCAAGGCCTACCCCGGCAAGGACCTGTGGCACATGCGCTCGCTGCTCAACACCGAGCCGGTGGACTTCCTGATCGGCAACACCTACGGCAAGTACCTGGAGCGCGATACCGGCACCCCGCTGATCCGCATCGGCTTCCCGGTGTTCGACCGCCACCACCACCACCGTTATCCGGTGTGGGGCTACCAGGGCGCGATGAACGTGCTGGTGTGGATGCTGGACAAGATCTTCGACGAGATGGACAAGAACACCATCATCCCGGCGAAGACCGACTACAGCTTCGACATCATCAGGTAATGCGGTGAGGCGTGAGGGACGTGTCGTAGGAGCGGCGTCCACGCCGCGATTGCCGGTAGGCAACGCACCGATCGCGGCGTGGACGCCGCTCCTACTGTCTCACGCCTAACGGAGACCAATCATGGATGCACTGTCGAAAAAGGTTCAGGAAGTCTTCGACGAGCCCGCCTGCGGCAAGAACCAGGCGAAGGGCGAGAAGGAGCGCAAGAAGGGCTGCACCAAGCAGTTGCAGCCCGGGGCTGCGGCCGGCGGCTGCGCCTTCGACGGCGCCAAGATCGCCTTGCAGCCCATCACCGACGTGGCGCATCTGGTGCACGGGCCCATCGCCTGCGAAGGCAATTCATGGGACAACCGTGGCGCCAAGTCCTCCGACTCCCGGCTCTACCGCACCGGCTTCACCACCGACATCAACGAACTCGACGTGGTCTACGGCGGCGAGAAGCGCCTGTTCAGATCGGTGAAGGAAATCATCGACAAGTACGACCCCCCCGCCGTGTTCGTCTATCAGACTTGCGTCACAGCCCTGATCGGCGACGACATCGAGGCGGTGTGCAAGGCCGCCACCCAGAAATTCGGCAAGCCCATTATTCCGGTCAACGCTCCTGGTTTCGTCGGCAACAAGAATCTCGGCAACAAGCTCGCCGGCGAAGCGCTGCTCGACTACGTGATCGGCACCGCCGAACCCGAGACCACCACCCCCTACGACATCAACATCATCGGCGAATACAACCTGGCCGGTGAACTATGGCAGGTCAAGCCGCTGCTCGACGAAATGGGCGTGCGCATCCTGTCCTGCATTTCCGGCGACGCCAAATACAAGGAAGTCGCCTACAGCCATCGCGCCAAGGCCGCGATGATGGTGTGCTCCAAGGCGATGATCAACATCGCCCGCAAGATGGACGAGCGCTATCAGATTCCCTTCTTCGAGGGCTCGTTCTACGGCATCACCGACATGAGCGACTCGCTGCGCAACATCGCCAAACTGCTGGTGGAGAAGGGCGCGCCGGCCGACCTGCTGGAGCGCACCGAATTCATCATCCGGCGCGAAGAGGCCGCCTTCTGGAAACAGATGGAACCGTACAAGGATCGCCTCAAGGGCGTGAAGGTGCTGCTCATCACCGGCGGCGTGAAATCCTGGTCGGTGGTGTCCGCGCTGCAGGAAGTCGGCATGGAGATCGTCGGCACCAGCGTGAAGAAGTCCACGCTGGAGGACAAGCAGAAGATCAAGGAACTGATGGGCGAGGACGCCCACATGATCGATGACATGACGCCGCGCGAGATGTACAAGATGCTGAAGGACGCGCAGGCCGAGATCATGCTCTCCGGCGGCCGTTCCCAGTTCATCGCGCTCAAGGCCAAGATGCCCTGGCTCGACATCAACCAGGAACGCCACCACGCCTACGCCGGCTACAGCGGCATGGTGACCCTGGTGAAGGAGATCGACAAGACGCTCCACAACCCGATCTGGGAGCAGGTGCGCAAACCGGCGCCCTGGGAAAAAGCTAACCGAGAGAGCGGTGAGCAAACACTATGTGGGAGCGGCGTCCACGCCGCGATAGACGTCTCATCGCGCCTTGGAAGGCGCTCCCACAGGGCGCCTGCTCACGACTCGCCACTCTCGACTCTCGACTCTCCACTCTCGGCTCACGGCTAACTCATGGCTACCGTCACTCACGTCAAGAAGTCCTGCGCGGTCAACCCGCTCAAGATGAGCGCGCCGATCGGCGCGGCGCTGGCCTTCATGGGGCTGAACAACTGCATGCCGACGCTGCACGGCTCGCAGGGCTGCACCGCCTTCGGCCTGGTGCTGTTCGTGCGCCATTTTAAAGAGGCTGTCCCGATGCAGACCACGGCGATGAACGAGGCCACCACCATCATGGGCGGCATGGACAACGTCGAGCAGGCCATCCTCAACATCCACAAGCGCGCCAATCCCGCCATCATCGGCATCGCCTCCACCGGCCTGACGGAAACCAAGGGCGACGACGTCGACGGTTACCTGGCCACGATCCGCAAGAAGCACCCGGAGCTGGACGAGCTGGCGCTGGTGTACGTCTCCACCCCGGATTACGTGGGCGCCTTCCAGGACGGCTGGGCCAAGGCGGTGGCCAAGATCGTGAAGGAACTGGCCGAGCCCGGCCAGAAGATCGCCGGCCAGGTGAACGTGCTGGCAGGCAGCCACCTCACGCCGGGCGACATCGAGGAAATCCGCGAGATCGTGGAGGCCTTCGGCTTGAAGCCGATCATCCTGCCCGACCTGTCGGGCTCGATGGATGGCCACGTGCCGGACAACTTCAGCCCGACCACGCTGGGCGGCACCACGCTGACGGAGCTGCGCATGACGGGTTCCTCCGAATTCACGCTTGCCATCGGCGAGCACATGCGCGAGGCCGCGCAGACTCTGCAGGACAAATGCGGCGTGCCGTTCGAGGTGCTGGAAACCCTCACCGGGCTCGACGGCAACGACCGCCTGATGAGCCTGCTGGCCGGGAAATCCGGCCGCCCGGCACCCAACAAATACCGCCGCCAGCGCAGCCAGCTGGTGGACGCCATGCTCGACGCGCACTTCTACATCGGCGGCAAGAAGATCGCCATTGGCGCCGAGCCCGACCTGCTGTGGGGCATCGGAAACCTGTTCGCCGGCATGGGCGCGGAACTGACCGCCGTGGTGACCACGACGCAATCGCCGCTGCTGGAAAAGCTGCCGGCGCGGGAAGTGCTGATCGGCGACCTGGAAGACCTGGAAGACCGCTCGCAAGGCTGCGACCTGCTGGTGACCCACTCGCACGGCCGCCAGATGGCGGAGCGCCTCGACCTGCCGTTCCTGCGCATGGGCATCCCCATGTTCGACCGCCTGGGGGCGGCGCATCAGGTGACGGTGGGGTATCGCGGCACGCGCGACCTGATTTTCGAAGTAGCCAACATGTTCATGGCGGTGGCGCACGAACCGGCGCCGGACGACTGGCGGCAAGGCGAAGAGCAGTGTGGAAGTTGTTCGTCGGCTGCGGCGCATTGACTGCGGCCCGGGTAAACGTTTTTCAAATGGAGGCACTATGAAAGTCGCGTTTTGTACACAGGACATGAAGCGGGTCGACGCCCACTTCGGCTGGGCGAAGAACATCGCCATCTACGACGTCTCGTCCGACGACTCGCGCTTCGTGGAGGCCATCCAGTTCGACGGCGACCTCCAGGAAGACGGCAACGAGGACAAGCTCGCGCCGAAGCTGGAGGCGATCAAGGACTGCGCCATTCTCTACGTGGCGGCGATTGGCGGTTCCGGCGCGGCGCGCGTGGTGGCCAGCAACATCCACCCGATCAAGGTGCAGGAGCCGGAAGTCATCGACGAGATTCTGGTCAAGCTGCAAGGGGTGCTGAAGGGCACGCCGCCGCCGTGGCTGCGCAAGGCGGTCCTGAAGGGCCAGGAAAAAACATTCGATTTTGATGAAGAGGTTCACGATGCCTGATACCGAAACCGCTGTAGCCGTTGCCGCTGCCGATCCGATGCAGTCGCTGTTCGTGAAAGAGCTGATCAAGCAGTGGCGCGCCCAGGACACGCACGGCACGTGGGAGGGCAAGACCGACGCCACGCTGCTCGCGCCCTACATCGTCACCCGGGAGCAACGCCGGCAAATGCCGATCATCGACGACCCCGATCCGGAAACCCTGTGGCGGGTGGAGCTGTTCTACAACGCCATCGGCCTCGCCATCGAGCGCCAGACGGGCGTCATGGTGACGCCCATGATGAAGATGTCCCACGAAGGCTTTGGCCGCATCGTGCTGCTGGCCGGGCGCCTGGTGGCGGTCAACAAACAGTTGCGCGACGTGCACCGCTTCGGATTCGAGAGCATGGAAAAACTCGCGGAGGAAGGCGAGAAGCAGGTGGCAGCGGGGATCGGGATGGTCGAGCAATTCCCCGGTGCCGCCAAATATGGTTGAGCCGCGCGCGAGTGCGGCAGTGTGGCGTACGTGACCTGCATCCGGGTTCAAGACGCCTGTTGAAAAAGGAGCCCATCATGGCCTTGG
>Ga0299912_10000690_pt1 | contig 27747 bp, 29 predicted proteins | sample RVTome_2_FD_207667 | JGI IMG/M metagenome (GOLD analysis project Ga0299912, IMG submission 207667) | Soil microbial communities from uranium-contaminated site in the Upper Colorado River Basin, Wyoming, United States - RVT95D214 (version 2) ... | reverse complement strand
TCACCCTAACCCTCTCCCCCCAGGGGAGAGGGTAGGCCATTCATCCCCCCAGCAGAGCTGGGGGGTATTCTGGCACATTTTGATAAAAAGGGCGATTTAATTGACAAATTTGAAAAGCATCGATTATCATTGCTTCATTCGATAAATAGAAAGGTGATCTATGGGTAAGAATCTTGTACAGAAAATCTTTGAGACTCATCTGGTCAGCGGAAGATTAGAACCAGGAGAGGATATTGCGATTGCCGTTGATCAGACCCTCACCCAGGACGCCACCGGGACGATGACCTACCTTCAATTTGAAGCCTTAGGGATTCCTAGGGTCAGGACAAAATTCTCGATCAGCTATGTTGACCACAATATGCTCCAGACAGGATTTGAGAATGCCGATGACCATCGATTTCTACAAACCTTCGCAGCAAAGTATGGCATCTTCTTCTCTAAGCCCGGAAATGGCATCTGCCATCAGATCCATTTAGAACGGTTCGCAAAGCCTGGTGAGACCCTCCTCGGTGCAGATAGTCATACCCCCAATGCAGGTGCCATGGGGATGATTGCCATTGGAGTAGGGGGGCTTGATGTTGCCTTGGCCATGGCGGGCCAGCCTTACTACCTCAAGATGCCCCAAATTTTTTTAGTGAGATTGAAGGGGAAACTACCTCCCTGGGTTGCGTCAAAGGATATTATGCTGGAACTGCTGAGACGATTAACTGTAAGAGGAGGTGTGGGGAAGATTTTCGAATTTGGAGGGCCAGGGGTGAAGGCGCTGTCCATTCCAGAAAGGGCTACCATTGCTAATTTGGGAGCAGAACTGGGGGCCACCACCACGATCTTCCCAAGCGATGGGAAAACCCTCGAATTTCTGAAGGCGCAAGGTAGGAAGAAGGATTGGGTTTATCTCGAGCCGGATAAAGATGCAGAATACGATCAAGTTATTGAAATCGATCTCCGCGAGTTAGAGCCTCTCATCGCTCAACCCTCCAGTCCGGATAAGGTCTGTCCTATCAGAGAGGTGGCCGGAAAAGTAGTGCAACAGGTTTGTATTGGAAGCTGCAACAATTCCTCCTATTTCGATTTGATGAGTGTTGCTAAAATCCTAAAGGGGAAAAAGATTCATCCGGATATCAGCCTCACCATCACCCCTGGATCAAAACAGGTCTTTGAGATGATCGCTCGGAATGGCGCCTTAGCCGATCTCATCGGCGCCGGTGCTCGCATCCTGGAGTCAGCCTGTGGTCCCTGCATTGGAATGGGCCAGGCCCCTTCTACCAACGGGATCTCCATCCGGACGATGAACCGGAACTTCTTGGGCAGAAGTGGAACGCCCCAAGATCAGGTTTATCTGGCCAGTCCCTATGTGGCAACTGCCTGCGCCTTGACGGGATCCATCACTGATCCAAGAAGCATGGGTCGAAGACCGCCTCGTGTCCCCATGCTCCAGAAATTTTTAATTGATGACAGTCTCATCCTTCCTCCTCCTTCCAACTCAGAAAAAGTAGTGATCGAGCAGGGGCCGAATATCCAACCTTTGCCCCTTCGCGGCCCCCTGGAGGATTTCATGGAAGGTTTGGCCATCTTGAAAGTGGGGGACAATATTTCCACCGATGATATCATTCCTGCCGGAGCAAAGGTCCTTCCTCTCCGATCCAATATCCCTGCCATTTCTGAATACCTCTTCGCGAGAATCGATCCCAGTTTTGCTCAGAGGGCAAGGCAGTTGGGCGGTGGATTTGTGGTCGGAGGAGAAAATTATGGGCAGGGTTCGAGCCGGGAGCACGCTGCCCTGGCCCCCATGTATCTCGGGATCAAAGCCATCTTGGCAAAATCTTATGCCCGCATTCACCGTTCCAATCTGATCAATTTCGGGATCCTTCCCCTGACCTTTAAAGACCAAGATGAGTTTGAGAAAGTTCAACAGGAGGACCGACTCAAAATCGAGAATATTCAGAACAGTCTGAAGAGGGATGGATTTCTTAGGGTTGAAAATGTGACGCAACAGAGAGTCTTTGAAGTCTCCCACGGGCTCAACCACCGAGAGATGGAGGTCCTGCTTGCAGGAGGATTACTGAACTACATCCGAGGTGGAATGGCCGGCAGGTAACCCTTCCTAACCCCCATTAATAAAGTTGAATTTTCGAAGTTTAGGTATATCATAGATAATAGGGGCGAGTGTTTATCCAGATGTTACATTTAAAAGGCAGTGGAGTGTACTTCCAAGCCTTTGTCAAGTCCCGCCTTTGGCGGGATTGAGGATTCAAGGATTCGAGGGGTTAGGCGTTTCCACCATTTGAATTGGATTCAAGCATCTCATTGTTTTTCTTGAACCCTTGAATCCTAGACTCCTCGAACCCTTTGAGAGGGGGTGAAGAGATGAGAGAGGCATTGGAAACAAAGAACATTGGACTTCGGGGAGTGAAGGTGGCGGATACCCGTATCTCAGATGTCGATGGAGAGAGAGGGAATCTGATCTATCGAGGCTTCAATATCTGCGACCTCGTTGCCTCTTCGACCTTTGAGGAAGTCTCCTTTCTCCTTCTCAACGATCGCCTGCCCAATAGATTTGAGTTGGAGAGGTTTCAATCAGAACTGGTTTCAGAAAGAGGGGTTCCTGGGGCTGTTGTGGAATTTATGAAGATCGTACCGAGATCTTCCCATCCCATGGATGTGTTGCAAGCAGCTACCCCCACTTTGGCGAGTTATGATCCCCAGTTACACGAGGAGACAAGAGAAGCCAATTTGAGGAAGGCGGCCCACCTCATTTCAAAACTCCCTACTTTGGTCGCCGCATGGGATCGTATTCGCAAGGGTCTTGAGCCTGTTCCTCCTTCTCGCGATTTCAATCATGCAGGAAACTTCTTATATATGTTGACAGGAATCCCCCCCGATCCAGAGACGGCCAGGGATTTCGATATCTGTCTGATCCTCCATGCCGAACATTCCTTCAATGCCTCCACCTTTGCCGGTAGGGAGGTGGCTTCCACCCATGCCCATCTCTACGCCTCAATCGCAGCTGCCATGGCCGCTCTCTCAGGAGACCTCCACGGGGGGGCGAATAGTGAAGTGATGAAGATGCTTTTGGAGATCGGGGAGGTGGAAAGTGTGAAACCCTGGGTCTCTGAGAGACTGAGGAAAGGCGGGAAAATCATGGGGATGGGGCATGCAGTTTATCACACCGAAGACCCGAGGGCGACCATCCTCAGAAGAATATCTGAAAGGCTGGCCGAGCGTACAGGAGACCGGCGTTGGCACGAACTTACAAAAGCCATTGAGGCGGCCACGAAAGAAGAGTTCAGAAAGATAAAGAGGAGGGAGATTTATCCCAATGTCGATTTCTACAGCGCTTCGGTCTACCATATGATGGGAATTCCACGAGATCTCTTCACGCCAGTCTTTGCCGTCTCTCGTATCTCCGGTTGGACGGCACACATCATCGAGGAGAAGTTTGCCGAGGCTCAATCCAAACCCGAGCTCTATCGGCCTGATTCGGATTACATAGGGAATTATTGCGGTCTTCAGGGATGTACCTATGTTCCTGTTGAGAAACGATCATAATGGGTGCTGAAACTTCTTCCTGACAAGATAGAATTCTCCTTTTTCCTTCAAGCATAGATTTGATTGACAAATAAGGATACAATAAAGTATATGTAAATGTATACAGAAAGGAGGTCAACTCTATGCCTGGTAGTACGGTGAGAATTAGAAAAGAAACTCAAAATATCCTCAAGGAACTTGCAGTCAATGAAGGCAAATCGATGCAAGCGATCCTCGATCTTGCCCTCGAAGGATATCGGCGGCAGCGTTTCCTTCAAGAGGCAAATGCAGCCTATGCCTCTCTGCGGAAAAACCATAAAGCATGGAAAGCGGAGCTTGCCGAACGTAAGGAATGGGATGCAACAATGGCCGATGGCCAAGAGGAGAAATAAACATGGCCGAGCCCCTTCGAGGAGAAATTTGGCTTGTCGATCTGGACCCCACCAAGGGCCATGAACAGGCAGGAAAAAGACCAGGCCTGATTGTCTCTGTAGATCTTTTTAACCAGGGTCCTGCCGGGCTTGTGGTCATTCTTCCTATGACCACTAAAGCTAAAGGGATTCCTTTCCATGTTGAAATCAATATTTCGGAAGGTAATTTAACGCGACGGAGCTTCATTAAGTGTGAGGATATAAGATCTATCGCGAAAGAACGTCTTTCTAAGAGAGTAGGGGGTGTGTCTGAAGAAACGATGAACGCCGTCGAGGACCGCCTTCGCATCCTCCTTAACTTGTAACAGAGAGCCGTTTTTCCCTTTTCCTTTTGATCCGCCTGAAAATTTAACAACTAAAGTTAAATTTTCAGGGTTTTAGCTTCGTCTTTCCAAAAGTTTTAATGGGGTAAATTAAGAGATTTGGCTATGGCAATTCCTCCAAAAATCAAAGACGCATTTGTGGCCATTCACGGCCATTTCTATCAGCCTCCACGGGAAAACCCCTGGCTTGATATCATCGAGACCGAGGAGAGCGCCTATCCTTTTCACGATTGGAACGAGCGGATCGCCTCCGAATGCTATCGGCCAAACGCCCACGCCCGGATCGTCGATAGCAAAGGGAAGATCTTGGAGATCGTCAACAATTACTCCTCCATCAGTTTCAATTTCGGCCCCACTCTCCTTCCTTGGCTGGAGAGGAGATTCCCTTCCGTTTATCAGAAGATCCTCGAAGCCGACCGAGAGGGCATCAAACAATTTGGCCATGGGAATGCCTTGGCGCAAGTCTACGACCATATCATCATGCCTTTGGCCAATGAGCGTGACAAAGAGACAGAGGTTCTGTGGGGGATCGCCGACTTTGAGAAGCGGTTCCATCGCAGGCCGGATGCGATGTGGCTCCCCGAGACCGCCGTAGACTATCCTACCCTTCGGATATTGGTCAGGTATGGAATGAGCTATCTCATCCTGAGCCCTTTTCAGGCGCTTAGGGTCAGACCCTTTGGAGGCAAGAGATGGGTTGATGTTTCTCAAGGCCGAATCGACACCGCTCAGCCCTACCGCTGCTACATCAAGGATGCGTCGGGGAAGAAAGTTTCGGACCAATCCATTGATATCTTCTTTTATGATGGGACGATTTCAAAAGAAGTGGCATTCGGAGATCTCTTAAAGGATGGCAATGCCTTCTGTGAACGATTTGAGCAGGCTTACCAGCCGTTGAAAAAGAGACCCCAGTTGATTCACATTGCAACGGACGGGGAAACCTACGGACATCACAAAAAATTTGGTGACATGGCCTTGGCTTATGCATTGAAAGGGGGGTTTTCATCCAGGGGATTTGAGGTGATCAATTATGGGGCTTTTCTGAAACGGTTTCCTCCGGTTGATGAAGTGGAGATTGATGAAGGCCCAAAAGGAGAGGGGACTTCGTGGAGCTGTGCCCATGGAGTGGGTCGATGGAAGGAGGACTGTGGTTGCAGCACAGGGGGAAGGGCAGGGTGGAATCAGAAATGGAGAAAGCCCCTTCGGGATGCCCTTGATCTTCTGAGGGACGAGCTTAGTTTGATCTTCGAAGAGGAGGGAGAGAAGGTTTTTAAAGATGTCTGGGAAGCGAGAAATGGCTATATCGATGTGATTCTGGATCGCTCGTCCGAGAACCTCGATCGATTCTTCGATCGATGTGCCCTCGAAGGCCTCCATGGGGAGGGAAGAATCAAAGGTCTCAAACTCTTGGAGATGGAGAGGCATGCCTTACAGATGTATACGAGTTGCGGCTGGTTTTTTGCCGATCTCTCAGGGCTCGAGACGATCATCGTTCTTCAACATGCCGCAAGGGCCATGGAGTTAGCCCAGGAGATGACGAACAAAGAGGTTGAAAGAGCGTTCCTTGACCGTCTATCCGAAGCAAGTAGCAACCTTTCTGAGATGGGAGATGGACGCCAGGTCTACCAACGCCTTGTGAAACCGAGATCTGTCACTTTGGATAAGGTGGTGAACCATTATGCAATCTCCTCCGTGTTCAGTAACGGAGAGAAAGAAAGAAAGGTCTTCTCCTATCGAGTAGAGAGAGTCTATGAAGAGAGAATGGAGAAAGATAATAGCTGGTTGGTCCTGGGCCAACTGCGAGTCACCTCTGATACGATTCCAGAGCCAAAGGAATTTTTCTTCGGATTGAGCCCATCTACGAAAGATATCTTTCGGACCTGGATTTCGGAAGATAGGGAGATAGACTTCGATCGCTTGAAGGAGAAGAGTCTTCAGAGCCTCGGAGGAAGCGAGGATGAGATGGCCAAGACGCTCACCTCGCTCCTTGGGGATCATGTCTTAACGATTCGTGACACCTTTAAGGAGGAAAGGCAGGCCATCTTCCAGAAGCTCATAGAGGAAGAGCTAAAGGAACACTGTCAGAGCTATGCAGATCTTTTTGACAAGACAAAAGAGGTTATCGAGGCCTTGGCCAGAGAAGGCTTGGAGATTCCTTACGAGATTCGGGTGGCTGCCGAGGTGACGTTGAACAGCCGTCTATTACAGGAAGTCAGGGAGTTGAAAAGAGATTTTAACAAGACGATAAAAAGGGGAGAAATAGACCGGATTGTTGAGGAGGTGAGAGAGCACGGTTTCCAACTGAGAAAGGAAGAGTCTATCCGGATCTTGAATGAGATGCTCAAGGAGGAGATGGAAGCCCTTCAAAAAGCGGTCATTGAAAATCCGGTCACACCCACTGAAAATGTTGAGGTGCAAAAGGAAAGAGTTGAGAAGATGATCAAGCTCCTCGATCTGGCCGGAAGGTGGGGCTTTGAGCTTTCGAAAGAAGAACCCCAGAACTCAATGGGTGAGATACTGACTGAATGTGTTGGAAGTCTTGAAGAATGTTGGTGGGGAGATGGTGCCGAAGGAAAGCCGCTCCCCCCCCAGTTCATCACCCTTGCAGAGAAGTTGGGTTTCAATGTGGAGAAGCTTTCAAAGATGGTCAACCCAACGAGTTCAAAGAAACCCTTATAGAACAAATTTTCAGTTTCATCGAGCCAAAACAAGTAAAAGATGGAGATCCGACGCCATTTTTTAGACACCATTAACGGCTGGGGCATATAAACCATGGATAGCGCGTGAATTCCTTGTACCCCATTCTTTTATACACAGGCTCACCATATTTACTGGCCTGCAAAACAACACAACGAGCGCCAAGCTTGAAAGCGGAGTTTCCAGCAGCACGAGTGCAATGCTCTGCCAGGCCTATCCCGCGTGCAGCTTCTATAGTACCCACATAATAGATGCCTCCAATGCTATGACTTAAAAGAGCCAAAGCACAGGAAGCTGGTTTATTGTCCAGGTATGCCACTACAGGATAAATATAAGGCACGAGTAAAGCGCTTGGATCACTAAAGACGCTTCTGCCCACATCCTCAGGCAATCCAAGCGCGGTGAAGCTGAGCGCTGCTACCTCAGCAAAGTCATTTGCCATAGCTTCATTAGTGACATGTTGTAACCTTACGCCATCTGTCAATGGGATGTCTTCAAGCATATCTTCAATCACCATGCCAGGAGCGTTTGATACCTGATGGAGTTCAAGCTCTTTACATTTATCGAGTAGATCTTTATCAAGATGTGCCCGGATAATAATGCTAAAAGGCCGCTTACGAGCAGCAAAAAAGTCCTTTGCCCGAGTAATGAACCTATCAGGGGATGATCGCGGTTTATTTCCAACCCTTGTGACAAAGTTAATCGCCGGGAATGTGCCAACTCCACTTACAAAAAGAATATCGCCTTGCTCTGCCATATCCGTATTTGGATTCCATCTAGAAATCTCACGATAGGATTCAGCAAGGTTTAGATCACTCAATTGCAGCAATTCATTTTGATTCATCTGGTTTCTCCTATATAAAAAATCGGATCTGTTTTCGGACCTTTTTCCTTAAACATATCATCGTAACAATCATTAAACTGCAATTTATAATTTTTCAAAATCTTATACCCACAAGTGGATTTTGTCAACCAAATATCAGGGATTCGAAACATCTAAGCGGGGCAACAACTGCTATTGATTTGTGTTATTTCGCTTAGTTGGCCGGAGGTTCCGGGACATTGAAAATATGGTTTTTTTGTCTCTTCCGGATTCAAACTTATTTCCAATGCGTATGTGGTAAGCTCTGGGGTCGAATCTTTAGGGGCTGTTGCCCAAACTATAATTAATCCGGCACTCCACTGTCCAGATCGTACCCCAAAAACCAGAACCAGTCTAAACGCAAAGGGATGGTCTCCATCCACTCCCGCTCCGAACGAACATTATAGAGAATTAATAGCAGCATCCTTTTGAGAATCACAGGAGGTGGAATGGAAACATTCCCATTGCCTCCATAACAGTCTTTCACTTCACGATAAATAAACTCAAAATCAATCTGCTGTTGAATCTTTCTCAGTAGGTGATTCGCGGGAACCTTTTGCTCAAGGCTCATCTGATGCTAAAAGAGCTTCGGCTCAAAACCAGGTTGATAACCCATCCTGGCAAGTCTCCATAAAAGTTGTATTTGCCATTCTTATAAGCCGAATATATAATGCTTGCAAGAATTATTTGGGCAACAGCCCCTTTAGCTTTGACCCCAAGTTTCTGAGACCCCAAGTTTCTCAAGGTTTGACGCATCTTATAACCAGTGTTAAATTGTTGGAGATGTGCGGAAAGAAAAATACCAGACTTTTTGATGATTGGCCTGAAAAGTATGACCAATGGTTCACAACTCCTATCGGCACCCTTGTGAAAAAGTATGAGGGAGAACTCATTCTGGATCTATTGAAACCCAGGCAAGGAGAGATCATACTCGATGCTGGTTGCGGCACTGGAATATTTACCCTCGGCATCCTCTCCTTGGGTGCGCATGTTGTTGGACTCGATATATCTCTCCCCATGCTCGTCCGGGCAGCACAGAAGGCCAAAGCATATCCTTTCCAAATCGTTTTAGCCGATATGTTAAGCCTTCCCTTTCAAGACAGTTCCTTTGATAAAGTGGTCTCCGTGACAGCCCTTGAATTTACCAAAGATGCAAAATGTGTCGTAAATGAGTTATTTCGTGTGACAAAAAAAGGAGGATTTATTATAGTAGCAACCTTAAATAGTCTCAGCCATTGGGCGTCACGCCGAAAGGCTCAAGCAAAGAAGGGTCATGCCATATTTAGAGAAGCGATCTTTAGGTCTCCTGATGAATTACAATCTTTTGGCCCAGTGGATGGCATGATCAGAACAGCGATACATTTTGAAAAGGAAGATGATTCAGATCGTGTCCCTGAGATTGAGCGTGAAGGACAAAGAAAAGGATTAAATACGGGTGCTTTCCTGGCTGCACGCTGGGAAAAGCCTTAAGGCAGTCAACTTGGATAACCCTGAAAAATGGAATAAAAAAGGCGCCCATTGGGCGCCTTTACTTTGCTGACAAGATGAACCATCAGAATTTATTCAACCTTGATTTTAACTTCTTTCTTCTTCGCCTCTTCGGATTTCGGAAGGGTGATCTTCAAAATTCCACTCTTATAAGAGGCACTGATCTTGTCGCTTTGGACCTCTTTAGGAAGCTGAACTAAGCGGGTGAAAGACCCATAACTTCTTTCGATCAGATGGTAATCGGCTTCCTTCTCCTCCTTTTCCTGCTTCTTCTCGCCTTTAATAGTAAGCACACCACCGGAGAGAGAAATATCGATATCTTTCGGGTCCATTCCTGGAACTTCCGCTTTCACGACGATCTCATTCTTCGTCTCTGCGATATCGAGCGAAGGAAGCCACTCTACCGCCTCCTCGGTCCTCCTTCTCAATCCCCCCTCAAAGAAGGAGTCCCAAAGCCGATCCATTTCCCTCCTCATCCTATCGAAATCTTTAAAAGGCGCCAACTCCCTAAAAGGTTTCCATGTTGTGAGTTCCCATGTCATACCTCATCCCTCCTTTCTCTAATTTCTATAAAAAAAATAATTACGACCTCCCGACTTGTCAAGTTCCCTCCCCTCTCAAAAATATCGTTGAAAATGCCAATTTTTTTGATATGATGGATAGACAACTTATAGAAAGGAGCAGGGATATGGCTTATAATGCAAAGGATTATCAAAATCTGATCGGGATGGAAGGCTTCAGCGAGATATTACTTAAAAACCATTTTACCCTTTATCAGGGATATGTGACAAATACCAATAAGGTATTGGATACACTTTCCGAAATGGCAAAGGGAGGAAAGATCGGGACCCCTGAATATGGTGAATTAAAGCGCCGATTGGGCTGGGAGTTTGATGGGATGCGGCTCCACGAGCTCTACTTTGAAAACCTGGGTGGAAAAGCAGCGCTAAACAAATCTGGTAAGATCGGGAAGAAGTTAGCCGAAGAGTTTGGAAGCTATGAGCATTGGGAGGCCGATTTTAAAGGGGTAGGCACCATGCGGGGTATCGGATGGGCCGTCCTCTATCAAGATCCGGTGAATGGAAAGTTGATCAACCAGTGGATCAATGAGCATGATGTTGGTCACCCCGCTGGATGCCCTCCTCTCCTGGTTTTGGATGTTTTTGAGCATGCCTTTATGATCGACTACGGTTTAAAAAGGGCGGATTACATTGCGGCCTTCTTCAAAAATATCAAATGGGAGGCTGTGGAAGGCCGCGTGACTCTTTGAATTTCTTTAGTCTTTCACCCGCCTGCTGGAGGGTTTCTATCTTCTTGGGAAAACAGAAGCGGATCTTTGTCGATCCCAGAGAAGGGAGGCTGTAAAAGCTGCTTCCTGGAACAGTGGCTACTCCGAATTTCTCTACCAAATACATAGCAAATTTTACATCGTCCGAAAAGCCAAAGTGGCTCACATCGGTCATGATGTAATAAGCTCCGTCAGGCCGGAAAACGCGAAAACCGGCGTCCTTTAGCACAGAGAGCAGAAAATTCCTCCTCTCCCGATATTCCTCCGCCAAATTTTCATAATAGCCTCGGTCAATCCTTAAAGCTATGGCAGCGGCTTCTTGCAGAGGATGGGGCGCTCCAACGGTCAAGAAGTCGTGAACCTTTCGGATGGAGGCAGTTAGTTTGGCCGAGGCAATGGCCCAACCCACTCGCCATCCCGTAAGACTGTAGGTCTTTGAGATGGAATTAATCGTAATGGTTTGATCTCGCATACCAGGGAGCGAAGCGATGCTGACATGCTTGGCTCCATCGTAGACAATATGCTCATAAATCTCGTCAGTCACTGCTATAACACCCCATTTTAAGCAGAGGTCGGCAATGAATTGAAGTTCCTCACGTGAGAAGACCTTTCCTGTAGGGTTGTTAGGGGTATTGATGATGATGGCCTTGGTCCTATGATTGAAGGCTTGAGCCAATTCCTGCTCGTTAAAGTGCCAATCTGGTTCACGAAGGGTGATAAATCTTGGTTTGGCTCCACATAGAATCGTGTCCGGGCCGTAGTTTTCATAAAAAGGTTCGAACACAATCACCTCTTCGCCGGGATTGACGATAGCCATCAGAGAAGAGATCATGGCTTCAGTTGAACCGCAGCAAACCGTGATTTCCTTCTCAGGGTCCATCGTAACGCCATTATACCAGGCAAATTTGTCAGCAATGGCTTGACGAAGATTTGGCGTTCCCCAAGTGATGGCGTACTGGTTTAAATCAGCCCGAATGGCCTTTATAGCAGCTTCCTTAATCTGCGCTGGTGCTGGAAAATCAGGAAACCCTTGGGCCAAGTTGACGCCTTGATGCTTGAGACAGACCCGGGTCATTTCCCGAATAACCGACTCTGTGAATTTCAGCGTCCGTTCAGAAGAATAATGTTTCATATTCTTCCTTTCCTGAAACTCCTATCCGCAAAGAAATCTTTCATCATACTACGAGATAGAAACACCTTCGTCAATATCAAATCCTTGGACGTCATTGCTACCATGGAACCATTTGAGAACGGGGGCGTTAATAGGTATGATTCTATATTAATATGTAACTATAAGTAAGTTTTTGTAATATTTTTATTGACAATTCGGTCCCGGCCGTTTATCATATGACTATCCAAAAGAGGAGGGTTCTATGTCTGAAGAAATAATGAACACAAAAGAGGTGGCTCGATATCTGGGTATCCATGAAAAGCAGGTCTATGCGCTCATCAAATCGAAGAGGATTCCATCCACCCGTGTTACTGGGAAGTGGGTTTTTCCGAAGAAATTGATCGATGAGTGGATTGAATCGAATGCTCAGAAAAGCCTTGGCCAGGCGAGAGAAAAAAGCAGGAGAATCGAAGGGGCGCTGCTGGCCTCCGGAAGCAATGACCCCATCCTCGATATGCTCCAAACCTACATGAAGAAATCGTATCCTGAGTTTTATATCTTTTCTGCGAATACCGGAAGCACGGACGGACTCAAGGCCCTAAACATGGGTTATACCGATATTGCCTGGTCTCACCTATTGGATCCGAAAAGCGGGGAATACAATATCCCTTTCCTTTCCAACTATCTCCCTGATGTGAAACCTGTTGTGGTCAATCTCTTTCATCGGGATCTCGGATTCGTGGCTGCCCCTAAAAATCCTTTTCGTATCCGTGGATTTGAAGACTTGGCTCAAAAAGGCTTGAGGTTTATCAATCGTCAGAAGGGTTCTGGTACAAGGGTTCTTTTGGACCATCACCTGAAGAAATTGCGGATTTCTTCTTCCAAGATCGATGGTTATGATAGTGAGGTCTATACCCATTTTGAGGTGGGTTTATCCATTCTTTCAAAGGACGCGGATGCAGGCATTGCCACCATCGCTGTTTCTAAGCTTTTTGGCCTTTCCTTTGTCCCGATCACCCATGAAAGCTTCGATATGATCCTCGATCGATCGACCTTTTTTGAAAAGGGAGTCCAGGCCTTTATTGAAATTCTAAACTCCCAGGGATTTCGAAATAGGATTGAGAAATTGGGGAGCTATGACTTCAAAAATTCAGGGAAAATACTCTATTCAAAAAATTGACTCGGGGAGGAGAGTAATGAAAAGAACAGGCAGGATTCGGTGGATCAGTATTGGATTACTGTTTTCATTCTGTTTCATATTATCATGCTCAGGTTTGGGCAAACCTCAAACAAGCAAATTCATTCTATTATCAAGCACGATCGGACCTATCGATTCAGGCATTGTTGATATTTTAGAAAATGAATTTGAGAAAGAAACAGGCATACGCGTCCGCCATGTGGGCTCGGGGACAGGCGCAGCTTTAGATATCGCTCGAAAGGGAAATGTGGATCTCGTATTGGTCCACGCAAAGTCCCTTGAAGAAAAATTCGTGAACGAGGGATATGGAACAGAGAGGATTGATTTAATGTACAACGATTTTGTGATCGTCGGTCCGCCTGGTGATCCGGCTGGAATTAAGGGAATGAAGTTGGCTACAGAAGCCTTAAAAAGAATTCCTGAAAGGAAGGTAACGTTTATCAGCCGAGGTGATAAATCTGGAACCCATGTGGCAGAGATGCAGCTTTGGGAAAAAGCCGGGATCAAACCCTCGGGCTCCTGGTATGTCATTTATGAGAAAGGAGCAATGGGAAATGTTCCAACGCTTCGATACACGGATGAGAGAAATGCTTATACTGTAATTGACCGCGCTACTTATCTTACCCTAAAAAACCAGATTAAACTTGCCATTCTGGTGGAGAAGGACGAAGCCTTGTTGAACTACATGACTCTCATTCCTGTAAATCCCCAGAAATTTCCCAAAGTCAATTATGGAGATGCAATGGCCTTTGTGAAATGGCTGACTTCGCCGGAGAAGGGACAGAAGATCATCAAGGACTTCGGTAAAGAGAAGTACGGGAACTCCCTTTTCTTTCCCAATTCAAAGGAATGGAGAAGTCTACAAGGTAAAAAGAATTAATTATATATTAAGGAGGAAAGATCATGAATCGAAGGATAGGCCAAAAGATACTGTCATCAGGAGTTATCGTTTCGCTTGTTTTCATCACTGGAATGGCCTCAGTTCAGGCGCAGCCGAAGACAATTATCCTTGCTACCACTACGAGCACCCAGGACTCAGGGCTTCTTGATGTCCTCATCCCAATCTTTGAGAAAAAAACAGGTTATTTTGTTAAAACCATTGCTGTGGGTTCAGGTCAGGCCATGGCCATGGGGCAAAAGGGAGAAGCCGATGTGCTGCTGGTTCATTCCCCGGCGGCTGAAAAAAAATTTGTTGGTGAAGGTTACGGGATAAATCGAAGGCTCATCATGCATAATGATTATATCGTTGTGGGGTCTTCAGAGGACCCCGCCAAAATTAAGGGGATGAAATCCACTAAAGAATCATTTAATAAAATCGCTGCGTCGAAAGCCCTTTTCTTATCAAGGGGGGATAATTCAGGAACCCACAGCAAAGAGAAAGATATCTGGAAGGCGGCCGGGATAAATCCCGAAGGAGAAAAATGGTATCAACAGACTGGCCTGGGGATGGGCCAGACCTTGAATGTTGCTGCTGAGAAGAAGGGCTATACCCTTGCTGATCGGGGAACTTATCTGGCGTTGAAGAAAAACCTCGGGCTCGATACCCTGGTTGAAGGGGATGCGATCCTTCTTAACATCTATCATGTCATTGAGGTCAACCCTGCAAAATGGCCCAAGGTCAATAGCGCTGGCGCTAAAGCCTTTGCCGACTTCATGGTTTCCAAGGAGACTCAGGATATCATCAAAACCTTTGGAGTGGACAGGTTCGGATCTCCTCTTTTCTTTCCAGATGCAGGGAAGAAAGAAGAGAAATTAGGCAAATAAATCCTAAGCACGAAATACCTGTCCCGTGAAGATGGGACGGGATTCCAAACAATGTTTTAAATCCAAATTTCAAAATCCAAATGTCAAATGAATGTCAAAGTTCAAAACCAAAAATTTTAAAATTTGAGCTTTGGATTTGATTTGACATTTGAACTTTGGCATTTGACATTTCGCTATCTTGATTTGTTTCGGATTTCGAGTTTCCTGGATAACCTCTTCAAGGCTGGGAGTTTGGAGACAAAATATGGATCTCATTTTTGAGGGTATTAAAAAGGCCTTCTGGTTGCTGATCACCTTCGACCCTGAGGTGATGAGGATCACCCTTTTATCGCTCGGAGTCTCCGGATCAGCCACTCTCATCAGTTTGCTGGTCGGGATATCGACTGGAGTGCTTGTTGCCCTTTCCGAATTTCCTGGCAGAAGAATTGCCGTAAGCCTAATCAATACGGGCATGGGCCTTCCGCCCGTAGTAGTGGGTCTCTTCGTTACCGTCTTTCTATGGAGAAATGGTCCCCTTGGTTTTTTAGGGATCCTCTATACGCCTACAGCGATGATTGTCGCTCAGACCGTCATCGCTTCACCCATTGTGATGGGTATCACTCTCGCAGCCATGCAACAGCTTCCCAAGAAACTTCGACTTCAAATCCTTTCCATCGGAGCAACCCGTCTTCAGATGGTTTGGCTTCTCATCAAGGAGGCAAAGCTCCTCCTTTTGGCTGCGGTGATGGCGGGGTTTGGAGGTGTGATCTCAGAGGTCGGTGCCTCCATCATGGTAGGTGGTAATATTAAAGGTTATTCTCGGGTTCTTACCACGGCAACCGTTATGGAAACGAGTCGTGGGAATTTCGATATCGCCATTGCCTTGGGTATTATTCTCCTATTGCTTGCCTATTTTATCAATTTAATCCTTACCCAGATACAACAGAGAGAAAGGCCGAGATAGGAACAAGAAAGCAGAAGGTAGTAGGTAGTAGGCAGTAGGCAAAAGGCAAATGATGGACGGCAAACAGCTCATGGCTTTAAGAAAACCCCTATTATAAGAAAGCAATTATGACGGAGTCGACTCCCATCCTGGAAGCAAAAAATCTTCAGGTTACTAGAGGGGGAGCAATCCTCGTCCATATTCCGTCTCTCTTAATCCAAAAAGGAGAAATCCTTTCTCTGATCGGACCCAATGGCGCAGGGAAGACCACTTTACTACAAACGTTATCCTATTTATTAAAGCCCTTTCAGGGCGAAATTTACTTCAAAGGGGAAAAGGTCAACTCGAATCATTCTGTTCTCGAATATCGAAGGAAGCTTGCCATGGTATTTCAAGAGCCTCTTCTATTCGATACAACGGTCTTCAGCAATGTCGCATCAGGATTAAGAATACGTGGAATGAAGAGAACGGAAATTCGTGACAGGGTTACGGAACAGTTGGACCGATTCGGAATCGCTCACCTCAGCGACCGTTCAGCGAGAACACTATCCGGAGGAGAGGCGCAGAGGACGAGCCTCGCCAGGGCCTTTGCTATTCAACCCGAGGTCCTTCTCCTCGATGAGCCTTTTGCATCCCTCGACCCTCCTACCCGCGAGTCCCTGATAGAAGATTTGGAAAGGATCTTGAGGCAGACACGAACAACAACCATCTTTGCCACCCACGATCGGCTGGAGGCTTTGAGGCTTTCAGATCGGATCGCAGTGATGAACGACGGGAAGATGCTTCAGATCGGTTCTCCGGAAGAGGTGATGAATCACCCCGTGGATGAGTTTGTTGCTTCCTTCGTGGGAGTAGAGACAATTCTTACTGGAAGAGTGGTCAGAAAGGATATCGGAACCTTTGTCGCCTCCGTTTCTGGCCAAGAGGTTGAGGCTGTAGGTGAGGCCCATTTAGGAGAGAATGTGGCTCTGTGCATCCGGCCGGAAAATGTGATCCTTTCGACCCACCTTTCCGGGGAGGCGATGAGTGCTCGAAATATTTTCCCGGGAAAGATCGAGAAGATCATCTCCTTGGGCCTTTATCAGAAAATCCAGCTCAACTGCGGATTTCCTCTCATCGCCTATGTAACTAATCATTCCTTAGAAGAGCTGTCATTAATTGAAGGAAAAGAGGTGAAAGCCGCTTTTAAAGCTACAGCCATTCATGTGGTCAGAAGGAAGAAAGACAAGTAAAACACCCCGCAGGAGAGCTGCGGGGTGTTTTACTTGGAGTTTGGAATTTGGAAATTCGCAATTTCGTTCTATTTGGGATTGGGTGATTGGGATTTGCCTAGACTATTTTCAGGATAGAATATTTTTTCAAACCCCCGGGTGTTTGAACAGCCACCTCGTCATCCACTTCCTTTCCAAGTAAAGCCTTCCCCAAAGGAGAAGCAATCGAAATCTTTCCCGAAGAGATATTTGATTCGTCTGGACCAAGAATCTGGTAGGTCACCTTATCTCCGTTATCGAGGTTTTCCAACGTGACAATCGAACCAAAGCCCACCTGGCCATTGGAAAGGGGAAAGGTATCCATAATCTCAGAGTTGGCCAACTTCTGTTCTATCTCATAAATCTTCTTCTCTATGAAGGATTGCCGCTCTTTGGCCGCTACGTATTCTGCATTCTCGCTTAGATCTCCATGAGCACGTGCCTCTTCAATGGCCTTGATCACTTGAGGCCGGACAACCTTCTTCAGATTCTCCAATTCTTTGTGGAGTTGATTATATCCGTCACGGGTGATTGGACTACGTGCCATGCATACTCCCTCTTAGGCAAAAAATATAGCCGACGAAGACGAATCTGTCAACTCGCCCCTGTGGTATTTTGTGATTCAGACATTAGACCATAGACTTCAGACATTAGACTGAAAGGGAGGAATTGGCCAGAGATTACACAAAGATAAAGGCATGGCAGACAGCAAAGGAATTGGGATACTTAGACACCGATAGATATGAAGAATGATGATCAAAAACCTATATAGAAAAGTCTGGTGTCTAATCCCGCCTTGGCGGGACTTAAGTCCAGTGTCTGAAATGCAGTGTGGCATTCTTAAAAAGGTCGCTCTTTGATCAGAATTTTCTTGTCGGATACATTAAGGGAAAAAGCTAATGGTGATGGCGATGATAATAAAATCCGAATCCCCGCCACCCATAAGGATAGCCCCACCATGGGTCATAATACCACCATGGGTAATAATAGTAGGGATAGGGACGATAATAGTATTCCTCCCAAAGGTTGATCTGTTTGCTCAAAAGAAGTGGATATCGATAATCCATCTCGCCAAGAGGTTTGATCTTCTCTCCAAGGATTTCGCCGGCCACGGTGACCTTTCTTCCTCTGCGGAAGAGGTAAGGGTCTAAATATTTCTCGACGAGAATCAAGAATCGTCCCTCTGAGGCAAGCGTTTCTTTGGGTTCCTCCCTCCATCCCAGAGGCCTTTGAATGAGCTCAATCTGTGTGGTTCCGTCTTTTTGATTGACCGTCTCGATGATCTCTCCACCCCAAACGACAGATTTACCTTTATAAGAATTCGGATTTTGATGGGCCCGACTAAAAGTGAGAGAGGGATCTGCATTGGCTCTTAGATCTTTTGAAATGGTATGAACACAACCGGAGAGAAGAAAAATGAGGAAGAAAGGTAAAAAATACTGCAATCTGTTTTTCATCTTGTCCCTCCTTATTATAAGGTTAAATTAATTTGGCGGAAAATTCAATGGCATCCGTCTGAATTTTCCTCCTCGTTGTACAGTGAGGTCAAAGAAGATGGCCACAGGAAATAATTGGGAGGCTAATCATTTTGTTGAGGAATTAAAAATAAAAGGCCCGCCTTTATGAAGCGGGCCTTTTCAGCATGCCTGGATCTGCCGGCAGGTTTTTCCTATCCTTTGATTAATCTTGGAAGCATCATGTGGTGGTGAGGGCAGAGAGAGATGGGGTTTTGATAGGCAGAGTCCGCAAAAGCTACCATATACCTTCTCATATCTGCAAAAGTGACAATCTCATCGACCAACCCCTTTTTCGCACAATAAACGGGCCTTGACTTCTCATAGTATTCTTGTGCCAAGGCATTCATCTTGTCAACGACGGGCTTGAGTGGACGGTTGGAATCTTTTTCTTTTACCAGCCTTCTTGCAAAAGAGGCTACCGCTGCGGTTTCACCGTGCATTACATAAATCTCTGTTGTGGGTGTGCCCAACGTAAACACGTTATTATTATTCGCTTGGGGCCCTCCCATAATGTAGTGGGCAGCGGCTGTCCCCTTTCTTAAAACGATGCACATCATGGGGATATCGGTCTGCTCGATGGAGTAAATCAAGGATTGCCCCAATCCGAGGAGCTCGGCTTTCTCTGCGATGTCTCCTACGTCAATGCCACTCGTATCTTGAAACCAAATGATAGGGACCCTGTCTCTTCCGCATTGGGTTACGAACTCGTTCATTTTAATGAGGCCCTGCCGATATAGCTTTCCACCGACGCCCGGATAGGGGGCATATTCAGGATATCCCTTGGGTAAGAACCCTTGTCGATTGCCAATGACTCCAACTAAGAAACCGTCTATTTTTGCCAAACCCGTATAGACCTCTGGACCATAACCGGGTCTGAACTCCATGTGTTCACTATTATCTGTCAGTCTGGCGATGACCTCATCAAAATTGTAGGCCATCTTTTGATTGAAGGCCACCAGATAGTTGAGTTCTTGGGGTGAAAGCTTGGGTTCTTTGGGTTCTGCGACTCTGAAGAACTTAGGATCATAGGCTGGAATATACTTCATATACTCTTTCAAGGCATCTAAAACCCCCTCTTCCTTTTCGAAGACAGCTTTAAAGAAACCCGTGGAGTCGTAATGAATTTCCACACGTCCAGGAGGAACTGCCTTGAATTTTCTTGTCGCCTCGATGACCAGTTCTGCTCCTGCTTCATCAAATAAACCTTTTGGGCTCATGCCGCTGACGATACCACCTCCCCCAACGGCAATATTGCAATTTTTATGGGCCAGGAGGATCGTGGGGCTGACTCCCTGGTAGCCCCCACCTGCAGGGTTAGTTCCGTAAATCCCTGCCAGAACCGGAATGCCCAATTTTTCCAGTTCAGCATGTCTAAAGAAAGTGGTGCCACTTCCTCTTCGGTTAGCGTATACCTTCTCCTGTTCAGTGAGTTTCACACCGCTACAATTAACTAACCAGACCAGAGGAAGATGGAGGCGCTTTGCCATATCAGTCACTCTCAAGATATTTTCTGACTGGCCAGCAATCCATGCACCGGCCATGACTTTATTGTCAAAACCGATGACGACGGCCCATTTCCCGCTGATTCTACCCAGCCCATCGACCACGCCGGTTGTCCCTGATTCTTCATCCATTGGATCGAAAAGCGTATGTAAGGGACACCAGGTACCAGGGTCCAGCAGATATTCAAGTCTCTGGTATACGGTCATCTCTCCTCGCTTATTAAGTTCCTCTGTGGTCAAACCGGCTTTTTTCACTTTTTCCACAGCTTCTGCAACCGTTTTCTCAACTTCCTTAATTTGTTTGACACTTTCTTCTGCTCTTTTAGTTTGTCCTTCCGTTAAAGGTTTGCCAAAATCGGTCATCTTTTCAAAATATGGTTTCATGAATAATCCCCTCCCGTCTTTGAATTAATGAATTTTTTCACAATATATTTAGCAGATAAATCTCAATAGTGCAAGAAATTTTTTTCTTTACTTTTATTTCTACTTTTGATAACCTATAAGTAATGAAAATATCTACGAAAACCAAATTGGCACTGATTTTTTTGGCAACGGCCTGTTTCATCGGCGTTGTGACGAGCCTCATTGTCAATTCCATCATTACAAACCAGATTATTTTCGAAGCACAGGAAAGGGTGAAGGAAGACCTCAATACGGCGAGATGGGTCTATGCTTCTAAAATCAAGGATATTGACCGGACAATCCGATGGACATCGGCAAGACATGTGGTGTTAAAAAAGGTGATAAGAGAGAAGAACGTTTCCTCTATTCGAGATGAATTTTCAAAACTAATGACTGAAGAGGGACTCGATTTTTTGGTGTTGCTGGATCGAAAGGGAACGGTCATATTTCGATTTCAAAATCCCGAGGTGGCCGGAGATAGCTTGATTCAGGACCCGTTTGTCAGGAGCGCTCTTGAGAAGAAGGGAATTTCAGGAACTCAGATCCTCTCGAGAGAGGAATTGCTAAAGGAAGGTGAGACCTTGGCACAGAGGGCCATCTTTCGATTGATCCCTACTCCCAAGGAGAGGCCAACAGAGAAGATGGAGGAGACCTCTGGAATGGTATTGAAATCAGCCTATCCGGTGATCGACTCCAATGGCCAGGTCCTGGGTGTATTGGCCGGAGGGATTCTCCTCAACCGTAACTATGAGATCGTTGATCGCATTAAGGACATCGTTTTTAAGAATGCGAAATTTAAAGGAAAGGAGATTGGGACGGCCACCATCTTTTTGGGCGATCTGAGAATATCGACCAACGTAATGGATAAAGAAGGAAATAGGGCCATTGGGACTCGCGCGATGAAGGAGGTTACCGTGCAGGTCCTTGAAAAAGGAATGCCTTGGATCCAAAGGGCGTTTGTAGTGGATGACTGGTATATCACAGCCTATGAACCCATCCGAGACATACAGGATAAAATTGTAGGGATTCTCTATGTGGGAATGTTGGAAAGCAAATACGCGCTGATGAAGGAGAGGATCATCCTCCTCTTCTTTCTCTTCTCTTTGTCAGGAATGTTCATCGCCTTGACGCTTTCTTTTGTCCTTTCGTGGAAGATTCTTAAGAAATAACCTTTTGTTGAATGTCAAATGTCAAAGCCCAATCCCGCTCAAGCGGGATCAAATCAAGCTCAAATGTCAAATATTCTTACATTTAGACATCTGCCATTCATTTGGCATTTGGCATTTGGTCCCGCCTTGGCGGGATTGACATTTGAGTTTTCTTAACCCTCATCGTTATTATCTTCTGGATCTTTATTCTGGCCTTTTTTTCTTAACCCTTTTCTCAGACCTGAGATGAGAAGCCATAGGACAACAATCACGATACCGATCGCTAAGAAATTCGATGCCCCAATTTTTCTAAGGAAATCTGAGAAATGCTCAATCGCATCCATTGTTAAATTATATCAAAAAACTTCGGATAGGAAAAGATCAGCAGACCGCAAAAATGTCATTGACCGGCCAAACGATTCGCAGGTAAAATAGAAAAGAGTCCAAAAAGAGAGTGGGTATGGCAGACCGAAGAACCTTTAGAAAATGCATTTGTTTGTTAGTTATTATTCTCTCTTTATTCGTTGTCAAAAAAGATGCGTCAGGAGGGGGTGCTATGGAAATTTCATCGACTGCCTTTAAAGATGGAGGGAAGATTCCGATTCAGTATGTCATGCCAGGAGCAGGAGGGAAAAACATCTCAATACCATTGACATGGAGGAATGCCCCACCAGGAACCAAATCCTTTGCTCTTTCGATTGTTGACCCCCACCCGGTTGCCCAGGGCTGGGTTCACTGGCTGGCGATTAATATCCCGCCCCAGGTGACCTCTCTTGAGGAAGGGGCGTCCAGAAAGAAAATGGACCCGGGGTCAGTTGAGCTCAAGAATTCCTTTGGGGATATCGGATATGGCGGGCCCCAACCACCGAAGGGGACAGGCGATCATCCTTATATCACTACCCTCTATGCGGTCAATGCGGAGAAGCTTGATCTCGGGGCAAATACCTCTCTTTCGGCCTTCAAAAAGGCGATAGAGGGAAAGGTGATCGAGTCAGGATCCATTACTGGAATGTTTGGCCGTTAACCCCAGCACTGAACCTCCGCTACTTTCAGGATTCACGAGGAAGCTTGCCACGTCCATCTAAGGCGAGACAGCGGGAAGGTATGTGGTAAACCCCGTTAGAAAAACCGGGGCTCTAACCCCGCCTTCAATAATAAATGAACATTTTCTTTCGATATCCCCGCCATAAATGGCGAGGCTTTCTAACGGGGTAAAGGGTTTCTTTATCGCACGATGATGATGCCCGCAAGAACCCCACAAGATATGTCTTCGGGCTTGGCACCGCTCCCGATGGGATAGATGTCCCATCCTGCCGACACGACCATCTTGTAGACATCTATGCCGACAGCTTCCATCGATGGCCTGGAGCGCAGGGGAAACCGGCACTTCTCGCCTTTCAGGGCGGCACAATCCTCCGCCAGGCCGCAGAATGTGTGCCGACAGGACCCTGCGCCAAAGCCAAACGCCAGATAGTGCCCGTCGTAAAAGGCCATAGATTCAATTTCGGTCACCACCTTGTAGACGTCCTGATAAACGGCGACTCTCTCTTTGATAGTCGCCTTGTCTCTGACGATGATCTTTGAAGGGATCTCTTGGACAAAGAAGACGGCCCACCTGTATTTCTCAAGCAGGCTTCTCAGCTCAGCAGGCTTCAACGTATTGGGCGGACAGTTCGCGCCGAGCCCATACCCAAAACACCTGGGTATCTGACATTTCAGCGTCACCCGTTCATCCACGGGGATTTCGTCGGTTCTGACAATCTTGACCCTGGTGGCTCCCAATTCAAGGGCCTTGTCTTGATACTTTTGCAGATCGCGTGCCAGCTGGGCTTCATCAACATCGAGACTTATCTTCCTCGGTTTTCGTTCCATACCTGCCTCCGCCACCTCCTGTTTCTTTCGCTGCGACGCGAGCATGTGGGAATGAATTTGTGCGTTCATAAGAATCCATCTAATTCATTCGCCACTGGTTTTTTGCAGGCCTTGCAGCGTTGTGCACCTCTGAAAAGCGGCTTGCCACACGAAGAGCAATGATAGCGTTCACATTCTGCCCGAGCCCATTCTACGCTGCCCTTCTCATCACCATGCTCAGCTGCTTTAGCTCGCCATATAGGAATCGTTCTTTTCATTACTCTTACGCCAGTGGCAAAGCCGAAATTCTCTATCATAATGCATGGCCATTCCTCACATTGATGGCAGGAGGTGTATCCTTTTGATTTTACGCAATTCCTTATCGGGCATGTCTTGCAAAAACCATAAAGCTTTTTCGCTGGATCAGGCTGCATACACCCCAAACATTCTGTTTCTTCGGGTTTTGTTCCATAAAGGTTCCCCATAATCGCCTTGAATTTTTCATTTCCATCCCTCGTCGAAATGTAAACTCCGCATGCACCGCAGTATAACCCGCACGGTGCCATTAAATCCTTGTTCCGAATTTCTTCTTCGGTCCATCCTTCCATTCTAATGCCTCCTTGTTAGGATCATAAAAAATATTGGCTTTTATTCAAATCCTACAAAATTGCTGTCAGCAAACGCCAAGGCTCAACGGCGTCTATAGGCGGTCCGCCGGAGCGAGAAGTCAGAAAATACCTTTAACTCTGGATCCAATGCTTTTCGTAGTCTTCCACGAGGTATTTCTTTCCCTTCTGAATTACCTGATGCCCCTCAGATTCTAAGGGTTTTGGGGAATTATATCAGAAAGGGTCAGAAAGAACAAAAGCTTTCTGATAAAGGGTTCGGAAATTAATTTTGGCCTCACAGAGAATACGGCCATGAAATCGTTTTTTCTCTTGACAGGGCGCCTTGACATCGTAGACACTGATAGTGATTAGCTTCGACCATTCGGGAATAGAGATGCAGAAGAGTCCCACCAAAAACGAGACCAAACAAGATGTACGCATCCGCCCAATCGAACCCCGCGATCGATCTCGAATCAAGGAGATCGTCGTCTCCTCAGGAAAATTCAACCAGGAGGAAATAGCAACAGCACTGGAATTGGTTGATGAAGCCTTAGAAAGAGGAGAGAAAAGCGGCTATATTTTTGCTGTACTCGAAATCGGGAAAGAGCATCCGGTAGTGCATGCATATGCATGCTATGGTCCAACGCCACTCACCCAAGGAGTGTACGATCTGTATTGGATCGTTACAGATCCGACAGTACAGGGGAAGGGATTCGGACGGCGTCTGATCGAGTATGTTGAGCGTGATGTAATAAAGCGCCGAGGACGTATGCTTCTCATCGAAACCTCATCACAGGAGACATACAGTCCTACAATCCGTTTCTATGAGAAAGCGGGGTACGAACTGGTGGCTCGCATTAAGAATTTTTACCGAATCGGTGATGATAAGCTCGTCTTCTCGAAAGAAGTAACCTTAACGTTGCATTCAATCGGCAGGTGAGTGTGCTTCCAAAACTTTATAATTGCGGTTTTTTTATAAGTCTTATAGGTAACATGCGATTTCACCTAAGGTGACCTCTGCAATATGCTTGGAAACTGAGTAGTCAAACGTTCAAAGGAGCCGCAATAAAGTTTTTCCAGCACACCCACCTGCCTCTGGCAGTATTTCTTATGCAACTGTTAGGGTAACTTAACCGCGAGTGAGACCAGTAACATGTCCCTTACAGGTTGGGAGGCTCTGGTAGAGACCTGCTCGTTCAGAGGAGAAGAACAATACCCGATTGCGGCCTATTCCGACTGTATCCTTGACGCCGTGACTCAAAAGAGGCTTAAGCATCACCATCGGGACTTGGAAGCGCTCGGTGATTACCTGCTTGCCTACTACAGAAAGGTTATAGATGGCCACGGGATGGGCGGAAAGGCACTCGCTGGTGATTTGCCCTTTCAGTGGAAAACCGATTTTAACTTTGACTGGTGGGGAGGCTGGGCGAAAGACCAGAAGGGACTCACCGAAGAGCGAAACCTCATGGTGGTGATTCCGGGACGTGACCGCCATCGAGCCGTTATTATGGCGGATCATTACGACACGGCTTACATGGAGGACATCTACTACAAGGATGAAGGCGGCTCCGGTGCCCGTCTCGCCGCCTCGGGAGCGGATGACAACCACTCGGCAACTGCTGCCTTGATGCGGGCCGCACCTATCTTTTGTGACCTGAGCCGGGAGGGGAAGCTCGGTTGTGATATCTGGCTTATCCACCTGACGGGTGAAGAATTTCCCTCCGATTGCCTTGGAGCGCGCCATCTCTGTCAACAACTCGTCGAAGGGACATTGAGACTGCGCCTGCCGGAAGGGCAAGTACACGATCTATCGAAGGTTCAGATTCGAGGTGTGTTCGTTCTGGACATGGTTGCACACAACAATGACAGGGACCAGGATAAATTTCAGATATCGCCGGGAACCGGAGCTGAAGCGATAGGGTTAGCCTATCAGGCCCATATTGCCAATGAGATATGGAATGCCTCTACTCATGTCTGGAACCAGCGCGCTTCCCGTCGGGATCGAAGCCGTGGGAAGCGGAGTTCAGCTAAGACAGTTATTCCTGAAATCGCACTCCATCCAATTCTTGATGGTCAGGTTCGTCTGCCCCACTATCCCCGGAGTACGCTTTATAACACCGACGGCCAGATCTTCTCAGATGCGGGCATTCCTGTAGTCCTATTTATGGAAAACTACGACATCCACCGCAAGGGATATCACGATACCCATGATACGATGGCGAACATCGATCTTGATTATGGGGCTGGTGTCGTGGCAATTGCCATCGAAGCTGTAGCCCGGGCAGCCACTGAAAAACCCCCGAACATATAAAGCATTCTATTATATATGACTTTCTTGAAAGATCTCCGCTATCATAGTACCATTTCTTCAACTGCTCCAGTGAATACCCAACCCGTTCAATGCGGAGAGGGATGAGCAGGACTTGTTTGAACACACATCCGGAACACCAACAATGTTAGAAATAACCATTATTTTATCACTGGTTTCTTTTTTAGCGGGACTGATCGACAGCATCGCCGGTGGAGGCGGGCTTCTGCTCGTGCCCTCTCTTCTCCTCGCAGGATTGCCACCACAAACTGCTTTGGGCACAAATAAGTTCGCTGCTACGATGGGTACTGGCACCGCGCTTCTTAATTTTATTCGCGGCAGGAAAGTCATCTGGAAAATTGCAGTTTATGGAATTGCCTTCGCTCTATTGGGTGGTTTTTCCGGCTCAAAGGCAATCCTCTCTTTTGACAATAACGTGGTCGGAAAAGTTATTGTTTTTCTTTTGCCATTAGCCGCTATTGGTGTGCTTTATCCTAAAAAGAGGATCGTTTCGGAGAAAAGTCATTTTTCAAGATTAGACCTTTTTTTAAAAATCCCCTTGATTTGTTTTCCAATCGGTTTTTATGACGGTTTTTTCGGGCCGGGCACAGGAAGTTTTTTTATACTCACCTTCTACCTCTTTCTCGGTATTGGTTTAGTTCATGCTTCCGGAACAGCAAAAGTTTTTAATTTTTTATCTAATTTGGGTGCACTCGTCGTTTTTCTTTACGAGAAGAAAGTCATTTATCTCCTGGGTGTTCCTTTGGCTTTGGCTAATATTGCGGGAAATTATGTTGGCAGCCGCTTAGTCATTAAAAAGGGGGAAAAAATAGTAAGGGCTTTCTTATTAATCTCTCTTTCTGTTTTGTTTGTTTCTTTAGTTTGGAAGTATTTCCTAAAGAGTCCTTAGGAAGAAACCCCCTTTTTATGTAACAAGTGTTTGATTGATGCTGTGAAATTGAATCGGAAGAAAAGAAGTTGGATTCGACTATGGAATGAAAGTGTCTGTCTTCAGACAGGATGGAGCTTGTAGGATCTCCAGGGCATTGGGGGGCATCATTATTCCATTCTTTAAATAGTAGTCACACCCCCCCAGTCAAAGCTTTCCGCCATAACATTGAATGCATGTTTATCCGCCACGGCCTTTAAAATCTTGGTTGCTTCCTGCGCCACCTCGTTTCCAACCCCATCCCCTGGTATAATTGCGATTCGATAAGAAGGCATAGGATCTCCTCCTGTCAGATCATGTCCTCCTCAGCAATCTCTGGTGCATGGGACTTCATCTGCTTCCATACTCCACGGACCAGAGAGAGGATCGCAAGCCCAATAAAAACAGCAGAGATGGGTCGAGTGATGAAGATCATGGGTGATCCCTGGGAAATGAGGAGGGACTGCTGGAGGGAAGTTTCAAGCATCTGAGCGAGTACTGTAGCCAGAACCATTGGGGCAATGGGATATCCCAGCTTCCGCATGAAATACCCGATCACTCCAAAGATGATGGCGACCCACACATCAAAGGCCAGGAAACGAATGCTATACGTTCCAATGA
>Ga0299912_10000689_pt1 | contig 27748 bp, 22 predicted proteins | sample RVTome_2_FD_207667 | JGI IMG/M metagenome (GOLD analysis project Ga0299912, IMG submission 207667) | Soil microbial communities from uranium-contaminated site in the Upper Colorado River Basin, Wyoming, United States - RVT95D214 (version 2) ... | reverse complement strand
CGGGCCTCCTCGAGCACGCGGACGCGGATCAGGCCGGTTCAGGCCCAGTCGACGATAGCGCCGGGCCGGCTGGTCGCTCCGGTCGAGATTCCCCAGGAGATCGCCGAAGAGCAGGTCTCCGACATCGGGATTGAGGGCGGCGTCGAGGGCGGCGTCGAAGGCGGCGTCGTCGGCGGCGTCCTGGGCGGCGTCGTGGGCGGCGTGTTGGGCGGCGTCGTGGGCGAGGTCGAAGCCCCGGTCCGGGCCATCGGCGAGATCAAGCCGCCGCGCTGCATCAAGGAAGTTCCCCCGATCTATCCCGAGATCGCCCGGCAGGCGCGGGTCGAGGGGGTCGTCATCATCGAGGCCGTGACCGACATCTACGGCCGGGTCTACAAGTGGAAGGTCATACGCTCGATCCCGCTCTTGGACCAGGCGGCGATCGACGCCGTCAAGCAGTGGGTCTACGAGCCGATGATCATCAACGGCAAGCCCCGCGGCGTCATCTTTACCTTGACCGTCCGATTCCAATTGAAGTAAAGCGGCACGGAATAAACCTCCTTTCGCCGTGTATGAGTAGCGGAGGCCGCGGGAACGGCCCTCCGGAACTCGACGAAAGGAGGCGAACATGTTCAAGGAATGCTTCTTCGAGCCCGAGGCGAACATGGGCGGAAAAGCCCTCTTTTTTCCGATGTCCGTGGCGATCCACGCGGCCATTCTTGCCGCCCTTATCGTCGCCCCCATGATCAGATCGGGAGCGCTGCCGGAGATCTTCGACAACACCGACGTTACCATCACGCTGCCGCCGCCTCCCTCTCTGCCGCCGGCCAGACGCGGACCACGCGGGACTGTCCGCCATAAGATCAAGCCCGTCCTTGCGCAACGCGTTTCCGCGACGGGACGCCTCATCGCTCCCGTCGACATTCCGCGGGGGATCGTGGACGCGGCTCTCCCGAACTTCGTCCCGGGGGAAGGGGAGGGCATCGGCGATGATTTGGGCATTGACGGCGGCGATCCCAACGGCAAATTCGGCAGTGTCGTTGGGCCCGTTATCGAGAAGATCGTGGGCGAATCGGTCGCCCCCGTCCCGGCCGCGGGCGAAATCAGGCGGCCCAAGCTCCTCAGGCAAGTCCCGCCCATCTACCCCGAAATCGCCCGGCTGGCCCGCGTCGAGGGGAATGTCGAAATCGAGGCCCAGACCGACGTCTACGGCCGGGTCGTCCGCCTGAAAATCAAGCGCTCGATTCCGCTTCTCGATCAGGCGGCCGTCGACGCCGTCAAGCAGTGGGTCTACGAGCCGATGGTCATCAACGGCAAGCCCCGGAGCGTTATCTTCAACGTCACCGTCAGCTTCGAACTCAAGTGAACTCAGGGCGGCTTCCGCGCCGGCCAAGAAGGATGAGAGGGGATTCTCGTCCGGACGCTAAACCCGGCGTCCCGGGAGAAGGGGGAAATCCTGATCGATTTCACGGTCGAATGCCCCAAGGACGCGCCCGTCATCGGCTTCTAAGCCATTGAATTTAAAAGGATAATATCCAAACCGACGGTCCCGGACGGAGCCGGGGAAGCCCGGTCCGGGCCGGCCCCGGACCCTGGGCGGGTCTTAATACCTTCATTCGATCGGGTGAGGGGGTGAGGCCGGTTTTGGACGATTAGTTAACCCCCTCCGAGAGACAAGGGGAGACAAAATCATCACGGAAATCACCCAACACGGTGATTGTCAGGCGCCGCGGGCCGCCCTATCATGACAAACGAAGCGGGCAACATGGCGAAAGCGGTAAGATGCCAACGTCAAGGAGTAGGAGGCAACCTCTCCGCCATTTAACCCTCCTTTCAAGGCCCCCTCAAGAAGGGAGCGGCCCTCGGTCCGGACAACGGACCGGGGGCCGCATTTTTTTTGGGGAATTATTTCGCGCCCTTGAAGGAGCTGCTGACCCGGTTCCGGCCCAGCCATTTGCTGTGGAGCATGAGCTGTTCGGCCCTGGTGACCAGGCTTTCGAACGTATCCTCCCTCCGGGCCAGGGTCGCGCCCATCGACACGGTGCAGGAGATGAATTCGGTCTCGAGCGAGACATGGGACTGGCTGATCAGGAGCCGGAGCTTGTTGGAGACCATGTCGAGCTTGGCCTCGTTGATGTTGAGCACGACGACCAGGAATTCCTCCCTGTCCCAGCGGCCGGCCGCGTCGAAGAAGCGGACGTTGCTGGCCAGGGTTTTGGCGATCATGCGCAGGACCCGGTCGCCGACCTCGCGGCCGTGGCGCTCGTTGAGCTTGGTCATGTTGTCGACATCGATGAAGATGACGCCGAAGGGGAGTTTGAAGCGCTTCATCTCGATCAGGCGGGATTGGAGATGGAGCTCGAGAAATTGGTGGTTGGCGACTTGGGTCCCCAGGTCGAGGAGGGACATCCGCTCGAGCTCCTGGAGATTTTGGGGCATCAGGATGCGCGGCGAATAGTCGACGAAGACCTGTCCGCAGGCGACCGGACGGCCCGCCGCATCGAAGACGGGAAAGGCGCTGACATTGACCGGAAGCCGGTAGCCCTCCTTATGGAGGATGTAGGCTATCCCCGGGAAAACCGTTTCCGACTTGAAAGTCCGCTCGGCCGGACAGAAATCGTTGCACTGGACGACGCCTTTATCGTTGACGTGGACGAGGATCTTGTCCGAGCAGTGTTTGTCCATGACATCCGCCGCGCGGTGGCCCGAGATGAGCTCGGCCCCCTTGTTCCAGAAAATGATCCTCTTGTCCCTGTCCAGGAAATAGACGCCGTTGTCGAGGCTGTTTAACAGGGTTTCCAGGAAGTCCGGCTTGGTGCCGTTTAAAAGCTCGCTGAATCGATGCCCGCTCACGATATACCCCTCACCTTGGAATACATTCACTTACGATTTTTTATAGCAAAGAATGCCCCGCGATGTCAATCTTATTAAATGAACCGATTTGTCCCCAAATCGGCGGCCGGATTCCGAGTCAGGCGGCGTTGACATCTTCCTGACAGGGTGTTATGTATACTCCGTAAGGAAGGATGGGGAGGATTGTCATGGACGGACGGACGATCGGGGCGAAACTCAAGCAGGTTCGCGAGGAGACCGGGCTGAGCCAGGGGGCTTTCGCCCGCCGCCTGAGGCTGTCGGGCGAATACATTTCTCTCCTCGAAGCCGGCAAGCGGACGCCCTCGTTCGCGACCCTGAACCGGATCGCCTCGTTTCTCCACAAGGACATCTCCCTCTTCTTCGAGGAGAAGGAGAACGCATTCATCCTCCTCCTGCGCGGCGAAGGATTGGACGAGCGGGGCCGGGCCGAGCTGATGCGCTTCCGCCGCTACTGCGAGGAGTATCTCAAGCTCGAGGGGATCACCGGCCGCCGCCTCCCGCTCGCGCCCCACTACGCCCCGATCGCGGCCGAGCGGATGGCCGACGAGGAGCGCCGCCGCCTCGGGTTGGGCGACGAGCCCATCCGCGACATCTTCACCCTGATGGAAATGAACGGCTGCCGCGTCCTGCGCCAGCCCCTGCCCCCGGAGTGCAAGGTCTCGGGCGCCTTTATCTTCCTGGAGGCGCGCCAGGCCGCCTTCGCCCTCATCAACGCCTCCCAGACCGCGGGGCGGCAGGCCTTCAGCGCCGCCCACGAGTACTGCCACTACCTCCGGGACCGCGGCGACGGCCCGGTCATCGAGAACCCCGACTTCTTCATCGACGAGCTCGTCTCCCTCTACCCGCCCCGCGAGCAGTACGCCCAGCGGTTCGCGGCCCGTTTCCTGATGCCGCCGGTCAAGGTCCGCGAGATCGTCGAGAAGGACGCGGCCGGGAAGCGCTTATCCTACGAGGACGTCCTTTTTCTCAAGCGCTATTTCGGGGTGAGCGCGATCGCCATGCTCCGGACGCTCCGCGACATGGGATATCTGAACCGCCAGCAGTTCGAGCAATTCTATAAGGCCGACCACGAACGGCGCGAGAAGGAGCTGTTCGGGAGCTCGGCCGAGGACGCGGCCGGCGCCAAGGCCGGGGTCCTCGGATTGTCCAGGAGGCGGGCCGTCCCTTCGGACCGCTTCAAGCTCCTGGCCCGGGAAGCCCAAAGGAAATCCGCCCCCGCCAAGAACGCCAAGGCCTAGATATGATCGGAAAAGGAAGTAGGAGGAGTCATGCCCTTTGATCCCTGGAAGGACATCAACGAAAAGATCCTGAAGTGCCGGCGGCTCAAGACGGACAAGGAGCGGATCGCCTGCCTCGAGAAACTCTTCGGCGAGATCCGGGACGGCATGGTCGCCAACGTCCTGGCGGAGGAGTACGAAGCCGTCGGCGACGTCGAGTCGGCCAGGAAATATTTCAGGATCGCCGAGGAGCTCTTCCCCCTCCAGGATTACAAGGACCAGGCCCGGCGGTCGCTGGGGCGGATCGAGAGCACTCCGATCGGCGCCTCGCGCCCCGCCGCCGAGAGCGAGGAGGAGCGGGCGGCCGCTCCCGTCGCCATCAACCTCGCCGAGCTCGACCCGGCCAAGACCTTGATTGTGATCGCCTGCACGAAGACAAAGGTTTGGGATATGGCGCCGGACGCGCCCGAATTCGTGCTGGCCCGCTACGCCTACAAAGGACGGGATTTCGTCCGGTTCCTGGATTGGGTCGAGAACGAGGCGGTCCAGCTCGAGAAAAAGGGATTCCGCTGGGTCATCCTGAGCGCGAAATACGGGTTCCTCGAGCCCTGGCACCCGATCGCGGACTACGACGTCTCGATGGAGGATGCCGACGTCGCGATCAGCCTGGAGACCCTCAAAGCCCAGACCCGCCAGGTCAAACCGGGGAAGGCCTGGCATTCTAAGGCGAAAGCCGGCCGCCTCGCCGATTACAGGATAGTCATCTGCGTCAACTGTCCCAAGACGTATATCGAGCGCGTCCAGGCCGTATTCCGCGACGCCAAAGTCACCAGCGTCTAAAGCCGGGGTCAATCCCCTACGCTGTTGATCCCGGCACTATACGGAGAAGTCATTGCGAAGAACCCGCTCCGGGGACTGGCGCAAGGCTTCGGACCTGCACTTTGATACTAAGTGCAATTTAGCTCTTTGCACTTTTTACCGAAGTGCAGGTTTGACCCCGATTCAATTTATTCGGTCCTCGACCGACCAAATAAGCGAGGGGTTTCCAATTATTCCGAAGAACTAAAGGAGGCTTATCATGGTTGGGGTCTGCATTTCCGGGGGCGGCGCGAAAATCGGGTTTGCGGTCGGGGTTCTCGAGGTCATGGGGGAGAAAGGGATCAAGATCGATCTTTCCTACGGGATCTCGAGCGGCAGCCTGTGCACCGCCGCGCTCTGCTACGCCGATGTGGCGTTTCTCAAAGAGATCCTGCTGAGCATCGAGAAAAGGAGCGACGTCCTCAAGAGCCAGGGATTCAAGGTCTTCTGGACGCTGCTCTCCGGCAAGGGAAAGGCCGATGGCTGGTACGAAATGGACACGATGCGCCGGAAGCTGGATCTCCTGCCGAGGGAAGAGCCGCGGATCAAGGGCGTCGTGGGATATGTGAAGCTCAAGAGCGGCGAAATCGTATACAAATCCAGCAAGCAAACGGCGAAGAAGGAATTCCTCGACGCCGTCCAGGCCAGCTGTTCGATCCCGGCCTTCATGCAGTCCCAGCGCGTGGGCGACGATAGCTATGTGGACGGCGGCGTCAGGGACGTCCTCCCTTTGAGGCCTCTGATTCGCGACGACATCAAGGTGGACGAGGTTCATGTCATTTGTCTAAGCCCCCTCTTGCCGGCGCCGGCCGAGGCCGTAAAGAATATCAAGGACGTCGCGCTCCGCTCCATCGACCTCCTGGTCAACGAGGTCTTTCAGAACGACTACAACTACATGGTTCTCATCAACAAGCTGATCGCCCAGAAGCAGAATCTCGGCAAGGAGCTTCAGGCTTGGCTGGACAAGAAGCGCTACATCAAGCCCTTCGCTTACGTGCCCGCCAAAGCAGTTTGCGACACGACGGATTTTCAAAGAGATAAGATCCAAGAAGGGATCGACCACGGCCGGGAGATCGCCCTGAAGGTCCTGAGCCGGTATCCCGACCTTCCCCCGGAGCCCTCGGCTAAAAAACCCGAATGATCGGGGTCAATCCCCTACGCTGTTGATCCCGGCACTATACGGAGAAGTCATTGCGAAGAACCCGCTCCGGGGACTGGCGCAAGGCTTCGGACCTGCACTTTGATACAAAGTGCAATTTAGCTCTTTGCACTTTTTACCGAAGTGCAGGTTTGACCCCGGCATTTCTTCGGCGAGAAGAGAGTGCGGTCGTTCTCGTCCTCATTATTGTGATCGAAATTCAAGATCGGAATCGCCGCATGGGCTGTTCCCGCGTCTCTTGCCGCGCATCCATGCCGACGCTTGACGGAGGATAACCAAAAATGTACAATAATGTACTAAACAATGCTAATGGAAGAAAACCCGCGACAATCGGTGAGCACCGCATGAAACACGTGTCTTTCTCCGAATTCCGCCGCAACGCCGCCTCCCTCCTGGATGCCGTCGAACAGGGGGAGACGATCCGGGTCCTCCGCCACGGAAAGCCCATCGCCGAGGTCGTGCCGCTGCCGGTGCCCGCGGCAGCGACCCTTTCCTGGAAGCGGCCCGGCCTTCATCTCGATGTTGCCGGCGTATCGCTCAGCCGGGAGATACTCCGCGAACGCGCCTGCGATGAACGCGGAGCACTTAAAGCCCCCCGGCGCGCAAAGCCCCCCAAACGCTCCCGCGCCGCTCGTCTCGGCTGAAAGGATCCTCGTCATCAATGAGGGTCTTTTTCGACACTTCGGCCTGGGCCAAGAGGTACATCCACGAGCCCGGAAGCGATAAGGTCGAGGACGTCCTGCGCGGAGCATCCGAAACGGCCGTCAGCCTCCTCTGTCCTCCCGAGCTCGTTTCGGCCCTCAGCCGCCTCCGCCGGCAGTCCCTGATTTCGACGTCCGACTATAACCGCATCAAGAGCGCTCTATTTCAAGAAATCGAGGACATATCCGTCTCTTCCATATCGATTCCGGTCGTCGAGAGAGCGATCAACCTCCTGGAATCCCATCCCCTCAGGACGCTGGACGCGCTCCAGATCGCCTGCGCGCTTGAGTGGCGGGCGGATCTCTTCGTGTCTTCCGACCGTCGCCAGCTCGCTGCCGCGGCTAAATCCGGCCTGCGCGTCCTCGGCGTTTAACCCCCAAGGAATCCCAAGGACATCAGGAATTCGTCCGTCTTCTCTCTGATGACGGCCCAGTCGACTTCGCTCCGGAAATGACCCCCTTTGAACGTGTACAGTTCACAGCGGTTGCCGGAGGCCTTCATGTTTTTGCAGAAGGCGTCCGTTCGCGGGAATGGGCAGAGGGGGTCTTCGAGACCATGGAATATGATCGCCGGGGGCAGGCCGGACCGGACATGTTGGGCGGGAGAGCAGTCCGCCGACTCACCGCGGCCGGCGAGGATCTCCCGAAAGTAGGAATCGCCGGCCACGTCGACGGCCGCCGACATCAGGATCAGGGCGTTGGGGACGGCACTCACGTTTTTATCGTCTCCGGGATCGTCGCAGCCCGGCACCATTCCGGTGACGGCGGCCAAGTGGCCGCCCGCGGAGAATCCCGCGGCCACGATCCGGTCCGGATCGACACCCAGCTCAGCGGCGTGGGTCCGCACCCAGCGCACCGCGGACTTCGCATCCGCCGCGCACTCGATCGGAGTGGTTCCATGCCGCCACCGCAGCCGGTACTCGAAGGTGATGCCCACCAGGCCTCGTTCCGCGTAACGTTTGCAATGTCTGTAGCCCCATTCGGGCGTCCCGATAGCCCAGCCGCCGCCGTGAAAAAAGAGGAACGCGGGGCGTCTCTCACCCGGCTTCGCGCCGGAGGCAGGGAAGATGTGGGCGTCTAGAGCGGTTGTTCCCACGGTCTTGTAGACTCGGATCAGGGGGGCGTTCCGCCCCTCCCGACACTCACGATAGAGCCGGTCGATGTCCTCGCGGAGGGCCTTGTCCGTGCAATCCCGGTCGAAGCCGGCCATGAGCCCCTCGACCCCCTTGCACCCCAAAGGCCCCCAATCCATGTTCGGATCTCCGGCGAATTGAATCAGGAGGATTTTGTACAAGAGAGCATTACGGACCGTCGGATTCGTGAAGGTCTCGATGGCAACGGCGTATTGAGCCTCGGTCTGCTGGTTGATGGAAGTTTTCAACGCGGGATCGGAGGCCATCCGTTCCTTGGCCTTGGTCCTGACGTACCATTGGAGAAAGCCGGTATAGGTGTCGACGTCGAGAAGGCTTGGATCATTGAAATCCAGGCCCGACGCGTATTCCGCCCAATCGCCCGTGAGACCTATCCGCCACATCCGGCACATCGCTCCCCAATAGGCGATCCGGGCCCGTTCCCGCCTCTGAAAATCCGGATTCAAGCCGGGGTGGCTCCGGGAGTAGTCGGATAGCACCGTCTCCAGCTGCTTCTGGTGGGATCGGAGGGATTCGAGGAAATCGGCCGGATTCGACGCGTTCAGCTTCCCATAGTCAACCTGATTGTAACGAACTTGCAGTCGAATGAGCCCGTTGTTCTCGGCGGCCCCGCCTCCCATGAATCGCGCCGTTCCCAAGAGATCGGCGGCGTCGCAGGCCAGGGACAAGGTTTGCCCCGGCAGAAGATAGACCGTGACCCGCATATTATTGAGGAACTCGAATTCCAATTCGACATAGGTCGGAGATTGAAGTTCCAGCGAACAGGAGAAATCCCCATTCGCGTCAAGGGCGACCTTACGCCGATCGTTTCCATTAAAGAGGATCAGCTCCTTGGATTGGGCATGGGCGACGGTCCCTTTGAGAACCGTAACGCGAGGGGTGGCTTCCGCGGATCGAGCCAGTCCCGGATTAACACATACGGGATGCTCTCGCGCCCCCCCGAATCCCAATGACGTCATTGCCATCGCCAGGATGATTATTCGGAATAAACCGTGGATATTACGAAAAGACAAGGTCATTGTGTTCTCCCTGCTTAGCCAACGTTGATAGCTCTTATCAGGATCAAACCCATACTTTAGCGCTTCATACATAATACGGACTTTTTGAGGCATAGGTTCACCCCCATTTGAAAGAAGCCATTCGCCTCATTCTCGAAGCAAACAAACACCTCGCCGAGATCTTGAAATAGATCTTCCCTGATATATCGCCAGGATTCTCCTGTTGTTTGCACTTTGTATCAAAGTGCAGGTTTGACCCCAAAGAGGGGCTCCGTCGAAAGCTATCCCTGTCAGATTTTCAAGTCCTCGAACTCGGGGTCGAGCTGGAAGAGGATCGGCCTGGTCCAGAGCTATCTCGGGGATCTGGCCGTCCATCCCTCCAACCCGAACATCCTTTACGGAGTCGCCGGCCACTCCATCTACAAATCAAAGGATCAAGGCAAGACCTTCACGGAATTGACGCTGCCCGACCCCAAGCTCGTGAGGCTGGACGGCAATATTTCGATCAGCCCCCGGAAACCCGAGACGATCTATATTTCGGGATCCTACAAGTACGATAGCACCGGCCGGAAATTTTGCCTGGCCGTCTTCCGATCCAAGGACAACGGACTGAACTAGACGGTCCATTGGATGCCGAACGCCGTGCTTCAGGATCTCGCCGTCGACCGGAAAAACCCGAATCTATTGGCCGCGGCCGGCCAGATCTATAAAAGCGGCTGGCCCATGATGGGCGTCTTCATATCCTCGGACGGAGGGGCCAACTGGACCCAAGCCCCCGTCAGCTCTCGAAAAGACAGCTATGCTTATGCAATCGCCAGGGACCCCGTGAATCCCAGCATTCTTTTTGCCGGGGGACAGAACGGCCAGTGGAAGCCCCTCCTCTGCAAGAGCGCGAACGGAGGCGCGTCGTGGACCGACATCACGAAGGGCATTCGAGGAACGATCGTTGACATCGCCGTCGATCCGGCCTTTCCCCGGATCGTCTATGCCGTGGAGTGGGGGGGCTCCGTTTGGAAGAGCGGGGACGGAGGGGGGAGCTGGACGGAGCTCTCGGTCCGGGGGGGCTATCGTTTGATCATCAACCCCAACCAACCGAACGAGCTCTTCTTGGGAACCGGCTACGACGGCGTCTTCTACAGCGCCGATCAAGGGGCCGCCTGGAAGGATATCAGCGCGGATATGGACATAAAATATATCCGATGCCTGGACCTGGATCCCGCGGCTCGGATCCTCTACGCGAGCACCGAGGGCGGCGGGATCTACAAGAGACACTTCTGATCTGGCCTCACTTTAGTTATTTTTTCTTGCGGATCTCCTCCAATGTCGCCTTGGCCTCGGGAACCTGGGCCAGGAAAGCGGAGAGTTTCTGGCAGGGGTATTCGGAGCAATAGGCGCAATTAGGGACTTTCTTTTCCCTGGCGCACTTGCGGATTTCGCAGATCCGGCAATAGTTGAAGATTCTGGTCGAATCACTAGGGCAGCCGTCACAGTTGACGTCCGCGGGTTTGATATTGGCCTTGAACTGCTCCGACCATTTTTTCGCGGTCTCGGATCGCATCGCGTCGTCGTTCTTCTGGGTGGCGATATAGGCCGGGCATTCGCTGCAGCCGATCCCGCAGTAGGCGATCATCTTCTCCTGGGGCTTTTTGGCTTGACCTTCCTGCCGGGCCGATGATCGCGCGCCCCGAGCGCTCCGGACCAGCAGGGGAGCGCCTAGGCCGGCCAGCATCATTTTCAAACAGGTCCGGCAGAATTCCTTGCGCGTTTGATTTTTCACGGCAACACCTCCTGTCGCTGCATCTCGGCAATCGGAAATGCCATATTATTAACCAATGATTTTTTCCCATACTACAGCGATTCATCTGCCAAAATCAAGCAGGGGATTTTAATTTTGATCCTTCGCTTCTGAATTAAGGGGACAATTCCTTCCTTCATCAACTTGACATCCGCGGAGCCGAGGTTTAATTATTATATAGAGAAAAATTAAACTGGGGGCCTAAAATATGAAAAACGTCAAGTTTCTTGCTCGTGTCTTTTTCTGCGTCTTATGTGTCGCCGCGCTGGTCCTTGCCGCCGTCGTTCTCTCGGCCGGCTCAAGCAATCCTTCCAACTTGCCAGGTACCCCGGCGGCCGACGATCCATATTGGGACCAGACGGCCGGGCCACGCGGAGGCGTCGTTATAGGCTTTCTCCGCTGTTCCGGCGGCACTGTTTTCGCCCTGACCGAGTGTGGCGGGATCTTCCGTTCGACCGACCATGGGGCCAACTGGATCCATTGCCCCCTCGCCTCGGTGAACCCCGATGTCACCTGCGCGGTCGTGACTCCGGACGGCCATATTTTCGTCGGGACCTACGGTCACGGCGTTTACCGATCCAGGGACAACGGCGATACATGGACTCAAGTTCACGGCGGTGCGGCCGTCGTGGATCTCAATGTGCAGGCCTTGGCCGTCAATTCGGAAGGTTGGATCTATCTCTTCAAAGACATGGGCGTCTTTTGGTCCGGTGATGACGGAGCAACTTGGGTCAAGATCCGGGGGCCGATTCTCTCATCCCGTCCTTTAATCAAAGCGGCCGTCGTCAATTCCCTCGACCATCTCTTCGTCGGATTTTGGCCCACCAACGGCGTCTATCGGTCCACCAACGGCGGTCGGGACTGGACCGCCGTCAATACGGGTTTGACCGCGACCTGGATCTTATCCATGGCCGTCGACGCCCACGACCGTCTCTTCGCCGGGTCGGACGCGATATTCCGATCGGTCAACAACGGCGCGTCCTGGTCCAAGGTCATGTCGTTTCCGGCGGACGTGACCTTTGGGCCTCAGGTCCTCTCGCTGGCCGTCACTCCGGCCGGCCATCTTTTCGCAGGGACGTTCATGGCGGGCGTATATCGGTCCACGAACAGGGGGGCCACCTGGGCTCTCGCCAACACCGGCCTCAGCGACCTTTGGGTCAGCGGCGTCGGATCCGATGACGGCGGCTACGTTTTCGCCGGGACGAACGGAGGCCCCTGCCTCTACCGTTCGAAAACAACGACTATTAATTGGAAACCGGCCAACCGCGGCCTGGTCAATTCATACGTCACTGACCTGGCCTTCAACTCCTCCGGCCGTCTCTTCGCCGGAACATCCTATTATTCGAGGGACGCCGCCCACCCGTACGGCAGCGGCATGTTCTGCTCGACGGACGAGGGGGCGCATTGGCTAACCCGCGGCCTAGCCGGCAAAAACGTCCGTTGTATCGCCATCAACGCCTCGGGCCATATTTTCGTCGGTACGGAAAATGACGGCATCATGCGGTCCACAAACCTCGGCCTGACCTGGACGGCCGTCAACTCCGGCCTGTCGATACCTTTATATATCACCAGCTTGGCGATCAACGCCAGCGGACACCTCTTCGCCGGAGTCCCGTATACCGGAGTCTATCGTTCAACCGACAACGGCGCGAGCTGGACCCTGGTCGTCTCAGGCCTGAGCGATTATTATGTCTGGGACCTCATCGTCGCTCCCGGCGGCCATCTCTTCGTTACGACCAACGAGGGCGTTTTCCGCTCCACGGACAGCGGATCGACTTGGGTCTACGTGGGATTGGACGACCGTGGCGCCTATTCTTTAGTTGCCAAAACCGGCGGAGTGATTTTCGCGGGAGCCAGTGGCAGCGGCGTCTTCTATTCCGGCGATGACGGCGAGACCTGGTCCAACCGGGGCCTGAGACACAGATGGATCCATTCCATGGCCGTCAATTCGGCCGGCCATGTCTTCGCCGCCGATTTCAGCGGGGAGCCGGACGAGGGCGGCGTGTTCCAATCCGTCAACAACGGCGTCACCTGGAAAAACATCTCGTCCGGACTGACGACCGGAAACGTCTCCTCCCTCGCCGTATCTCCCAGCGGTTATCTTTTTGCGGGAACGTTCGGGGGCGGCGTCTTCCGCAGCAGAGCTAAAGCGAATTATAGGGAGAAAGAATAAAGCCTGGTTCTTACGCCGGTGAAAGTCGGGGTCAAACCTGCACTTTGATACTTAGTGCAAACGCGCTTTTGCACTTTTTGCCAAAGTGTAGGTTTGAGCCCGTTTCTCCTTGACGGCCGGGGCGGCCAAACTATATCATTACCTCTTGGAAAAGAATCGGGGGACCATGTTGCGGCGTGCGGTTTTTGCACTTTGTACCGAAGTGCAGGTCCGAAGCCTTGCGCCGGTCCCCGGAGCGGGTCCTTCGCGACGACTTCGCCATAAAGCGCCCGGGGTTTCTAGCAGAGGGGATTGACTCCGATCTTGGGAGCATGGGATGAAAAATCGGCTTGAGGAATTAATCCCTTCTTTCGATTTCGCCGGCGTCCACGAGATCAGGGCCCTGGGCATCGACCTGGGCACGACGAACTCCTCGGTCGCCGAAGTCGTCCTCAAGCCGGGCGCCGCTCCCATCTGCCGGACGCTCGATATAGAGCAAACGACCCGCGAGGGCGTCTACACCAGCCCTCTTGTGCCTTCGGTCGTCGCCATCCTGCCCGACGGCGCCGTCAGGGTGGGGGAGGGGGCCAAGCGCCTGCGGGCCTTCCCGCAGGAATACGGCCTGTCCTTCGAGAAAAACCTCTTCTACGACACGAAAAACGAGATGGGCCTGCGCAAGACCTACCACCGCGCCCCGGCCGATTTCAATCACGCCTCTAAGATCGGAGGCCACGTCCTCCGCTTCCTGGCCGCCTCGTCCGAAAAGATAATCGGCGCCGCCCCCGATACGGTCTCGGTCACCGTCCCGGCCTCCTTCCAGCTCAACCAGCGCCGCGACACGCTCCTGGCCGCCCGGTCCGCCGGCCTTTCGACCGCCGCCGACGACCTCCTCGACGAGCCGACCGCCGCTCTGACGGACTACATCCTGACCAACGGGGCCGATGCCGTCATCGCGCCCGCCCGTCGCCGCCCCTCCCTCTGCGTCGTCTTTGACTTCGGCGGCGGCACCTGCGACGTCTCGGTCATCGAGATCTCGCGCGATGCCGAGTCCGGCGGCCTCGGCCTGAGCCAGCTTTCGATCTCCCGCTACCACCGCCTGGGCGGCGGCGACATCGACGCCGCGATCGTCCACGAGGTCCTCATCCCCGGGCTCCTGGCCGAGAACACCCTCTCGCCCCTCGACCTGACCTGGGCCCAGAAGAAAAAAGGGCTCGAACCCCAGCTCCTGGGCAAGGCCGAAGCCCTCAAGATCGCCCTCTGCCGCGAGGTCGAACGCCTCCTCAAGTTCGACAAATACACCGACGCGGAAAAACCCAACATCGTCGCCCGCCAACCCTCGCTCGCCTGCGTCCTGGGCGACCGGACCCTGCGCCTGTCCCATCCGTCACTCTCGGCCCCAGACTTCGAAAAGCTCCTGACGCCCTTCCTCGACTCGGATTTCCTCTACGCCCGCGAGACCGAATTCCGGCTGAGCCAATCCCTCTTCGCCCCGATCGAGGATGCCCTGAGCCGCGCCCGCAAGAGCGCCGAGGATGTCGACTTCTGCCTCCTCGTCGGCGGGAGCACGCTCATCCCTCAAGTCCGGGAAGCCGTCCGCGGCTTCTTCCCCAACAGCCGCCTGGGGCTTTTCGAGTCCCACCTCGACGCCCAGCTCGCGGTCGCGCGCGGCGCCGCCTGGAACGCCGCGATCAAGGCCGCGGCCGGCCGGCCGCTCATCCAACCCGTCCTCCACGACGGAATCGCGCTTGTCACCTCCGAGGGAAAGCTCGACGTCCTCATCCCCTCAGGCACCTCCCTGCCTTTTCCCCCGGACGGCTCATTCCTCTCCGAGAAACTCATGGTCCCGCGCCCGCCCGTGCCCCAATCAGCCGAATACCCGCGCGAGCTCCGCTTCGAGGTCGTCGGCCAGGAAGACCACCAGCACATTTTCGACGCGATCTGGACGCTCCCCGAGGGGATCGCCCCCGGCGACGAGATCGTCATGGAATACCGGTTCACGGCCGGCAAGCAGTTCGAATGCCGCGCCTCCTTCCCCAAGCGTCCCTTCCGGCCCCTCGAGCAAACCGTCGAGAATCCGCTCGTCAACGTCGCCAATCCCAACGCCGTCCAGGTCCGGATCGAGGAGGCCGAGGAAAAACTCCGCCGCCGCGAGATCGAAGACGCCCCCGCGGAGCGGGACGTCTATTTCCAACTGGCCCAATGGTACGCCGAGCTCAACCAGCGCGAGAAGGCGCTCGATTATCTGCGCACGGCCCAGACCAGGGTCCGCGTCCCCGATCCCGAGATCCTCAACCTCCAGGGCATTTACCTAATGGAGCTCGGCGACCTCGAGCGGGGCGAGAAAGCGTTCCTCGACGCCGCCCAGGCCGCTCCGGGTTGGGGAGGGCCTTTGTTCAACCTTGCCCTCAACTTTAGGCGAAGAGGCCTCCATGACGAGGCCCTGAAAACCATCGATTGGGCGATCCAAAGCGCCGGCATGCAGGGTCCTTTTTTGGGTCTCAAGTCCCTCTGTCTTGAATCCCTCGGCCGCGGCGATGAAGCCAGGACGGCGGCCGTCACCGCCCTGAAATCGTTCCCTCCGCCGCGCGTCCTCGAGGACTGGGATTTGGGCTGGTATCGAACGATCGCCAGTATATTGGGGGACGAACGGGCCGAAAAGGCCGCCGCCCGCGAGTTCGAGAACCGCAAGAAAAAGCCCGACGATATGCGCGAGGGCGTGCCCCGGCCCGCCCTCTGGGGCGACAAGGAGACGCACAAGCCCTCATGACGACCTGGCTCCTCCACCGCAGCGAGCTGACCCCGGACCAGCTCCGCGTCGTGGAGGCCCCGCCCGACGAGAACCGGCTCGTCCTCGGCCCTCCCGGGTCGGGGAAGACGCAAATCCTCGTCCACCGCGCCGCTCATCTGGCCGAGGCCTACCGGGTGCCGCCCGCCCGCTACCGCGCTTTCGTCTTCACCAACGTCATCCGGGAATACATCCGCTCGGGCTTCGAGTTCCTGGGGCTTCCCGACGAAACGGTCTCGACGCTCGACTTCTGGACGACGGCGATCTACGAGAAGTATTTCAGCCGGAGGCTGCCCCGCACGGAGCGCGGCAAATCCATCGATTTCCCGAAAATCCGGCGGGATGTTCTGACCGTCATCCGGACGCGGAAGGAACAGCGGAACACGCTCGACTTCGTGCTCGTGGACGAGGGCCAGGACCTCGGACCCGAGACCTACGAGATCCTGAGCCTGGCCGCCCGCCACGTCACGGTCTTCGTCGACCCCCACCAGAAGATCTTCGAGGACGGCGCCGACGAGTCCTTCATCAGGGAGAAGCTGGGCATGGCCGCCCGTCAGGTCAGCCTGCTGGCCGCCTACCGGAACGCCCCTTACGTCGCCCATCTCGCCTCCCATTTCATCGCCGACGCCGAAAAGCGCTCCCAGTACCTTGCCCAGGTCCAGGTCGAGCAGAAGGTTCGGGAGCGGCCGCTTCTTTTCATCGCGTCAACTTATGAGAGGGAACTCGACCGGTTGGCCGAGATCGTCCGCCAGCGCCAGGTCCTCAACGAGCGGATCGGGATCATCGTGCCCACGAACCGCCTCCTCCACGGGATCGCGAGCGGCCTCGAGGAGCGCGGCATCCTCGTCGAGAAAGCCGTCAAGATAGGCGAAGGCGCGAAGGTCCGGATCGCCTGCGACTTCGGAAACCTCGTCCCCAAGATTGCGACTATCTTCATGGCCAAGGGCCTGACCTTCGACAGCGTGCTTCTGCCCCGGCTCACCGAGAAGGCCTATCAATGGACCAAGCGGACCCAGCGGGGGAGGATGCTGTTCGTGGGGATCGCCCGGGCGACCCAGTGGGTTTACCTGAGCACGGTCGGAGGATTGGGATTCGAGGAGATTGCGGTCCTGCAGGAGGCCGAGGCCCAGGGCCACTTGACGATCCAGGAGGAGACGGGGACAGGGGATGCTTGGCGGGCTCGCGATGATGAACCTCGCGGCCAAAAAGACGGCCGAACGCCTGCCGATGGTGACGATGACGAATTCTCGGTGCTATAAAAATGAAAACATGTTCTGGAAATCTGGTGACGCGCACCAGAACTCTCTTGAATTCTGGTGCGTGTCATCAGATTTCGTCTAAATCGGTTACGTGTCCCCAGAATTCTAAAGGAGAATTCATATGAAACAGAATCTATTTCTAGTGGCAGTACTCGCTTTTCTATTGGTCGGCTGCGCTGCAACCAATATAAGTTCTGTTTCCGATATTAACTCTGCAAAAAGAAGTTATTCTAGGATACTAGTTCTCTCCACGTTTCAAGACCTGATGTACAAACAGGCGGTAGAGTCTGCCTTTAGACAAAAGTGCATTGAAAGTAGAATTAGAGTTCGCACGGGCTCCGAAATACTACCTCCGGTACGGGAATATTCACAAGACGAAGTATCAAGGACATTAGCGGATAGAAACATCGACGGACTGCTGGTCGTTGCACTCCAAGGATACTGGGAATCTCATGTATATACTCCTGGCTATACGAAGACTACGGGGGCTGCATCAATCGTTGGAAACACTATAGTTTATTCACAGAAACAGCAATTTAATCCTGGCTCAATATTTTCAAAGCCAAGGATAAATTTTGAAAGTCGTTTTTTTGACGGAGAAACTGGGAAGGTGGTTTGGCGCTCCACATCTTTGACAGCAGGAAATGCTCTTGCTGATTTTTCGACTCTAGCTAATTCCTTAGCAAGTGCGACCATCGGCAAGCTGATAAAAGACAGGATCGTCAAGCCCTCGTTGGCAATAGGGTCTACAGGGAGTAGCGGTATTCTAACTGTGCCCACAAACCCTGCAGATGCTCTTAAATCGGCGGAAGGCTTCTATTTAAAAGCAGAATATCAAAATTCCATGGTAATCCTTTCGGCCTTAAAGTCGAACATTGAACGGTTGGCAGTAAAAGACATTGACAGCGCTCTCCTATCAAAAGTCTATTTCTTATGGGGATCGTGCTATATAAAGGCATGGAATAGGACTGATTTAGCTGGACAGTATTATCAAAAGGTATTGGAATATGCCTCAGAATTTATGCCAAACAGCGCTATGTTTGATGCAGAAGTAATTGGTGAATTTGAAAAATACAAGAAAGATGTTTGGACCCCGCAAAGAGTTCAGCAGGAACAAGATCTAGGGAATAAGAATGAAATCCAGAGCGGGGAAAAAGGAGCTAAAGAAGCGGGTCTCGCTAGGATTCTTAAGAGAGGAGATAAGATTAGAGTTGTTAAGCCTGGAGCGTCACTAAGAGTCAAACCGGACTCTGGCAGTCTAACAATAAGAGATATGCCCCTCGGGGCGCTATTAGAATTTGAGGAATTATCCGGAGAATGGATCAAAATAAAGCTTCCGCCAGGCAGCGATGGAATAGTCATTGTCGGCTATGTTCATGTTTCCTTCGTAGAACCGGATAGATGATTGCAATTGGCTAAGTGTCCCGATTTTTGCGTGTTCTATGAATATTGTTTATCAACGCTTGACAAAGTAAACAATTTGAGCATAAATTGTTTACTAAGGTAAACAATTATGGAGAGCGAATCTCTACAGAAAGTCATCGCCGAATGGCTCAGCGGCGCCGACCTCCCCGCCCTGACGCCACGTGAAAACCCCATCCCGGCGCTCATACCGCCCCGGCCGATCCTCGCTGTTGTCGGTCCACGCCGTGCCGGGAAAACATATTTCCTCTACCAGATGATCGCCGACCTCCTCCGCGCCGAAAAAGCCGGCCGCGAAGATATCCTCTTCGTCGATTTCGAGGATTACCGCCTCCGAGATTTTCGCCCCGACGACATGGATAGGCTCCTGGCGGCTCACTTCCAATTGGCGGGCCGCCCGCCCCGATTTCTTTTCTTTGACGAGGTCCAGCGGCTTCCGTCCTGGAGCCGTATTCTTCGCACGCTCCACAATTCCAACAAATACACAATCGTGGCCACGGGCAGCAGCTCGGCGCTCCTAAGCTCGGAGATCGCCACGGAACTCAGGGGGCGCTACGAAGACGTCCTGATCCTTCCTTTTTCTTTCCGCGAGTATCTCAATCATCGAAATATCGCCTGGAACCCCGCGCTCCTCGCATCTCCAGAAAGCGGGCTCATTCTGAGAGCTTTCGACGAGTATCTCCGGTTCGGGGGATTCCCCGAGGCGGCCGGTGTCGCCGATGAATCGGCCAAGAGGCGCATTCTACAAGCGTATTTCGACACGACATTTTATAAGGATGTCCTGGAGCGCCACCGAATCCGGGCCCGGCATCTCCTCGACCTGCTGATGAGGAATCTATTGGAAGGCTATGCCGCCTTATTTTCCATCTCCGCTTTCGAAAAACAACTTAAGGCGCACAAGCTCGCCGGCAGCAAGAGGAGCATCGCGAACTACCTTAGGCACCTCGAGGAAGCTTTTTTCCTGGCCGCCTGCGAAAAATTCGACTATTCGCCGCGGAAGCGGACGATGAACCCCAAAAAGATCTATCTCATGGACACGGGATTTTCACTCCTGGGCGGCGCCTTCACGGAGAATCGCGGCCGCCTGCTGGAAAACGCGGTCGCCGTGGAATTTATCCGCCGCAGGCTGAAGCCTCTGTATTTCAAGAATAAAAGCGAATGCGATTTCATTATCCAAACGGGCGCCCGGCCCGATCAGGCTTGGCAGGTCTGCTGGGAACTCAACTATTCCAACGAGAAACGCGAACTTAAAGGCCTGGCCGATGCCCGCCGTGACCTGAAAATCAGCAAAGGAGGAATCCTGACCTACAACCAAGCGGGAACGCGAACCGCGAACGGCGATACGGTTAGCTTGATTCCGGTTTGGAAGTGGTTATTAGGCGAGGATATAGAAAAAGCATGAAACTCTGGGTCGGCGTTACGGACAACGACTGGTTCGATAATGGCCACTCATACTGTCCATTCCACGGGAATCCGCTGCACCACTTCCCGCCGAATCCGCAGGACTGGCCCTCGAAAGAGCTCTTAATCTGGCATAATGAACACGCTTATAAAGTATAATAGGAAACAGGGGTTGAACATGGCAAACAGGAAAAAAGCACCAGATAAAAGGAATAATGGCGCAACCGTCGGCTACGAATCCCAACTTTGGCAGATGGCAGACGCTCTCCGCGGCTCGATGGATGCCGCCGAGTACAAGCACGTCGTCCTTGGCCTGATCTTCCTCAAGTACATCTCCGACGCTTTCGAGGAGTATCATGCCAAGCTCATTGCCCAGAAAGCGCAAGGCGCCGATCCGGAAGATCCGGACGAGTATCGCGCGCATAACATCTTCTGGGTGCCGCCCGAGGCCCGCTGGCCCCACCTCAAAGCCCAGGCCAAGCAGCCTACAATTGGCCGACTCGTGGATGATGCCATGTCCGGTATCGAGCGCGATAACCCGACGCTCAAAGGGGTGTTGCCCAAGGACTATGGCCGTCCAGCCCTCGACAAGACACGACTCGGACAACTCATTGACCTCATCAGCAACATCCAGGTAGGCGACCAGGATGCGCGTTCAAGGGACGTTCTCGGCCGCGTATACGAGTACTTTCTATCGCAGTTCGCCAGCGCCGAAGGCAAAAAGGGCGGCGAATTCTACACGCCGCGCTGTGTGGTCAAGCTCCTGGTTGAGATGATCGAGCCCTATAAGGGCCGCGTCTACGATCCCTGTTGCGGTTCCTCAGGCATGTTCGTTCAGAGCGAGGCCTTCATCGCCGCCCACGGCGGCAAGGTCGGAGACATCAGCATTTACGGTCAGGAAAGTAACTATACGACCTGGCGCCTAGCCAAGATGAACCTCGCCATCCGCGGCATCGACGGGCAGATCGCCCATGGCGACACGTTCCACAACGACCGCCACCCCGACCTTAAAGCTAACTTCATCCTCGCCAACCCGCCCTTCAATATCTCCGACTGGGGCGGCGATCGCCTGCGCGATGATAAGCGTTGGCGGTACGGCGTGCCGCCAACGGGCAACGCCAACTTCGCCTGGGTACAACACATAGTCCACCACCTTGCTCCCGCCGGTGTCGCGGGCTTCGTTCTCGCTAACGGCTCCATGTCTTCCAACCAGTCCGGCGAGGGAGAGATCCGCAAGAACCTGATCGAGGCCGACTTGGTGGACTGCATGGTGGCAATGCCGGGCCAGCTCTTCTACTCGACACAAATCCCCGCTTGCCTTTGGTTTCTGGCGCGCGACCGTAAGAACGGAAAGTTCCGCAATCGATGCGGCCAGGTGCTCTTCATCGACACGCGTAAACTCGGCCGCATGGTAGACCGCACTCATCGCGAACTCACCGACGAGGATATCGCGCGCATCTCTCGCACCTACCATGCGTGGCGCGGCGAGAAGGGCGCAGGCAAGTACGAAGATATCCTTGGCTTCTGTAAAAGCGCCTCTCTGGAAGAAATCCATAAGCACGGCTATGTGCTCACGCCGGGGCGATATGTGGGCGCCGAGGTGCAAGAGGACGACGGGGAGCCGTTTGACCGGAAGATGAAACGGCTGACTGGGGAGCTTAAATCCCAGTTCGACGATTCCGAGAAGCTTCAAGAGGCGATTAAAAAAAACATGAAGGAAATCGGCTATGAGCTTTAACCCACTTAGGCCGTATGACGAACTTCCGTTGCTGCCTCCCAAGGTTGAGGTTGAAACAAAGGCCGTTTTGAAAAAAGCTATTTCCGCCGGCCGAACGCTGGCTGAACTGAAAAGCCTCGGAGAAACAATTCCAAACCAGTCCATGTTGATCAACACTCTGGTTCTTCAGGAAGCCAGGGCAAGTTCTGCAATTGAGAATATCGTGACAACCAACGATGCCCTTTTTAAAGCCTTCACCGCCGGCTCACCCCAGGTTGATCCGGCTACAAAAGAAGTACTGCGATACAGGGAAGCCCTATGGGAAGGTTTTAATGCTTTGAAGAAAAAGCCCATCCTCACATCAAACGTATTCATCAAGATCGTGCAAATCATCAAGCAGAATGAGCAGGGAATTCGGAAAGCGGACGGCACGGTCGTAGGAAATCCCAGGACAGGCGAGGTTTATTTTACGCCCCCAAAGGGGGAGTCGATCATCCGGGAGAAATTGAAAAACCTGGAGGAATTTATCCATGCCGAGGATAATATCGATCCTCTCATTAAGTTAGCCCTAATCCATTACCAGTTCGAGGCCATTCATCCCTTCTATGACGGCAACGGCAGGACGGGTCGAATCGTCAATATCCTCTTCTTGGTCATGAAAGGCCTGATCGAGCTTCCCGTGATTTATCTGAGCAAGTATATCATTGAGCACAAATCCGAATACTATCGGCTGCTTAGAGGGATTACCGAAAAAGCCGAATGGGAACCCTGGACACTCTATATACTCGATACGATCGAGAAGACAGCCTCTTTCACGCGACAACGCATTTTGGATATCCGCCGCCTTTTTGAGGAAACGTTGCTTCATGCCAAGAAAAAACTTCCGCCACGTGTCTATTCCAAGGAGTTGATCGAAATCCTCTTCCGCCAGCCTTATACAAAGGGCCAATTTTTGGTGGACGCGGGTATTTCCGAACGCCAGACAGCATCGGAATACCTTAAAGAGCTTGAGAAGGCGGGAATTCTTCGGAGCAAAAAAGTCGGACGGGAAAATCTATACTTGAACGTGAAGCTCTATGAATTGTTGTCAAAGTGAAATGTCGATGTTATCGACATGTTCGGAATATGTGTCGATGAAGGAGGAATATATCGACATGTTATGTTCATATGTCGATGGCATCGACACGTCGAATGGGGAGAGATGAATCAACGAACGGCCTTAGCGCGCGAGCAAATAGCTGAGACGAGAATACTCGAGACTGACATTGATGCCAACTTCGCCGCTATCGGACAAACATCTACTTTCTGGACTACAGCGAGCAACAAAAACGAAGATATGCTCGAGCTCTCCCTGCCGGACGAGCTCATTTGGAATGAACTGAAGGAGGTGCGGCATGAGTGATACTTCCTCATGGGCAACTGTAATCCTTAGTGTGCTTTCCTTGATTGTATCAGTAATTGCATTGTACAAAAGCCATCGGGCAAATCGTGAAGCGAATGCCGCACAACTGCGGATTGTCAAAATCGAAGAACAGCGTGAGCGAGAAAGACAGCTAAACTTATTGCAGGCCAAGCTGCAACACCAGCTTAGAAGAACCGAGAGGGGTTCATATCGACTTTATCTGATTAATTCTGGCATGGTAGAGGCACGCAATATCCGAGTCAGATTAGATGGAAAAGAATTGAGCGGCCATGAAGTATATATACGGGGTGAGAACATGCCCAAAAGTGTAGGGCCGGGTGCTGAGATAAGTTGTCTTCTATCGATTACGTCTGACTGCTCGCCACCTTTCGAAATGGAGGTTCTTTGGGACGACGATTCGAGCATAGGCCGTCAGTATCGCACGACCTTGACGTTCTGAAAGTAATGCAATAGTTGTTAGCTGGCGAAATCAGAATGAAAACAGAAGAGCACTCTGATAACAGCTTGTTTGTTGGCGTGATCTGGAAGAATTTGAAGGAGCCTGAGCATGGGGGGTGAATGGAAATTGCATCTGGTAAAAGAACTCATTAAAAGCGGTGCATTGATTATTGGCGATGGATACCGTGCGAAGAACTCAGAACTAGGGGGATCCGGCCTGCACTTTGCGCGGGCTGGTAATATTAATGCTGGTTTCCGCTTCGATGGTGCAGATTGCTTTCCAGAAGAGAACCTGCAACGTGTCGGCATTAAGATCAGCCAACCAGGTGATGTCGTGTTTACGTCAAAAGGGACTGTCGGGCGCTTTGGCTTCGTAAGACCAGAGACTCCGAGGTTTGTTTATTCGCCGCAGTTGTGCTTTTGGCGAGCAGTTGATCGTGAGCTAATTGATCCTCATTTTCTCTTCTTCTGGATGTTCAGCCGGGAGTTCTTCGTGCAATTCAAGGGCGTTGCGGGACAAACCGATATGGCGGAATATGTCAGTTTAGCCGATCAGCGGCGGATGCACATTACTCTCCCGCCTCTCCACGAACAACGTGCCATCGCCCATATCCTTGGCACGTTGGACGATAAGATCGAGCTAAACCGGCGGATGAATGAGACGCTCGAGGCTATAGCGCGGGCGATCTTCAAGTCGTGGTTCGTGGACTTCGATCCCGTCCGTGCCAAAGCCGAAGGCCGCGACCCCGGCCTCCCAAAACACATCGCCGATCTCTTTCCCGACCGCTTCGAGGACTCTGAGCTGGGCGAGATTCCTGCGGGGTGGCAGGCGACAAGACTAAGGAATGTTCTTGCTGATCTCGTATCGGGGGCACGGCCTAAGGGAGGTGCTGTTAATGATGGTGTGCCAAGCACTGGCGCCGAGAATGTGATCGGATTGGGGCATTATGACTTCTCCAAAGAAAAGTTTATACCACGGGAATATTATGAAAAGCTCAAGCTCAAGGGTGCCGCTGTGCGGGCCGGCGATGTGCTGCTCTATAAGGACGGTGCCCATATAGGGCGTAAGACCTACTTTGATTGTGGCTTCCCCCATAAAGATTGTGCAATTAATGAGCATGTGTTCATTCTCAGGGGAATCAGGTCTAATGAACAGAGGTTCCTCTTTTTCTGGCTTGATCAAACTTGGATGACAAATGAGATCATTAGTTTGAATTCCAGCTCCGCACAGCCTGGGATCAATCAGCCCGGGGTATACAGGTTGCCTATACTTATGCCTCCCGAAGGATTGATTAATGCCTTCGACCAGCTAACTCAGCAATCAATTAGCCGCCTCTTTTCCAATTGTAATGAATCGCGCACTCTTGCTGCCTTGCGTGATACGCTGCTGCCCAAACTAATCTCCGGCAAGCTGCGGGTAAAGGATGTAGAGCGGTTTGTTCCAAGGGAGTGCTCATGACCGTCGCTCGCATTTTGCGCCTGCGTGACTGCGGAGTCTTCCGCAACTTCGTATGGCCGAACGATCTGCACGACTTCGGCCGGTTCAACCTAATATACGGCTGGAACGGCTCCGGTAAGACCACCCTCAGCAGACTATTTCGCGATCTGGAGGCCAGGAAATCGCCCAAAACAGGCCAGGCTATTTTCTCCATCGATGGACGCGATGTCAGGGGCGAGGACTTCGTCGAAGTGATGCGCCCCATGCGGGTGTTCAACCGCGACTTCATGTTGGACAGCGTCTTCCCGGTGGGTGGCGGTGATGTTCCCCCGATCTTCGTTGTCGGCAAGGAGAGTATCGAGAAGAAAAAGGAGACCGATAGCCTCAAGGCTGGTCTTGCTCAAGCTCAGGAAAAGCTGAATTTTGCGCAATCGAACATACAGGAGGCGGAGAAGGCTTTCGACATGTTCTGTATAGATCGCGCCAAAGTCATCAAGGACACGCTCCGATCCAGCGGCTCGAATCCATATAACAACTACGACAGGTCCAACTTTCGGATACGTGCGCAAAAGATGGCGGCCGACGGCGGCGCCGCGATTCACCGGCTCAGCGAGGGGGATCAAGAAAAGTTGCTCGCGCGGCACCTGGCCACCCCGAAGCCGAAGGTTAAAGCGCTCACTTACCAGCAGCCGGCGCTCAAGTCTCTCTCCGACGCTGTATCTGATCTGCTTTCCACAACGGTGGTGTCCGCGGCCATCCAGTCGCTTAAAGATGATCCGACGCTATCTGCATGGGCGCGTCAGGGCCTCGGCCTGCACCAGGAGCGGCGGGCCATGAAATGCCTCTTCTGTGAGCAGACGATGCCGAAGGATCGCCTGGCTGCGCTCGAGGCGCACTTCAACGCCGAGTATGAGCAGTTAATGAAGCGGCTGGACGAGAAAATCACCCAGATTCAGGCGGTGTCGGAGGCTGCGTCTGAATTGGCGTTGCCCAATCAGGCCGAGCTTTACGACGATCTCACTGCGGAGTATGCGCCTGCCGATGCTGCAATTCACGGGGCTCTCGATCTGACTAAGCGGTTTCTCAACTCTCTAGTGCAGGTCCTGACGGAGAAGAGGGCGCGAGCTTTCGAGCCGATCGCTCTGAATGTCGCCATTCCCGAAGTCGACTCCGGCGTTATAGATCGTCTGAATGAGGTCATCCGGAAGCACAATCAGGCCTGTGATGACTTTCAGTCCCGCGCCAACAGCGCGAGGGAACGTATGGAAGCTGACTTTGTGGCTGGAGATCTGGACGACTATGTGCGGTACAGAGATGCCGTCGCGGCGGGCGAGGTCGCGGTCAAAGATGCGGTCGCGGAAGCCGAACGGCTCACGGGCGAGATATCGCTGCTGGAGCGAGAGATCGTGGAGCACCGCCAGCCGGCCGAAGAGTTGAATGAGGACCTCTGCAAGTACCTTGGTCACGACGAGCTGCGCTTGGAGATCAAGGACTCTGGCTACACGATCAAACGATATGGTGTTCCCGCTGAGGCGCTGAGCGAAGGGGAGATTACGGCGCTTGCTCTTCTCTACTTCCTGAAATCGCTTCGGGACCGGCGATTTGACTTGGCGAAGGGCGTGGTTGTGCTTGACGATCCGGTTTCCAGCCTTGACGCAAACGCGTTGTACCTGGCGTTTGGCTTCATCCGCGAGCGTACGAAGGACGTAGCCCAGCTATTCATCTTCACCCACAACTTCACCTTCTTCCGGCAGGTACGCAACTGGTTTCATCATCTGCCAGGGCAGAACAGGAGGGATGTGAACCAGCGTCCGGCTCGCTTCTATATGGTCGACTGCGCGCGAGACGGAGATCAGAGATGCGCCAGCATCCGGCCTCTTGATCCCCTACTTGAGCAGTACGAGTCGGAGTATCATTACCTCTTCGCCCGAGTCTATCGGGCGGCGAGCAGCGGGTCGGCAGCAGAGTTAGAGAAGAACTACGTCCTTCCGAACATGGCAAGGCGCCTGATGGAAACATTTCTCGCCTTCCGCCAGCCTGACATATCTGGCGAGCTCTGGCAGAAGGTGAAAGATGTGAATTTTGACGAAGCGAAGAAAGTGCGGATTCTTCGGTTCCTGCATACACACTCGCATGGTGACGCCGTTGGTGAGCCGGAGCATGACCCGTTTGTTCTTGGCGAGGCAGAATCCGTTCTGAAGGATCTTCTTGATTTCATCAAGAGCCAAGATCCGAAGCACTTCGATGCGATGGTCAAGCTCGTGAACCCGCCCGCTACGGAAGGGGACGACGGATGACCGGGCGCGCGTTCACCGAGTCCACGGTCGAAGACGCCGCCCTCGCCTGGCTGGAAAGCCTCGGATGGACCGCCAAGCACGGCCCCGAGATCGCGCCGGGGGAATTGTTCGCTGAACGAATTGATTATGCCCAGGTAATCCTTGAAAATAAGCTGCATCAGGCATTAGGGCGCATAAATTCTGAGCTTCCGGCTGAAGCTATTGAAGATGCCTATCGAAAGCTCATTCGCCCTGAAGGCCCGACGCTCGAAGCGTGCAATCGTGTGTTCCACCGGATGCTCGTGGACGGCGTGACCATTGAATATCGGCGGCAGGATGGCTCGATTGCCGGCGCGCAGGCCCGGGTAATAGATTTCCAAATACCAGATAATAACGACTGGCTTGCTGTTAATCAATATACGGTCGCTGAGAACAAGCGTGTCCGCCGTCCGGATATAGTTGTTTTCATTAACGGCCTGCCTCTGGCCTTAATCGAGCTCAAGAATCCGGCAGATGAGAACGCGACCATTTGGACGGCCTTCCAACAGTTTCAGACGTATAAGGCTGAGCTTCCGACTCTCTTTTCGCTTAATGAAATATTAGTTGTCTCCGACGGAGTCGAGGCAAGAATCGGCACGATGACGGCAGGCCGCGAATGGTTCAAGCCCTGGAGAACGATTTCCGGCACGGAACTGGCTGATAGCC
>Ga0299912_10000688_pt1 | contig 27768 bp, 21 predicted proteins | sample RVTome_2_FD_207667 | JGI IMG/M metagenome (GOLD analysis project Ga0299912, IMG submission 207667) | Soil microbial communities from uranium-contaminated site in the Upper Colorado River Basin, Wyoming, United States - RVT95D214 (version 2) ... | reverse complement strand
GTGGTTTTCTGTAGTCAACGCATCACCAAAATCGATTTAAAAAACAAAAGACGTTTATAAAGAGAAAAAATGTGTTACCTATGTCCCCGAACGTTTGTTACCCTTCTCCCCGGTCCAAACACCCCCCGCAGGGGGGAGAGGGCTGGGGTGGGGGGGGGAAATCTGGAGAGGACGGCAATTCTCATTACCGCCCCGCAGGCAAATATCAGCGCCTGCTTCTACCACGCTTTTTTTGGACCTACAAGCAGAAGCGATTTCCTTAATTAAAAATACAATCTTCCTCTTACTTGCCTTTATTCTTTTCTTGACTTTTCGGCACGTTATCCACTAAAAGAAAGAGTAGGGGGACAGTTTTGTGAGGGCCAGCCAGGCGCCGAAGGGGGGGAGGACCTGGGGACCATCTCTACAGCCGCGTTCATCCTTTCCCCACCCCACGAGCCGCTTAATCCCGCAATCAGCTTGGAAACTTGACTTGCCGGCGCCAGCGCCGGCGCGTATTCGCTAAAAAAGTGGACGGCAAAACCGTTTCGCCATGCCAATCCGGCCTAGAGAGGTTAGCATACTCCTTTGTGGCCCAAGGCTCGCCATCTAGTTTGGCTTATCGCGGCCCTGCTAGGGCTGGGCTCTAATCTCCCAGCCCTGGCCCTGGACCAGGGCGGCGGGCATCTGGGCTGGTCCTATTATTCCCTGCGGCTGCGCACTGGTGGTCAAAATATCAATTTTTCCGAAACCTACGGGTTTGTGGATTTTTATCAGAAGGTTACCAACTACGGCGTGCTGGACGGCCGCCTGGTTTACTCCCACCTGGAGGAGCCGGATCTTCCCTCCGACGGCTGGCGGCGGGGCTATGGCCGCCTGAGCCTGAAAAACTATCGCCTGGGGAGAAGCACCCTGGATGTCTCCGCGGGGGACCAGACCTTTCTCTGGACCCACCTGCCCCTGCGCTTCAGCAACTATTTCTACCCCATGACTTTTTTCCGGGGCTTTGACGCCCGCATCACCCATCCCTTTTTGCAAATCGAGGTCTTGGGAGGGGAAGTCACCCGCTCCTATGGCCTGTCCGGAGAAACTTTCCTGGGGATGGGGGAGAGCCTGTACGGCTTCCTGGCCCGGTCCCAGCCCTGGGAAAGGTGGATTCTGGAAAGCGGGGTCTTCCTGACCCATAATGAGACGGATTATACCGGCAAACAGGTGACCAACAACAACCTGGTCTATCGCCTGGGGAGTCAGCTCCAGACCTGGTCCCGGCTTTACCTGCTGGGGGAATTCATGCAGAGCTTTGCGGAGATCCCCAGCAACCGGAAAGTGGAGGACGTGGCCTACCGGGTGGGGCCCATGTGGCGGGGGGAGCGCCTGCGCCTGGAGGGCAATTACCGTTATTTCGGCCCCAATTTTCACCTGATCAACCAGATCTATCAGCCGGAAAGGGCGGTGGAAGGCCTTTTTCTGGCCGGGGATTATAATCCCTGGCCTTTTCTCTGGCTCTACGGCAGTTATGATTCCGCCCAAACCAATCTCTTGAACGACGTCAGCCGCAGCATCAATGAAACCACCTTCCGCTCCGGAGGAGTGCGCTTCTACCGCCAGCCCTGGCCCTCCCTGTTCTATCGCTACACGGAAAGCAACCTCGCCACCCGGGGAGATTTCCCCGTGCGGGTGCAGGGGCAGAGCAGCACCCATTACGGGGAGATCATTCAGCGGCTGAAATTTATGGACATCTATGCCCGTTATACGCGCAATCAATTTAGAGATGAAATTAATCCTGCCAGCAGTTACCGCAAAGACGTCCCCCTGCTGGGGGCCAGAAGCTATCATCGCCGCTTTTCCTGGTACCTGGAAGGGGAATACGACCGCTATAGCAACCCCAAGATGGGCCGGGGATTTGATGGGCTTTACCTGCGCGCAGGTGGGAACTACAGCTTCTCCTCCAACTTGTCCCTCTTCGGCGAACTGACCTACCGGCCCCGGAGCAACCGCTACGGGGGGCAATTGGGCATTAACTGGAAGTTGCCCCATGGCTTTTATCTCCGGGCTTACGGCCGCATGGAGAAAGCCACCCTCCGCGCCGGGGACATTCTCAATGATTTTTCCACCAACCAGGTGACCCTGCAAATCAGCAAGGCCTTTGGCTGGGGGAAAAAGACCAGGGTGGCGGGGCAGATGCCGGGACAGGAATGGCTGGGCTCCGGGGTCATTGAAGGCTGGGTCTTCAACGACGCCAACCTCAACCATGCCCGGGATACCGGGGAAGAAGGGGTGGAAGGGGTGAAGATCCGCCTGGAGGACGGCAGCACGGTGACCACCGACGCCCAGGGCCACTACGAGTTTCCCGCGGTGGCAGCCGGGAAGCATGTGGTGACCATGGATACCAGGCGCATTCCTGCGTCCTACACCTTTTTCGACTCTGAAACCATGGCCGTGGAGGTCAAGCGCCGCTCCTCCGCCAGGGTGGATTTTGCCTTTGGCAAGGGGGCCGAGATCCGGGGGCGGGTGCTGGAAGATACCGACGGGAAGGGGAGAGCGGCCCCGGGGGCCAAGGGCCTCCCGGACGTGCTGGTGCTCCTGAAGCCCGGCGACTGGAACACCTACACCGACAGCGAGGGCAACTTTTCCTTTGAAGGCCTCGCCCCCAGAGAGTATGAACTGAGCGTACATCCGGAAACCCTGCCGGCATACTCCCGGATCACCTCTCCCGAGATGCCGTCCAAGGTAAATTTGAAGCCGGGGGAGGTGGTCCGGGGTCTGAACTTTTTGGTGTACCACGGTCGCCCCATTGTTTTTAAGTAGCGAAAGTTCTTGAAAAAGTGGTCCTCGGGAAGGTGGCCAGGGAATGGTTTTCCACCGGCCTTCCCCGCCACCAGCCTTAAAATTCCCGGCTTCCGTCCTCGGCCAACTCCACCCCCGGGGCTAGCCGGGCCGCGCTCTTAACCAGGTCCTGGGGAAACATCTCCAACTCGGTGGCAAAATAGTCGTATTGGGGCAGATGGCCCAGGATCAGGTGGGCCACGGCCAGGGCCTGGCGGCGATCAAGGCGCCTCTTGAGCTCTTCCCGGTCAGGCTGCTGGCTCAACCAGAGCTTGTGGAGGGCAAAGGCCCGGGGGTCCGCCACCGCCAGGGTGGCCGGGGCGCCGTCTTGGCCGATGACCACCTGGGAGAATTTGGGAGAAGCCGTTAAGAAGTGGAGGTTACCGGCTGCCGGCGGCAGCGGCTCCCTGGCCCCGGGCACGGTAATGGTTTTCTGCTTCCCTGGCCCTTGGTCCCCGGTTTTTAGCAGGGTCACCCGAAAACCGTGCCGGTTCCCGGCCCGGCACTCCCCTCCCGGGAGGGGAGCAAAGGAGCGGTCCGTCCGGCGCAGCACCCCCAGCAGTTCGTCCCAGGAAATCTCCCCAGCCGCGACCAGGGTGAGACGGCGTCGAGATGCCGCCAGGAGGTCCGGAGGTCCGGCAGGCTCCAGAAAGACCCCGGCGGCGAATTCATAGGCGTAGATGGCCGCGGTGCCGATGACCAGCAAGTTGCGCCCGGTTTCGTGTTGCTCCAGGCGCCGCAAGATCTTGGCCGGGAGCCGGGGAACCCGGTGGATCAGGGCGGCCCGGCAAAACCGGGCCTGCTCCTGCAGCCGCAGCCGCTCACTCCGGAGGCGGGCGGCGACCTCCCGGCGCTCCCGGGTGAAAAGGGCGAAGAGGTCCTCCGTGTGCTCGGAGCGGGGTCCGAGACTCTGCCCGTGGCCGTGGCGGTCCCGGTAGCGGTAGAGGTAATCCCGGCCCCGGATCTTCTTCCAATGCATCCCCCCTTTGAGGGGGCGGCTCTGGATGAGGGCTTCCAGATAAGCCTGGTAAATATCCACCGCGGCCCGGAAGGTTTGCCGCTGGGTAGCGGTTAACTCGGTCAATACGAAGCCGCCTGCCACTGGTTATCCTTCTCTAAACATATTTTATATTATTGAAGGATAATTTTTGCGTTGTCAATTGAATTTCATTGCAAGCGCATATAATTTTACGATAAATTATTTTATAGCCTATTTTAAGGAGACCAGGCCATGAGACCCTCAACCGCCATCGACACCTTGCGCCAGCAACTGCCCTACCACAAGCTGCGCCAAGTCAAACGGGAGCAAGTCCTGCCCATCGACTGGCAGACGGAATGGGAGCGCTTTGACGCCCGGGAGCTATTCGGCTTTGACCTGGCCAATATCCCGGCCAAGATGCTGGAAAACATGCAGCGGCGCCAGGAAGTCCTGATGGACGGCAACCAGGCGGCCATCTCGGTGCTGACCCGGGTGGTGGACGGCCTCTGCGGCTATCCCATCACCCCTTCCACCCCCATTGCGGAAAACTTCGCCAAGGCCGCGGCCCACGGCCAAAAAAACCTGTTCGGCACGGAACTCATGTACTTCCAGCCTTCCGACGAGCTCTCCGCCATCGCCGCGGTGGAGGCCATGGCCGTCCAGGGCGGGCGTTACGTGGATAACACCTCTTCCCAGGGTCTCTTGCTGAAAACCAAGAATCTCTTTTCCGTGGCCGGCAAACGCCTGCCCGTGGTCATGACCATCATGGCCCGGGAGGTGAACAAGGGGTCTTTAAGCATCCACTGCGGCCATACGGATTTCTATGCGCTGCGGAACGCCGGCTGGGCCCAGTTGGTGGCTCAGGACAACCAGGAGTTGCACGACCTGTTGCCCATCGCCTTCAAGGTCTCGGAACTGAAGCAGGTGATGCTCCCCACCATGGTCATCGGCGACGGTTTCATCAAGAGCCACGCCATTGAAAATATCAAGGAGCTCTCCAACGGCTTCCTGGAGTATTTTCTGGGGCCCCCCAACCGCCTCTACCAGCCGGATTTTGAGCACGGGACGCTGACCGGCACTTTCACGGATACCGACCTGACCATGGAGGGACAGGTGGCCCAGGACCTGGCCTACCGCTTTTTCAAGCGGGGCTTTGTGGCGGCCATGAACGTCATGAACCGCATCCTGGGCACCAATTTGAAGACGGTGGAGTGCTACCGCACCGAAGACGCGGACATGGTGATCCTCATCATGGGCTCCGCCGCGGGCGTGGTCAAGGACGTGGTGGATTATTACCGGGACGTGCAAGGTTACAAGATCGGGGTGGTGCGGCCCATCCTCTTCAATCCCCCCTGCTATGAGGAGCTGGCCTATGGGGTGCGCAAAGCCAAGGTCATCACCGTGCTGGAGCGCACCGGCACCGCCCACAACCAGCTGCTCCTGGCGGATTTGCAGGCCGCTTTGCAGATTTCCCTCCGGGCCGGCCGGGAAGGCAAAAAAGAGCACCGCATCTACGGCCGGGAGGACATGCCCACCCTCTTCCACGGGGTTTACGGCCTGGGCAGCAAGGACTTCAACAAATATGACGCGGCCGCGGTGGTGGAGAACATGCTCTCCCACTTTGAAAAAAAGCGGCGCTTCCAGCGGGATTTTTACGTGGGCATCGAAGGCCCTCTGACCCTGAGGCCCGCGCCCCTGCCCGGCTACCTGGAGCGGGAACTGGGCATGACCTTTATCGGCGTGGGCGCGGAAGGGGTGAAGACCGCGCTGGAGTCCGCGGCCCTCATCTATGCCGAAGAGATGGGCACGGGCCGCAAATACGTGCAGTCCGGGGCCCGCTACGGCGCGGCCCGCAAAGGCGCTCCCGTCTTCATGAATCTGCGCATCTCCTCCCAGCCCATCCGCAACAGCTCGGAACTCACCGAACGGGACGTGCTGGCCTTTTTCAACGAAAAGTTCCTATCGGATCAAATCCTTAGGGAGTACGTGGGCGGCATCAAGGAAAACGGCCTGCTGGTGGTCAACACCACCCAGAGCTGCTATGAAGTGATGGCCACCTTTCCTTCCCAGGTGCAGGCCCTGATTAAATACCGGCGCATCAAGGTCCTGACCCTGGACGGCACCAGGGCGGCCCTGCTGCACCTGAACCGGAACCTCCCCGGCGCCGCCGTCCTGGGCCTGATCAACAAGGAATCGGGGATTATGCCGGAGAAGGAGTTCGAGAAGCGTTTTAAAAAGATCCTGGAAAAGAAATTAGGAACCAGAAAGAAGGAGATGCTGGAAGCCAACATCTCCCTCCTCAAGTACGGCGCGGAGCAGGCCTCCGGCCACGTTTCCGAAAAAGCATCGGGAGCCCTGGCCCTGGATGCCAGCAATCCCGTTTATGTCCCGCCCCTGCCCGAGAATTTCGGCCAGGGCCCCGGCACCGCCGGGCTCCCGGTGACCCTCACGGAAAAAGACGATTTGGGAGTGATTCATCCGGTTAATCTGGTGGACAACTATCAGGATCTCTTCTACCGGCGCATGGTGAAGCCCATCCTGGAGGGCAAAAAAGTGCCCTGGGACCGCTTTCTGCCCATTGTGCCCGCGGCCACCAGCCGCTATCGGGACATGAGTTACATCGGCGCCTCGCTGCCGATGTATGACCCGTCCAAATGTATCGCCTGCGGCCTGTGCACCGCGTCCTGCCCGGATTCGGCCCTCTATTCCACGGTCACCGACCGGCCCATCGAGGAGGAGGCCCGGCGCTATTTCAAGGTCTTCAAGAGTATCCCCAAGGGGGTGCCCTGGAGCCGGTTCGCCCTGAACCTCAATGCCGTGCCTGAATCCTGCAAGGGCTGCGGCGTCTGCGCCCAGGTCTGCCCCACCGACGCCTTGAAAATGGTGTCCAAGACCGATCTTAAGGATGGGGAATTTCTCCCCGAGGCCTATCGGGCCTGGGACAACACCGTTAATCTGGCCCCCTTTGTGGACCAGCTGCCCCTCAACCACCAGGTGCTCTTCGTCTATTCCAAGCTCTATCCCGGCAAGCACACCCTGTGCCCCGGCTGCAGCGAGGGGGTGATCAACCTCCTCACCTTCTTCGCGGCGGAATCCCTGCGCAACCATCCCCAGGGGATCGCCACCTTCTACCAGGGCCTCAAAATTCTCTCCGAGAAGAACAAGCGGGTCATCGAGCACATGCTGGACCACGGCTTCAACATTTACACCATCAACGCCACCGGCTGCAACCAGGTCTCGGAGCTGGTGAACCCCTTTAACACCCGCATCTATCCCACGGGCCACTACGGCTTCGGCACCGCCTCCGCCGCGGCCCTGGGCTCCAAGTTCAGCCTGGACCAGGCCTACCAGAACCGCTACAACAGCGTGCTCACCAAGATCATCGTCTTCGCCGGGGACGGGGCCATCTACGACATCGGCAACGGCCCCTTCAACCACGCCCTGGGGGAAAACTACGACATCACCTGGGTGATCTACAACAACGAAGGCTACATGAACACCGGCACCCAAAAATCCGGGGCCACCCGCTTCGGCACCGAACGCTCCACCTCCCCCATCGGCAGGAAATACGCGGGCAAAACCACCCTGCACCGGCGGATCATCAGCCAGGCCATGGCCATCTCCCACGTCTATGCGGCCAAGCTCTCCATCGACAACCCCTTCTACGCCATCAAGATCCTGAAGGAGGCCATCGCCTACAACGGCCCGTCTCTGGTGGAATTTTTCTCCGCCTGCCCCCAGGGGCACCAGACCCAAGACTGGGCCGGGCCCATGATCTCCCGGATGATGGTGGAGTCCCGGAAATGGCAGGTGGCGGTGCGGCGCCCCTTCCAGCGCATCGATATCACCGGCAACCCGGCCCCTGACTCCATCTATCCTAAGGAGGGGAAATCCTTCAAGCGGGGCATCAAAAGGGACGCGGCCACCTTCTACGACGTGGTGAGCATGCTGGGCCAGTACAACCAGCACATCAAGACCGTGAAGGGCGGGGATATCCCGGAGATCGTCAGGGTGAACGAGACCGTCAGCCTCTTCCGCTGGCTCCGGAACCAGTACATGGGCGGCTACCGGGACTCCATGCCCAGCGAAGAAGAAGTGGAACGCATCGTGGAGGAGCGGTACCGGCTGTAGAAAAAATCCTCACGCAAAGACGCCAAGGCGCAAAGATAATAAGACGCAAAAAAAGCCGGGGGAGGCGGGCGCTGCCCGTCTTCCCCTGGTTTTTATATACATAGTTAGCTATCCCCATCCATTGGTAAGCTAATCGTGCATGTATGCTGTTTCATTTGGATGGTCTGGAGAGGGTCAAGACCATATTTTTCTTGCAAATAACTTACGATCTGATCCGACCTTTTTCTGTCAATTTCGCAATCAGCAATCATGACATCATAATCGCTTGATTCTTCGAGTTTTTGAGGATCGCATAGTCCCTTGGACATACTGACGACAAGCTCAGATTTGCGAAAATGTTCCGCGCGAGCCGAAAGTGAGTTGATGCAAAGCTGGGCATTGTTCTCATCGGTGAGAATTGCACCGTCAAGGTAATTTCGCCAAGAAAAGAATGCACTTTCATGGAAATAGTAGCAGGTTATGGTGTGTGGCAGGCGAAGACAAAAAAGCATCTCAGTGCCAAATAAAGTCGAATGGAAGCGCATATTGTGCAAGGATGGGTCTTTACCAGCGGAATGCAACCAGATTATCCTGAAGCTCTCACCCTTTGGATCATGTTCTAATATCTGCTGAACCCCTTCTCTGATAATTCCACCCAGCGTATTACGAGGACCAATAGGAATAGACTTGGTAACAGATTCGCCTCGCGACAATGCTTCGAGGTCTCTTGAGATTTCTTCGGGGTCATCACCTTTTATCTTGAGTTCTATCGTGTACTTATCTTTCTTTCCAATAGCTTCAAAATCTGGTGTCAAAACTCCTTGTTCCGGTTCAATCTCGAATACATCAAATCCTAACCTTTTTAAAATTATTTTTGCTATTGGCTTGAATTCTTCTTCTTTCATAACAATAGTCTGCCCTTTTAAGGCGCACACATGGGTGCGCCCCTACAGGAAAATGGTCTTAAATCCCTAAATAAGTCTTGCGGACTTCGTCGTTTTTGAGGAGGTCCCGAGCCGGGCCTTCCAGGTGGACCCGGCCTTCGGACAGGACGTAGGCGTAGTCGCTCACGGCCAGGGCCATGGAGACGTTCTGTTCCACCAGGAGCATGGTGAGGCCGGTTTTTTTCAGGCGGGTGAGGGACTCGAAGAGGGTAAGGGCCAAGAGGGGGGACAGCCCCAGGGAGAGTTCGTCCAGGATGAGGACTTCCGGCTCGGCCATCAGGCCCCGGGCCACGGCCACCATCTGCTGCTCGCCGCCGCTTAGGGTGCCGGCTTTTTGCCGGGCCCTTTCTTTGAGCCGGGGAAAAAGATCGAAGACCTTTTCCAGGTTTTGCTTGAAAGACGACCGGGCCCGGCGGGAGAAAGCGCCCATCTCCAGGTTTTCCAAAACCGTCATTTCCGTGAAGAGCTGGCGCCCCTCCGGCACCAGGACCATGCCGGCCTGGGCCCGGGCGTGGGCCGGGAGGTGGGTGACGTCCCGGCCGGCAAAGGTGACGATGCCCTGCCAGGGGCGCAGCAGCCCCATCACCGTGCTGAGCAGGGTGGTTTTCCCCACGCCGTTGGAGCCCACCAGGGTGGTGAGCTTGCCCTGCTCCAGGCGCAGGTTCACGCCCCAGAGAATCTGGACGCCTTCGTAGCCCGAGGTCAGGTCGTTAATCTCTAACAGGTTCATGGTGCGAAAGAGATATCCTTGCTTTTCCCCCCTTTTCTAAAGGGGGACTTTAACTCCGCTTAATTCATCCGTTTCCGCAATATTTTTTGTAGGGGCGAACCTTGTGTTCGCCCGCCGTTTTAGGGCGAACATAAGGTTCGCCCCTACATATGCCGTTTTAAATAACTTTTAAAAATCAGCCAACGTTACTCGGCCATGAGCCTGGCGGTCATGTCCGGGTCTCCCAGGTAAGCTTCAATGACCTGGGGGTTGCCGGCCACTTCCTGGGGGCTGCCCCCGGCGATGAGCTGGCCGTAATCCAGGACGATGATGCGGTCCGAGATGCTCATCACCGCCTGCATGACGTGTTCGATCATCAGGATGGTGATCCCCTCGTCCCGGATGGAGCGGATGGTCTCCATCATGGGGGCGATTTCCGAGGGGTTCAAGCCCGCCAGGACCTCGTCCAGGAGCAGGAGAAAGGGACGGGCCGCCAGGGCCCGGGCCAGCTCCAGGCGCTTCTTTTGGGCCACGTTGAGATTGCCGGAAGGCTGGTCGGCCCGTTCCGCCAGGCCCACCTGGGCCAGGGCCTCCTCCGCCTTCCGGGCCGCCCCGGCCAGGGAATGCCCCTCCCGGCCGAAGCAGGCCCCCACCATGACGTTTTCCCGGACGGTGAGATCGGTCAAGGGCCGCACCACCTGGTGGGCCCGGGCCAGGCCCCGGCGGGCCACTTCATAGGAGGGCAGGCCGGTAATATCTTCCCCCCGGAAAATCACCCGGCCGCTGTTGGGTGCGTAAACTCCATTAATCACGTTGAAGAGAGTGGTTTTGCCCGCGCCGTTGGGGCCGATGAGCCCCAAAATCTCCCCTTCGTGCAGGTCGAAAGTAACATGCGTAAGGGCCTGGAGGCCGCCGAAGCGCATGGTGACGTCCTGAACCTGGAGGATCATTCCAGCACCCTCCTTAAGGCGGGAACGCGGCCCCGCACCCAGCCCACCGCGCCCGCGGGCACAAAGAGGATGATCAACAAGAGGATCAATCCCGCCACTGCCAGGTGCAGGTTCTTGAAGATGGGGCTGGTGAGGAGGTAGCCCCGCAGGCCCTGGTAGGCCGAGGCCCCCACCATGGGGCCCAGCACCGTGCCCATGCCTCCCAGCATGACCATCACCAGCATCTCGATGGACATGTGGAGCTGGAAGGCGTCGCCGGGCTCCACGTTGCCGTTTTTAAAGAAGTACAGCGTGCCGATGATCCCCGGGAAGAACGCGGAAATGACGTAGGTGATGGTTTTGGCCCGGGGCGCGGGGACGCCCATGACCATGGCCGCGTCTTCGTCTTCCCGGATGGCCTGCAAACCCAGGCCGAACCGGGAGTTCTTCACCAGGAAGCTCACCAGGAGCACCGCCATGGTGGTGACCCAGAGGAGGGTGAAGGTGGTCCATAGGGCCTGGCCGGCGCCGCCGTAACGCTCATAAGCGGAGAAATTGACGTAGAGGCCGGTGGCGCCGCCAAAGGGGGAGAAATTGCTGACAAAGGCCCGGGCCGCCTCGTTGATGCCGATGGTGGCCAGGGCAAAATAGGCCCCCCGCAATCGTAAAACCGCCAGCCCCACCAGCAAGGCGATGAGTCCGGAGAGGGCGCCGCCGGCCAGGGCCGCCAGGTACAGGGACCAGCCCTGTTCACTGATGAGATAAAACCCGGTGTAGCCCCCCAGGCCGAAGAAGACGATGTGCCCGAAACTGACGTAGCCGGTGTAGCCCAGGAGAATGTTGAGGCTGGAGGCCAGGGCCATGAACATCAAGACCGTGAAGACCGTTTCCCGGGTGGTGTCCTGGCGCCAGAGAAGCACGGCCCCGCCCCCCAGGAAGACGATCGCCAGGGGCAGCCAGAAGCCGGGTTGCCGCCAGAACCGCATTTACTTGGCCCCCAGCAAACCTCTGGGGCGGACCAGCAACACCAGCACGAAGAGGCCGAATTCCACCACGGGCACCCAACTCACCGGCATAAAAGCGGGGACCAGACCTTCCAGGCCCCCCAGCACCAGGCCCCCCAGCAGGGCCCCCAGGGGATTGCCCAAACCCCCCAGCACGCAAATCACGAAGGACTTCAGTTCATAGGGGCCGCCGCTCAAGATGGTGAAGGGAAAAAAGGTGGCGATCAAGCCCCCGGCCACCGCGGCCAGCATGGTGCCCAGCCCGAAACTGAGGGCCAGCACCAGGGAGGAGGGAATCCCCATCAACTCCGCGGCCCGGCGGTTGTTGGCCACCGCCCGGACCGCCTTCCCCGTCCGGGTGGCATAGAGGAAAAGATAGAGCGCGGCGGTGACCAGGAGGGCCCCCCCGGTGGCCAGGAGCCTGGTCACCGGAATGGTGAGAAAGCCGATCTTTAGGGACCCCAAGGGAAAATCGATATTCTGGGGGGAGGTGCTGAAAATGGCGGTGCCCACCCCGATGAGGATCATGTTCACCGCGAAGGTGGCCAGGAGGGAGGAGAGATGGGGGGCGTTGATCACCCGGTGGACCGCGGCCCCATAGATCAGAAACCCCAGGAGCAGCCCGAAAAGGGCCACCGGCGCCAGGGCCAGGTAAGGATTTATCCCCAGGTGGGTAAAGAGGAGGTAGGTGGCGAACATGCCCAGGGCGATGACCGGGCCGTGGGCCAGGTTGATGACGGTCATCACCCCCCAGATGAGGGTGAGCCCCATGGCCGCCACCCCGTAGACAAAGCCCAGCAGCAAACCGTCAGTCAAAGAAGCCAGCAGTTGCTCGAGCAAGGAAAAGTACCCCCTAGTCCGGCGCTCTCCGCTCCGGCAAGCGCCGGGCCGGTGGATAATGATTAACGGGGGAAGTAAAGGATGGCCTTGGCGGTCTGGGCCGCTTCCGGCCACACCACTTGGTTTACCAATTTGCCTTGCTGGTCCTTCTGCCACTGGGTGTAAACCATCTCATGCCCCACCTGGAGCCCGTGGGTCTTGGGGGTGTTGTCGAACTTGAGGTGGCCGTAGAAGGTCAGGAGATTCATCTCATCCAGGACCTCCTTCACTTTGGCGGTGTCCGTGGAGCCGGATTTCTTGACGGCGTATTCCAGGACCAAACCGGCCACATAACCCCCCGCACTATGATAGGAAGGCTCTTCTTGGTACTTGGCCTGGTAATTCTTAACAAAGTCCGCCAGGGGGATGCCGAACCATTCAAGGCCCGCTTTCTTGGCGGCTTCCGGGCTGTATTTGGCCTGGGGCTGCCACTGGGAGGCGCCGATGACCCCGCAAGCCGCGTCCCCCAACTCCGCGAACTTGGGTTCCGGGGGCGCCACCAGCAGGGCCACCATCTTGGCCTTGGCGCCTTTTTCAAAGAGTTGTTTGGCGAAAGTGCTGGTATCGGCATAGTGGCCGCCGCCCATCACCGCGTCCACGTCCGCCGGGATTTTGTTGATGAAGGGAGCGAAGTCGGCGGCGCCGCTGTCATAACCTTCAAAGAGGGCGATCTGGTAACCCTTGGATTCCCCGTAAGCCTTGAGCGCGTTCACCACGTCGGAGGAGAACTTGTCCGTTTCATGGACGATGGCCACCTTCTTGGCGGCGGGGGCCTGTATCCCCAACAGGTCCAGGGCTCCGGTCAAATAGCGGGAGGCCGGGGTATAAGCCTGGTAGACCAGGGTGAAGCCCTTTTTATAAGTGGAATCCGAAGCCGCGCCCACGGTGATCATAATCTTGTTGTACTGCTGGGCGATGACCGCGGCCGCGTCCGTCAGGCCGCTGCTGTAAGGGCTGATCAGGAAAACCGCTTTATCGGTGTTGATCAGCTTGGTGTAGAGTTCCTGGACCCGTTCTTTTTTGCTTTCGTCGTCATAGTCCTTGGCCACGAATTTGACCTGGGTGCCGTCGGCCAGCTTGACGCCCCCGGCCGCGTTCACCTGCTCGATCCACAGATTCACCCCATTTATCTGCCGCAGGCCCTCCACGTTGAGTTTGCCGGTGCGGGACGCGGTAAAGCCGATAACTACGGTCTTTTCGGCCGCTGACGCCGACGAGGCCGCTCCGGGGAGCAGCAGACCAAGGACTGCCAGGAGAATGAAGGGATACCATTTCCAAGGCTGCATGGGTTCTCCTACTGTGCTGCCGTCGTAAATTTCCGAGGTTGACCCCTAAGCCCCCGAGATCAATCTCGGCATGACCTCCCCTTTTGTTGTCTAGTCACGCAAATATACAAGACATTCCTCAAGATTTCAATTAGAGTTTTGCAGTGCCGGCGATTGACCGGCTTATCAAGATATCATAAGGATATCCAGGACTTGGGAGCCAGGGACAGCCAAGGACAGATTGCTTTTGCCGGCCTGGAGGTCTCCGTAAGGTGGAGCCGCCGCCGCAGCATCGGCCTGACGGTGACCGGAGAAGGGCAGGTGGTCCTCGCCGCGCCCCGGGGCGCCTCGAAAGCCATACTAATACAAGCCCTGACCAAACACCGGCTCTGGCTGGAGCGGAAAGTGGCGGAAACGCGGGAGGCCTGGGCCCGGCTTCAGGAAGGCGCGGTATTCTTCCAGGGGCAAGCTTACCGCCTCGCCGTGCTTCCGGAGGCTACGGCCACGGTGGCACTGGGCCCCGGAGAGATTCGGGTCAGGGCGGCTACGGCAGCCGCAGCCTGGCCCCTGCTCCAGGCCTGGTACCGCCGGGAGGCGGAGCGGCTGATCCGGGAACGGGTCACCCATTATGCCCGGTCCATGGGCCTGAAGGTGCCCCTAATGGAGCTCCGGGAATGGAAGCGGCGCTGGGGTGAATGCCGCCCCCAGGAGACCCTGCGCTTTAACTGGCGGCTCATCCTGCTGCCGCCGGAGGCGCTGGACTACGTGGTGGTCCACGAACTGGCCCACCTCCGGGAACCCGGCCACAACCCCCGCTTCTGGCAGCGGGTGGGAGAGGCGCTCCCCGACTATGCCCGCCGCCGCAAGTGGCTCAACCGCTACGGCACGCCGTTTCTCCCGTGGCGCCTTTGAGCAGACTGTGGCCCTCCATGGGCATTGCCCCGAATTGATTATTTTATGTCCCCCCGGACTTCAAGCCAGGGAGTCGGCCTCCCGGAGACTCTTGAAAAGTTTGGCAACTATGGTAACTTGTGGCACCGGCTGTCCCTAGGGCTCTTTCCTAAGGCGTGCCTGGCAATAATGCTGACGCCTCACAAACCGTTACCTCCAGATAGTCATGAATCAATAACCAAGAGCACCCCCTTAAGGGGCTAAGAGAGGAAAAGGCGATGGCCATCATCACAATTTCCCGAGGCTCCTACTTCCGTGGACGGGAAGTGGCTGAAAAATTGGCAAAAAACTTGGGATACCGGTGTATTTCCAGGGACATTCTTTTGGAGGCCTCGGAGGAATTCAATATCCCGGAGATTAAGCTCATCCGGGCCATTCAGGACTCCCCCTCCATCCTAAACCGGCTCACCCGGCAAAAAGAAAGGTACGTAGCCTTTATCCGCACCGCCCTCTTGAAACATGTGCAAAAAGACAACGTGGTGTACCATGGGTTATTCGGGCATTTTTTCCTCCAGGATATTCCCCATGTTCTCAAGGTGCGCATCGTGGCCGACCTGGAAGCCCGGGTGGCGGACGAGGTGAAGCGGGAGGGTATCTCCGAGGCCAAAGCCCGGGAGATCATCACCAAGGATGACGAGGAGAGGCGCAAATGGGCCCTCTATTTATATGGCGCCGACTGGTGGGACGCCACCCTTTATGACCTGGTCATCCATCTCAAAACCATCACCGTGGATGATGCGGTCAATCTCCTCTGCCAAGTGGTGCAACTGCCGGGTTTTCAAACTACCCCTGAATCCCAGGAGGCCATCAATAACCTGGTGGCCGCGGCCCGCATGGAGGCGGCCCCGGTGTGGTGGGAGGGTGCAAAAAAATGAGGGTTTAAGATGACCCCGGGGCTGGATTAAGAAAGGAAGACGCGGCAGGATGGGCCATAAGCTCAAGGAAAAGACGCATATTCTGGTCATCGGCGCCTTGGGAGTCGTCTTTGGCGACATCGGCACCAGCCCCCTTTACGCGGTTAAGGTATGTTTTACCGGCCAATCCGCCATTCCCCCTTCGCCCCCAAATGTCCTGGGGTTGATATCGCTGATTTTTTGGTCACTCGTCCTGGTGGTGAGCATCAAGTATGCCTTGTTCATCATGCGCGCCGATGATGAGGGGGAGGGCGGCATCTTTGCCATGCTGGCCTTGCTCCACAAGAATATGGGTCCCAACTTGGGGAGGGGACTGGTCCTGGCCGGCCTTTTCGGCTCCGCCCTGCTTTACGGCGATGGGCTCATCACCCCGGTTATTTCCGTCCTCTCCGCCCTGGAGGGCCTGGAAGTGGCCACTACCAAGGCCAAGCCCCTGGTCCTGCCCCTAACCTGCGTGGTTTTGATTCTCCTTTTTGGGGCCCAAAAACATGGAACGGGTCGCATCGGCAAATTTTTCGGTCCGGTGATGATTCTCTGGTTTGTGGTCCTCGCCTGGCTGGGCCTCAGGGCCATTGCCACCAGGCCCGAGATCTTGGCTGCGGTAAATCCCCTGCACGCGCTCCAATTTTTTTTCCATAATGGCCTGCATGGATTTTTCATACTCGGCGCCGTGGTGCTGTGCATCACCGGGTGTGAAGCCCTCTATCTGGACATGGGGCATTTCGGGGCAAAGTCCATCCGCATTTCCTGGTACGGGATAGCCTTGCCGGCTCTCCTCTTAAACTATTTTGGCCAGGGGGCCCTGGTTCTGAACGATCCCCGAACCGCCACCGACGCCTTTTACCATCTCGTTCCCCATGCCCTCCTTTATCCCATGGTGGCTTTAGCCACCGCGGCCACCATCATCGCCTCCCAGGCGATTATTTCCGGTGTCTTTTCCTTAACCAGGCAGGCCATGCAATTGGGTTTCCTCCCCGGCATGCGGGTCCTGCATACTTCAAAAATGGCCGAAGGCCAGGTTTATGCCCCGGATGTGAATGTGCTCATGATGCTGGCCGCTATTCTGCTGGCCTTTTACTTCAAGGCCTCCGAAAATCTTGCCGCGGCTTACGGCATCGCCGTCACCGGGGACATGTTTATCACTTCAGTGGTGTTTTATTTCATCACCAGGCGGATTTGGGGCTGGAGCTGGGTTAAGGCCTTGCCCCTCTGCCTCCTGTTTTGGGGCCTGGATTTGACCTTCTTCAGCGCCTGCCTGGGGAAATTTCTCACCGGCGGCTGGTTCCCCCTAGCCATCGCCTTGGTCATCATATCCTTCATGGTCACCTGGTGGGACGGCTGGAAAACGTTGGCCCTGAAGGTGATGACCATGACCATTACCAAAGACAAGTTTATTGAAAAAATCGCGGCCGAAAAACCGTTGCGCCTGCCCGGCACCGGGGTATTTCTCTCCACCTTCCACAAAGAAGTGCCGCCCATGCTGCTCCGCTATCTTACCCAGACCAGCGCCTTGCCGGAAAACCTGGTAATCTTGTCCGTCCTGACCGCGGATGTCCCGGAAGTTGAGGAAAATAAGCGGGTGGAAACCCATGCCTTAGGGCACGGGGTTTACCGGGTCACCGCTCATAACGGCTTTATGGAAACTCCGGATGTCCCTCAAATACTGGCCCAAGCCCGGAGACGAGGCCTGCATATCGATCTTGACAATGTGACTTATTACCTGGGCCGCATAAACCTGGTGCCGGCCCGCAAAAAAAATATGGCCAAGTGGCAAAGGTTTCTTTTCGCGTTTATGCTCCGCAATGCGGTCAGCCGGTCAACCTATTTAAACATCCCTCCGGCCAAGGTTCTGGAAATAGGGGTGCAGATGGAGTTCTGAAATTAAGATGGGAGCGGCTGCTGTTAGTTCATTTTCCTGGCGGTATCTGAAAACTTGCAAAACCGACGGAAAAATTGCAATTATTGGGGGGAGGGGCATAGGCGCTAACGTAAGGTTCAATCGAATGAATTATGGTAGTTTTTGTCATTCTGAGCGAAGCGAAGAATCTCTAATTCATCAGGCAAATACGAGATTCTTCACTCCGCTTCGCTCCGTTCAGAATGACAATAAATTAATATTCTATAAAAATTGTTTAATAAAACTCATTAAGTTAGCGCCTATGGGGGGGTGGGGAGAGGAACCGCGGACCAAAAATTCCCCCGGCCCTCCCCGCAAATCACCTAGCAAGGAGCACTCATGCACGAACACGCGTCGCCCCGGCAGGCGCTGGAGCAGATGATCCGCAGCGGCGATCTGGAGGGGTTGCTGCATCAGGCGGAGGCCTTCCACGGCCACCGCTGTCCCTTTCTGGCCCTGGGGGTCAAGGCCGGGCAGTATGCCCTGAATTACTTGCAGGATCATCACCACGAACACGAGCACGGGCATAGCCACGGGCACAGCCACGCCCCGGAGGAAGTGGTGGCGGTGCTGGAAGGCATCAATTGTTTTACTGACGGCATTCAGGCGGTCACCGGCTGCACCCTGGGGAACAACGGCCTCATCGTCAAGGACCTGGGCAAGACCGCGGTCACCGTGGCCCGGAAGCGGGACGGCGCGGCGGTGCGCCCTGATTTCCGTGAGGGGATGTTTGCCCGCTACCCGGCGGCCGGGCCCCTCTTTGAGAAGGTAATGGTGCAAAGGCAGGCCACGGCGGAGGAGCGCCACCGCTTTCAGCACCTCTGGGAAGCCATCGCCCGGCGGGAGCTGGAAGTGCCCCTGGAAGAGCAGTTCGTGGTGGCAAAGCAGACCATACGGCTGCCGGATACGGCCCGAAAAATGGAGACCGCGGTCTGCAGCCGCTGCGGAGAAGGGGTGCTGGCAGCCAAAGTTAAAGCACAGGACGGCCAAAACTTGTGCCTGGCCTGCGCCGGGGAGGGCTATTATCTCCTCAGCGGCCGGGGCATTGATAGTTTCCCCAAGTGAAGGAGGAATCTTGACGTTAAAGCGCGGTAGTCTGTTGTTGGTTATCATCACCCTGGCGGGGTGGCTGGGGGCGGGGCTGGCCCAGGCCGGGGAGTTTTCCGCGCTGACGCTGACCCGGGAGCGGGAGGCGACGGTCCCGGGCAAGATTTATGTCAAAGACGCCAAGATGCGCCAGGAATTCAGCGACGAGGAAGGGCGCACCATCACCATCCTGCGTCCGGACAAAAAGGTGATCTGGGTGATTCTGCCCCAGAGCCGGATTTACATGGAGGTGCCTCTGAAGGCCGGTTGGCCGGGCCAATTCCTCCAGATTCCCCCGAACGCCCGGGAGAAACGCCTGGTGGGCAACGAACGGCTGTCCGGCTATGACACGCAGAAATATGAAGTGTCCGTGCCCGCCAGGGGGGGCTTGGAGAAGCAGACCTTCTGGGTGGCCGCCAAATTGGGGATGCCCATCAAGGTGGTGGTCCCGGCCCGGAAGTTCTCCATTGAATATAAGAATATCAAGGAAGGGGGGGTGGCGGACCGGCTGTTTGAACTGCCCCCGGGTTATCAGAAGTCGACCAAACCGGCCCTGGAGCAGTGAAGAAGGCGGGACAGGTTTTGTGGGGGGAGGGCCAGGGACCTGAGGTCCCTGCCCTCCTCCCCCAAATTATTTCTTCCCCCCCTTACCCCCGCCTTCGCCAGTGGGGGCCGGTGGGGGTGTCGATGACCTCGATGCCCGCGTCCGCCAGTTCTTTCCGGATGCGGTCGGCCTCGGCCCAATCCCGGCGTTTTCTGGCCTCTTCCCGTTGGTGCAGGAGTACCTCCAGGTCCGCGTCCCGGCGGGGGTGGGGCGGGGTCATCACCCCCAGGACTTCGTCCAGCTCCTGGAGGCGGGCCAGGATGGCGGCCGCGTCGCCGTGGCCCAGGCGGCCCTGGTCGATGTCGGCGTTGAGGTCCCCCACCAGGGCGAAGAGCCCGGACAGGGCCCGGGAGATGTTGAGGTCGTCGTCCAGGGCCGCGATGAATTCCTTTTTCAGGAGGAAGAGGCGCTCCTCCAGGTTAGACTGGGGGGACCCCTCGCCGCTCACATGGGTGAGGCGTTCCAAGAAATGGTCCAGGCGGGCCCGGGCCCGGGCCGCGGCCTTCAGGTTGGCGGCGGTGAAGCTCAGGGGCTTGCGGTAGTGGGTGGCCAGGAGAAAGTGGCGCACGTCCCGGCCTAAGGCGCCCTGGGCCAGGAGGTCCCGCACCGTGGCCGGGCCTTCCTCCTTGCGGGGGCGGTCTTGCTGGAGGACCCGTTCGCAGTGAAGCCAGGCCCGGGCCAGGGGTTTGCCCGTGGCCGCGGAGAAGAGGGCGTTTTCGTTTTCCTCGTGGGGGAAGACGGATTCGATGCCCCCCACGTGGAAGTCCGCACTCTCCCCCAGGTGTTTGAGGGCCATGGCCGCGCACTCCAGGTGCCAGCTGGGCCGCACCTTGCCCCAGGGGGTGGAGAAATAGAGGCCCTTTTTCAGCTCCGCCAATTTGGCCCGTTTGAAGAGGGTGAAATCCCGGGGGTTTTCCTTGGCGTATTCGTCCAGGTCCACGGTCTTTCCCACCCGGATCTTGCTCAGGTCCACCCGGGAGAGGCGGCCGTAGTCCTTGAAGCGGGAGATGTCGAAATAGACGGACCGGAGTTTTTCATAGGCAAAGCCCCGCTCCAGGAGGCGGCTGGTGAGTTGCACCATGTCCTCGATGTGCTCCGAGGCCAGGGGGTAGAGGTTTCCTTCCTGGATTCCCAGGCTGGCCAGGTCTTGGAACAACTCTTTCCGGAAACGGCCGGTGAACTCCGCCAGGTCCTGGCCCGCGGCCGCGGCTCCGGCCAGGGCCCGGTCGTCCAGGTCGATGAGGCTCACCACCTGGCGCACCTGGAAGTCCCGGAAGCGAAGATAGCGCTGCAGGAGATCGGCCACCGCCAGGCGGCGGGCCACTCCCAGGGAGATGGGGGCGTTTAAGGCCGGGCCGTCGGTGAAGATCAAGGCTTCGCCGGGGCGGCGGGGCTCGAAGGCCTCCTTGGCCCGGGCCAGGGTGTTGTAAAACTGCAGGGTGGGAGCTTCCTTTTCGGTGAACAGAGGGGTGGAGAGATAGCGCTCACCGCCGTCCGGGGCAATGGCCACGATGAGGCCGGATTCCATCTCCCGGGCCTTACGCAGGGCCACGGCCACCGCGGCGCCGGAGCTCATCCCCAAAAAGAGGCCCTCCTGGCGGGCCAGGCGCCGGGCGGTCTCAAAAGCCTCTTCGTCCTCCACGTGGACGATCTCGTCGGCCCGGGTCTTGTCGAAGATTCCCGGTTTATAAGACTCCTTCATGTTTTTCAGGCCCTGGAGGGCGTGGCCCAGGTAGGGCTCCACTCCCACCACCTGAATGGCGGGGTTGAACTCCTTCAGGCCCCGGTAGACGCCCATGAGGGTGCCGGTGGTGCCCATGGTGACGATGACCGTGGTGACTTTGCCTGCGGTCTGTTCCCAGATCTCCCGGGAGGTGCCCTGGTGGGCCGCGGGGTTGTCCGGGTTGTTGAACTGATCCGGCAGGTAGTATTTATCAGGGTTTTCCCGGGCCAGGCGGTAGGCTTCCTCGATGGCCCCGTCGGTGCCCAGGTGCGCCGGGGTGAGGAGGAGTTCCGCGCCCAGGGCCTGGAGGATGCGTCGGCGCTCCAGGCTGGCGGATTCCGGCATGGCCAGAAGCAGCCGGTAACCCTTCACCGCGGCCACCAGGGCCAAGCCGATGCCGGTGTTGCCGCTGGTGGCCTCGATGATGATTTTTTCCGGGGTCAGCTCCCCGGAGGCCTCCGCGGCCTCCACCATGACCAGCGCGGGGCGGTCCTTGACCGAACCCCCGGGATTGAAGTATTCCAGTTTGACGTAAACTTCCACTTTGGGGTTGGGGTTGAGGCGGTTGAGACGCACGATGGGGGTGTGTCCGATTAACTCTAAAATATTGCGGGCTTTACCGTTCATGGCGGCGTAACACTCAATCTATTCCCAAAACTATTTTTTCTGTAGTCCTGATGCCCTTGGCTAGAAACATTTGGAGGCGGCCAGGGACGGCCGCCCCACCAATAAATAATTAATGGTGGGGCGGGCCTCCGTGCCCGCCATCCTTAAATTTTCATATTGAGCGCTGTATCCCAATCTTTGCCTGGGGAATTAAGAGTGTCAATGGCGACAAATGATTAACTATTAGAAATAACTTGCAAAGCAAAGCTTTGCGCCCAAGTGGGTTCCCAAGGTCAGCTTGGGAACCAGAAAAAGAATCAATCCGGGCCGCCGGAGCCGCCGGGGCAACTCTGGGGGGCCTCCCCCGCTTCCTGCACCAGGTAACTATTTATTACATTAATCAGGGATAAAATAAAATAGCGCCGGGGCTCCGGCTGGTCCTCCAGCACCCCCAGCAAGCGGCTGATGAGGGCCAGGACCACCATTCCCGCTTCCTGGGGGGTGACTTTCTCCTGGTTGAAGCGCTCCAGAATGTCGTTCACCAGGGGGCGGACCCGTTCCGCCATCTCCAATTCCCGGGAGGGTTCTTCGGCTTCGCTCATGGCCAGATCCTTGTCCGGGGCCCGGTCCAGGCCCGAAAATTTGGCTGACGGTAACACATTCCCCGGGCAAATGCAAACCTGGCGCGGCGGGGAAGGCCCCCTCCCCCTGGAAAAAATTTGTTTAAATTGCTAAACGCGGTTAAGCTTTCTTAACACCCTGTCGATAATTATTAAAGGAGGGGGAATGAAAGGCTTGATCCTTAGCGGCGGCAAAGGCACCCGTTTGCGGCCCCTGACCCACACGGGGGCCAAGCAGCTGGTGCCGGTGGCCAATAAGCCCATTCTCTTCTACGTCATTGAAAACATGGCTCAGGCCGGACTCACGGACGTGGGCGTGATCATCAGCCCCGAGACCGGAGAGTCCATCCAAGAGGCGGTGGGGGACGGGTCCCGTTGGGGGGTGGAGCTTACCTATATCCTGCAGTCCGAGCCCGGGGGCCTGGCCCACGCGGTGAAAACCGCCCGGGATTTCCTGAAAGACGACCCCTTTGTCATGTACCTGGGGGACAACCTCATCGGCAGCGGCATCCGCCATCTGTTGGACGCCTTCCAAGAGGATGCCCTGGATGCCCTGATCCTGCTGAAAGAGGTGGAGAACCCCTCCCAGTTCGGCATCGCCGAAGTGGACGCCCAGGGGCGTCTCACCCGGCTGGTGGAAAAGCCCCAGGACCCCCCCACCAATCTGGCCCTGGTGGGGGTTTACCTCTTTTCCCCCTGCATTCACCAGGCTATTGACCAACTGACCCCTTCCTGGCGGGGGGAACTGGAGATTACCGACGCCATCCAAAAGCTCCTGGACACCGGCAAGCGGGTGGGCTGGAAGTCCCTGGAAGGCTGGTGGCTGGATACCGGCAAAAAAGACGATCTCCTGACCGCCAACACTATGGTCCTGGACGGCTGGGGGGAGCGGGAGATTTTAGGAGAGGTGGACGCGGCCAGCCAGGTGAGCGGCCGGGTGAGCATCGGCGAGGGCAGCCAAATCATTAATTCCACCATCCGGGGCCCCGGAGCCATCGGCGCCCATTGCCTCATTAAGGACAGTTTCATCGGCCCCTTCACCAGCATCGGGGACCACTCCCGGGTGGAGGGCTCGGTCATTGAACACTCCGTGCTGCTGGCCGGGGTCACCGTCTTTCACGTGGACCGCCTGGAGGACAGCCTCATCGGCCGCTACGCCCGGGTATCCCGCCACAACCGCCATCGCTCCCTGCAACTGCTCCTGGGGGATGACGCAGTGGTGGAATTCTGATCTAATCTTGTTTATAATAAATTATGTCCAGTACCGTCCATTTAAAAACCATCAAGGAGCTCATCGGCCGGAGCCCGCTGATTATTGATCCCCAGCGGGATGCCGACCGCTTCCAGAATGCCCTGGCCGGCCTCTCCGACAGCAAACTGGAGAACTTCTACCGGGGGCTGAGTTCCGAGGAGCGCCGCCGCTTCCATTACGCGGCCAACGTCTGCCTGGGTTATGACAGCTGGTCCCAGCTTTACAAAAGCCTGGTGGTGACGGCCACCCAGGAGCGCCTGGCGGATCGCATGGAAGAGGCCTACGCCCATAAAAGCCAGGAGCTGCACCGCCGGGAAACCGACATGGAGGGGGAACGCCTGAACCTGGGGGAGCAGCTCATGGCCCTGGAGGCGGAAAACAAGGCTCTCCTCCGGGAAAATTACCTGTTGACCACGGAGCTCCAGAAAATCCGCCAGGAAAAGGGCAATCTCCAGGAGCAACAGGAGCAGATGCAGCAGATGGTGGAACGCTACCGCCGCCTCATCGCCGACCTGCGGAGCCTCCTGGTCAAGCCAGGCTCATCCCCTTCCGAGCAAAATTAAGTTTAACGGCCCGCCGCAGTTGTTTAGATTTCTCAACATGACGTTCCACTTTATTGACTGACCCCGCCGCCCAAAACCCCGGGCCATCTTGGATAACTGCCTGAAAATGCAGGGATATTATTTTTGTGGGGCGATGGTATGGAGCTTGCTTTTAGCAGTTCGGCAAGGGGGGTCGGAAATGAAAGACAAAAAGAGTTCTAACGCCACCGCGGTACAATTGGAGCAGGCCCGGGAATTAATGCACCAAGGGCATTCCCGGGAAGCCTTGATTATGGCCATGAATGCGTTACTTCAGGCCCTGAACACCCTCCGGGGTACCCTTCTCTCCCTGCAGAGCGGCTTATCCGAAGTGCAGGAACTTTTTCCCCGGACCCCGGCTCCGGCTCCGGTAAAAGTGGCGGCCGTGCCACGCCTGGAGCTGATGAAAAAGCCCCGGGTCCTCCATTGAGGGGAAAAAGCCGGTAAGTCAACCGGAATTATCCCGGGACTGGCGACGGAGATCTACTCCAGGCCGGGTGGCATCCTGCCGCGCGCGGCCCGGCTGTGCCCCGGCCTGGGAGCGCGGTTCCCCTTCCCGGGAAGCAGGTTGGAAAATAGCCGGCCGGACCCCCATGACATTGCCTTGACTTTCGGGCAGCACTTCCAGCATCCACTTAACCTCCGGTATTAAATTTGTCTCCCAACTATCTGAATATTAAGGGATTGTGAATCACCCGCACCCCCCAAAAACCCTGCCGGGCTCCTCTTTGCCGGGCCGCGCCTGCCGACAGGCATCACGATAGCACAAGCCAGGCACCCGAGTCTACTTTACCCTAAATTTTGGGGATCTCAGACCCGGAGAAATTCTTACCCTTAAAGGGTTGGAGGAAGGCTCTGATGGGGGGTGATGGATTGGCGCGGAGTGCGGCCGCGCCTACGCCCCCTCCCCCCCCGGGAAATGAGGAGTTGTTCAGGCCAATATCGGCTTTTCAGGAATAAATTTCTTTACAAATTATGGAGATTCATATATGGTTCATCTTGCACTCCACCCTTAAGAACCTGCATTATCCAATCTCCTGGAGGCGGAAATGGCTTCCGTCCAGAAGATGCCCCACTAGGCCTCCCCGGGGCGTGACCTGCCCTGGTGGAGGCCTATGTCGAAAAGACCCCCCATGAACGGTTCGGCGCTCCCCCTGCCGGCGTCGCCGCGGACGCGAATGCCGCCGGGCCGGACGATTGCCCCGTTATTCCTCCGGCGCCGGACATCGATTGAGTTTCTCCCCAGCGCGCCTTTGGAACCGCCGGAGGCGCGATTAACCCGTGAAAAAAACAGGAGGAGGAAACAGACATGGCTCCCCAGGAAATCACGTCCGTTCAGGAAGTGGACCTGACCCCCTTACCGGGTAAGACCTACTTCAGCACCACCAGGGAGTGGCGGGAGGAGTTCATTTACTTTCTCCTGGTGGATCGTTTTCACGACGGCTCCCCCCGCAAGGCGGTCAAAGAGAAAGGACGCTCCCGGGGCGTGGGGACTCCCGATGACTTCTATGGCGGCAAGATCCGAGGCATTACGAAAAATTTGGATTACATCGCCGGTCTCGGGTGCACCGCCATTTGGCTCTCCCCGGTTTTCGAGAACAACCCCGGGGCCTATCACGGTTACAACATCAACAATTATCTGAACATCGACCCCAATTTCGGCACCAAACAGGATTTGATCGATCTGGTGGACGCGGCCCACCGCCGCAATCCCCCCATCCGCATCATCCTGGACGTGGTCATTAACCATTCGGGGGACAACTGGGGCTACAAAGACGACCAACCCTATTACTACTGCCACGACCAAGAGTTTCCCCTGGATTTCTGGCGGCGGCTCGACCGTCCCGTGCCCGTGGAATTGCGGCAGGAGTCCCTCTATCACCGCCGGGGGCAGATCCACAGCGCCAATGGCTATGACACCTATCCCGAGAACCAGCACGGGGACATCTGCACCCTCAAGGATTACGCCAACGATGACGACGCGGCCGGCTCCGAACTCATCAACATCCTCATCAAAGCGCACTGTTACTGGATTCGGGAGGCGGACGTGGACGGGTTCCGGGTGGATGCGGTGAAGCACATGGGGGAACTGGCCTGCTCCCGTTTTTGCTCCTGCATCCGGGAGTACGCCTACTCTCTCGGCAAGCGGGGTTTCTTCCTTTTCGGGGAGGTGGCCACTCCCGACGATGAACTCCTGGACCGCTATATCGGCCAGAACACCTCCCGCCAGGAAGGCGACAAAACCGTTTTTTTCGGGCTGAATTCCGTTCTCGACTTCCGCCTGGCCTATGATCTCCCCTGGGTTATCAAGGGATTGGGCGACCCCCAAGCCCTTTTCCGCCGCTTGGAGGCCCAACGCCACCGGGCCTTGAACCGGGGGGAGATCGGCAGCTATCTCCTTACCTTTGTGGATAACCACGACTCCTTCTGGCAAGCCGGGGGGCGTTTCGCCAACGGCGCCTCGGACGCGCAAGTCATTGCCGCCATCGGCTATATAATATGCGCCCTGGGGACTCCCGTGGTCTACTATGGCACGGAACAAGGCTTTGAGGGCCAGGGCGGCGACAACCAGATGCGGGAGGCCATGTTTGACCGGGATAGCCCCGGCAAAAACCTGCTCAACAAAAACTGCAACATTTATCAGGAGATCGCCAAAATTGCCAAGATCATGCGCGGAAACGAAATGCTGCGTTTCGGCCGCATGTATTTCCGGCAGATCTCCGGGGACGGCGTCCATTTCGGTTTTCCTTACGGTAACAGTTATACCCTGGCTTACTCCCGCATCCTCTACGGTCATGAGGTGCTGGTGGCCTGCAACGTGTCCGAGCAGAAGCGGGGGGACTGCGTCCTGGTGGACGCCTCCATCCATCAGGCGGGGGAAAAGATGAAATTCCTTTACGGCAAGTCGGGCAGCGTCCCGGTGGAACCCGCCCCCGATGGTTGCCTTTATGTCCGACTGGACCTGAACCCCAGGCAGTTTGTCATCCTGGAATAATTGACTTAAAAAACCCCATCTCGATAAAGGGGGGGGAAGGGCGGCGGCTAACCAGGGAAGGCGCCCGGGCCCCCCGGTTTGCCGCCGCGCCCGGGGGTAAATAGGGGATAGGGAACGCTGGTATGAGGTGCGCCCCGGCAGCCGGCTAGCCGGGATACTAAAAAAGGAACCAGCCCTTGGCCGGGAACTGGTTGAGGGGAAGGGAGCGGCAGGGAGGTTGCAGGGGCAGGACCACTGGCGTATAATGGCGGCATTCGGATCATAGGACTGGGAGCGTGTTCCAGGGAGATAACCCGGTGGGCGGAGAGAAGTGGCAGGCTCCGGCTGAGGGCCAATCTTGAACGCCTATTCACCCGTCCTGCACCGCCACCCGCAAACCCCTGCCCCCGTAGCTCAGTAATGGATAGAGCAAGGGATTCCTAATCCCTGTGTCGCTGGTTCGAATCCAGTCGGGGGCGCCATAATTAGTTTAGGTAATTATTTTTTATCAGGGTAATCTCCCCACAGATTAAAAAATAAGTTCTTAATTTGCTTTTGGCAAACGCAGCCACCGGGTTTTCTCAACAAAGTCCGTATTGGGCCCATCAGAAGTGGCAGTCAATAACGGTAGTTTAGAAGACAGGCCGGAGTAACTGGGCCGCCAAGCTGAGTCACGCGATCCGGCATGGAATCTGACACTTGCATAGATAAACGATACCTTGCCAGGATCGAAAGTTATCACCGGAGCGGGGAAAATTTCAGGTATGATCTGCGTATTAAAAACGGGTAGTAAAACAACCATGTTTTGAAAAAAAATTCATTGACAGGGAGAGAGGTATAAAGGTAAATTATTAGTCCTTACTAATATCTCATACATCACAAAGAAAGGAAGGTTGACCATGGCCAGCGAAGTACTGAGGTTAACGGCTCAGATTG
>Ga0299912_10000687_pt1 | contig 27787 bp, 24 predicted proteins | sample RVTome_2_FD_207667 | JGI IMG/M metagenome (GOLD analysis project Ga0299912, IMG submission 207667) | Soil microbial communities from uranium-contaminated site in the Upper Colorado River Basin, Wyoming, United States - RVT95D214 (version 2) ... | reverse complement strand
CCTCAACAAATTGGACTGGGGTTAATCCCCTGGCATAGGCGTCAGAGAACATCTGGGCTGCGCCGTCGATGGCGCCTCCGAACCTCGGGCCAATGGTCAGCATGCCACTTGCGACCGAAGAAATCAAGTCCTTGCCTGCCCTGGCCGCGACTATGGCGTTATGGGCACCTGGCACTGCAGGCCCGTGGTCTGCCGTGACCATGATGGCCATCTCGATGAACTTGGTCGCATACTTCGGGAACTGACGTTTGAACCACAGGCTGCTGAGTACCCCGCCGATTCCTATGTCCTTCCTGAAGGCTTCGGAAATCGGCATCTTGCCATAAAGTAGTTCTTCACCGCGGTCGTCTGATATCGTGCAGATGAAGTTGGAGGGCTTCCTGATGAGTCCTTCTTTCAGCGCCTTAGCGTAGTCCATCGGTACCTTCGGCACTGGGGGTTCCGGCTTTGGTTTGATGATGCCCTTCTTGACCAGGCTCTCATATGTGGCTTTTATCTTTTGGTCGTAGTCGTCATACGAGTTGGGAACTATGGCCCCGGCCTCCTTGAGAGCCGCGTTCTTTGCGTCAGCGGTTTCCGCCTCAGAGCCCGCTTTTGCGCCCGCGTGGCCGAACTGAACTTCAGTCTTGAAAGCCTTGGAGCAGGTTCCAGTGACCCAAATCACCAGCGGCTTTTTTATCTTCTTGCTCTTGAGCGCCTCGACGATGTCGTACTCCCCGCTACCGCCTACCTCGCCCAAGCACACCAACATCTTGACCTCGGGTATGTTCTCAAACCTTAGCAGATGATCCAGCAGTGTGGAGCCCGGGTAAGTGTCCCCGCCGATAGCTATGCCCTCGTACAGACCATCCGTGTTCATAGCAATGATGTTGTATGCCTCGTTGCTCAGGCCACCGGATTTAGATACGAATCCCACGGAACCGGGCCTGTGAAGCTTGGAGTCGATGATGTTTTCGATTGTACCGCCGGCGTTGCCGATCTTGAAGCAGCCGGCTTTTATTCCTCCGACAGTCGCGGGGCCGATAATGACCTTTCCAAAGGCTTTGGCCTTGGCAGTGAGCAGTTTCATTCGCCTCTCTGGCACTCCCTCCGCGATTATCACAATGGTCCGTATCTGCGGTATGGCCAGCGCTTCCTCAGTTGAGGGCGCAGCTGACCTGAAGGATGCGAAGTTTATCATCACATCAACGTTGGGATGTATCTTCGCGGCTTTCTCGATGGTCTTGTAAATGGGTATCAGGATTTCGCGCTTGCCGAAGAAGAACTTCGCGAAGCTATCTGCGCCAGTGGGGTTGATTATTGCTGCGACTGACGGTGTCTCGCGGCCTGCCACATAATCGAAGTCCAGCATTCTCTGCACGGCATTGACCTGGTTGTTGTAGATGAATGACTGGGTGTTCTTGTCGAACAGTTCATTTGCTGAGTTCTTCTTGGCTGACTTTGCTTTTGTCATGTTACTTTCCTCCCTTTAGGGCCATGGAAACAATCTTGGTCATGTGGGTTTCTGGTCCATATACTTCAATCGGCACGCCTAGTTTCTCGCCGAGCTCTCTCATCTGCCGAAGGCCTTCTTGGTAGTTGGGTCCGCCTCTGCGGACGTAGATTTTGACCTTGTTCTCTTGCAGCTTCTTCTGGTACTCCTTGAGGGCTTTGATTATGCCCTTGAAGGTGTTGGCGACATCAGTGAAATTCGCTATCCCGCCTCCTATGAGCAGGAACTTGCCCTTCGGGTTCTTCTTCCTAGTCATAAGGTCAAGTATTGTTTTAGCATAGAGATAAGTGAACTCCTCGCTCGGGTCTCCGGAATACTCTCCGTAATTGGCCAGCTCGTTCATGTAGCCAAGATCGGTGATGGTATCTGCGTATATGACTGATGCACCGCCGCCAGCCACCATCGTCCAGACCCTTCCTTCGGGGTTGAGAACGGTGAGCTTGAGAGAAGCCCCAGTCTGAGAGTCCAAATCCTCAATGTAAGCTTCTTCTTTAGTGATGGTCCGACCGAAGGGCGCGGGAAACTCTGTGTTACCCCACTTCGAGCCGCTCTCGAACTCGGCAGTGCTATCCAGCTTAGCTGCGAGGTCCAGCGGGATGACCGAATCCCTCGTCACCACAATCGGATTTATCTCCAGATAGGTGAAGTTCAGATCCGCGTAGAATTTGAACAAGGTCTCGATGAAGCCGGATAGGCGCTTCTTACGGTCAGCCGGAACCTTTCCCAAAAGCTTCTTCTCAATCTCTGTCTGAGTTGGGAATGTGCCGATGGGTACTTCCAAGCGTGATGCCTTGGTGTCCACGTCCCCGACGTTCACCCCGCCTTCGTGGTAGAACATGATGGTGTCGCCGTCTTTGGTCGACATTATGGCGACGTAGCATTCATCCGAATCCTTGTGGGGTATCATTGGTTCGATGATGAAGTGCGTGATTTGTCCAACTGTTCCCTTGTCCGCGGGTTTTCCGTTGGCATCGAACTTGCCGTAGATGGTTATCGGCCCCTTAGATTTCTCTTCTATCCAAGCTTTAGCCTGATCGTAGTTCACGCCGACGAGGATGAGTTTGTTCTTTCCTCTGCGCTTTATCAGCTGGTCGGGTTTGACGACCAACTTCTCAGTAGTCAGCCACTTGTGTTGATTCGGCAGCTTCGTCATATTGGTGTCTGACCCGACGGTGACATATTTATCTGGGATGTTGTACTTTCCGCTGGAGTAGTCATTGAACAGACGAGCAAGCATGCGTTTGCCGTCTGCCTCCCTAATCGCTTTATGCGCCATTCACATTTCCTCTATTCAAGCTTCTTCTTGAGCCTCTTAGCAATCTCGGCGATGAACTCCTCGGTGTTAACCTGCCTGTTCTTCGGGTCTGGTGTGGCAACGAGCATCAAATCGCCAGTCATAATACCGCTTTCGACAGTCTCGATAGCTGCTTCTTCCAGCTTCTTTGCGAATTCGATGACTTCTGGTGTCTTGTCAAGTTCGCCTCTCTTTCTGAGGCAGCCTGTCCAAGCGAATATTAAGGCCATAGAGTTGCTTGAGGTCTTTTCACCTTTCAGGTACTTGTAGTAGTGCTTCTGAACCGTGCCGTGGGAGGCTTCAAACTCGTAATATCCCTGAGGGCTGACAAGGACCGAGGTCATCATCGCTAAGCTGCCGTAGGCTGAGCCCAGCATGTCGCTCATCACGTCGCCATCGTAGTTCTTGCAGGCCCAGAGCATACCGCCTTCAGTCTTCATTATTCTGGCGACCGCGTCGTCGATTAGGGTGAAGAAATAATCAAGCCCGGCTGCCTCGTATTTTGCCTTCCAGTTCTTCTGGTATTCCTCTTCGAATATTTTACGGAACTGTGCGTCATAGGTCTTGGAAATCGTGTCCTTGGCGCCCAGCCACACGTGAAGTTTCTGGTCATAGGCATAGGTGAAGCAGGCTATGGCGAAGCTGACTATGGACTTGTCGGTGTTGTGAATGCCCTGGATTATGCCTAGACCTTTGAAGTCCTGAATGGTTCCGCGCCACATTTCCTTGCCGGCGCTGTTCGTGAACACCATCTCGGCCTTTCCAGCCTCTGGGACCCTGTACTCGCAGTTCTTGTACACATCACCGTACGCGTGTCTCCCGATATGGATTGGTTTCTTCCAAGACCTGACAGCAGGCAAAATGTTCTTCACCAATATGGGCGCCCTGAACACCGTGCCGTCCAGTGCAGCCCTGATAGTCCCGTTGGGGCTCTGCCATTCCTGCTTCAGGTGGTATTCCTTAACCCGGTCCTTGTTCGGCGTGATGGTGGCGCATTTCACGCCAACACCGTATTTCTTTATGGTCTCCGCCGCCTCAAGGGTTATTTTGTCCTCAGTCTCGTCCCTCTTCTTCAGCTGGAGGTCATAGTATGCAAGGTTCATGTCCAAGTAAGGTAAAAGGAGCTTTTCCTTTACCATCTGCCACATTATTCTGGCCATCTCGTCTCCGTCTATTTCGACGATTGTTGTCTTCACCTTTATTTTGTTCAATCAGATTCCTCCCTCTTTATCACTTGACCGTGTACGCGAGCAGGCCGCCCTCGTAAAGAATGTCTTTCTGTCTTTGGGAAAGGTTGTACCCGAGTTCGATTTTCAGGTTCTTGGTCTTGTTCACCAAGATAACTGGCTCATTGTTCTGCAATTTCCTCTTGATGTCGGGTATTTCAATCTCGTCGCCCTGCTCTATCTTGTTATAGTCAGCCATGTTCTTGAAGGACAGCGAGATTATGCCGAAGTTCACAAGGTTGGCAGCGTGGATTCGCTCCACTGACTTGGCTATGATTGCCTTGACGCCAAGGTACATCGGGCACAGTGCAGCGTGCTCTCTGGAGCTTCCCTGACCATAAGACTCGCCGGCAACCACGATTGTGTGCAGGCCTTTCTTCTTGTTCTCCATGGCCCTCTTGGGGAATGCTGGGTCAATTGGTTCGAAGACGAATTCCGAGTATTTTGGCACGTTGGACCTGTACTTGAGTCTGGCTCCTGCTGGCATTATGTGGTCTGTTGTGATTTTGTCGCCGACCTTTATCCCGACATTACCTTTTATGTGCTGGGGCATTTTGTCGTTGACTGGGGGTGTGCCGATGTTCGGGCCTCTGGCGACTTCAACGTTTCTGTCAGCATCCTTCGGGAAGATGAACATCGAGTCGTCGATGATGAATTTCGTTGGCATATTTACCTTCGGGTACTCGATGCCTGTTTTCCTTGGGTCAGTGAACTTTCCTGTGATTGCTGCCACAGCCGCAACCTCTGGGCTCACAAGGTAGACCTGCGCGTTTGCTGTGCCGCTTCTTCCCTCGAAGTTTCTGTTGCTTGTCCTGAGTGATACGGCGGATGTTCTGGGGCTCTGGCTGTTGCCGATGCAGAAGCCGCATGTGGACTCAAGCAATCTAGCGCCGGAATCCAGCAGGTCACCGAGGTAACCGTCTCTTGCCGTCATCTGTAGAACCTGCCTTGAGCCTGGCGCGACCCCGAATGATACGTCGGGGTGAACTTTTTTGCCTTTCATGATTTTGGCCACGGTGGCTATTTCTTTGTAGGAAGAATTGGTGCAGGAACCGACCATCACTTGGTCCACCTTTATGTCCTTCATGTCGCTGACCCGGATTATGTTGCCTGGGCTGTGCGGTGCCGCCGCAAGGGGTTCCAGTTCGCCAAGGTCAAGGTCTACGACCCTGTCATACTCCGCGTCATCGTCAGCTTTTAGCTCGACCCAATCCTCTTCCCTGCCTTGGGCCTTGAGGAACTTCCTTGTCTCCTCATCCGAGGGAAATATGGAGGTGGTGACACCCATCTCCGCGCCCATGTTGGTGATTGTGGCTCTCTCTGGGGCAGTGAGGTTCTTTACGCCGGGTCCGGCATATTCCATGACGACGTCGACATTTCCCTTCACCGTGAATATTTCCAGCATCTTCAGGACCACGTCTTTGGCGCTGACCCAGGGCTGGAGGCTGCCCTTCAGGTTTATCTTGTAGACTTTCGGGCACGTTATGTAGAACTCACCTCCGCCCATGGCTACAGCGACGTCTAGCCCGCCGGCTCCGATGGCTATCATGCCGATGCCGCCGCCGGTGGGTGTGTGGCTGTCGGAACCGAGAAGGGTCTTTCCGGGCTTGCCGAACCTCTCCAGATGGACCTGGTGGCATATTCCGTTTCCGGCCTTTGAGTAAACGATGCCGTACTTGGCGGCTACTGTTTGAAGGTACCTGTGGTCGTCGGCGTTTTCGAAGCCCACTTGGATGGTGTTGTGGTCTATGTAGCTCACGGAAAGCTGGGTCTTAACCTGTTTCAAACCCATTGCCTCTAACTGCAGGTATGCCATCGTTCCTGTGGCGTCCTGAGTTAGGGTTTGATCAATCTTGATGCCTATCTCGTTGCCGGGTACGTATTCGCCCACTACCAGATGTTTTTCCAGTATCTTCCGAGTAAGGGACTTGCCCATAATTTCTCATCCTTTGGAAAGGTTTGTCTTTCTCATGCGTATATAAAGGTTGTCAATTTATACGACGAACAGCAGAATTCTCGCACTTACTTAAATGAATTGGCTTAATTTCGCAATACTATTAGGTTATATTTCGCAACAGTGTATTAGCAGAGTTATCTTCACTTTTTTTGACGCCACCTTTTAAAGAGAAGATTATCCCTTCTTGTTTTAGATAAGGTTCTGAACCCAAGTGGATTCGAATCCCTTCCCCGGCGCTACTTTATCACTTCATTTAATCTTAAAGCTATTTTTTAGCAAAACCCTGTTTTAGACATAAGAATAGCGTTTTATAAGAGCCTTCAAATTAAACGCCACAAACAAACCCTAATAATCCATCGTACAGTGCCTCACTTTTCAGCCAAGTCGCACGCGACATAATGATTAGGTGAGACGGGGACCAACTCTGGCTCTTTTTCTTTGCAAGTTTTTTCGGCACATCGGGGGCATCTTGTGCGAAAGCGGCAACCTGACGGTATATTTATGGCTGAAGGCACATCGCCTTTAAGTTGGGTTGTTTTCCGCATTCGTTCTGGGACAGGGACAGGAATGGCTGCCAGCAGCGCTTGAGTGTAGGGATGCATTGGGTTGGAGAAAATAGTTTGTTTGTCAGCTAACTCAACAATTTTTCCGAGATACATTATGGCGATCCTGTCTGAAATGTATTTGGCTATTGCTAGATCATGAGTGATAAAAAGGTACGTGAGCCCGAAGTCTTTACGTAAGTTTAACATCAAATCGATTATTGCGGTTCTAAGCGAAACGTCAATCATTGAAACTGGTTCGTCTGCGACAATAAATTCAGGTTGTAGTATGAGCGCTCTTGCCATAGCTGCGCGTTGTCTTTGTCCACCGCTCATTTGGTGCGGGTACAGGTCCACGAATTTTTCTGCTGGCGTAAGCCCTACTCGGTCTAGTATCTCCAAGACCTTTTTGCGTTTTTCAGAACCTTTAGCTATGTCGTGAATCTCAAGGGGGTGCCCTACGGCTTCGCCGATTTTCATGCGAGGATTGAATGAGGCATATGGGTCTTGGAATATTATTTGCAGTTTTCTTTTAAGGACTCGCAATGCTTCGTGATTAAGCGTTGTAATCTCAACATTGTCGAAGAAGATTTTTCCACTGGTCGGCGGCATGAGGCTTACAATAATTTTGCCTGTGGTTGTTTTTCCGCACCCGCTTTCTCCTGCTAGAGTGAAAATTTCACCTTTCAGGACAGAAAAACTCACGTCGTCCACTGCCCTGACAAAATGCCTCGTCCGCGTCAGCATTTTCTCTAGGAAACTCTTCTCCACGGGAAAATACTTTTTTAAATGCTCAACCTTGAGAATTTCGTTTTCGCTCACGCTTTTCTCCCTTCTTCGTATAGAAAACATCTGGCAAAATGTTCTGTTCCAGTCTCGATGAGCGGCGGCGCTTCTCTTCGGCACTTTTCAAAGGCATAGTAGCAACGAGGCCAGAATCGACAGCCCTTAGGCAGGTTAAGCAAATCTGGAGGAGAGCCAGAGATGGCTTCAAGTTTTTGGTCAGCGAGTTCAATGTTGGGAATTGACTTTAGAAGTCTCTGCGTATATGGATGCTTGGGGTTCAAGTAAATTTCTGTGCTGGGTGCACATTCGACCATTTGCCCAGCGTACATGACGATGATTCTATCGCTTCTTTGCAGCACTATACTCAAGTCATGGGTTATTAGGATGAGCGCCATTCCATAAGCATCACGTAAAGCATTTAGAAGGTCAAGTATTTTTGCTTGGACAATAACGTCTAACGCCGTTGTCGGTTCATCAGCAACAACTATGGCTGGATTAAGCGCTATTGCTAAAGCTATCATTACTCTTTGCCTCATTCCGCCGCTGAGCTGATGGGGATAATCGCTCACTCGTTCAGGCTGTATTCCAACGTCCCTGAGTAATTTTTTAGCGCGTTCAAGTGCCTGTTGTTTGGTTACTTGGGGTTCATGCGTTCGGATTAATTCAACAAAGTGATCGCCAATTTTTTTGACAGGATTTAAAGAGGTCATGGGATCTTGGAATACGTAACAGATTTCTTTTCCTCTCAAGTTGCGCAACTCGTCTTTCTGGAGCTTCAAAATCTCTTTACCGTTAAGAACTATTTTGCCGCGTGTTATTCTGCCTGGAAAAGGAACAAGATCTATTAACGACAAGCCTAACGTGGATTTTCCTGAACCCGATTCTCCAACTACACCGAGCGTTTCAGACTTTTCCAGAGAGAAGGACAGGTTATCAACTGCGCGGATTTTTCCTTTTCTCGTCCAGTATTCCACAGTCAACGTGTCAACAGTCATCAACGATTGCGTCATATTTCCCATTTCATCTCACTCTTCCAGCTTCGGGCTCAACAGTTCGCTCAAGCCCTCACCCATTAAAGTGAATCCTAAAGCCAGCAGGATAATCATCAAGCCAGGAAAGGTTATGACCCACCATGCGCCACTCGGCAGGAGGTTTCGTCCGTTTGTCAAGTCCCAGCCCCAATCGGGAATGTTCACTGGAACTCCCATGCCGATGAAGGTTAACCCCGCCGCGGTGAGTATGGCGTCAGCAAAATTCACCGTTGCAACCACCGCAATGGAGGGAACAACGTTCGGCAGAATGTACCGCAAAAGAACCGTGCGTTTTCTGGCGCCCGCCGCGTTTGCTGCTTCAATATAAGACATCTCTTTTATGCTGAGTACTTGACTGCGAATTATCCTGAAGTATGAGGGAACGTACACCACCGCGATGGAAAGCGCCATGTTGATAACGCCTCTTCCCAAGACTACCGTGAATGCTATAGCTAGAATAAATCCAGGAAACGCGTAGACGCTGTCCATAATGAGGCTGATAAACCTGTCAATTACGCCGCCTGTGTGAGATGAGAACAAACCCAGTGGGACTCCTATAATCAGGCAGACGATGACGGATAAAATAGCCACCTGAAGCATTACTCCTCCGCCAGAGATGACTCTGCTAAGCATGTCGCGGCCTAAATCGTCAGTTCCAAAGGGAAACTGGGTGCTCGGAGGTGACAGCCGCGGTCCGACAGTAAGCGCGGAAGGGTCATGGGGCGCAATCCACGGTGACAGAGCCGTCATCACGATGACTGCTATCACCAAGATTGCGCCAAAAATTACTAGCCAACCCGCTAAACCCCTTTTTGTCAATGAAGTAAGCCCCGGCAAAAGATGTGAAAGCATGCTTTTCTTGATTTTGAGTTTCTTCATTTCTAGCACCTACAAGCGGATTCTTGGGTCAAGGTAAGCATAAAGTAGGTCAATTGCCAAACTCACAATGGAAACGAGAATACCGAAAACAACAACTGTTCCTTGAATAGCTGTGTAGTCTCGAAAGTTAATGCGGTCAATAAGGTATCTTCCGAGACCTGGCCAAGAGAAGGTGGTTTCAGTCAGCACCGCGCCAGCGAGAAGCATAGCAAACTGCAGCCCCATCATTGTAAGTACAGGAAGAAACGCGTTTCTAAGAGCATAACCATAAGTCACTGTGCTTTCTTTCAATCCTCTTGCCTTGGCTGCCGTTACAAAATCAAGCCTCAAAGTTTCAAGCATGTTGCTTCTCGTGATTCTGATGAATATTCCGCACAGAACCAAACCCAAAGTTAATGATGGCAGAAACAGATATTTCAGAGTTAGACCGAATTTGTAAAGGTTTCCTTCAAGAAGGCTGTCAATTGTGAATAGACCAGTTGCCACGCGGATTCCCCCATTTGATATGCAATACCAGCCGATTCCTGCCCAGAGAAGCCAGCCCGTTACAAAAAGGGCAAGCGAAATAATGTAGTCTTTGCGGCTCAGCTTCTTGTGTTTTACTTTTGCTACAGCAAAATATACGCCCAGCAAAAATAGACCAGCTAAGGACGACAGCAGAAAATGAGTAATAAACCCTCCTGGTGGAAGGGAAAGCGGTATGCTTAATCCTGTTGGTTCCATCGCTGGATAAATTCTTCCGCCCACCGGCAACCAATGTAATCCCACCCCGAAAATCATCTGAAGAATCATGCCTAGGAAAAAGACTGGAATAGCATAAGTCACTATTCCGAACACTCTTATCAGCTGGTCTTTTGGTCTATTATACGCTTTTGAGGATTCTACGCCTAGAAATATTCCTATCAGAACCGCAATTATCATAGAACAAATTGCCAATTCTAAAGTTGCAGGGAATGCCGAAAAAATCTGTTGCGCTACAGGCGAATAATCCTGCATAGACAAGCCAAGGTCTCCCCTGAAAAGACCAATCACATAATCAAAATACTGAAATAACAACGGTTTGTCAAGTCCCAATCTTGTACGCATCAGCGCCATTGCTTCGGGATTCTCCATTTTTTCAAAATGAAGCATAACTGGATCCCCTGGCAAAACACGCATAACCAAAAACACCGTAGTTAAAAGAATAAATATCATAGGAATGGTGAGCAGAATTCTGGAAATTATGTAAGTGCGCAGGGTCATTCTATTTCACGTGTTCATTTATCAAGAAAAAGAAAAGGGGAATTAAGGTATTATAATTTACTCTTCGACGTAGACCAGCCAGTTGCGCCATTGCTGTGTAATATCTAAGTAAACTCCTTTCACGTTGAGCTTTGACACTGCATAGGCACTGCTCTGATACATCGGAATTATCGGAACGTCTGTAACCATCAGGTCTTGGATTTGCCCATACAAGTCAGTTCTAGTTGCTTGGGTGGTGTTTCCTCGAGCCCACGCAATAAGCTGATCCATCTGCGCGCTAGCGTAATTGTGGTGTAGCCATGATCCGCCTGAAGACTGCACAAACGGGTAGATGTAGTCATCAGGATCAATGTAGTCCGGATACCAGCCATAGATGTATGCTTCCATGGTTTCTTCTGATCTCTTAACTTTGTACGCTGCCCAGTCGCGGCCTTCCAGCGTTACACTAATTACCCCGCTTGCTTCCAAAGCAGATTTGAGCACCAATGCTTGCTGGGGGCTTTGCGGATAGTGCCCTGAAGTTTCATACCACAGTGTAAACGAAAACTTATTGTTCTCGTTGTAGCCAAGCTCGCTTAGAAGTTCTTTCGTACGAGTGTAGTTTGGATCACCTATGGACTGGAATGCATCGGTGTGGCCGAACATGCCGATCGGTATCATGCTATAGAGTTTCTGAGCCTGCCCTTGAAACACAGTTTCAACCAACATTGACCGATTGATAGCAGCAGCTACAGCTTCCCTAGCCTTCACGTTGTTAAAAGGCGCATTCTTCTGTTGCATGCACAAGTATTGAATAAACGCGCCAGTGCCTTCCCAAACCTTCAGGTTGGTGTTTGACTTCATATTAGTAATGTCCGTGGCAGCAAGTTGCCTAAACGCCACATCAATGTCTCCCGCTGTAATCGCTAAAGCCAAGCCGGCAGCGTCTGCATAGAACGTAATCTTGATAGTTTTGGTTTTCGGGTAGCCTGCAGCTGCGTTCCAGTAGAGAGAATTCGCCTCAAGCGTCATTTCAGTGTCTTTTCCCGCAACCCTACTCCAGCTCTTAAGCTTGTAAGGACCCAATCCCATTGGGTGGCTTCCCCTAGCGTCTCCGTCCTTGTACACGACCACATCTGCCACGCTCCAAGAGTCCCCGCTTTTCGGAGCATATGTTGGATCAACAATGTATGACGCTTGGCATGCCATTAGCGAGAGGAACGCTGCAAATGGAATCTTTAGATCGAATCTGACAACGTAGGTGCTCACAACCGTGACGCTTTGGATGATGTCGCCATATCCAATGCCTACAAATGCTCCATCCTCATCAGCTATGCCTATTCCTCTGTCAAAAGTGTACTTGACATCGTCAGCGGTAAACTCTGTGCCGTCATCATATTTGACGCCTTGTCTAAGGTTGAAAGTCCATTGCAATCCATCGTCTGACACGGTCCATGAAGTTGCCAGTGACGGAATAAGGTCCTCAGCGGTACCTGTTGCGCCCGCTTTATATTCGACTAGCGAGCAGCCCAGTGACTGAATTATCTCCCAACCGAAGAAGTCGTAGGCTCGCGCCGGATCTAGACACGTTTCCACTGAATCAGTTGTTCCCATGATCAACGTTTCCTTCAATTTGGTTTGAGGTGCCATCAGGTAATAGCCAGCAACTCCCGCGATGATTATCACTATAATCAGTATGCCAACGATTACCATTTTGCCAACTGCTTTTACATCTTTCATTCTCAACTTTTTCACCGCAAGCACATTGTTTAAATCGTTTAAAATATAAGATTTTTCCATATGTTGGCCGTCAGAAATTACTTACTTTATTAAATTACATAGAAAAGACACCGCGGAGGTGCGGGGGCATCTGCCAATGAGCGCGAGTTTCAAGTTGCACCATGCTGTCTGCCGTCACTAACCCTGAGTATTCCGACATTGCCTCGATAGGGTTTCATGGCAATATGGGAAAGGCACCCTCTTGTCATGCATAATAGAACAAAATTACGGGCAAATTGGCGCTGAAATCTTTTTCCCAGCGTTCATTTTACTCTGAGACATTAGAAGCCAAATATGGTCTTTTCTTTTTTCTTGCCTGATTCTTCGCCGTGTTGCCCTTCTTCGGATATGTGATGCGCCACGTGGATGGCTAAACCTGTGGCTGCGCCTGCTGATAGCCCAAGCAAGAGGTTAACGAGCCAAGCATATTGTACCCCGTTTAACAAGGCTACTACTACGAGTAAATCGAACATTATGGCGATGCCGAGGTAGCCGTAACACCACATTTTGATGCTTGTTCTTCTCGGCTGGTTTATGCCAATGCCAACTAGCACGCCGAACATTAATAAGAAGCCAATTAACGCGTAAATCCAATCGTAAACCACGTCTTTTCACCGCTGGAATTGCTATGTCTTACGGCTTTCAGCTTTAATAGTTTATCTGAGTTCCATTGCACTTTACTTTTTGACCAATTGTATTCTTCTGTGTTTTACTAACCGCTACTTTTTTTACTCGTTCAGATGTAATACAAAACTTTGTTTGACAGCCCAACGTATGCATTAAAATGCGCTTAAGCGAGCAGGCTCTTGAAGTTTTAGCCTTAATGTTTCACCGTTATTGAGACCTTCATTGGTTTCTTCCGCGGAGGCATTTCCACTATCTTTATTTTAACTTTACTTAGTTTCTCTTTTATTGCTTCTTTTGCCTCGTTTTTGGTTTGGAATGCGTCTTTAAGCTCAATCCACGGCAAGCTATCATCAATTTTAACCCACGCTGAATACATCAAGTTTCACACTCTGAATTAGATTATGAAGAAGTTTAAGCGTAAATAATTAAAACAGTTGTGAAATCAGAGTATGAATTTGCACTCACAATCAGAGACTGCCTAATTGCCATGTGGTATTACGTTCTTTTTGAGCTGCGATAAACTTAAATCGCCCTCATATCGCTACTCTATCTACAATTTGGGCAGCTAGGGGGAATGGGCTTTGCGGAGGTACTTGATATGGTTAGTACTGGGGTTAGTTGCCATAAGTATTATGACTTGGCTCATAACCTCCTTTATCCCTTACCCTGAAGTGAAAAGTCTCCCATTATACACATTCAGCACCATCACCCGTATCCTAATCACACTTGCGCTTTCTGTACTCTGGGGCGTATCTTTTGGAATACTAGCAGCAACAAACAAGATTGCCTCGCTTGTTTTAACGCCGTTTATAGACCTTTTGCAATCCGTCCCGATTTTAGGATACTTCCCTGTGGTCATTGGCTTCCTTTTTGCCTTAGGTCCGCTTGGTATCGAGTTTTCGGTCATTGTTTTGCTTTTTACTTCAATGGCGTGGGCTATCTTCTTTGGAGTGGTAGGTGCCATCAGAGGAATACCTGTAAACGTCACCGAATCATCAAAAAGCTTCGGCCTGACAGGATGGCGGTACGTACGCCACGTTGTCTTGCCAGCAATAACGCCAGCAGTTATCTCGGGTGCAAATCTTGCATGGTGCGACGGCTGGTTCTTCATGATCGCGGCAGAATACATCCAATATCAAGGGAACGTTGTCTCTCCTCCCAGCGGCGGATTAGGCTACCTTCTTGCCAAAACTGCCTACGAGTTTAAAGACATGAACTTGGCGATTATCCTCCTATTGTTCATTACATTCATAGTTGTCTACTTCAACACGCTAACTTGGCGTAGACTGATGGCGCGCGCTAGCACAGGCACGTACAAACCCGTCTTCAAAATGGACCTCTCAGGAGTTGGGAAGCTCGGCATGGAAAAAGCAGGCAGTTGGCTCCACTTTGGAAGACTCCACTGGCCAAGGTCATTTTCAATATCTGCGCAAAGGTTGCGCAAGTACTCTCGCATCGAAAAGGTTGTTGCGCTAGTGTTAGCTTTCTCTACTATTTTCATTGTTCTCTATTATGTTTTCGGGCAGTTCCCAACAATAAAATTGCTTCAAGAAGGCTTAGCAAAACCGCCAGCTGCTGAACTGGTGAACATACCTTGGCTTGCGTTCCTAACGATGGGGCGCCTTACGATTGCTTATGTCATCTCCCTTGGAGCAGCCATCGCCATGGGCGTCTTAGCAGCTGAACACAAACGGTTTGCAACTATCTTTTTCCCCCTTTATGACATTGGGCAAGGAGTACCGATATTGGCTTTGTTCCCCGTAATTTCACTTGGGCTAAGTGATCTAATCGGGAATCCCAGAATTGCCCTCGAACTCACCTGCATAATCATGCTAGTTCTTGACATGATCTGGTACATGTTCCTCAATATCGTTAGCGCCGTCAAGAACATACCTACTGAAATAACCGAAGTTAGTCACCTCCTAGGTTTCAAAGGAATGAAAAGAATAACCCACATTATCATCCCATCGATACTACCAGCTATTGTTACAGGCAGCATCCTTTCATGGGGAACAGGATGGAACACAATAATCTTTGCAGAATACTTACCTTCAACAGAGCCTACGATTCCCCCTGTTTCAGTTCCTGGGCTGGGGTCATTACTTGACAAAGCAGGGTACGAGTACGGAAATACCGTTGTTCTAATTCTCATATTAATAGTAATTGCAGCAATAGTCCTTCTAATGGAAGGCTTGGTTTGGCGTCGTCTGCTCAGGAAATTTGAGAAATATCATATTGAGGTGTAACATATGTCCATAATTGAAATAGAAAATGTTTCTAAAACATTTCCGACGGATAAGACCAGCATCTTAGTATTGGACAACGTCACCTTTTCGATCGGAAAAGACGAGTTTCTGTGCATAGTAGGTCCGTCAGGATGTGGAAAATCCACCCTGCTTAGGATGATAGCAGGATTGGAAAAGCCAAGTTCCGGAAAAATGTTGTTTAACGGCCAACCTATCAAAGAGCCGTCTCCAAAGATTACAATGGTCTTTCAACTTTTTGGACTATTACCTTGGAAAACTGCCTTGGAAAACATTGAAGTCCCATTGGAAGTTCTAAACATGCCGAAAGAATCCCGCGTTCATGTTGCCGAAGAGTATTTGCAAATGGTGGGGTTGGAAGGATTCGAGAACACATACCCGCATGATCTTTCAGGGGGAATGAAGCAACGAGTGGGCATCGCACGGGCTTTAGCTTTGGAACCTACAGTTTTGCTCATGGACGAGCCTTTTTCTTCCCTTGATGAACTCACAGCCAAGACTTTGCGAGACCTAGTGATGAACATTTGGCGGAATCCAGCTTTACCGACGAACACATTCATAATGGTGAGTCACAATGTTGAAGAAGCTGTGTTTATGGCTGACAGAATAATAGTGATGTCTCCACGACCTGGAAAAGTTGTTGGAGAAATTAGAGTTAACATTCCGCGCCCGCGTTCTCAATATTTGAGGGCTAAAGAATACTTTAATTACGTAGATGAGACTATAAATTTACTTGAGAAAGGGAAAACCATCATAAAAGATAATAGCCCTCTTTCTGCCACAGCAAAGCGCATAAGTAAAGTTTAATTTCCGCATATTATGAATTCAGAATTTGAATATTTCAGCAAAATTCATTAACACTATAAGTTTGTGCTGATTAATCTCATTAGAGGAGGGCTAGCTATCTCCCAAACTGAAGAGGACACAAAAAAAGGCAGCGGCTTTACTTGTCCGAACGCCGCTTGTGGAAAAGTTTTCACAACGCCCCTTAAAACTTTAAATCTCCAGCGTAGCCCTGAAGAGTTCTATGATGCGTGCCCGTACTGTTTAACCGAAGTAACAACTGAAGACGAAAAGACTGTGGCGTCTCCACGTGAAAAAGTAGCGGCATGCACCCATTATCTCGGGTACCTTTGCGAGCGGTCGACGAAAGCCAACATTCCTGATGAATGTATTGTGTGTAAAGACATAATTTCCTGTATGCTGAAGAACATGAAAAGATAAGCAGGTCTTTTCCTGTTGCATGCGTCCTCTTTCATTTGGTGATATCTTCTGAGGCAATTGTCAGGTAAGTCTTCCAATGACAGTATTCACTCGATTTCGTAATGAATCTAATTAACAAATTAAAAAAAACAGGCTAGGAGATTGTTGCCTGCTGGATTACGTAGAACTGGTTTTTAGCTTTTTCTTTTCTTTTCAGGCTTTTTCTCTTCTGCGCTAGTTTCGGGTGCTGCTTCCTCTGTTTTCGGCGCTTCTGCTTTTGGTTCTTCCTTTTTCTCTTCGATTTCCGTAGTTATTTCTTCTATGGGTTTCGGCGGCGGTGTAGTGGCCATTGTCCAGCCAATCCATGCGCCTATAGCTAAGATTGCCACGAACGCTACAAGCACTGGTACAGCAATTAGCCAGTATCTAACGTCTGCTAGAGAGCCTACATTAAGCCATGGTATCGCTTTGATAATTGGTTCGTAAAAGAAAAGTGCTGCAACGTAGAATACAGCAACCAGCACGCATACGAGGCAGATTAATCCGCCTATTGCTTGATCTTTGCTTGCCATTTATTAGTTCACCACTTATAGCCTGTTTATTATTTCAATCCATTTAAAGTTTACCGTAGAAGTCGGCGTGCGGGTGTTATGTGGTTCCCATTTCCCATGTTGCAAGGTACTTTTGCTGTTCAGGTGTGAGCTTGTCGATTTTTACTCTCATTGCTTTGAGTTTTAGTTCAGCGACGGTTTCGTCGATGTCTCGGGGGACGGTGTACACTTTCGGTGCCATTTTCGCTGTTTTAGCCATGTGCTCCACGCATAATGCTTGGTTTGCGAAGGACATGTCCATAACTTCGGACGGGTGGCCTTCTGCTGCTGCCAAGTTTACGAGTCTTCCTTCAGCCAAAAGGTACAGCTTTTTGCCATCTTTTAGGGTGTACTCTTCCAGATTAGGTCTCATTGTTCTCTTCGCTGTTGAGAGTTCTTCCAGGTCTTTCAGGCTTATTTCCACGTTGAAGTGTCCGCTGTTGGCGATTATGGCGCCATCTTTCATTCGTTGCATGTGTTCTTTTCTTATGACGTTGAGGTCGCCTGTGGCTGTTACGAATATGTCGCCTATGCTGGCGGCTTTGGCTATTGGCATGACGCGTAAGCCGTTCATTGCTGCTTCTAACGCTCTGAGCGGGTTCACTTCTGTTACTATCACGTTTGCGCCTAAGCCCTGTGCGCGCATGGCTATGCCTCTTGAGCACCAGCCGTAGCCGCAGACCACGAAGGTTTTGCCTGCTAAAAGCGTGTTTGTGGCTCTCAAGATGCCGTCGATGGTGCTTTGTCCAGTGCCGTAGCGGTTGTCGAATAAGTATTTTGTGTAAGCGTCGTTTACGGCTATTATTGCGTATTTTAGGCTTCCCGCTTTTTCCATTGCTCTTAAGCGTAGTACGCCTGTGGTGGTTTCTTCGGTTCCGCCTTTAACGTTGTCTAACTCTTTTGCTCGCTTGCTGTGTAGCGTGCCGACGAGGTCTGCGCCGTCGTCAAGGGTTATCGTGGGTTTATAATCCAACGCCTTGTTGATGCATGAGTAGTATTCTTCTGTGTTTTGTCCTCTCCATGCAAAAACGTGGATGCCTTTTTCCGCGAGTGCTGCCGCCACATCGTCCTGTGTGGACAGCGGGTTGGAGCCGCAGAGGGCGACTTTGGCGCCTCCAGCTGCTAAGGCGTCTACGAGGACGGCTGTTTCTTTCGTTACGTGCAAGCATGCGCCTAAAGTTAAGCCCGCGAATGGTTTTTCTTTGCTGAGTCTGCCTTTGATTTGGTTTAGGACGGGCATGTGCGCTGCAGCCCACTCAATTTGTAAATGACCTTGTGGCGCTAGCGTCTTGTCCTTAACTTGGAATTCTTTCATTTTGGTTTCCTTCTTTTAGGAAAGATTGCTGACTGGCTATTTAGCTTTGCTTCACCATTTGGAATAAACGTTGGTTCCAGTGCGCTGTCAGTTGTTGATGTGTGTGCTCGCCAATGGCTTATCGGACAGTTTTTGTAGCGGGAAAGGTTTAATTATTGTTTGCCTGAACCTAGTTTGTGAGGTGCGCACGTTTGAGGGAACCTTTTGCTGAGTTTGTTAAGAACACGTTAGGACCACGCACTTTGCTGATTACGTGTGGGCTTCCGGGAACGTGGAAAACAGAGACTTCGGAGGAAATCTCGAAGATCAAGAGGTACCCGATTCTTCGAAGCGATTTAATTCGGTTGGAAGTTCTCAAGAATGAAAATGTGTTTGACGCGAAAGTTGCGGGAGATATGCGCAAACGGCTGTCTGTTTATGATGAATTGTTTCGGCGAGCAGACGACCTTGCGCGGGAGAGCAAGCAAAGCGTGATTTTGGATGCTACTTTTGTCACACAAGACTTGCGGCGACAAGCGGCTGAAATTGCAGCAAAGCACGACATGACTTTTGTGATACTTCAAACTAGCTGTTCTGAAGAAGCGTCTATTGCGAGGATTCTGAGGAGAACTAAAGAGAAGTATGAGTCAAACGCGTTGACGGTGGAGGCTTATCGTAACAACAAGAGCAAGTTTGAACCTGTTGATTTGGATGACTTGAAAAAAAGGTATCCGCGGCTTCAAATAGTGCATTTGACGGTTGACACGGAGCATGATCCTCCTGAGGATTGGTACGTGATTGGTATGGAAAAAAGGTAGCTGGACACCGTTTTCACAATGATAATAGATTTGCATATTCACTCGAAAAGTTCTGATGGCGCTTTAACTGTTGAAGAGATTATCGGTGAAGCTAAACGCAGAAACATTGGATTCATGTCAATTACAGACCACGATTCAATTGGCTGCCAAGAAGTAGCCATGGATTTAGCTGGGAAAGCTGGGATTCGCTATGTTTCCGGCGTTGAATTGAACGTAACCTTCTCGCACCCCCGATACCGCGAGGGCAAGTCAGTATCGTTAGATTTCTTGGGTTACCAATTTGACGCAGAGAATAAGGCCTTAAAGGCGAAGCTTCAGCGGATGGCGAATTACCGCGAGGAAAGAGCAGCAAAGATTCTAAGCAATCTTAATGCAGAATTTGAAGCGGAAGGAATTGGCAAGCTGACTAAGAGCGATTTTGAGGAGATTCAGGCTTCCGTTGACGGAGTGCTTGGACGACCTCATATAGCGGATTATTTGGTGAGAAAGGGCATTGTTCAAAATAGGCAGGAGGCTTTTGACCGGTATCTTGTGAAGTGTGATGTGCCGAAGTATCCGCTTTATGTTGAAGAGGCTTCGAGGCTGGTGAGGAATGCTGGCGGAAAAATAGTGTTGGCTCATCCGAATGATCCTCATGGGACCTCGCTTGTGGCGCTGACCAAATCGTTGCCTGAGCAGACAGACATAATAGAAGAGTTGATGATGGCGCATATTGATGGTGTAGAGTGTTGGCACTCCAGAAACGACGCCCAAACAACTAGTCATTACGTAAAATTTGCAAGAAAGCATGGACTGATTATGACGGGAGGAAGCGATTGCCACCAAAAACCGATAATCATGGGCACAGTCAAAATCCCAGAATACGTAGCGGAGCAATTTCGGCTCTAAATGCCCTTCTTTGACTCCAGGGTCTTCGCGTAAGTGGCTGCTAGTTTGAAGTATGCTTTTGCTTCTTTCCTTGCTGTGTTCTTCTCCCTACTACGTACATTGGGGTCTTGGAGTTTGAAGCTGACTACTTTTCCTCGCACATAGGCTCGGTAGCATTTGTAGAAAGGCAGAAGCCTCATCAACTCCTGGTCTCCAGAATATTCCACATATCTTTCAACAAAGAAGTTGGACCGGTCTGTTCGTCCCCTAAAGTCTAGGTCCATGGCTAAGAAGGCGATGTCAGCGGCAACGTCGGAATACCTAAATCTTTCGTTGAATTCTATCGCGTCGAAAATGTAGATTCGGTCTGCAACAAAGATGTTGTCCGAATGGATGTCGCCATGGCAGTCTCTGACTCTGCCTTCTGCTATTCTCTTCTCAAAGAGGGACACGTTTCTCTTCATGAAATCTTCGACTCTTCCGCGGATTAGTTTGAAATCCTTAGTGGATATTGTTTTGTCGATGTACTCCTCAGTTTGCTCGAAATTCTCTTTCCAATTGGTTTCGATTATCGTCAAGGAGCCGAACTCGATTATTTTTTTGTTTGTTTCCGCTTTTGAATGGAATTCCGCGATGGTCTTTGCTATTTTGTCAACAAGCTTGTCATCCACCTTGTTTTCTTCGAGGAGCTTGCTCAACATTTTCTCTTGAGGCATCCGCTTCATCTTCACAGCGTACTCAACCGTTTCCCCTTCACCTTTTATTTTGATGGCATTTGACCTGTTGATGGAAACAACCTCGAGGTACATGTCTTCGCACAGTCGCCTGTTAAGCTCCAACTCTTTTTCGCAGAAGAAACGCCTCTTTTCAAGAGTGGTGAAGTCTAGAAATCCGAAGTTTACAGCCTTCTTTACCTTGTAAACAAAGTTTCTGGTTAGAAAGACAAAAGATATGTGCGTCTGGACCATTTCAATGCTGCCTGGGTCTTCGTCGTAAGCTTCAGGCTTCATTAAGGCTTCCACAACTTGCTTCTGAACCAGCATTTGCCGAATCTGCTTCCTTTAAGGCGTTATGCACCCTTTCTGTTGTGGATAAAACTTCAACGGGCAATATAGGACTATCTGTACGGGGAACTACAAGAATAAGCACACGGTTTTATGGGTCAAGATTAATGTGAATTCCTATCTCAGGAGCGTTACGACGAGGTTTCTGACATATTCCGATATTGGAATGAAAGATTAAATACGGATTCACGATACCTGTGACTCGGTGAGTAACGTGAACATTGAGACTATCGAGGACTTGAAAGCGGCACTTAAAGAGATAGGCTACTCCAACAAAGCAATAACCGAAATCATAAAATGGTACAACAATAGTCGCCCTCTACTGAACTAGTTCCGGCAACTATTTTTTAACGTAGCCCAAAACGGCGTCCGCATGTTCCTTCGAAATGCTCTTAGATTGATACAGAGAATCAACTATCTCGGAAACTTTCGCTAAGGCATGAACTTGGTAGCCCAACTTTTCAAGGTTTTCTCTGCCCCCCTGTTCCCTGTCCACCACAACCAGCAAGTGCTTAACGTGCGCGCCACGCTCTTCCAGCGGCTTTATCCCCTCAAGCTTAGACAAGCCTTCACTAACCACATCATCAAAAAACACTACGCCATCGCCTCGAACTACTTCTGCACCGGCAATCCTGCCCGTTACGCCATACGCCTTATCCTCTTTCCTCACCACAACGCACGGCAAGTTCACTTTGCAGGCGATGCTGGGCAGAATCAACGCGCCTTTAAGCTCGATGGACGCTAACTTGGTTATTCTATCAGAAACCATAATTTGCCTGATAGTGCCTGCCGCAATTTCCGCAATGGTGCACAACTCTTTCGGCGAAGAGAGCAAACACACAAGGTCAATGTAGTATGGGCTTAACGCTCCAGACTTAATCTTGAAACTGCCAAACTTCAAACATCCAGACCTATAAAGCGCACCAGCAACCCTGTCTGTCATAGAAGACATTTCTGAAATCCCTGAATTGAGTATAACCTCACGAATTTAACCCTTTACCAGCCTTGAACAAACCTCCACAAAAGTCACTGCCAAATTAAATGTATATATAAGGGGGCTATAGTCTCCACGCACAGATAATCTTCCAATCTTAACACAAGCTTTGTCAAAAGATATATAACGCGCCAACTCCGTATTGGTAAAAAGTTCGGAGGCGCAAACAGTTGGGGGTCTTAGGAAGAGACAAACTAAAAGAACTAATAGACAACTACAAGGTCGTATATCCTCACGATTATACGTTACTCGATGGAGACGGTTACATCCTCACCGTCAAAGAAGAAACAACCGTGCACTACTTAGAACACAAAAACCTGGTATCTCACGAGGTTGTTTTCACCCCGCCAAATTTAGTCGCTCACCTAACAGCCAAAAGCAAATACGGAAGAATGGGCTTATCCTTCCTTAACGCTGCTAAAGTGCACAGTGGCTTCATCGGGCGCCTCGTGCTTGAACTCGTGAACCTAAGCAACGACCGACGCCCCATAGTCATCAAACGCGGCGACCCCTTCATGCACATGGAATTCATCACACGCGAAGGCGAACCCTCACCATACATGGGCGAGTTCCAATTCCAATACTTGACTGATGAAGAGATACAAATGTACATTCCAATCCTGGAAAAAGTTTTCCCGAACTATGAAGAACTTGCTAAGACTTGGTTCAAAAACAAAAGACTACAAGTGTAAGCCACTTTCCTATTTTTGGAAAATGTGAATCTCTCTGCCAACCTTATGCCTTTCCTCAGCATCAACAAAAGAAGCCATTTCCGCCATCTTCTCCTTTACATCAACATCTTCAGCGAAGACCTTTTCCTGAAACAGGTATACTCTCTTAAAACCAATGCTAACAGCTTTCTCTCCAATAGGCATAGTGACAGGTCTCCCTGAACGCGTTCTCATGTACGGTGCCACAAGCACTAATCGCCCATCTTTCTTCAGTATCCTATACGCCTCTTTCAGGAAACTATAGTACACTGGCTCGAGTTTGGCAACTATTTTTGCTGCATACGGCATAGTAGGCACTTGCCGCAGTGCTGGACCCAAATCAGGTTCCGTTGCTATGCAATCCACCTCCTCTTCGAGTTTGCCAGTTAACCTGCACGCGTCGCCCTGCACAACCGCGTATTCCGCCTCTTTGAGCGCGTACTCTTTTTTAAGCCACTCAAGATTCTCCACAGCAGCTTTGACGCACCACGGGTTTACGTCCACGCCGACTACTTTCGCTCTAGCCAACAGTGCTTCCTGAAGGATTGTACCGACTCCGCAGAACGGATCAAGCAAAAGTTTCCCCGAAGTGCAAGAAGCCAAGTTCACCATAATCTTCGCCAGCCGCGGAGATATGGCAAAAATCTTACGTTGGCTTGGCTTGCCTACGTCACGTTTTTGGAATTCAAAGGGATTATGCACCGCCACGGTAGTGGATACCACTGTTTGTTTTTTGCCTATGCAGAACAGTATTTCTGCTTTGTTTTCAACCAAGTTTTTCTTCAGAACTTCAACAGGGCTTAGTTGCGGCTGCTCCCTCGCTCTGGAAAATCCCATGAAGTTTGATTTTTTGCCGTTAGCTGCTAGTTCCCGTTTTATAGCGCTTCCCACAAACCGTTGGATAACCTTGGAAACTGGATGCAAAGAATCCTCTGCGCAGTATACGCTTACTCCGAAAATAGTTTTCCCAGACGTTGCCTCGAGCATTTCGGCAATTAAGCCATTTGGCGTAATGTCTCTTTTGATTTGCACCTGAGCCTGTTTGTCTTTCTGCAGAAACGCTTTTTCCGCAATCTGTGTTGCAAAATTCGCGGTTGCCCTTCCAATTTTTAAGATTCCACCCAAATCCGCAATGGCTAAGACGCTTGCCTTCTCCTCGGTGCTGACAGCAAAGAACTCTTTTGAGAGTTGGCGTACCTCAAATTTTACTTCTCTGGCTTCTAGGAACGAGATAAGCTCCGCTAGCGATAATTTCCAATTTTTTCCCGGAATAAACACGCGAGTTGTCTGAGTAGCGCTGGACATTTTCACAAATGCTAAAGCGGATATTATCTATATAAGCGAGTGAGCCTTTTTGGCTCGAAGGAACCACTCTTCGCTTAACCAAAAAAAAACTAGGTAAACATGCAAAGGTCAGCGGACATAGGTGCAAATCGTTTAAATAGCGCTTAGGTTGTAAGCTACAAAAGGGATGCTGCATGCATGCACGAAATTATCGGCCTGTAAAGGGCCAAGCCTACACGCGAAAGAAGTTTGCGCGAGGTTTTCCGCCTCCCAAAATAGTCAAGTTTACCATGGGTGATACCAAGGCAAACTTTGACTACGAAGCCAAACTTGTAGCCTTGAAACGAGTTCAAATCCGCCACAGCGCTTTAGAGGCAGCACGGGTGGCAACAAACCGCGTCTTGATGGATAAACTAGTTAACGATTACCTCATGCAGGTTCTTCCGTATCCTCATATTATTCTCAGAGAAAACAAAATGATTTTTGGAGCTCATGCTGACCGCCTTCAGCAGGGAATGCGCAGGTCTTTTGGGAAAGCAATTGGCACAGCAGCTAGGGTAGAACCCGACCAAGTGCTCATAACTGTGAAAGTTAAAGCCAACGCTGTGGAAACAGCCAAAGAATCCCTGAAGCGAGGAAGCGCAAAGCTCCCTCTCCCGTGTAGAATAATAGTTGAAAAACTGCAATCTCCAGACGTGACTGACAAGGCGGAGATGGAGACGGCTTGACCGGGGCCAAAAAAAATCTGGTACTCTGGTTTGGCGATCTGAGAAAAACCGACATTCCCTTGGTAGGCGGTAAGAACGCTAATCTCGGCGAAATGATAAGCGCTGGGCTACCCGTTCCTCCAGGCTTTGCCGTAACAGCCTACGCTTATGAAAAATTCCTTGAGGAAACGCGCATAGCGGAAAAGATTTACAAGATAATTAGTGAAACAGTCACCGATATAAATGATCCAAAACAATATGATGCAGCGTCAAAGAAAATCCGCGCACTTATCGAAAAATCTCCTATGCCTAAAGAAATTGAACGCGCCGTGAAATCAGCCTACAAAGAACTAAATAAAAATCTCGATCTAAAAGACGTTTTTGTTGCCGTGAGATCCAGCGCCACAGCGGAAGATTTGCCAGACGCATCTTTCGCAGGCCAACAGGAAACTTACTTGAACGTCAAAGACACGGATGACCTTCTAGAAAAAGTTGTGAAGTGTTGGTCCAGCCTCTTCACTCCCCGCGCAATCTTTTATCGAAACGAAAAAGGCTTCGCTCATGAAAAAGTTTTCATAAGCGTCGGGGTTCAAAAAATGGTGAACTCCAGAGCCGCAGGCGTAATGTTCACAATAAATCCTGTAACGGGGAACACGGACGAAATCATGATTGAAGGCAACTACGGATTGGGTGAAACCGTTGTTTCTGGCGTGGTGAACCCCGATCACTTTGTTGTTGACAAAAATACCCTGAGAATAACTGAGAAGCAACTTGCGAGAAAAACAATTCAATATGTCCGTGACCCAGGCACGGGCGCAACGGTTCACTTGGATGTGCCCGAAGAAAAACAAAAGCAACCCTGCGTAAGCGACGAGGAAATTTCGAAACTCGCAGAACTAGCCAAGCGAATTGAGCAGCATTACGGAAAAGCCCAAGACATAGAATGGGCAATTGACAAAGATTTATCTTCTCCAAAGAACGTATTCATTGTTCAATCTCGTCCTGAAACAGTTTGGGGTGCCAAAGGCATGGAAACGCCAACAGGAATTGAAGAAAGAAAGTCTGAAGAAAAACTGAAAGTTGCTGTGAAAGGGCTCTCGGCTGGTAGGAAGGGCTACGGCGTAGGCATAGCAAAAGTTGTTTTTACTCCTGACGAGGCATCAGAGGTGATGCGGAAGGGAGACATCCTTGTAACTGACATGACCAATCCTGATTTTGTCCCGTTCATGAAAATCGCCAGCGCAATAGTCACCGACAAAGGCGGCGTCACATCTCACGCGGCAATCGTAAGCCGTGAGCTTAGCATACCCTGTATTGTAGGAACAGAAACCGCCACGAAAGTCATGGAAACGGGCAAAGAGTACACTGTTGACTCAAGAAACGGAATAGTCTACGAGGGAATCATAGCTCAAGCAGCACAACCGTCGATGACGCAGGGAGCCGTTGCGACAGTCGCTATGCCCGCTTGTGCAGCGGAACCAGTGCCCGTGACAGCGACAAAAATATACATGAATTTAGGTGTTCCCGAAAAAGCAGAAGATTATAAGAACTTGCCCTTCGAAGGCATTGGTCTAATGCGCGTTGAATTCACCCTAGTCAGTTCCATAGGCGAGCATCCGCTTTATCTCGTTGATACCGGGCAAAGCCAAAAGTTTGTGGACAAGCTTGCAGAAGGTGTCGCTATAGTAGCTAGAGCTATACAACCTCGCCCTGTTGTTGTGCGTTTCAGCGATTTCAAAACCAACGAGTACCGAGAGTTAAAGGGCGGCGACAAGTATGAAATCGTTGAAGCTAATCCGATGCTCGGTTGGAGAGGTTGCAGTCGCTACATAAGTCATTGGTATCAAAAGGCTTTCAGGCTGGAATGCCAAGCCATCAAGAAATGCCGAGAAGAATGGGGGCTCAAAAACGTCTGGGTAATGCTTCCGATGGTGCGCACTGTTTGGGAAGCAGAAAAATGCTTAGCCATAATGCGGGAAGAGGGCTTGGCAAGGTCGAAAGACTTCAAAGTGTGGTTCATGGCTGAAACTCCATCCATCGCCATACTCGCAGACGAGTTCTCTAAGCTTGTTGATGGCTTCTCCATAGGCTCGAATGATATGACACAGGGCATTCTGATGATTGACCGCGACTCTGAACGTTTAGGTCAGATGGGCTACTTCGATGAAAGAGATCCTGCAGTGAAAAGGATAATCGCGCATCTTATCAGAGTGGCTCATGAAAACGGCTGCACAGTTTCGATATGCGGTGAGGGCCCATCAAACTTGCCTGACTTCGCAGAATTTCTCGTTCGCGTTGGAATTGACAGCATATCCGTTAACAACGATGCGGTTGTCGCCACAAAAAACCTCGTTGCCAGCATAGAACAGAAAATAATTCTTGAACGCCTCGCTGAACAATCTGCTATCGCTTGTGGTCGTCCTATTCGAAAACCCAAACAAGATTGGGAATGGACCCTGTAAAAGAACAAAAGCAGCAATAGTGTAAACATTGCCTTTCTTGTTCATTATTCTTTCATAATTTCCTCCACTGGTGCGTGAGTATGAAAGGCTTCGATTTTGAAGAAGAACGAATAAAACAAGAAATAGCCAAACTGGGCGCAAAACGTGTTCTGCTACAGTTGCCCGAAGGGCTGAAACCCGAAGGTCTCCGCTTGGCTAAAATTATCGAGAAAGCTGGCGCGCTTCCAATAGTCTCCGCAGACCCATGCTACGGCGCTTGCGACATAGCCACTGCTGAAGCAGAACGCTTGGGAATAGACCTGATAATACATTTTGGGCATGCAAAGCTGGTAAAACATGAAAGTGTTCCCACAGTTTACGTGGAAGCCAGAGCAACCGTAACAGTTGATGCCGCTGTTGAGCAAGCCATCCCGTTGCTGAGCAAATGGGGCAAAATCGGCTTAGCAACCACGGTTCAACATGTGCAAGCGCTTGATCATGCTAGAGAAATCCTTGTTAGAGCTGGAAAAATAGTGGTGATAGGCGACGCTGGGCGAATTAATTACTCTGGGCAAGTGAGCGGCTGCGACTACAGCAACGTGAAATCGATAGCCAACGACGTTGAAGCTTACCTTTTCGTCGGCGGCGGGCAATTCCACGCGTTAGGCATAGCCCTCACCACATCTAAACCCACGATAGTTGCTGATCCCTACGAGA
>Ga0299912_10000686_pt1 | contig 27798 bp, 18 predicted proteins | sample RVTome_2_FD_207667 | JGI IMG/M metagenome (GOLD analysis project Ga0299912, IMG submission 207667) | Soil microbial communities from uranium-contaminated site in the Upper Colorado River Basin, Wyoming, United States - RVT95D214 (version 2) ... | reverse complement strand
TGCCGCCTCTGACAGTGTTTTGGTCCCGGCCGCGCGGCCGCGACAGCCTGGCCAAGCACCTGCACCGCTGTGCCGGCATCAGCGGCGTCAAGGCAGGACTGCTGCGTGAGTTTGCCGCTGCGGAAGACCTGGCCTCACCGGCGCGGCTGGCGGCGGTGCTCAAGTCCCTGCCGGTACCGCTGGCGGCGCCGCGTCCGCTGGACGAAGCCATCAGCAGTGCCGGGGGCGTACGGTTCGAGGCACTGGACGAGGGACTGATGCTGCGCGATCTGCCCGGGGTCTTCTGCGCCGGGGAAATGCTGGACTGGGAGGCGCCGACCGGCGGCTATCTGCTGACGGCCTGCTTCGCCAGCGGACTGGCGGCGGGGAAAGGGGTGCTGGCCTGGCTGGCCCGCGAGGCATGAGGCAAAGGCCGCGGCGCGGCCTCTGCCCGCCCGTTCCGGATTACTTCCCGGCCTGTTGATGGTACTGGGCGACGGCGGTCTTGCCCTGCTGTTCGGCCTGGTGCGCCAGTTTCACGGCCTTGTTGTAGTCCTTTTCCTCTGCGGCCTTGCGGGCCTCTTCGATCATCTTGGCGGTATCGCGCCACTCGTAGCCGACGGCGGCGGCCGCGGCGCGGCTGGACTCGGCGGCGGCGATGGCGGCGGCGGCCTGCTCGGCGTCGGCGGCCTTGCCGGTCGTCTGGGTGGCGCAGCCGGCGCCGATCAGGGTGGCGGCTGCGAGGGCCAGGATAGTCTTGCGCATCTTTATTCCTCCAGTGGTTTTATTGTGCAGGGACTAGGGATAAGTGGCTGCAACGGCGACGATTATTCCATGTTTCACGCACGGGTATCGCCCTGTTTACCGGGGCTGGCCGGGAACGTATAATCGCGCGTTTATCTCACCGACACATCTCCAAGGCGGATCGTCTATGCGCATTGTTCAGGAAGCCCTTACCTTCGACGACGTTTTGCTGGTCCCGGCGCACTCCATCGTCCTGCCCAAGGAAGTGGACCTCAAGACCCTGCTGACCCGCAACATCACCCTGAACCTGCCGCTGGTGTCCGCCGCCATGGATACAGTGACCGAGGCCCGGCTGGCCATCGCGATGGCGCAGGAAGGCGGTATCGGCATCATCCACAAGAACATGACTGCCGAGCTGCAGGCGACCGAAGTGCGCAAGGTCAAGAAGTTCGAGAGCGGCGTGATCAAGGACCCCATCACCGTCGGCCCCACCGCCACCATCCGTGAGGTGCTGGAACTGACCCGTGCCTACGGCATTTCCGGCGTGCCGGTGGTCGACGGCACCAACCTGGTGGGCATCGTGACCCATCGCGACGTGCGTTTCGAAACCCGTTATGACGCTCCCGTCTCCACCATCATGACCCCCAAGGCCAAGCTGGTGACGGTGAAGGAAGGCGCCGATAAGGAAGAGATCAAGCGCCTGCTGCACGAGCACCGTATCGAGAAGATCCTGGTGGTGGACGATCAGTTCCGCCTCAAGGGCATGGTCACCGTCAAGGACATCCAGAAGGCCACCGACAAGCCCAACGCCTGCAAGGATGAGCAGGGCCGTCTGCGCGTCGGCGCAGCGGTCGGCGTGGGTGCCGGCACCGACGAGCGTATCGCCGCCCTGGTCGACGCCGGTGTGGACGTCATCGTGGTGGACACCGCCCACGGCCACTCCCAGGGCGTGCTCGACCGCGTGCGCTGGGCCAAGCAGAACTTCCCCGAGTTGCAGGTGATCGGCGGCAATATCGCCACCGGTGCCGCCGCCCTGGCCCTGGTCGAGGCCGGTGCCGACGGCGTCAAGGTCGGCATCGGTCCGGGCTCCATCTGCACCACCCGCATCGTGGCCGGTGTCGGTGTGCCGCAGATCACCGCCGTGGCCAACGTGGCCGAGGCACTGGCCGGCAGCGGCGTGCCGCTCATCGCCGACGGCGGCATTCGCTACTCCGGCGACCTGTCCAAGGCCATCGTCGCCGGCGCCTATTCGGTGATGCTGGGCGGCATGTTCGCCGGTACCGAAGAGGCCCCGGGCGAGGTCGAGCTGTTCCAGGGACGTTCCTACAAGTCCTACCGCGGCATGGGTTCGCTGGGCGCCATGGCTTCCTCCCAGGGCTCCTCCGACCGTTATTTCCAGGAAGGCAACGAGGCCGACAAGCTGGTGCCGGAAGGCATCGAGGGCCGGGTGCCGTTCAAGGGCCCGCTGTCGCCGGTGATCCACCAGCTGATGGGTGGCCTGCGCTCCTCCATGGGCTATACCGGCTGCCGGAACATCGACGAGATGCGTACCAAGCCTGAGTTCGTGCGCATTACCGGCGCCGGCATCAGCGAGAGCCACGTGCACGACGTGCAGATCACCAAGGAAGCGCCGAACTACCGCGTCTGACCGGGTTTGCCGCCGCGATAAAAAAAGCCGCCCCTGGGGCGGCTTTTTTTTTTGCACCGATATTGGGCAATTCGCGAAATTAATCACACAAAAAACATGGACATTGTCGCGTCGCCGGAGTAGTGTTTCAGCGTGGGAACACATTGTCCCGCATGAAAAATATGCCTGTAAGGGATAGGCGTACATCCACTCTCAGCGATATGGATCTCCACCCGTGACAGGAGATGACATGAACCGGTACGAGCAGCAAGCCAACCTCGCCCCGTCGGGCATTCCGACTCAGGCCGAACACTCCGCGGAAGACCCACTGTTCGAGCTTTTGATGGACGATATGTCACCGGAAGACTGGGATACTCCCCAGTTGCCCAGCTTCACCTCGGTTTAAACGCCAAGCCTTCAGGCCTTGCGGGCACGGATGCTCGCCCTGATCGGCGCCGGGTGGCCTTCGACGGTCCGGGCCGGATCGGCCGGATCGAGAAAATCCGCCAGCGATTCAAAGCGCATCCATTCCGTGCGGCGCTGTTCCGCTACCGTGGTGGCCGATACGTCCAGCGTCGTGATGTCCTCATAGCCGCTTTCCCGCAGCCAGCGCTGCAACCGGTTCAGGGTGGGGACGGCGTGCACGTTCTTCATCTTGGCGTAGCGGCCTGCCGGGTGCAGTGCGGCGTCGTCATCCCCCTCAATCACCAGTCCTTCCAGTACCAGGCAGCCGCCCGGCTTGAGCTGGCCGTGCAGGCGCCGCAGGTGTTCCAGCGGGTCCTTGCGGTGATAGATCACGCCCATGGAGAAGACCACGTCGAAGGCGGCGCCGGCGTCCGGCAGGTCTTCCAGCTTCAGCGGCAGGACGTAGTTGCCGCGATCTCCCAGATAACGGTTCAGCGCGGCGTACTGCATGACGTAACGCAGGGTAGGGTCTACCCCCAGCACCAGGGCCGCGCCCGCGCCCACCATGCGCCAGCCGTAGTAGCCGTTGCCGCAGCCCACGTCGAGCACGGTCTTGCCGCGCAGATCCACCTGATCGCGGATCCGCTGCCATTTCCAGTCGGAGCGCCACTCGGTATCCAGGTGCAGCCCAAACAGGCAGAAGGGACCCTTGCGCCAGGGGTGCAGTTCCCGCAACCGGCGGGCAAGTTCCTCACGGATTGCCGGATCGAGCGGGTCGGCGGCGCCGATGTCCAGGCAATCGGCAGAGAGGTCGACGCTGGTCGGAGTGAGGGGCGGCAGGGCAGCCACTGTCTGATACCAGTGGGCCAGGTCGCCGTGGCCGGCAGGGTCCAGTTTCTGGTGCAACAGCGGCAGCAGCCTGTCGTGCCAGCCGGCGAGCGGCGTCGGCGCCAGCGCGCGCCACAGTCCGTCGTAGTCGATCATCGGCAGGCGATGAAGGCCGCGAAGTTGAATGCCTGGAACCAGGGGGTGACCTGGCTGAAGCCCGCCGCCTGCAACCGCCGGCGGTGCTCCTCCAAGGTGTCGGGCAGCAGCACCTTTTCCAGGGCCGCGCGTTTTTGACTGATCTCCAGTTCCGAATAGCCGTTGGCGCGCTTGAAGGCCAGGTGCAGGCGTTCTTGCAAAGCTTGGTCGGCGGCGTCGGCAGCGCGCAGCTTTTCCGCCAGGATGAGCACGCCGCCGGGCAGCAGGCCCTGATGGACGTTGCGCAGCAGGGGCAGGCGCTGTTCCGGTTCGATGAACTGCAGGGTGAAATTCATGGCCACCACCGAGGCCTGTTCGATGACGGTGTCGCGGATGTCGGCGCATACCACTTCCACCGGAGTCGGCGCCTGGTCCGCCTCGATGTTCTCGCGGCAGCGCTCGACCATGGCGGCGGAGTTGTCGACGGCCACGATGCGGCAGCCGGGCTGGCTGACGCGGCGGCGCATGGCCAGGGTGGCGGTACCGAGCGAGCAGCCCAGGTCGTAGAGCCGGCTGCCGGCTTGGGCGTATTCCCCGGCGATGAGGCCCAGCAGTCCGCTGAGAGTGCCGTAACCGGGCACGGAGCGCCTTATCATGTCGGGAAACACCGCCGCCACCCCCGCGTCGAAGGCGAAGTCCGCCAGCGGCTCGTGCGGGATGGAATAGAGGGTGTCCTTGCGGCGTTCGCTGCTCATAGCCATGCGTTTGGTAAGGGAAAAGCCAATTATATCACCCGGCCCCTTGGCATTTTGCGGGGGGCTCCGAATAGGCGTCTTTCCGGTATACTCGGGAAAAAACTACAGTGGAGTCGCCGTGACATGACGTCAGGGAACAATAAGCGCGCCTACCCCCGTTTTCCGCTGCGGCTTGATGCCCTTGCCGTTTCCCCCCAGGGCGGTCCCCTGAACTGCGTGGTTGAAGATTTCTGCCAGGGCGGAATGCTCGTCACTTTTTATCCCCAGGTTGCCCATGCCGTGCACTGGCGCAGCGGCGATCCCATCGAAGTGCGTTTTCCACAGGCGGCGGGCCCGACGGTGCGTGGTTTTGTGTTGCGGGGAACCGTGGCCCGCGTGGTCGACATCGGCGTCGGCGTCAGTTTCAATCAGGTGGACGGCGCAGCCTTCCAGTATCTGATGAGCCGTGTCCAACAGGGGGCCGCAGCGGCACCTTCCCGTACCACTCCTCCCGATTCCCGTTACGCGATCCTGGGCAACGGCTGCCGGGACAAAACCAAGGTTTTTCTCGAGCGGCTGGCGGAGGATTTCATCGTTCAGGGCGCGTCCAACCTGGACAAGGCGGACGAGCTGTCGAAAAAGAACTGGCGCGGCATCATCGAGGCGCAGCAGAAATTGCGCGCCGGCCGCAAGCAGCTGATCGACTGTTATGTTGCGGCCATCATGGACGAGTTCGACCAGAAGGGTAAGCCGATCAAGCAACAGCCTGCGCTGGAAGATGCGACCGAACTGTCCCTGGTGGCGGAGCAGGATTTCCAGACCTGGCTCACCGTTACTGCGCTGGTGACCAAGCTCGATGCCCACAACGAGAATCTGCTGTTCGAACTGGAGCAGCGTCTCGGGCTGGTGCTCAACCGGCAGCTCAACCGGCAGCTCAATCCCATCGGGTCCACCGTGCTGGCGCAACGCTTCCATGAGTGTTTCGATGCCATCGGGCTGGATGAGGAGATGCAGCCCTACGTCTTCAAGGCGTTCGAGGATTTTACCCTCAATCAGACCGGCCGTTTTTACGAACAGATCAACGGCTACCTCAAGGAACAAGGCGTTCTGCCGGATTTGAAAAAGGATTTGCACCTGGTCAGGCAGCCGGGGGCTGCGCACCGGCCGCCGCCGCCCGCACCGGTTGCCGAACCCGAAACGTCCCCTCCGGAGGGTGCCGCTGACTATGCCGGTGCGGCTTCCGCGCCTGCCTCTGGTGGCTCTGCTGCGGCGGCACCTGCCGGTGCGGGCACCGGACCCGGCGCTGCCGGGGGAGGTCAGGCCGGTGGCGGTGGCTCCGCGGCGCCCGCTGCTGCTGCACCGGGAGGAGGCCAGGCAGGTGGCGGTTATTCTGCTCCGGCGGGCGCTGCGCCTGGCGGCGTTGCACCCGCACCTGCTGGTGGCGCACCCGCTGTCGCGGCGGCAGGATATGCCGGAACGGCTGTCGGCGGCACGGGGTATGTGGCGGAACAATCACCCTATGCCGCGGCCAACGAGTTGCTGCAACTGGAGCGCGTCGCGCAGCAATCACGGCCTGCGGTGGCGCGTGGTACGGCGGGTCAGGCTGCAGGTATCGGCGGCGCGGCCGAAACAGCCGCAACCGCGCCGGCGGCGTCCGGCCCGGTAGTGCACTTCTCGCCGCAGGAACTGAACAGCGGCCTGGATCGTCTGCAGCAGCAGGGCGTCAGTGTCCGCAACCTGCGCCAGCAGGGCGGCAGCCTGGCATCGCGCCTGGCCGAGGTCCTGGCGGAACAGTCCGGTGACCCGTCCAAACAGTTGCCGCTGGAGATGCACGACAAGCTGGAAGTGACGGAAAGCCTGTTGTCGTCCATCCAGACCGATGCGATTGCCGACACCCACCTGAAGGACTGGTTCGAGAGCGTCGAACTGCCGTTCATCAAGATGGCGCTCAACAACGAGCAGGTGTTGCAGGATCGTTCCCATCCCGTGCACCACCTGTTCAATACCCTCGACCAGCTGTTCCAGATGCTGCCGCCGGAGAAGGGCGAACTGCGCAAGCAATTGGTCGGCAAGGTGGAAAAGGCGCTGGAGAGCCTGAGCGAGGAGTCGGGCGGTGATCCGGCGGTGCTGGACGAAGCCGTCAATTCGCTCAACAAGCTCTATGGCGAGCAGTCGGAGGAGTACCGCCGCAAGGTGGATGAGGTGATCGCCAAGTGTCAGGCGGAACCCAACCAGCGGCAGATGACGCTGGACATGCTGGAAGACATCGATCGCCTGTTTGATCTCGCCGAGGGGCGCCTGATCCCACGGGTGATACTCGAGTTGCTCGATGCCGGGTGGAAGAACCTGCTGTGGCGCCATAGCCAGCGTGACGGCATGGCCGGCGACGGTTATCGCGCCGCGCGCGCCACCATGGAACAACTGCTGACCCGGTTGCAGGGCAAGCCGCAAAAGGGCATCAAGGCCGACTGGCCGAACCACAAGCTGGTGGAAGAGGTCAGCAAGGTTCTTGAGCGTCTGAACAAGGATGATACGCGTAGTCTGGTGCTGGTGTCGGAACTGATCTCCGACCTGGAGCAGGCCAAGCTGGACCCGGCCAAGGTCGGCCGGATCCGCAAGGGATCGATAGCGCAACTGATGCTGCAATCCTGGGAGCAGGAAAAACTGGCGCTGAAGCCGGTGGAACTGTCGAAGTCCGAATGGAGCCGCTGGCTGAAACGCGCCGAGGCGCTGGGTGACGGCGAACTCGTTTCCTACAAGAGCGACAAGGAAGATCTGCAGCAGCAGAAGCTGGTCTGGTCCGATCGCAAATGGGGCCGCTACGTTTTCGTCGATCGCGAAGGTAACAAGGGACTCGATGTGCGGCCGGAGGAAATGGCCGCCGCCATGTCGCGCGGTCGCATGCTGATCCTGGAAGGGTGGGACCGGCCGCTTATGGATCGTGCCACCTACACCATGCTGCAGTCGATCCATGATCGGCTGATCGAACAGACCAACCATGATGCGTTGACCAGCCTGATGAACCGCCGCGGCTTCGAGGGTGCCATGGAAGGCTTGCTGAATCGTGCCAATAGAGACGGCAGCGATAACGTCCTGTGTTATTTCGACCTTGACCGTTTCAACGTCATCAACGTCACCTGTGGGCACGAGGCCGGCGACGAATTGTTGGGCAATCTGGCGGATCTGCTGCGCAGCAAGCTGGGGCCGGATACGGTGTTTGCCCGCCTGGGCGGCGATGAATTCGGCATCCTGCTGGAGGGGTGTGATCGCGAGCGCGGCATGAAGCGCTCCGAAGACATTCGCCGCACCATCAACGATTATCACTTCCGCTGCGAAAACAAGGAATTCGTGGTCGACGCCAGTTTTGGTGTCGCGTCCATCGATCCACAGCGCGATTCCGTGCGTACTCTGCTGGCGGCGGTGGACTCCGCCTGTTTCGCCGCCAAGGAGGCGGGTCGCGGTCGGGTACAGTTCTACGATCCGCAAAGCGAGATCATCATGAAGCGCCAGGGCGTGATGGAGTGGGTCGGCCGTATCAACAAGCTGTTTGATGCGGGTCTGATCCAGCTCAAGTGCCAGAAGATCGCCTCGCTCAAGTTCGCCCACGAACACCCGCGCTATGAAATTCTGCTCCACGTGCACAACGAGCAGGGTGAGCTGGTGTCGCTGGATCAATTCGTGTTGTCGGCGGAAATCTATAACCGCATTCTGGATATCGACCGCTGGGTGGTGGACAAGGTGTTCGACTGGCTGCGCACCAACCGCAGCAAGCTCAACAACATCAATTCCATCTCGGTCAACCTGTCGGGCCACACCATCGACGACGAAGCGTTCATGGACGAGCTGGTGCAGCGCCTGGAGAACGCCGAGGTGCCCAGTCACCAGATCTGTTTCGAGATCACCGAGACGGCGGCGATCAGCAGCCTGGACCGGGCGGTTTATTACATGCGCCGCCTGCGCCAGGCCGGTTGCCAGCTGGCACTGGACGATTTCGGGTCCGGCCACGCATCCTATTCCTATCTCAAGTCGATGCCCATCGATTACCTCAAGATCGATGGCCAGTTCATCCGCAATATCGCCACCAATGTATTCGACTATTCGGTGGTCAAATCCATACATGAAATGGCCCATGCCCTGGGCAAGCGCACCATCGCCGAATACATCGAAAGCGAAGTGGCGCTGGACAAGCTGCGCAAGATTGGGGTGGACTTCGGCCAGGGCTACATCATCGAGAAGCCGATACCGCTGGATGAACTGATACTGGGGGCGAAGCGGTAACGGGCTTGAACGGGAAGGCCAGATCGCGGAAGATCGCACTCCCTGGTAACCCCGATTCCGTCAGCCGAGCACGTCACCCGCCATGTCCATGAATATCCACGCCGATCGCCTCCTGATCCTCGATTTTGGCTCCCAATACACCCAGCTCATCGCCCGCCGCGTGCGCGAGGCCGGGGTGTACTGCGAACTGCACAGCTGTGATATGTCCGACGCGGAGATCCGGGAATTCAATCCCCGCGGCATCATTCTTTCCGGCGGGCCGGAGACGGTGACGCAGGCGAACACGCCCCGGGCGCCGCAGGCGGTATTCGAGCTGGGGGTGCCGGTATTGGGTATCTGCTACGGCATGCAGACCATGGCCCAGCAGTTGGGCGGTGCGGTGGAGGCCGCGGATCACCATGAATACGGCTACGCCCAGGTTCGCGCCCGCGGCCACACCCGCCTGCTGAAGGAAATCGAGGACCACGCCAGCGCCGAGGGGTACGGTCTGCTGGACGTATGGATGAGCCACGGTGACCAGGTCCATGCCTTGCCGCCGGGATTCGTCCTGATGGCCAGCACCGATTCCTGCCCCATCGCCGGCATGGCCGACGAGGCACGTGCCTTCTACGGCCTCCAGTTCCATCCCGAAGTGACCCACACCCGCCAGGGCATGCGCATCATCAACCGCTTCGTGCACGAAATTTGCGGCTGTGCGTCGCTGTGGACGCCGGACCAGATCATCGACGACGCCATCCGCACGGTGCGGGAGAAGGTTGGCTCCGATGAGGTGCTGCTGGGGCTGTCCGGCGGCGTCGATTCCTCGGTGGTCGCGGCACTGCTGCACAAGGCCATCGGCGATCAGCTCACCTGCGTCTTCGTCGACAACGGTCTGTTGCGCTACCGCGAAGGCGACCAGGTGATGGCCACCTTCGCCGAGCATATGGGCGTGCGCGTGATTCGGGTCGATGCCGAACAGCGTTTCCTGGACGCGCTGGCGGGGGTGAGCGACCCGGAAAAGAAACGCAAGATTATCGGCAACCTGTTCGTGGAAGTGTTCGAGGAAGAGGCGGCCAAGCTCAAGAACGCCGGGTGGCTGGCGCAGGGCACCATCTATCCCGACGTCATCGAGTCGGCCGGCGCCAAGAGCGGCAAGGCCCACCTCATCAAATCGCACCACAACGTCGGCGGCCTGCCCGAGCACATGAAGCTCAAGCTGCTGGAGCCGTTGCGCGAACTGTTCAAGGACGAAGTGCGCAAGATCGGTGTCGAACTGGGACTGCCCTACGAAATGGTCTACCGCCACCCCTTCCCGGGCCCCGGCCTCGGCGTGCGTATCCTGGGCGAGGTGAAGAAGGAGTATGCCGATATCCTGCGCCTGGCCGATCACATCTTCATCGAGGAACTGCGCAAGGCAGACCTCTACGACAAGACCTCGCAGGCCTTCACCGTGTTCCTGCCGGTGAAATCGGTGGGCGTTACCGGCGACGGTCGCCGCTACGAATACGTGGTGGCGCTGCGCGCGGTGGAAACCATCGATTTCATGACGGCACGCTGGGCACATCTGCCCTATGAATTCCTGGAGACGGTGTCGCGCCGCATCATCAACGAGGTGAAGGGTATTTCCCGCGTCGCCTACGATATCTCCAGCAAGCCGCCCGCCACCATCGAGTGGGAGTAGGGGGGCCTCCGGCCGCCGCGATGAACGGCATTCGGCCCATTTCTTTCGCCCGGAATTTCTGTGCCTTTTAATGCGCCGGTCTGGCCGCCGGCGACGATGGGCCACGTTGACGGCCTCTATTCCTGCCAAAACAGCCTACAATCAATTGTGACCGAATCAACCGATAAAGGCTGAGTCCGCAAGCACGCGGGAAGCGTTTTCGGTAAATACCAGTCATAAGGCCAGGGCTGTGTTGACCTCCAAAGCTCGCGCAAGGAGCATGTCATAATCATCAATGCGCTCGGATTTTCTGCGCGCACACGCAATGCGCTGCGCCACGATCGGGATACCGAGCTGCTGCGCGCGGAGCTGTTCAGTATCGAGCAACTGAAGCGTCACGCGGTCACGCTGGCAGGCCAGCACAGGATCGACCCGCGCCCGGGACCGGACCTGTTGTTGCCTCGGCTGGCGGACAATGCGCGGGTTCTGCTGGCGGCGTATGACGTCGTCACCGCCGTCGCTACCCAGGGGCAACGGATCGTGCCGGCAGAGGCCTGGTTGCTCGACAATTTCTACCTGATCGAGCAGCAGATCACCCTGGCGCGTCGGCATCTGCCGCGCGGCTACAGCCGGCAGCTGCCGCGTCTGGCGGATGGCCCGTCCGCCGGCTTTTCCCGCATTTACGACCTGGCGCTGGAGCTGATCTCGCACATGGATGGTCGCGTCGACAGCGACAACGCCACCCAGTTCCTCGCCGCCTACCAGAGCGCTGAACCGCTGCGACTGGGTGAGCTGTGGGCCTTCCCGATCATGCTGCAGCTGGCACTGCTGGAAAACCTGCGCCGCGTCGGAGTGCGCATCGCCCGACGGCGCGAGGAGCGCGATGCAGCCATCACCTGGGCCGACCGCATGCTCGCAGCGGTCGAAAGCGATCCCAAGCAACTGATCCAGTTGCTGGCTGAGTTTGCCTATGCCGATGTGCCGCTGACCGCACCGTTTGTGGAGGAGTTTTACGCAAGGCTCCAGTCCCAGGGGCCTGCCATGGCGTTCGTTCAAACCTGGGTCGAGCAAAAACTACTCGAACAAGGGGTGACCGCAACCGAAATGTCGGAGGCGGCGGGCCGGACGGCCGCGGCCAACCAGATTTCCATCGCCAACAGCATCGGCAGCCTGCGCTTCATCGGCGCCATGGACTGGAAGCAGTACGTGGAGTCGCTCAGTGTCGTCGAGCAGACTTTGCGCGACGATCCGATGGCACGGCATGCCAGCCAGGATTTCTCCACCCGCGACCGTTACCGGCATGTCATCGAGGATGTGGCGCGACGCAGCACACGCAGCGAAATGGCGGTGGCGCGCGAAGCCATTACACTCGCGCAGGCGGCCGCCGCTCAGCACGGCCTGCACGATCGCCGCGCCCATGTCGGCTATTACCTGATCGATCAGGGGCGGCCATGTCTGGAGCGTGCGGTCGGCTGCCGGTTATCGCTTAAAACACGGCTTATCCGGGCGAGCCAGCACTTCCGGCTGTCGCTTTATCTCGGCCCCATACTGGTGCTCACTGCATTGACGGTCGCGCTCGTGTTATCCGCTTTCGGTGGATTTGAGCCCGGTGACGGACGGGGCTGGTTGTTGGCGCTGCCTCTCGCCATCGGCGCCTCGGCGCTGGCTGTTCCGCTGGTGAACCTGTTGGTCACGCTTGCCCTGCCGCCGCGCGCCTTGCCGCGACTGGATTTTTCCGGGGGGATTCCCGACAGTCATCGCACCATGGTGATCGTCCCCACCCTGCTGGCCAGCCTGCAGGACGTCGATAACCTGCTGGAAGCCATGGAGATCCGCTATCTCGGCAATCGGGATCCCAATCTATTTTTTGCCCTGCTGACGGATTTCCGGGATGCGCCTGAGCAGACGCTGCCCGACGATGCCGCGTTGCTCGCCTATGTGCGCGCCGCGGTGCAGGCGCTCAATGAGACCTACCGCGAGGACCGTCCGTGCATCTTTTATCTTTTCCACCGGCCACGGCTGTGGAATCCCATTGAGCGGGTATGGATGGGATACGAGCGCAAGCGCGGCAAACTTGAGCAGTTCAATGCCTGGCTCAGGGGCGGGGCGCGAAACGCCTTCTCGGACATCGTCGGCGATCAGTCTCTCCTCGGATCGATCCAGTACGTCATTACCCTGGATACCGACACGCAACTGCCGCGCGACGCGGCACGCACGCTGGTCGGCAACCTCGCACATCCGCTCAATCGGCCGGTCTACGATGCCGCCAAGGGCCGCATCGTCGAAGGCTACGCGATCCTGCAGCCGCGCGCTTCGATCAGCCTGACCAGTGCCGGCCAGTCGCGCTTTACCAAACTGTTCGCGGGTGACTCGGGGCTGGATCCCTACACGCGCGAAGTGTCGGATGTCTACCAGGATGTGTTCGGGGAAGGCTCCTTCATCGGCAAGGGCATCTACGATGTGGATGCGTTTCGCCAAGCCGTCGACGGACGCTTTCCGGAAAACCTCATCCTCAGTCACGACCTGCTGGAAAGCGGCTATGCGCGCTCGGCGCTGGTGACCGATGTCGACCTCATCGAGGAACACCCGGCCAGCTATGCCGGCGAGGCCAGCCGGCGCCATCGCTGGATACGTGGCGACTGGCAGCTGGCCAGCTGGCTGCTGCCGCGCGTGCCGGGACCGTCAAATAGCCCGCAGTCGAAGCGACGGGCGAACCCGCTCTCAGCCCTGTCGCGGTGGAAGCTTCTCGACAACCTGCGGCGCAGTCTGGTCGCGCCGGCGCTGCTCGCCCTGCTGGCAGGGGGATGGCTGTCGGGCCTGGGGCCCGCGTGGCTGTGGACTCTGCTGATCCTGGCGGTGGCATTCCTGCCCACCCTGCTGTCCACCATGGTCGAGCTTGTTCGCAAACCGGAAGAACGCGATTGGCTGGTGCACCTGAGCCTGATCGGCAACAACGCGGGTCGCCCGTTCTCGCTCGCCTTGCTGACCCTGGCTTTTTTGCCCTATGACGCGCTGATCAGCCTTGACGCGATCCTGCGCTCGGGAGTGCGCATGTTGTTCACGCGCAGTGGCTTGCTGCTGTGGCAACTGCCCTCCTATGCGCGCCGCAACGCACGCCGGTCGTTGGTCGAATTTTTCCGCGAAATGTGGATCGCGCCTGTGTTCGCGGTGGCGCTGGGCCTGCCGTTGGCAATGGCAGGGGGGGGGATCTTCGCAGCGCCCATCCTGGTGCTGTGGTTGCTGTCGCCCGTTGCAGGCTGGTGGATCAGCCGGCCTCTGGCTGCCCGCGCTCCGGAGCTGAGTGGCGAACAGCGTGCGTTCCTGCGGGCAGCGGCCCGGCGAACATGGCGCTATTTCGCAGACTTCGTCGGCCCTCAGGACAACTGGCTGCCGCCCGACAACTTCCAGGAACACCCGGCGCCGGCCATTGCCTCGCGCACCTCGCCCACCAACATCGGCATGTCGCTGCTGGGCGATCTTGCGGCATACGATTTCGGGTATCTCACGGCCGGGGAATGCCTGCAGCGCGTCGGCAACACCCTGGCGACGATGGAAAAGCTGGAGCGTTACCGCGGCCACTTTTACAACTGGTACGACACCCGCACGCTGCTGCCGCTCCACCCCCGATACGTCTCGTCGGTCGACAGCGGCAACCTGGCCGGCAGCCTGCTCACCCTGCAGGCTGGGCTGGCCGAGCTTAAGCATCGGCCGCTGCTGTCGCTCCACGCTCTGCAGGGGCTGCAGGACTCCCTGCAGGTGCTGGCCGAACAGCTGCCCGTCTCCCCGGCTCCTGAGCTCGAAACAAAGCTCCGCATGGCGCAGGAAACCCTGCGCGCACTCACGTTGGAAGGGCCTCTGCCGACGTTGGCAGCCGCGGTCAGCACACTGAACGAGATACAGCAAATTGGTGAAGAACTGGTTGCCTGCCTGCCGATGGGGCCCGAGCTCGATGGCGAGCTGGCTTACTGGGCTCAGGCCTTCGAGCGACAATCCCGCGCCCTTCGCGATGAGCTTAACTATCCGGCGCCCGAGCCCTGGCAGGGCAGCGCCATGCCGACCTGGACGGAGCTGGCCGGCGCGGGCGCAGCCGGCGCGGCCGCGCGTATGTTGCTCGGCACCGTCGACGACCTGATCACCCGTTGCCGTGCGCTGGCCGTGATGGATTTCGAGTTTCTCTACGACGCAGCCTGCGGCCTCCTGACCATCGGCTATGACGTCGGCGAGCGGCGCCGTGATCCGTCCTGTTACGACCTCCTGGCATCGGAGGCGCGCCTGGCGAGTTTTCTGCTCATTGCGCAGGGGCAGGTGCCGCAGAAGCACTGGTTCGCACTTGGCCGCCTGCTGACCAGCCACGGCGGCGACGTCAGCCTGATTTCGTGGAGCGGCTCGATGTTCGAATACCTGATGCCGCAATTGATCATGCCGAGCTACGCCAACACCCTGCTGGAACAGACCTGCAAGGCTGCGGTGTCGCGCCAGATCGAATACGGCCGGCAGCGTGCGGTGCCATGGGGAATTTCCGAATCCTGCTACAACGCCACCGACATGCGGCAGGTCTACCAATACCGGGCGTTCGGCGTGCCGGGGCTGGGTTTCAAGCGCGGGCTGGGCGACGACCTCGTCATCGCGCCCTACGCCAGCGCACTGGCGCTGACGGTGATGCCGCGGGAAGCCTGCCGCAACCTGCAGACGCTGGCCGAACAGGGATTTCTCGGCCGCTATGGCTTCTACGAGGCGATCGATTACACGCCCACGCGGGTGCCGCGCGGCAAGCAGCACGCCATCGTGCGCTCGTTCATGGCGCATCACCAGGGTATGAGCCTGCTGGGCTTTGCGCATGTCCTGCTCGAACAGCCGATGCAGCGCCGCTTTATGTCCGACCCGCTCGCGCGGGCGACCGAACTGCTGCTGCAGGAGCGGGTGCCGAAGAAAGGTGCCACCCTGCATCCGCACGCAGCCGAAGTCAGCGCCGCCGCCCGGCCCCCCAGCGCGGACGTCGGTTCGATCATGCGCGTGTTCACCGAACCGAACACGCCGGTCCCCGAAGTCCATCTACTGTCGAACGGCCGCTACCACGTCATGGCGACCCATGCCGGCGGCAGCTACAGCCGCTGGCGCAACCTCGCCATCACCCGCTGGCGCGAGGATGTCGCGTCCGACGGTTGGGGCACTTTCATTTACCTGCGCGACCGCGACAGCGGGCGCTATTGGTCGGCTGCGCATCAACCGACCCTGCGCCGCGCCGAACACTACGAAGCGATTTTCGTGCAGGCGCGCGCCGAATACAGGAGGCGCGACCAGGCAATCGAGGCCCACACCGAAATCTGCGTCTCTCCCGAGGACGATGTCGAAATCCGCCGCGTCACGCTCACCAACCAGTCGGCCCGGCGCCGCCACATCGAGGTGACGAGCTACGCGGAGGTGGTGCTGGCGCCGCTGAATGCCGACCTCGCGCACCGTTCGTTCAACAACCTGTTCGTGCAGACCGAAATCCTGCCCGAACTGCAGGCGATCCTCTGTACCCGGCGCCGCCGCACGCCGGGAGAGCAGGTGCCATGGATGTTTCATCTGTTGGCCGCGCCGGGCACCACGGCTGACGAAGCCTCCTACGAGACCGATCGCGCCCGCTTCATCGGTCGCGGTCGCACGGCGGCCAATCCGGTGGCGATGGACGGCAGCAGTCGTCTGTCCACGCTGTCGAACACCGAAGGATCGGTGCTTGATCCGATCGTGGCCATCCGCCGCACCCTGAACCTGTCGCCCGACGAGTCGGCGACCGTGCAGATCATCTCCGGTATCGCGGACACGCGTGAGGCCGCATTGGCCTTGCTCGAGAAATACTGCGACCGGCACTTCGTCGAGCGCGCGCTTGAAATGGCCTGGTTCCAGAGCCAGGAAGTGCTGCGTCACCTCAACGCGACCGAGGCCGATGCCCAGGTTTTCGGCCGTCTGGCCAGTTCCGTCGTTTACGGCAATGCCCTGCGCCGCGCGGCGCCTGCCGTCATTGCCCGCAACCAGTTGGGACAGTCTGGGTTGTGGCGCTTTGGCATTTCGGGCGATTTGCCGATCATCCTGCTGCACATCGGCGATCTCTGCCGCATCGACCTGGTCAAGCAGGTGTTGCAGGCGCACGCCTATTGGCGCATGAAGGGCCTGGTCTCCGACCTGGTGATCGTGAACGAGGATTTCTCGGGCTACCGGGCGGTGCTGCAGGACCAGATCATGGGACTGATCAACGCGGGACCCGAAGCGCAGGTGATCGACAAGCCCGGCGGCGTCTTCGTGCGGCGCACCGAGGAGCTGACCGAGGACGAGCGGGTGCTGCTGCAGACGGTCGCCCGCATCGTCTTCAGCGACACGGCGGAGACCCTGATCGAGCAGGTGGAGCGCCGCGTATCGCCCGAGCGTGCGTCGGACCGTCTGGAACCTTCGCAGCAGGCCGCTGATGAACCGGTGTATGCGCTGGCGGCGCGCGAACGCATTTTCAGCAACGGCCTGGGCGGCTTCACCCCCGATGGGCACGAATACGTCGTTACCCTCGAACCCGGCCAGACCACGCCGGCACCGTGGGTCAACGTCATCGCCAGCCCGCATATCGGCACGGTGGTCAGCGAAAGCGGCAGTGCCTATACCTGGGCGGAAAACGCACACGAGTTTCGCCTGACCCCGTGGCACAACGATCCGCTTTCAGACAGCAGCGGCGAGGCACTCTACATCCGCGACGAGGAAACGGGAGCCTTCTGGTCACCGACGCCGCTGCCCGCGCGGGGCCGTTCCGGCTATGTGTGTCGGCACGGCTTCGGCTACAGCGTTTTCGAGCATTACGAAGCGGGTATCGCTTCAGAGTTGTTCACCTACGTGGCCATGGACGCGCCGGTGAAGTTCGTGGTGGCCAAGCTGCGCAACCAGTCGAAGCGCACGCGCATCCTGTCACTCACCGGGTACTGGGAACTGGTACTCGGCGAATGGCGGCACGCCAATCTGATGCACATCGTCACCGAAGCGGACCCGCACAGCGGGGCGCTGTTTGCCCGCAATGCCTACGGCCGCGAATGCGCCAACCGGGTGGTGTTTGCCCATGTCAGCGAACACGAGCGGTCGGTGAGCGGAAACCGCACGGAGTTCATCGGCCGTAACGGCTCGCTGGCCAAACCGGCGGCGATGCGCCGCAAGCGTCTGTCCGGCAGAACCGGCGCAGGCCTCGATCCCTGTGCCGCGATCCAGACCCGGATCGAACTGGCCGCAGGACAGGAGCGCGAAATCGTGTTCGTCTTCGGCGCAGCCCGTAGTGCTGACGAAGCGCGGCATTTCATCCAGCAATTCGGCGGGCGGGCTGGCGCGCGGCAGGCACTGGAGGCGGTGTGGAAACACTGGAACCACACCCTGGGCGCGGTGAATGTGGACACGCCGGACTCTGCGCTGAACGTGCTGGCCAACGGTTGGCTGGTCTATCAAACCCTGTCCTGCCGGTTGTGGGGACGCAGCGGCTATTACCAGTCCGGTGGTGCCTATGGTTTCCGCGATCAACTACAGGACACCATGGCGCTGATCCATGCGACGCCGTGGCTCGCCCGCGAGCAGCTGATCCGGCACGCCGGGCGCCAGTTTCTCAAGGGCGACGTGCAGCACTGGTGGCACCCGCCTAACGGACAGGGCGTGCGCACCCATTTCTCCGACGATTATTTGTGGCTGCCGTATGCCACCTGCCGTTATGTGCGGGCGACCGGTGATACGGGTGTGCTCGACGAGCCCATCCCTTTCCTGGAGGGACGCGAGCTATATCCGGAGGAAGAGGCCTACTACGACCAGCCGCAACGCTCGACCGAGGCGGCCAGCCTGTATGCGCACTGCGTGCGTGCCCTCAAGCACGGCCTGCGTTTCGGCGCTCATCACCTGCCGCTCATGGGCTGTGGCGACTGGAACGACGGCATGAATCTGGTCGGCAAGGAGGGCAAGGGCGAAAGCGTTTGGCTGGCGTGGTTCCTGTTCGAAAATCTTGAGCTGTTTGCCGGCCTGGCACGCGACCGCGATGACACCGATTTTGCCGAGCTGTGCCGCACCCAGGCCGTCAAGCTGCGCAGCAATATAGAGGCCCACGCCTGGGACGGCGACTGGTACCGGCGCGCCTGGTTCGACGATGGCACGCCCCTGGGTTCGTCCAGCAACGACGAGTGCCGGATCGATTCGATCAGCCAGAGCTGGGCTGTCATCTCGAACGGCGGCAATTCGGTACGGGCCCGTCAGGCAATGACGGCGGTCGACCAGCGCCTGGTTCGACGCGACAAGCAGATTATCCAATTGCTGGACCCGCCCTTCGACAAATCAGACCTGGAACCCGGCTACATCAAGGGCTACATACCCGGCGTGCGCGAAAACGGCGGCCAATATACCCATGCCGCGATCTGGACCACGATGGCGTTCGCCATGCTGGGCGACAAGGAGCGCGCGTGGGAATTCTTTGCCATGCTCAATCCCATCCACCACGGCAGCACTCCCGAGGCCATCGAACGCTACAAGGTCGAGCCCTACGTCATGTGCGCGGACATCTATGGCGTGCCGCCACACATCGGGCGCGGCGGCTGGACCTGGTACACCGGGGCGGCGGGCTGGATGTATCGGCTGACCGTGGAAACCCTGCTGGGGCTGCAACTGGAAGTGGACCATCTCCGTATTGCGCCGTGTGTCCCTGCCGAATGGGATTCCTACAAAATCCATTACCGCTATCGCGACACTGTCTACCACATCACCGTCAAGCGCGTCGGCGAAGCCTCGGGGCAGGTCACCCGCGTGAGGGTGGACGGCGCCGAACGTCCCGATACACGCATTCCGTTGGTCGACGATCGCCAGGAGCATTTCGTCGAGGTGGATCTGGACTAAATGCATCCAGAAAGGTTGTTGGCATGGACTTGCTGGCTTTTCGTGGCTTATTTACAATCGGATGGCAATGAACACACAGGGGCTAGAGGTGTCGGGCGATGGGTTTCGCTGCGCTCTGGCTATCCTGTGATCTCGCCCCTTAGTCCTTGGCCCCAGCCCCTTCGAAAGCATGCACGAAGTCATCCTGATCACCGTATCCGGCCGTGACCAGCCGGGGATTACCGCCGCGTTGACCGCGGTGCTGGCGTCCTATGACGTCAACGTGCTGGACATCGGCCAGTCGGTGATCCATGACACCCTGGCGCTGGGGCTGCTGGTGGAGATGCCGGAAGACAGTGCCGGCTGCGCGGTATTCCGCGACCTGCTGTTTGCCGCCCATCGTCTCGATCTCACCATCCGCTTTTCTCCCATCGCGGCAGCGGAGTATGAAAGCTGGGTTGCGGCCCAGGGTCAGCCGCGTCATATCATCACCCTGTTGGGCCGCAAGATCAGTGCGCGCCATCTGGCCAGGGTCGCGGCAGTGGTGGCCGACAACGATCTCAACATCGACAACATCACCCGCCTGTCGGGTCGTATCTCGCTGCAACACCCGGAGCAGAAGCGCATTGCCTGTGTCGAGCTGTCGGTGCGCGGCGCGGCGCCGGATTTGGCGGCACTGCACACGGCATTTCTTCAGGTTTCGCAGGATCTCGAACTGGACATAGCCATTCAGGAGGACGACATCTATCGGCGCAGCCGCCGCCTGGTCTGTTTCGACATGGACTCGACGCTGATCCAGGCCGAGGTCATCGACGAACTGGCCAGGGTGGCCGGTGTCGGCGAACAGGTCGCCGCCATTACCGAGGCGGCCATGCGCGGCGAACTGGATTTTGCCGAAAGTTTTCGCCGCCGACTGGCGCTGTTGCGCGGCATGGATGAGGCCGTGTTGCAGGGGATAGCGGAGCGCCTGCCCCTGACCGAAGGCGCCGAGCGGCTCATCGCGACACTCAAGCGCTTTGGTTACAAGGTTGCGATTCTTTCCGGTGGTTTCACCTATTTCGCGCAGCACCTGCAACGCCGGTTCGGCATCGACTACGTGTACGCCAACCAGCTGGATTTCAGCGACGGCAAACTGACCGGCGAGGTAAAGGGCGATATTGTCGACGGCCAGGCGAAGGCCCGCCTGTTGCGCGAACTGGCCGCGAAGGAAGGGATATCCCTGCAACAGGTCATTGCCGTGGGCGACGGTGCCAATGATCTGCCGATGCTGTCCATTGCGGGGCTGGGCGTCGCCTTCCATGCCAAGCCGATCGTGAAGGAGCAGGCGCAGCATTCCATCGCCACCCTGGGGCTGGATGCCATCCTTTATCTGCTCGGCATGCGTGACCGCGATATCGGCGGTGCGGAGTGATGGACGAGGCTGAAGACAGGGTATGGATGAGCCGGGCGCTGGAGCTGGCGCAGCGTGCTGCCGCTGAAGGCGAGGTACCGGTCGGCGCGGTGGTGGTGAAGGACGGCGAGATCATCGGCGAGGGCTGGAACCGTCCCATCGCCGCCCATGATCCCACGGCTCATGCGGAAATTCAGGCGTTGCGCGCAGCGGCCGCGCACTGTGGCAACTATCGTCTCGTCGACACCACCCTGTACGTCACACTGGAGCCTTGCGCCATGTGTGCCGGGGCCATGGTGCATGCGCGCGTGCGACGCGTGGTGTACGGCGCCGCCGACCCGCGTACCGGGGCGGCGGGCAGTGTATTCAATCTGTTGCAGGCGGAGCCGCTCAATCACCAGGCCGAGGTTTGCGGTGGCGTACTGGCCGGGGAGAGCGCGGCGTTGTTGCGGGATTTCTTCCAGGCGCGGCGCCGTTAGGAAGGTCTGAGAAGTCCATCCTGGACTTCTCAGACCGGGCAAATTCCATCGAGTGGGAATCGGAGCGCCGCACCGGCGCCCGTCACGGCACCGGCGCCAGGTACTCGCGCCGGGCGATCAGCTGTGCCCACGCCAGCGGACTGAACTCACTGTCGGCAAAGATGCCGGCGGCCAGGGTCGCCGCTGCGGTCAGCAGCGGTGGCAACAGCAGCAACCAGGTGGTTTCACGCCAGCCTTGCGCTGCGATGTGTTCCTGCGGCCAGCGGGCGGGGGCCGGTTTGAGCCAGACGCGGTAGAGAATTGGCAGGAAATAGGCGGCGTTGAGCAAGCTGGACGCCAGCAGCACCCAGCCGACCCACTCCAGGCCGAGGGCCTGGGCACCATCGGACAGCCAGGCCTTGCTGACCGCACCGGCGGTCAGTGGCGCGCCGATCATCCCTAATGCCGCGATGCTGAAGGCCAGAGTGGTGGCGGGCATGCGTCGTCCCGCCCCATTCATTTCGCTCACCTTGTGGGTGCCCAGAGTTTCGGCATAGTTGCCGGCGCAGAAAAACAGCGTGATCTTCATGATGCCCTGGTGCACCAGGTGTACCAGGCCGCCGATGGTCCCCACGGGTCCGAACAGGGCCACGCCGAGGGTGATGTAGGACACCTGACTTACCGTGGAGTAGGCCAGGCGTCGCTTCAGGTCGTCCTGCGCCAGGGCCCGCAGCGAACCCCAGATGATGGTGACCGAGGCGGCCACCGCCAGAGGCAGCAGCAGGTTCAGTGACTGGGCGAACTCCACCCCGTAGATCTCGTAGACGATGCGGATGATGCCGAAGGCGCCGGCCTTGACCACTGCCACCGCGTGCAGCAGGGCCGAGACCGGTGCCGGCGCCACCATGGCATTGGGCAGCCAGCCGTGCAGGGGGACCAGGGCGGCCTTGACCCCGACGCCGGCGATGAGCAGCAGAAAGATCATCCGCAGCTGGTCGGCATAGTGCGGACTCAGGGTGTTCAATACGCCGCGATGGGTGAACTCGACCTGCCCCGCCAGGCTGTGCAGCCAGACGATCCCGGTGAGCATCAATGCACCGCCGCCCAGGGTGTAAGTCAGATAAATGGTACCGCCGCGTAACGCCGCGGCGCTGCCGCGGTGGACCACCAGGGGATAGGTGGAGAGGGTGAGCAGCTCGTAGAACACGAAGAAGGTGAACAGGTTGGCGGCCATGGCGATACCCATGGTGGCGGTGACGCAGAGGCTGAAAAAACCAAAAAAGCGGCTGCGGTGGGGCGAGCCCTCCAGATAGCCGATGGCATACAGCGTGGTGAGCAGCCACAGCACGCTGGAGAGTGAGACGAACAACAGTGCCAGGGCGTCGGCCTTGAACATCAGGTCGATCCCCGGCAGGACGGTGTAGCCGACGCTGTAGGTGTTGCCCGCCTGCACGCCGACGAGCAAAACTCCGACCAGGGTCAGCTTGGCCACCGCGCCGAACAGGTTGAGGGCGGTGCGCAGGCCGATCCGTTCCTCAGGCAGGGCAAAGATCAGCAGGCCGGGAAGGAGCGAGGAGGCCAGTACGGCCAGCGGCAGCCATTGGCTGGCGGTCACGACGCGGCCCCCACGTCCAGCAGGTGCAGCACCTCCATCCCGCGCAGCCCCAGCAGCACGCTGGCGGCCGCCAGGGCGAAGGCGGTCCATTCCAAGGTGCGGGGGACCGGTGCGAGCGGCGGCGTTGCTTCCGTGCTCGCAAAGGCCTGGCGTACCACGCGGAAGACGTAGAGGGCGGTCAGCAAGCCTCCGGCGATCACTACTGCCGCCCATCCCCACTGGCCCTGGGTCAGGGCGGCGTCGATCAACAGCCACTTGGCCAGGAATCCGCCGGAGGGCGGCAGCCCCATCAGGGTGACGCCAGCCAGGCCGAAGGCAAACAGGGTGACGGGCAGGCGGCCTGCCGCCCCGGCCAGGTCGGCGACGGCATCGCGCCCGGTGACCTGCAGGAATACGCCGGCCGTCATGAACATGGCGGCCTTGGCCAGGCCGTGCGACAGGGCCTGCATCACCCCGGCCTGCAGCGCCAGGCCATCCGGCGCAAGCAGGGGAAAGATGAGGAATAAGTAGCCCAGCTGGGCCACTGTGGAATAAGCCACCAGCATCTTTAGCCGTTGCGCCCGCAACGCCTGCCAGGAGCCCCAGAATATGGCGGCGCTGCCCAGCAGTCCCGGCAGCCAGGCGATGGCTTCGCCCAGTAGGGCAAACAGGCCCAGGCCGAGGCGCAGGAACAGGTAAAACGTGGCCTTGACCACCAGGGCCGACAGCAGGGCCGAGACCGGTGCCGGCGCGCCGCCGTGGGCAGGGGGCAGCCAGAAGTGAAAGGGAAACAGCGCAGTCTTGAGCAGCAGTGCGATCCCCATCAGCGCGGCCGCCAGAGCGACTGCCAGGGGGGCGTCGGCCGACATCAGGGGCAGAGCGGAGAGGGCAACGGTGCCGTAGCTGCCGTAGATCAGGGCCACCCCCAGCAGGTAGGCGCCGGAGGCCAGCAGGCTGACCAGCAGGTAGCGCAGGGCCGCGCTCACCTGGGCCGCATTGCCGCCGGCGGCGACCAGCCCCACCGCGGCCAGCCCAAGGAGTTCCAGCGTGACGTAGAGATTGAACAGATCGGCGGACAGGTACAGGGCGTTCATGGCCGCCAGCAGGAAACCGGCGAGAGGCCAGAAGTGGTTGCGGGCGCCGTGGCCGTCACCATCGGCGCTGCGGTCGGTGAAATAGGCGCGGGCGTAGATGAACACAGCGAAGGCCACCACCTGCGTCAGCAGCAGCATCGTCATGGACAGCCCGTCGACCGCCAGGTCGATGCCCAGTGGGGCACCCCACCCGCCCACCGCGTGGCGACGACCGCCCAGGGACAACAGTTCCGCGGCCAGGCGCAGCGCCAGCAACAGCTGCAACGCGGTGCCGGCCAGTGCCAGTCGCGCGCCGCGCCCCGGCCCCCATACGAAGGCCAGGCCCGCCCAGGCCAGGGGCAGGAGGACCAGCCACGGTGCGACGTCGTAGACCGGGTCATTCATCGGCGGACTCGTCGGCCAGCTGGGTACGCCCGGACAAGGCGTGCAGGCGGCGCAGCAAGGCCAGGGCCAGGGCGGTAGCCGCCACGGCGACCACGATGCCGGTCAGCACCATGGCGTGGGGCACGGGGTCGACGCTGCCGTCGCGCTGCGCCAGCCCCACCAGGGTGAGGAAGGCACCGCTGCCCAACAGGTTGAAGGCGAGGATCTTGCGCAGCAGATGTGGCAGCAGCAGCATCCCGGCCGCCCCCAGGACGAACAGCAGCACCCCGACCACGGCGTAGACCAGGCCGCTGCTCATCGCAGGGACCTCGGCTCGGCGAGAAACAGGAACAGACCTGCCAGCAAGAGGCCCAGCGAGACGGTCAGGCCGATCTCGATGAGCAGGATCAGCGTCCCGGCCAGCTGCGGCGGAAAGCGGAGCAGGGTGCCGCCGGCCAGCAGGGCAGCGGCCACGGCGAGGAACAGCAGCAGCCCACCGACAAGTCCGAGACGCAGGCTGCGGCCGGGACGGTCCCAGGCGGGCCATAACCGCGCCAGGTGCAGCACCACCGCCGCCGCCGCCAGCACGGCCCCGGCCTGGAAAGCACCGCCCGGACGGTGGGCGCCGGACCAAAGCAGGTAGCCGGCACTCAGGATCAGGAAGGGAACCAGCACCCGGGCGAGCAGGGGCAACACCGGTTCGCCCGGCGATGGGGCATGCATCAGCTCCCGCGGCGGCGATTGCGCCAGCAATCCCACCAGGGCCAGCGCCAGGACCGCCACCTCCAACAAGGTGTCGTAACCGCGGAAATTGAGCAGTACCGCCGTGACCGGGTGCGTCACGCCGCTCGCAGGCAGATGGGCTGCGACCAGGGTAGGCAGGCGCACCGCGGGGACCGGCAGCGCCAGTATCGCGGCCACCAGCAGGCCGGCCAGCAGGCCGGCGCCCAGAACGACGGCGGCGCGGAGGGCGCGGTTCACCCGTTGTCACCCGGGCGCCGGCGGGCCTTCAGGCGGCCGACGCTGTCGAGCAGCAGGGCGCCGGTGAGCCCGGCGCCGATGGCTGCTTCGGCCAAAGCGATGTCCGGGGCGTCGAGCCGCGCCCAGGCCAGAACCATCAGCAGGCCGAAGACGATGAACGACACCACGGCGCGGATCAGGTCCGCTGTGGCCAGGGTGTGCCAGGCGCTCCACAGCAGGGCGACGCCCAGCAGCAGGTCGAAGGTGAGACTCATCATCGGTCTTCCTTGCCCTGCCACGGCTTGATGCCGAGGCGGTCGGCACGGCGGGCGATGGAATAGCTGAGGGTGGCGCTGGCAGCGAGCACCAGCGGCCAGATCAGCAGCAGCTTCACGGCGACGGCCAGGCTCTCCGCCTGCAAACTCAGTCCCAGCACGACGCAGCCCAGGCCCAGGTTGTCGGCCTTGGTCAGGGCGTGGAGGCGCGCATAGACGTCAGGAAAGCGCAACAGCCCCACCGTGCCGGCGAGATAGAACGCGGCTCCGGCAACGAGCAGCAGGGCGCTGGCCACCTCAAGGACGGCGCTCATCGGCGTCTCCGTCGGTCCAGGCGCGCCGGGCGAAGGCGGCGCCGGCGATGGCAGCCAGCAGGGCCAGCACCAGCGCGGCATCGACCAGGGCGGGATTGCCGCCGGCCCGGCCGAGCAACAGCAGGATGCCGACACCGCCGGTGCCGAACAGCAGCGCCACCAGCATGCGGTCCGCCGCGGTGGGGCCGCGCACGGCACGGAGCAGGGCGGCCAACAGGTTGGCCAGCAGGAACAGGGCGAGGGGCCATTCCAGCGCGGTCATTTTTCCATCCCCAGCACGGCGGCGATGCGCGCCTCCACCTGGGCCACCTCATGAGCGATGGGCAGACGACGGTCCAGCACATGCAGGCGCAGATGCGTCGCACCGATGTCCACGCTGAGAGTTCCCGGCAACAGGCTCAGGGTGTTGGCCAGCCAGACACGTGCCGCTCCCGGCGGCAGCGTGATGGGAAGCTCCAGCATGGCCGGCGCCAGATCGAGCCGATGGCGCAACGCCATGATCGCCACCTGGGTGCCGGCCCGGATCGATTGCACGAGGAAGAAGGTACCGAAGCCCAGCAGTCCGCGGGGCGACAGACGGAGGGCGGTAGCGGGCAGCAGCCGCAGGCTGGCCAAGGTGGCCAGGCTTATGATGGCCAAGCCGAGTCCCCAATTATCGGTGCGGCCTTCCGCCAGGGTCCACCAGAGCAGGGCAAAGGCAACGCCACGCCATAATGCTGCCGCAATCACCGTCATGGTTTCGTTCGTCCCACGTCGTATCGGGCCAAAATATATAGCGTACTCGCTACAGTTGACCTTTGCTGGGGGCTGGCGCGGCCCCCGGCGCCGTGGGCGCTTCCGCCGGGGCGGATTCAGAGCGCGGGGTTGGCGAACATGAACGCGGCGGGCACGGTTACCGGCGGCGGTTTCGGTTCATTGCGTTCGATGGTCCAGGCCAGGATGTCGTAGTAACTGCGGATGTTTTCCACATAGCGCACCGCCTCGTTGCCGCGGGCATAGCCGTGCCGGGTCTTGCCGTACCACTTGCGCTTGTGCAGCAGGGGCAGATTTTCCTTCACGTCCATCCATTTGTCCGGATTGCCACCGCGCTGTTGCGTGATGACGCGGGCGTCCTCCAGATGACCGTAGCCTACGTTGTAGGAAGCCAGCGCCAGCCAGTAGCGGTCGCGTCCTTCGATGCGTTCGGGCAAGCGTTCCAGCAGCGACTTGAAGTAGCGCGAGCCGCCCTCGATGCTCTGCTCCGGATCGCTGCGCCGTTCCACGCCGAGATCGCGGGCGGTGAGCCTGGTCAGCATCATGATGCCGCGTACGCCGGTGGGCGAGACGGCCTGCGGATCCCAGTGCGATTCCTGGTAGGCCATGGCGGCGAGCAGGCGCCAGTCGAGGGCGTTGTTCTCGGCGGCGGTTTCGAACTGCGGGCGGAACTGCGGCAGCCGTTGCTCAATGTGATGCATGAAGGTGCGGGTGCCTACATAGTCGAAGTCATTGACGTGGCCGTAGTGCTTTTCCACCAGCTGGGCGAGGCGTCCGTTTTTGCGCAGCGTTTCGAAATATTCCTCCGCGGCGAGAAACAGGCTGTCGTCACGGAAGCGGGGGAAGGCCCAGGCCAGCGGTTCCGGATCGCTCAGGTCGAAGGCGATGCGCAGCTCAGGGAGAAAACGCTGGTTGATGGCCACTTCATGGGAGTCGGCGACGGTGTAATCGATGACGCCTTCGTACAGCAGCGACAACAGTTCTTCACTGTTGAGCTCGCTGTTTTCGGTCCAGACCAGGTTGGGGTGGTCGGTCTTGATGTGGGTCAGGTGTTCGGCATGGCTGCTGGCGGCAAGCACCTCCAGGTGACCCTCCATCTGGCCGACGGAGGCAGGACGTGCAGTGCCCCGCCGGTATATCAGCTGTTGGGTGATTTCCTGATAGGTGGGCGTGAAACGCAGCCAGTGCCGGCGCGGTTCGGTGACGGTCAGGCCGGCGGCGGCCAGGTGGGCATCGCCCTCCGCCAGCTGGCGCAGCACGTCGGCGACATTGGCGGCCACGACCAGGCGCAGCTTCACCCCCAGCATGTCGGCGAACCCCTGGGCGAGGTCATATTCCATGCCGGTCGGGCCATCCGGCATGGAATATGACC
>Ga0299912_10000684_pt1 | contig 27869 bp, 30 predicted proteins | sample RVTome_2_FD_207667 | JGI IMG/M metagenome (GOLD analysis project Ga0299912, IMG submission 207667) | Soil microbial communities from uranium-contaminated site in the Upper Colorado River Basin, Wyoming, United States - RVT95D214 (version 2) ... | reverse complement strand
TGCAGACTGGTTTCCTCGATCCTTCGTAAAGGAGCGTCATGCTCGAACAGATCCGTCGCTTCATTGTCGCGCTCGCGATTGCAGGCTGGATGCCGGCGTGTGGACCCATCAAGCCTCCAGGGCCACCTACTCCTCCACCGCCAGAGGAGCCGGCCACGCCTTCGCCCGTCTGCGAGCCTCCGGGGCTCGTGACAGGTTGCTGGCATCAGCCTCCCGGCGAGCCCTGGCAGTTCATTCCGCCTACCACGCTTCCACAGCCTTCAGGAGACTGTTCGCCTACACTCGACTCCAAGCTGGGTGCGCCTGCTAACGATGATGCGAATTGGAGACTGGCTGCGGACCAGAGCACGTCCAATGGCTTCAAGCAGGCGGTGTGGCAGGCTGTCGACCAAGCGAAGGCCGCATGTCCTGCGGCTTGGGCAGGCGACTGCATGAAGGCTGGAGTGAGTGGGATCGATCACGGCTACCTGCTGATTGCGAAGGAGCTGCAGAAGTCCGGGTGGTCGGTGAGTCAGGCGAAGGACAGCGACGGGAAGGTCTACGACCATCTCTACGTTCGACGTGCTCCTGGCACGTTCGACTGGAACGCGACGAAGCTGTTCTACTACGGGAATGGCTGCCTGATCACTGGCGACGGCGCGTTCACGGTGCATGGGTGGTACACCTTCGTCGGCAGCGATCCGACGCCGCCTCCGGTTGAGCCTCCCCCGGTGTCCCCCCCAGCCGGTGCATGCAGTGACCCGCTGCCGCCGAAGGTTTGGACCGAAGGAACGCTACCTCCTGGGTGGGGTCAGGACCAGATCGGCAAGCCTCGGTGGGTGATCGAGGGCGGTCCACATGGAGTCGTGATCGACAACACGGCGAAGGTGGCTCCGCAGGCGTGCGACTACTGCGCGTCGATCGGGATGGGCGAGAGCGGTGGGCAGCTTCGCTGTGGGTGTCCGGTGCGAAATGAGTGCCCCGGCACCTTCAAGTGCGAGGAGAGGGCAGCTTGCGAGGCATACCTCACCGGCGGAACAAAGCTGCAGACGTGCGCCGAGGCGAAGGCCGCCGATCCCGAGGTGCAGTGCACGCCCTCGAGCGCAACGTGCGAGTTTGTGAACAACAACCCATTCCAATTCCGCCCAAGCGGAGGCAACTGTCGTCTGTGCAGCGTCGAAGATCCGCGAGTCTGCGGAGGGTGGTTCTAAGGAGGATTCGATGGCGATGAACGGCGGCTCTCAGTCAGTAACGGCTTCAGCCGTAGCGCTCTCGGGAGCGATCCCTGGGGTGATTCGGGCGAAGTCGGTGACCTTCCTCAACAAGGTGGGGAACGCAGGGAACATCACGGTGGGCAACGCGCTCGTGCAAGCGGACGGTCACCCCGGCTTCTTCACCATCAAGCCTGAGGCGAGCTACACGATCCCGGCTCCCGAAGTGGGCTACGTGACGATCGACTTCGCGAAGCTCTTCGTGATCGGTACCAACGTCGGAGACATTCTCCAGATCAGCTACGTCGACTAGGAGGGAAACTGTGCCTCCGGAGAGACGTCGACGGGAGGGCGAGCCCGAGTACGAAGACCCCTCTGAGCAGAGCTTCATCAAGAAGGCCTCGAAGATGGAGTTCGGCAGCCCCGTCGTCGACGCTCTCATTCGGGTGATCGTGCTCCTGGCGATGAGTGGTGGTGCAGGCTACGTTTCCAGTGAGAGCAAAAGCGTCGAGATGGAGAATCTGAAGACGCAGATTCAGAAGCTGGAGAACGAGCAGGCTTCCAAGTGGAAGAGCTACTACGCCCGGAGGCGGGAGGCGACAGCCGAGCACCTTTGCTACGAGCGCCGTTTTGTGAGGCTCGAAGTGCGAGCGAAGATCGAGGCTCCGAGCTGTTCCGGAGCGAATGAGGAAGCGGAGCAACGCTGATGCCCATCGACAAGTATTTTGGGGGCCACGGTGAAGAAGTGATGGCCTCCATGAAGACGACCTACGCCAATAAAGGTGGAGCGAAGAAGGCGAAGAGCGTCTTCTATGCGACTGCCAACAAGCGGAAGAAGGGCAAAGCGAAGCATCAAGCAGATGCTCTGGAGGGCAAGTAATGGCCTACGTGGGGTTCGACAAGCTCAAGGGGCAGCTCAAGGGTGGAGGGATCAAGAACCCTGGTGCGCTTGCTGCTTCCATCGGCAGAAAGAAGTACGGAGCCAAGAAGTTCAACAAGGCTGCCGCAAAGGGCAAGACCATGCGTGGCATGAAGGCCAAGAAGCAGGCCGAAGCATTGGAGATGGAATGACCACTCCAGCCTCCGGGGCGGCCTACAATCCGCTCGCGACCTACGAGGCTCCGAGTGGCCTGCGGCGCTTCTCCAATTCGAAGCTGCAGAGCGCGATCGACGACGCGATCGCTTCAGCAGGCGAAGCCCATTTCGTTGCGGTGGCGCATCAGGTCTACCAGCAGAACGGAGACCAGGTCGAGAACGTCACCAAGGTCTCAGCGCTCGTGCGGCTGCAGGACGGGAAGTTCTCTCTGGCGGTCGGGGCCTACAAGGACTGGACGAAGGGGGATCTCGGAGCTGAAGCGAAGGTCGTCTGGAAGCCTTTCTAAGGAGGCGTGCATGTCGGAAGAGGTAAAGCTGACGGACGGGTACAGTCTCGTCAAGGGACTGAAGAAGGCGTTCGTGTCGACGGTGCTCCCAGCGGTCGGAGTTGCCGTCGCGGGACTCGCGCTCGATCCTGGCTTCGTGGCGTGGGTGCAGGAGCACGCCAAGGGCGGGGTCGCAGCAGGCTCACTGACCTTCGGGTTGTTCCTCCTCCAGAACTGGGCGAAGAACCGAGGGAAGTAGTCCGTGGCGAAGCAGCCGAGGCAGGGCAGGACGTTCGAGCGTAGAAACGGTCAGGAGGGGTTTGCCTGGGAGGGGATAGCCACGAAGGTCGACCCCGCGGGAGCCCCTCCTAACCGTCCTCGAGATCTGGTGAACGTCAGGCTCCAAGGTGGAGTGATCATCAGCAGGCCCTCCTTTCAGGGGGATGGTGCGCTCATTCCGCTTCTCCCCAAATACTACACTGGAGCTATTGACCCAGCAGAGAACCCACCGTTCGCCGTGCAGAGTGTGGGAAGGTGGATTCCACACTGGTTGGGAGAGCACAACTCCGCTGCAGGAACGCGGCTGTGGATGGTGAGCGAAACCGCAACTGCATTCTCTGAGGCTCAGCTGAGCTTCCTCGACACCGACGCGGATCTGGCATTCCAACAGGTGGCAGCCGTTCCTCTCCAAGGATCAGGCTTCTCTTTGCCGATCGAGAAGTTCAACAACGAGTTCTACTTTGGAGACTACGGTGGCTTGAGGAAACTCTACCTGATCCCCTCGACTGAAGGGTCTAGCGCTCCTCCAGTCGATGCCACCTTGCTGAGCGACGAGGTGGTTGCTGCCTACCCAGGCTTCAGAACCGGAGCGCTGCAGGAACTGGATGGGAAGCTCTTCTTTGGAATCGTTGGGGCTCCAAATGGAGAGATCTTCGCCTGGGACGGGCTAGGTATTGCTCCAGAAACCAGCCTGACTACGAGCGGTGCCGCGGGGATGGTGATGGCGGTCTTCCAAGACACGCTTGTCGTTGCGGTGAGAGACGAGACAGCTCCAGGCCAGGGGGCTCTTCTCGTCCGTGACGCGACGGGGGCTTGGACGGTACACACCATCGTAGGCTTCAATCCTTCTCGCTATCCAAACTCGATGGCTGAGTATGGTGGGCTGCTTTACATCCTCGATTCAGTAGATGGCATCTACACGTGGGACGGGACAAACATCGTTCTCGCACACACGTTGCCTGCTGCAGGTGTTGACCTGAATTGCTGCGCGAAGCTCTCTGGTCGACTCTACTTCGCGTGGGCGGATGTGACGAATGGCGTGACCGAGCTTGGCTACGTCGACCAGGACAACGCTCCTGGGTCGAAGTTCGTGGACTACGGAACGGAAGCTGGAGTCTGGGCTCCCGACAACAACGTGACGGCAATGGCTCAGTACCGTGGGAGGTTGTGGCTCAGCTTCAACGACTCTGTTTTTGGGTGCGTAGTCGCATGGCATTCGATGCAGTTCATGCCCTACGCAGGTTGGCAGACCACGGTAGATCCAGGGATCTTCTCCTCCTCGTCGCCTGTTGGAGACATCATCAGCAACATGAGGACCCTCTGAGATGTACGCAGTTGGAGTGACGGGGCTTTCCGAAGGGAGCTTCTGGGGATCTGGAGGAGCTGGAGTCTACCTCTTCGGGCAGGAGGAGAAGGGTTGGGGGGTTGGTGGAGGAGGCATTCCTGGCAACTACGAACCCCTAGGACAGTACGAGGGCAGGTGGTTCCTCTTCCTCCCGTTCGGCGTTGCTCCAGTCGACGAGTATCCTTCGGTGGTCAGTTACAACGGGAGGGTCTACATCTGCGGTGGCTACACCTACAACCTGATCATCGACGAGCATCATCGAATCTGGAGACAGGGGATCCGTCCTCCCGAGGAAGCTCCGTCGATTGCGGGGGCCGCTGGGGCGACGAACCTTGCCTATCTCAGCTGGTTCGATGAGCTGACGGGTGAGCGCAGCCCGCTGAGTCTACCGACCGAGATCGGAGATGCAGTCCCCAGAACTTGGAGTTCCCTCCCCACTCGGCCTCCCGACGACGTCTACGTGAACAACGACGAGGTCACCTGCGATGCCACTGGGAGTCTTCGACACAACACGGTTCGCTTTCCTAGAACACCCAACAAGCTGAGACAAGTTCGTGGAGGTGATCGAATCAGCTTGCCTCTGGGTGGAACCGACTACGGGATGGTGGTGAACACCAACGCTGAGGCGATTCCGGTAGCTCCTGCAGTGGGGCCTGGCCTGGAGCAGGTGATCATCACGGACACTGACGTCCCGATCTCTCCTGTGGGGGGAGCTGTGATCGTGGCTCCCGTGATCCGAGCTACTCACTTGGAGCTGTGGCTTGCGATGGCGGGAGACCTTCCTCGACTCGCGATGAGGGTCGCGGTGGGGACTACCTCGGTGGTCGAGTCGAAGGGCGTGGGAGATCTTGGGGAGGCGTTCGTCACACAGTTCCAGAGATTTCCTCGTTGCTCGATGAACGCGATCTACCATGACCGACAGGTCATGGCGGGAGACGGTGAGAACCCCGACACCGTCTACCTGTCGGCCCTCTTTGAACCTGAGCGCTTTGAGGGACTCAGCTTCCGGACTCGAGACGGGAAGGCTATCACCGGCTTGCTGGCGACACGCGACTTCTGCATGGTCTTCACCAAGAGTTCGGCCTTCTTGCTGCAAGGCTACACCGACACCGACTACACCCTCAACCCCGTCGACCAGTCCATTGGAGCTGTGGGTCACCTGTGCAACACGGTGATCCACGGGAATCCCTACGTGCTCAGCGAGAAGGGCCCCTACATGTACAACGGGGCATGGCATCCACTCTCTCCAGAAAACCATTGGACTCCTCCTGCGTTGGGCACCACCATGATCGCCACCGAGGACCCCTACTTCAACAGCTACATCATCTCCCAAGCCTATCGAGTCGCTCGATCCTTCAACGAGCCCTACGCGCAATGGGACCAAAGTGGAGTGGAGATTCAGGGAGGAGCGATTTCGGAGCGCTCGAAGTACTTCGCGGTCCTTGACTACACCCTGGTCCAGCCAGAGACGGGAGGAGTGGTCGCGCCCGCGCGTCTGATGTGGGACACCACCGACTTCTGGGAACACCAAGGAGAGGGTACTGAGTTCTTCTTCGACGACGAAGTCTTCATGAAGTACCTTCGCAACCGCTACGCGAGAGGAAACCTCTACCGGATCTTCGGCATGCGAAAAGGAGTGCCAGGAGGCTTCAACCCTTACGACGCTCTTGACTGGACGAACTCAAGCCCCTCCTTCGTCATCTCTGGGATGCTGCTTCCTGGAGCAGGAAAACAGCTCGATCTTGCTCCCGCCGACACCGGCGTCATCATCACCCCATTCGACTACCTGGGGGACGGTGGAGGCTTCCTCATGGAGCAGAAGCAGATCAAGCGGGTCTGGTACTACATGAGGATGGAGGACGGGACCGTTGATCTCTACATGGCTCCCGGCCCCGGCTATTGGGGAGGAAGGGTCTATCCAGTAACTCAGGCTGCGATCGTCTACACCACCACCTTCGTAGGTGGAGACTATCGACTGGCTCCGGAGGCAATTCATGGAGACGTGATCATGCCCCCTACACCCGACTTCCTGAGCGGAAGAGGAATGTGGCTCCGGATCACGGGGACAGGGCTCTTCTTCGCCGGCTTCGGAGTGGAGACGATCTGGGGAGCCGAGGTGTTTCATGCCCCTCTCTAGCATCGAGTATAGAATCTGAGGAAATCTCATGGCTAAGATCTGGCTGAGAAACCCGACGAAGGACGATCCCGAGGGAAAGTGGATCGACAGCAACAGCCCTGAGGGGCAGGCCTACAGGGCAGGTCCTTCGGGGAAGACCGCGGGTGGAGCCAACCTGATCGGAGGGTCGACGATCAAGCCTTCGACGGCAGTCCAGAGCGGAGCCTCAAGCGGTGCTGCTTCTCAGCTCAAGTCACTCCTCGGGCTGAGCGGAGTTTCAGGAAGTGCGGGTGCCCCTACTCCTGTTGCGGCAGCCGCAAGGCCCACTGCAGGAGCTGGGACCGGGGGAACCGCTGCTCCAAGCTCCTACGGAGCCACCCTCCGGACTGAGCAGAACCCCTACCTGAAGCAACTGATGGAGAAGTCGATCGCAGCCTTCGACACACCTCTCAACCGTGAGGCAGAGCGGGCGATGACTCGTCGCGAGGGTAGTCTCGCGATGAGGGAAGCGAGACAGCTCGCGGGCCGGGGCGGCGGGATGGGCATGTGGGGAGCGCAGCAGCAGAGCCTTGCCAACACCCAGGCCCAGGCACGCGCTGGGCAGGAAGCCGGTTTCGGAACTCGAGAAGCCGAGCTTCGGAAGCAGCTGATCAGCTCGATGACGGGAGTTGGAGAGGCGGGCACTCGAGACACGGCCATGCAGCTCGCTGCTCAGCAGGCCCAAGCAGAGTTGGCGCAGAAGTCGGCGCAGGCCACACAGGACTACCAGTTCAGGTACGACGACCTTGCGGAGCGGGCAAGGCAGGGAAGGATGTCTTCCCTCTCCGACCTGCTGCGGCTGATCTAGGAGGAGGACATGCCTCAGTTTGCTTCGGACTTCAACTACGACACGGGAACGCTCTCCGCGAGTGGACAGGGAGACGCCCTGATGGGCTACTCCGGCGCTGGTGATGGTGGTGGAGACATGGGCCAGGGGCTCGTGAACACCATCCTTTCCGAGCGCAGGCGCAAGCAGGCCGAGCAGTGGGCACGTGAAGACAAGCTGCGGATGCAGCAACAGCGTGCCGCTCGCCCATCCAACGAGGAGTGGAACGTCCAGCACGCTGGGAATGCAGCTGCCATCGCAGAGGCAAACGCACGGGCGGCTCAGGGACGCGCGATGACGGAGCGAGGACCGCAGAGCTACATCTTCGGTCTCGGCTACGCAGGCGGTCCCAACCAGACACGAGGAAACATCTCGCAGATGACTGGGGCTCAGCGGCAGGTTTTCCTTCCCAAGGAGGCTTCCTTCATGCCGCAGGACGTAGCGAACGAGGGAGCGAAGCAGCAGGCAAGGGCTCTTCGAGATCAGCGGTTCGACGAGGAGATGACTGGGGAACCCACTCGGGCCCGCTCCCGCCAGTTGGGAAGATAGGAGGTCATCGTGGCCGACCCTTACGAGGGAATGACTTCGGAACAGCTTGCTGAGGAGAGGCGTCGACTCAGCGAGGCTGCGATTGGTCTCCAGTCGATCCAGCGTGACATCCCCCAAGCAGATGTTGGAGAGTACGGGATGGCTGGACTCGTCTCCCAAATGAACCCTGAGGCCAGAGCCCTCGACGTCGAGAGAGAACGGAAAGCCCAGGAGATCAAGGCCCAGCAGGCTGCGCTCGAGGCTGCCGTCGCTCGAAGCGAGGAAGCTCGTCGTATTGAGGCGGCACGGGCTCGGGTTGCTTCTGCTGTTGGAGCACCCCCCAGTCGCTCTCGAACGATGGAGCAGGCCCTCATGGAAGGGGGTCACACGGTTGGAGAGACTCCTCAGGGCCCGACGTCGACGATTGGGATGGGTCCTCAAGAGCGCCAGTACAAGACCGTGATCGGGTCGAGGATCGACCCCTACACCAACAAGATCGTCTTCGAGACGCAGCGAGTCCCAGTCGAGGACGTGCCCGCGGATCTCGCTCAGGCAGGTCCGATGCCCGCGGCTGAGCAGTGGAGGGCAGGAGCGCTCTCCGAGAACCCGATGCGAGCGGCGATGACTTCCGCCTACGGAGGAGTGAACCCCTCAGGGCAAAGATCGACGGGATTCCAGGTGCGTCCTGGTGAGGGGGGCTTCTCTCCAAGTGCAGCGATTCCTCCTTCGACTGCATCACCTGAGGAGGTTCTCGCGACGCAATCTCCTGCAGTGGCTGACCTGTGGTTCGAGCGGAAGTCTCGAGCCAACGAAGCAGCAGCCCAGGAAGCACGACTGAAGCTGGGTCAGACGCAGGTGCAGATCTCGCAGGAGGAGCTGAAGCGGATCCAGGATCCAACCATCACCGTGCGAGAGCGCTTCGCCTTGCGTGAAGACGCGAAGCGGAGACTCCTGGCCGAACGTGGAGACCAGATCGAACAGCAGGTCTTGGTGGCGATCGACGCTGTCAAGGCTTCCGGGCAGCAGGTTACTCCCCAGCTCGAGGCGGTAATTCGAAGCTCGGTCACCGACAAGTTGGCAGGCGAGCAGGCTCTCGACCAGATGATCGCGCAGGCGATGTCGGGCGAGCCTGCGGTTGCGGCATCGCGGTTCCGTCCCAGCAGCGTCTTTCCCTAAGAGGGGTGGTGCGTGAGCAGCATCCCTCTCGAAGTTCGAAGGATCCTCGAAGCACAAGGGATCACGCTCCCTGAGGATTCAGGAGGAAGTGTAGCTGCCGATGTGCTTGCGGAGTTGGGGATTCGTCCTCCCGAGCCAGAGGGCAGCGACATCTTCCAGCCGATCCGCACCACCTTCGGAGCGACTGGTGGAGTAGTCCCCAAGGCGCTAGAGCCGCTTGCTCCCGGGCAGTACGCAAGCGCTCGTGCTGCGTTGGAGAAGGCCCACGGGATTACTCCAACATCTCCCTGGTACGAGAAGACCGAGGCGCTGCCGGGACTTGGGGACGTGGCCGCTGAATTCGTCCCGGAGTCCGTTCGTCAAAGCCGCCTCGGTACTGCTCTTGGACCGATCGGAAGGCTTGCAGGAAACATCCTTGGAGACCCCACCACCTATACCCCAGCGATTTTGGGGAGAGCAACTGGAGCGATCGCCAGAGGAGTACCTGAAGCACGAACCCTCATACAGAGCGCTGCTGAGGCAGAGTTGGCTCGTCGCAGTGCACTGGCTGCTGCGCCCCTGGCGGAGGGAATGCTGGGCCCATCCCTCACTCGGGGAGCTGCAGAGGCTGCTCGACTGGCGGAGGGAAGGCAGATCGCACGAACCGTGCTGGAGCAGGGAGCCCCGCTGCAGAGAGAGGCCTTCAGGGTCGGCAGCGCGATCCGAGAGGCGGAACCCTTTGCGACTGGGGCGGCAGCAGCGCTGGCCTACGGACCTGCCGCAGCCAGGGGGGCTCTTGAGGGGTGGAAGCAGGTTGGGGAAGGGATCACGGAGCAGCCCATTCTCGACACCGCCGCGGAAGCGACGAATGCAGCTCTGCAGACAGGGCTCTCCGCGCTCATGGCGAAGGGGCTCATCTCGGCGGTGCAAGCGACGGCGACCTTCGAGAGGCACCTCGCAGAGCAGCGCCCGGCGCGGGTTGAGGGCGCAGTCGCTGCGGTCGGCGAAGATCTTGCGAGCAGGGTGAGACGACTAGGGCAGGAGCCCCCGCTGGTGGAGCCTCCTCTTGCCCCGCTGGAAAGGCGGGGTCCATTTGCGCCTCCGGAGCTGGGAGAGCCTGGGATTCCGAGGCTTCCGAGGGAGCCTGGATTTGCGCCTGAGCTTCCTCCTCCTGGCATGGTGGAGCCTATTCCCAGCATGCTGAGGGCTCAGCCGGAAGGAGTGCCAAGTCTCGGTATTCCCAGGAAGATCGAGACTGCTCCACAACCCCGCATGGCTGAAGGAGAAATAGCTCCAGTTGCGGAGGTTCGCCCACCTGGTGAGGCTCCCTCGGCGCAGCCTGCTGTCGCTAGGATCCCAAGCCCTGAGCCTAGCGCTCCGCCAGCGCCTCGCATTCAGGAGCCGACAGCCAGAGAGGCGACCACGGCTCCTCCAAAGGCTCCTACGGTCACCAGAGAGGTCCGGGTCCGGACTGAGCCTGAGATCGTGCGGGAACGGGAGCGCGCAGCGGCCCTGGCTGAGGCCCCTCGAGCGCCTGAGCTGGGTCCCACCGGGAAGGTCCCCGTGGAAGGGCCAGCGAAGCCTGCCGCGGAGGGGGCTCTTGAGAGAATCACCCCCGAGTTCGTCGACGGACTGGTGAAGGGAGCCGACGACCGACTGGCTCAGGACCCCGAGGTTGGCAGGGTAGTGAAGAGCGTCTTCGGGCTTGGGGCCAGAAAACGAGTGAGCCCTCGAGACGCAGAGGTGCAGGGAGCGTTGACGGTCCTGCTGAAGGACCCAGAGCGTCGAGCAGCGCTGGTCAAGAAGCTGGACGACGTTGAGAAAGCGCTGGTGGCTGAGGGGAAGGAGATGACTCCCGGCGCGGTGCGGGCCACCGTCATGAAAGAGGCACGTTCGGGAGAGGCTCTCATTGGGCGGAAGGCAGGCCAGGAGGTAGTCGAGCGGGCAGCAGCCGAAGCTCCGGCTCCGGTGGGAAAGCTCGAAGTCCAAAAGAAGATCTCCAACCACTACGACTTCATCAAGGACCAGATCCAGCGTCAGGGCTCAGAGCTGCAGCAGGCTGGGGTCAAGTCTGTTGGAGAGTTGGTCGAGCAGCTGCCTCTCGCGGAACGGTTCAAGCCTCACGAGGTCCAGGCCTACCGAGACTACGTGAAGTCGCGAGACGGTGGATCGACTCACGCACAGGCCTTGGAGTTTGTGCGGGCGCAGCAGAAGAACCGCTGGAGTTCTAATCAGGCTGCAGGGAACGTCGTCAACCTGATCCTGAAGCAGGCTCGCGAGCTGGAGCAGAAGCGGCTTGCTCGTGCAGGCGAGGTTGTCGAGAGAGTTCCTCCAACTCCAGATCAGGCTGCGGACCTGGCTCGAGAGAAGCAGCTGATCCAAGGTCACATCAGGGAGGGGATCAGGTCTGGAGACAAGGATGAGCTGGCGACTGCGCTTGGTGCGTTCCTTGCTCATCTGAAGCGGCGACAGGTCTTCGACGTGAAGCGGATCGACTTGAAGGAGCTGAAGACTCTTGCACGCACGCTTCCGGAGAGGGAAGGCGCGAGAAAGATCCCGGAGAGCGCCTACAAGAACGCTGAGGCTCTGGTCGAGGCGATCGCTCGTCACGAGGGAGTAGTCGTCAAGGAGCTGAAGCCTAGGATGGAGCAGAAGCTCGCTCCAGTCATCCAAGAAGCTCGGGCTCAGCTTCGCCCGGAGCGGGCGACAACAAAGAAGGCTGCGGCGCAGGGAGCACTCCCTGGTGGACCTGGCGGGTTCGAGGTCATGCCCACTAGACCCGGTGTCTCAGGAGTGAGATGGAAGGGCCGAAACGGACTGGTCGTTTCCTACATCAAAGAGGGCGGCAACGTCCGAATCGAGAAGATTCCCGAGGGTAGGGAGTTGGCCCTGCTCAAGGAGGACTTCGCCTCGCTGCGGGAGGACCCAGACGTCAAGCAGATCGACCTGAGCGAAGACGTTCCTTTGAAGGCGCTCGACGGAATCCTCTCTCCGGAGGATGGCAGGCTCCCGGCATTCATCGAGGACCCGGACCCGCCAAGGGGAATCGACCGGCTGGTGAGAACCGATGCTGCTCAAGACCGTTTCGCGGAGATGGAAGCGGCTGAGGTCTTTGGCTTCCCTCCGAGCTGGGCACAGCCTCTTCGAGCCGCCGACCCTGAGATCCTTCGGGAGAAGTGGGGGGGCTCCGCTCAACGGGCCCTCGACGACAAGAAAGGTCCTCTGGTTGGGCTGAAGGATGAGCTGAAGCGGAAGGGGTTTGGGGATCTCGATCTCACCACGCCTGCGGAGAAGTTGGGATCTGGGACCTACCACAGTGTCTATGCCCTTCCTGGAACGAACCTCGTCCTTCGTGTCGGGAAAGCTGCGCCCTTCGAGCTTTCGACTCCTGCTCAACGAGCGCTGGTTCAAGAGACCCTGACGAAGGGAAAGCTTGGAGAACACGCAGGCGAGCCTCTCTTCTACACCGTACATCCCAAGGGGATAGTGGGCTACGACGGCACCAGTACCTACCAGATCTCTGCGGTGGACGAGACTGGGAAGCTGAGTGCAGTTCTGCAGGCTCTTGACCCAAGACTGAAGGTCTACGCCAGGGATCCCGCCGCAGCGATGATGTTGGAGGGCGAGATGACGGGGGCGCTTCCCCCCGGAAGATCTCTCCAAGAGTACTTCGACGATGTAGGCACGTTGCTGTGGAAGGCAGCGAACAACGACCTGGATATCGCTCACGACGTCATGAGTCACACCAACCTGATGTCGACGCCTTGGGGGATGCGTGGAGAGCAGTTCGCTTACTTCCCCGTCGAAAGGGTCGACACCTTGGGAGTGGGCTACGTCGATCCGGGTGGTCAGGCTTGGCAGCTTCGAACCGTAGACGCTGGGGTGCTGACTCCATGGGGCTCCAAGATGAAGGAACACCCACAGCTTGGACAGGTTCACGCGAGCAACCGGATCGCCTTCCAGACCAAGCAGGCAGAGTCGAGGCTCACCCTCTCGGAGAAGATGCGTCAGGCTCTCCACTACGACGAGGACTCCAGGGACGCTGAGTTGATCGACGAAGGAATCTGGAGTGCGAATCACGATCGGCTGGCGACAGACTCCTACGTAGCTAAGCACGGCGAGCTGGCTGTAGGCGCGACGCGAGGCCTGAAGGGAGTCGTCGAAGATCTCGTCAGGAGAATCAACGATCAGTACGACGTTCCCGCGGAGGGAAGGCTCAACGTCGAGTACCGTGGGCTGACTTCGAGTCCCTACTTGGCTGGGCTCTACCACGAACGGCAGGGAGCAGGAGTTGCTGAGGCTGCTCACATCTACACCAACGTGACCGAGGCGGTCGCCTCAACTCCTAGCTACGACGCTGCCGTCGATAGCATGCTGCACACCGTCATCCACGAGACCGTCCACAACAAGTCGAAGGGGCACGGAGCGTCGTTCCAGACGATCGAAGAGTACGTCAAGAATCTGCTTCAGGCACAAAAGCAGTTCGACGTCTACAGGGAAAAACTCAAGGGAGCTTTCTCGGAGGCTGACTATCAGCGTATCCAAAGCGAGCTGGTTCCTGAGTATTCGAGGATGAGGAGACAACATGGCTACCGAACCGGCAGTTGGCGGAACGGGGCTGTCGAGGGAGTTCCTGCTCGGGCAGCTGAAGGCGGCGCTGCGCCCATCTCGGATCGACTTGGCGGAGGTGAAGAAGCTGCTCCGCGTGATCTCGCTCTCGGGATTGAACCCCGTGGAAATGTACCGGGAGGCGGTCCAGGACCGGCCGGAGAACTTCGACCCCCCACCACTGCTCGCGGACTTGCTCCCGAAGCACCTGCCCAAGGAGAAGCAGCTCGACCTGCAGCTGGGCGAGATCCTCTCGCAGAGATCAAAACCAGAATCTCCGAGTACGGAGCCAAAGACGTAGCCGACGAGCAGGCCGCGAAGGTGCTTCTCCACCAGATGGTGGACGGTTCCAGAAGGTTGGGGTCTACGATCACGAACGACCAGATCCATCAGTGGTCGTGGACTCTTGCAGGGGACTTGGAGAAGCAGCTTTCACCTGCCGAGAGGGCCAGGAGAGCGGTTTCTCTGCCGTCTCCGACGAAGCCAGGACAGATGAAGGGCCCGATCAACATGCTCCACTACATCGACCTGCCCGAGGCGACGAAGGCCAGGATCCAGATCTGGGGAGATCTCGTGGAGGGGATGCTTCCCAAGGAAGTGCAGCGCTGGGCAGACGTCGACAAGGAAGTCCAGGACATGATCGGTCTTCGCACCCCGGAGCAGTGGGCTTACCACTTCCGCAACCAGGGTGGGGGTGTGAGCGCGAAGGAACTCCTCCTGATGCGGCAGGTTTCGGAGGAGCTTGCCCAGAAGGTCACCCGAGCTGAGTTGCAGCTCAGCGATGCCTTGGCTAGAGGGGCTTCGACCGAGGAAATCACGAAGCTTCAGACCTTGGTGAATCAGGTGAATCGCTCAGCCGTCGAGGGTGGGCTGATGATGGTCGGAGGAGGAGAGAAGGCAGGTCGAGCCCTTGCGATTTTGGGGAAGGACATCCGGAAGATGAATCCCCAGGTGGCCTTCGAGCAGGATCTTCTTGCGGGGCTCCGAGAGCGAACACAGACCCGCTTCCGCGGCGACAAGGCGAAGGCAGAGGCGAGTGCGCGGGAGCTGTTCAACAAGTTCATGGAGATCCGCAACTCCTCCGACCCAGACTGGGCTGAGTTCGGCAAGGCCTACCGGGCGATGTTGGGGAGCCGCCTGTGGCCCGACAAGATCCTGGAGTTCTACAAGGCAGGGCTTCTGGGCTGGCCCTCTCGAGTCGCAAACATGTCGTCGAACGCCCTGCTGCGAGGGGTCAGGATGGTAGAAGACTCCGTCGCTGCTGGGCTCGACGCTATTGGCAGCAAGCTGACAGGAAAGGAGCGAGAGCTTTACTTGGGGGAGGCCAGCGTTTCCACCCTTGCCCTGCGAAGAGCTTGGGGCGAAGCCATTCCGGAGTGGATTCAGGAGATGAAGCGCAACGTCCTGCTCCAGCCAGACGACTTCTCCAAGAGCTTGGTGAAGGGCTCGATGATGGAGGATCTCCTCCAGCACGGTGGGGCGATCGAGGGGAAGAAGGGGGAGTTCCTCCGATTCCACCTGAAGGGGATGGGGGCCGACGACGCACTCGCGAAGCACTTCATCCGTACCGACAGCATGTACCGTCAGATCTACCGGAAGGTTCGAACGGCAGAGAAGGGATTCGAGAAGGTCAGTGGAGAGAGCGCTGCTCAGGCGACGGAGCGGCTGTTCTCTGATCTCCGGGGGAATTGGAAGGCTGCGGTCGAGGGGGCACCCCAGTACGACTTTGCCAAGCTCCGGACCTTCGAGCCGATCGCCAAGGAAGCAGAATCGACTGCGAGGAGAGAGACCTTCCAGGAGGAGTTGGGGGGCACTGCGAAGGGCGGACAGACCTTCCTCCGCAACCATCCCTTCCTGCAGATCTTCATCCCCTTCTACCGCACCCCGATCAACATCACGAAGGAGACCTTGGCTAGGACTCCGCTCGGGCTCTTCAAGATCGCGAAGGAGTGGAACACGCTGACCCCCGCCCAAAAGGCTTCCCAGCTCTCACGCCCCCTGACCGGCACGGCCCTGGGAATGGGGGCGCTCGCCTATTCGATGGCTGGTGGAGCGACAGGAGGTGGTCCACTCGATCCGGACGAGAGAGCGATGCTGGAGTCGACGGGGTGGCAGCCCTACTCGGTGAAGATCGGTAACCAGTACATCTCCTTCCAGAGGCTGGAGCCGATTGCTTCGATCCTGGGGGTCTCCGCGGATGCAGCCGAGGGAATCCGCAACGGTGACTTCCAGAGCGCTCGAACTGGTTCCCTGAGGGTAATGCAGTCGGCTGCAGAGAACATCACCAACAAGACGTTCCTCTCGGGGCTCGACGCACTCACCTCCGCGATTTCGCACCCCAACCAATTCATGAACAGCTTCATCAAGCGCATGCAGTCGAGCTTGATCCCCAATTCGCTGGGCTACGTTCCCGTGAGCGGACTCGCTCGTGCGCTCGACCAGACCTACCGGCAGACCGACCCGATGACGATGAGCGCTTTCTACGCGAAGCTGCCCTTCCTCTCCTCGACGCTCGAGCCTCAATACTCCCCATCAGGGGAAGAGAGAAGGAGACCAGGGACCGCGCTGGAGCAGATCGTCTCCCCCTTCGCTCGCGTGAAGCTGGAGGGAGGGCCCGCCCGTGTGGGAGCCGAGGAGGTGGTGAGGCTCAGCGCCAGCCCGAAGGCTCCCCGCCGGTATTGGGTTGCTCCTGGAGGGTTGAGGGTAGACTTCAAGCCTGAGGAGCGGCAGGCGATGGCGCAGTCGATGCAGGAGGCGACGAAGTACATCGGAGAGCGCCTGATCAAGGACCCCAACTACCTCTCCCTGCCTGACAATGAGCTGGACTCCAGGTTCCGCTTCGGCGCGAAGACCAAAGAGGTGGTGATCAAGAACGTCTACGGGCGCTACCGGGATCGGGTGATGCAGCGGATCAAGCCTCAGCTCGCTGCCCGTGCCAAGAAGACCCTTCGCGAGAGGGCCTGATGGCGAGTGGTCGACGGTTCCTTGGGAACCAGGTTCGGCTTTCGAGACGCGCTTGGGAGGACGTTGCCCCTGAGCTGGAGTTCATGCTTCAGAGGCTGTGGGAGTCCGAAGCCAACGGGATCCCCGCGGGGTTCAACAACATCGTCCCTGAGACGATCGAAGCTGGAGTTGCTGGAGACCCAGGACTGGAGAATAGCGGGTGGGCTGCGGCAGACCATGTCCACCCAGTCTCGACCGCGGCAGCGACGAATCTGGCGAACGCCAACTCCGAGGGTGTAGCCAGCTCGCTGGCCCGATCCGACCACAAGCACAAGCGGGACGTCAGGGTCAAGCTCGAGGGCGCTGATGTCGCGACTCGAAATGCCCTGGACCTGAGGGACTCCTCCTCCGTGGACGTTGCCGTTTCAGACGACCCAGGTAACGACGAGGTCGACCTGACGTTCTCGGCGAAGCCCTGGCTCAACACTACGAACGTGTCGACGACACCCTATGCGGTGCTCGCGACCGACTTCGTTCTCCTAGTGGACGCGACAGTTGGGGACATCACGATCAACCTCCCCGCGGCGAACCTGACGAAGCGTTGGCTGGAGGTGAAGAAGGTGGACGCTGGGGCGAATAAAGTCATAATCGACGCAGCTGGGGCGGATCTCATCGACGGGGACGCCACCCAGGAGCTGCTGTTCGAGGACGAGGCCTTGCCGATCGTGAGCAACGGCGTCTCTGAGTGGAGCGTGCTGTGAGCCATTTGCGAAAGGTCAACGCGCAGTTCCAAGACAGTCCAGACCTGGACGCAGCAGGACGTCTTCGTGTGAGCCTTCCGCTCTCGCTCTTCGACCAGGCCTTCGAATGGGACGTTGCGGACCTGTTCTGGAACGAGACAATCGTCGGCGGTGGAAGTTCGGTAGCCTACGACGCCAATCGCTCGAGCGTGACGCTCACGGCCGGCACGGGTGCTACGGACAGCGTGATCCGTCAGACGCGCGACTACCACCACTACCGGCCCTGGAAGAGCCAACTCATCCCATTGACGTTCACGTTCGGAGCCGTGGTCGCTGACCTGCGTCGACGCGCCGGCTACTTCGAGACGAACAACGGCATCTTCCTCGAGCAGAACGGGACGACGGACATCGCAGTGGTGCGCCGGAGCTTCGTGACCGGGGCGGTTGTCGAAACGCGGGCCACACAGGCAAACTGGAACCTCGACACACTCTCGGTCACTGCGCCAAATCCGAGCAAGCTCACGCTCGACCTGACGAAGGCACAGATCCTCGTCATCGACCTGCAGTGGCTCAGCGAGGGCCGCGTGCGGATCGGCTTCAAGATCGGAGCCACGGTCGTCTACGTCCACGAGTTCCTCGCTGCGAACGTGATCGACGTACCGTACATGGAGACCGCGAGCCTGCCGATTCGGTTTGAGATCACGAACCTTGCCGGGCAGGGCGTCTCGCACACGCTGCGCCAGGGTTGCTCTTCAGTCATAACCGAGGACGGCGACCAGGATGAGTTTGGGGTCTTCTTCTCGGCCGACAACGCCACGACGCCGATTGCGGTGACGACCAGACGCGCCATCCTGAGCATCCGGCCGAAGGCGGCGTTCGGTCCGGCATCGAAGGTGAACCGCGTCCCGATCGAGCCGCAGGCCTTCAATCTTTTGGTGTCCACGAACGACGCCCGTTGGGAACTCGTGTTCAACCCGACGTTCACGGGGACGCCGGTCTGGGTCGACCCTGGGACGCACACGGCGGTCGAGTACAGCGTCCACGGCGACGCGGCCGCGGGGGCGATCTCGGCGGGGATCATGGTGAACAGCGGCTACGTGGCGGCCGGGGTCGGGATCGCCGCGGGCGCGATCGTGCAGACGCCGCTGCTCAACAAGCTGCGGCTGAACCTCGACATGGCGGGCGCCAACCCCAGGGCGTTCAGCCTCGTCATGGCCTCGATGACCGGCACGTCGAACGTAGCCGGCGCGCTGTCCTGGAAGGAGAGCCGCTGATGGCTGACTGCGTGCTGCTGACCAACCTGCTGGTCACGACGAGCACCGTCGCCGACCAGGTGGTGCTCACCTACACGGTGCCGGTCGGCAAGACGTTCTCGCTCGACTACTTCTACGTGATGTGTCGAAGCACGGCACCTCCCGGCAACCCAAACCCGGTCGTCTTCGGCGAGGCATCACTCGAGCACCCACCGGGCACCAAGCTCTGGACCGTCGATTTGGTGGGCAACGTGGCGCCACGTGAGCACGGGCTCACGTTTCCGATTCCACACCAGATCCCGGGCGGCGAGGTCGTGCGTATCGTCTGCACGCCGGCCGCTGCTACGTCGTTCCGTTGGCGTGTCAACCTTGGGGGGTTCCTGACATGAGCTGGCTCGACGGACAGGTCTTCACCAACCCGGCGGCGAACACGGTGCTGATCGATAGCGGGCCGTCGATCCCGGAGGGCGATCAGCAGTTGCCGATGATCCTCATCAGCTCGACGGTCGCGGCGGTCGTGCTGCTTCAGCACCGCAACGCAGTGGACGACGCGACGTTGCACCAGCACGCGCTCGTCGTCGGCGCCAACCAAACGCTCGTCGTGCCGTCGCTCGGGAGCATCGACGCTGCAGAGTCAGGGCAGCGCCTACGCTGTGTGCTCTTCACGACAATCGTTGGACGGATTCAGGTGAGCTTCTTCACATGATCGATCTCGACGTTTTCGTCAAGATCGGCTGGACGGCGTTGCTCGCGTGGAACCTGAAGGAGACCGTCGCCAACGGCAAGGACATCGTTGCGCTGAAGGGCAAGATCGAGAACGGCCTCACCAATGGCCTGACGACACTTCAGAAACAGATCAAGGAGCACATCGACGGCGAGGAGCACAGGATCATCGATGCCCTGCATGCTAAGGTGCAGGTGAAGAAGACCAGGAAGTAGAAGAAGAGCGTGGGGGGCGAGTTACCCAGGTGGGATTCCTGCGCCTCGCCCCCCTCCCCAGGGTGGCCCCACGCTCTCCAGGAGGGTAGCAAATCTCAGCGTGCTGTGTCTAGTGGTGGAGGAAGGATCCTGGGGGCTGGGACTATCTTTCCCTCTCCCCAGCACCGGGGGCAGGTTTCCTGGGAGAAGGTGATCTTGCTTCCTCGAGTCCTCTTTTTGGGGACTCTGCCCTTCCCCAGACAGCGCCTGCAGGGGTCTTCGTTCTTGGGCTTGCCTCCAGGACGACAGCCGTTGGGGTATCTCATTCGCTGCACCATTCTGGAAGCTGCTGACTGTCGACGCGAACCGCGGTGTTCTCCAGACGGTCGATGAGCCAGCCGTTCTTCTTGTCCCGCGAAATGACAAGCGCACAGCGGTAGTCCATGTCGTCGAGGATCCCCGCCGCTCGTGTCTTGTGCCCGAGGATCAGAACGTAGAACGGATCGGGGAGCGTCACCATGCACTCGTCGCAGGTCAGCGACCACGGCCCTGAGTCGACTTCCGGATCGAACGAAAACGGCGGAGCATCTATCGAAGGTGCCTGGAGCTTGAAGCTCCAGGAGTGCGGCCCTGAGAACAGGGGATCAGCTTGCTGGAGACTCAGTAGCAGAAGAAGCCCGACAGGTCCGATCATTTGGGGACCGCCAGCTTGGTGGGCTTCCACCCTGGAGGTGGGTCGATCCTCTCTCGTTTCGCGAGCGTTGCGGCAGAGGACAGGTCGTCGTTGAATGCTTCCCACTCCGAAGGAGTCAGGAATCTCTTGACGCAGTCGTCGGTTTCCCACTCCTCCCAGAGGGCCTCGACAGGAGTCCTATCCTTGTGGACGTCGTCTCGAGCGATGTGGCAGACCTCGTGATAGGCGATGAGCCGAAGAGCTTGGCAGCTCATCGCGTGGATCATGTCGTAGCGGATGTAGATGGTGAAGTCGTAGAGCGGGGCTCGGAGGACCCAGGCGATTGCCTTCATGGGGACCTTGGTGTTTGCCTGAGGAGCCTCGTGGTTGGGCACGACCTGGACGTAGAGTTGTTCGGTGACCCCAAGAGAACGAGCTGCCCTGGAGACTTCGTTGGTGTAAGCGAAATCCCCAGGGCACAGCGCTGGGGTCGCAGCGAGCGTCGCTGCGAGCAGCGTTAGGATCATACGAGCTGGCTCCAGCCCACGATGTTGGCGACGTAGAACTTTGCCTTCCGCTTCGAGCCGTCGCGGGCGGAGGCGTACTCGAAGATGAAGAGGTTCACGTCGTCGACGAAGATGGTGACGTTCTTGAAGGTGAGCGCCTTTGCTGACGGCAGGAAGACGATCAGCTCTGCGATGGGAGTGGTAGTGTCGGGCATGGTCAGTCGTGCTTCGACTTGCAGCCGTTGTCCGACTGCCCTGGTGTGAGCTGGAAGTCCCTGTCGGTCGTGCCTGGAAACGGAACGCGGCAGTGGTTGTTGTGGAACTCGTTGTCCCAGTTCTCCCACTGACCGCCTTCTTGGAGGCAGTCCAGAGCCTTGAAGAAGCCGCTCACCTCGTAGAAGCAGAAGTTCGGTGGCGGGCACGCGACGTTCTTGCAGAGCGAGCGAGGATTCCCGTCCTCGTCGGCTCGGCACTGATAGTCGAGTGTCGTCTTCTGCGTGCCGAGCACGTGGCAGTTGAGCTCTGGCGTCGTCGCGATGCTGATCGGCAGCACCTCGCCGTTCGGGCACCGGCCCTCGAGGATCTCGTTCTCGAACCAACTGGACGCGCCGTAGATGAGCGACGTCTCGTGCGGCTCGACGCACGGGCACTCGCAAGAAGCGTACTCCGTCGACGTCCGAGCAATGCGACGTGCGTTGCCGCAGGTGTACGTCTCGTAGTAGGTCACTGTCCGGTGTTTCTGACAGCTCGGCTCCTGAGTCGACGACTCCCCAACAACCGGCTCGCAGCTGCTCCAAGTTCCGTACTCGGGCTTCTCGTCGAGAATCCACTTGCCTTCGATGTAGCCGGGGTTGTCCCACACCGCCGCGGAGAGCACGTTGTACCAGTCGAAGTTGCGGCAGTCCTGTGACTGGGTAAGATCCCCTTGAATCTGCTTGTACTGACACGCTGCGCTCTTGGGGAACTGGCCGGAGAAGACGTCCTTCGGCTTGTAGGTGCCCTGGTCCTGGTAGAGGTTGGTCCCCGCTCCCTGCTCACCTCCGGGATAGACCCCGAAGGCTGCCGCACAGTAGAACTGCGGGATCTCGGTCTCGTTGGTGATCGAGTAGGCTCCACCCTTCGTCACGGTCCCGTTGTGCTCGGGGCCTGCCGGAGCCGCGGGTGCGGCTGTCGGGGTAGCGGAAGGTGTGGGGGTGGGGTTACTCGACACAGCAGGCTGTGTCGAAGTCGTCGACGTCGGCCCGGAGACTTCCGTCGACCCTCCGCATTGGTTGAGCTGCAGGATGAGGCCCCCAAGAACGAAGGTGAGCCCCATTCCGACTGCGATCTTGAAGCGGTCGCTCTTGCGGCGACCGAAGTTGCGACGGGGGTTGTTCACGCAGTCACCTCTGCCTGCTTCTTGGAGAGGTTGACGCCCTTCTTTGCGGCCTTCTTCCGGCTCTTCTTCGTGGCTTCCTTGTAGCGGTTCACGGTGTTGTAGATCGTATTGACACCGATGCCGAACTGCGAGGCGACCTCGACGTTGGTGAGCTGCTCCTTCTTCTTGAAGGCGATGATCTTGCGCAGCTTGGTGCGGGTGAGGATCGGCTCACGTCCGGACTTCTTCTTCTTCTGGGCACGCTTGCTCATATCGACTCCATTTCACCCCAGTTAGGACCGACGTGAATGTCGGCTCCGATCACGAGGGGTAGCGTGTCGGTAACTCCAGGTGGAGTAAAGCCATCGAATCTGGAGATTTGCATACTCCGCCTGAGTCTGTCAACGAATTCTTGTAGGTACTCCACTTGGACTTCGGCGAGGATCTCGTCGTGGATCAACGCCCTTAGTGGAGTTTCCCCGAAGTACATGTCTCCAATGTAGTTGGGGGAATCCTTGCTGGTCAGGTCGAGGACCGCGTCGAAGAGGATTCCGGCAGCAGTGGACTGGGGATAGAAGGCGATCACCCGGTTCCAGTCGGAGCCGTGGACCCAGCGCTTTTCCTGGGCGTCCCACTTGGTCACGTCCCAGAACCAGTGCTTGAAGCGGTAGGGGTGGTCGAGCCCTCCGAGGCAGTTCTCCTTCGCAGCTCGCACTCGAAGGTGCTTGTGCCACGCTGCCAGCTTGGGACAGAGGGAAAGGTAGAAGTTCTGCATGTTCTCTGCAGCAGCTATGGTGGGGAAGGTGTCTGGAGCCGCAAGGTTCATCATTGCTGGAGAGCCCCCAAAGTTGGTGAGATGGACCGTCTTTTTGAGGGCGAAGTAGATCTCAGAGTCGTGGTAGCGCCTCTTGATGGCGGCGAGGTGGTCGGAGAGCTTTTCATCAGACCATGAGAGATCCGCAGGCTCTCCAACCTTGAAGGAGGTGAGGTAGCTGTGGATCCCCAGCGTGGCAAGTCTCATGTAGTCGCGGTCCCCTGCGTACCACCCCGTCAAGACTGCTTCGATCCCGGAGAAGTCGCCGCTCACCAAGAGGCACCCTTCCTTGGCGACGACTGCTTGACGGAACTGCCTCTCCAAACTGCCTGAGCCGTCCTCGTCGGAGGGAGAGGGGATGTTCTGAAAGTTGGGCTCCATGGAAGAGAGTCTCCAGGTGGAGGGGTTATGAGGAAACTGGGGATGTATCCTGTTCGAAAGGTCGAGGAGCCCCATGATGGAGTTCACGTAGGTCCCTCGGAGCTTCTCGAGCTTGCGGTGCTTCAGGATGTAACCGAAGAGGGCGTCCTTCTTTGCCAGCCTGCTGAGGCTACCTTCGTCCGTCGAGGGCTTGCCCGTCTTGGAGTGCTTCGAGGGCCTCGTGGTCTTCCCGGCTGCCTCCATGTACTTGATGATGTGGTCAGGACTGTTGGGGTTGAACTTGCCCTTGAGGAACCAGCGTTCGACGTCGATCTCCTCGTAGGTGAGGTGGAGAGGAAGCTCCTTAGCCATTAGGGATTCCGGATCCGGGATTACCCACTTCGTTCCTGGCCTTCTGTTCGTCTTCCAGACCGTTTCCCACACCGTCAGGGCTAGGTCTGGGTTCTGCTCCGACAGGAAGCCCAGCTCCTGAAGGCTCATCTCGTCGTCGTAAATCGCCAGCCTCTTGGACTCTGCTATCGACAGGGGCATCTTCTTTGGGCTCCAAGATCAGGTTTTGGTAGGCGATCGTCGCGAAGGCGAGGAACTCCTCCAGGTCAAGCTTGGTGCTCGCCGCCAATCCTGCAGCGAAGCAGGTAGCGACGACGACCATTTGCTTGTTGCTCATGTGTCTGAACTCGTCGTATTCGTCGAGCACGTCGTTGAATCGGTTGAGGTGCTGCGCTCCCCATGCGACGAGAGCCCGAGTCTGTTCTTCGCTGAGTCTCATGGCTTGCACCTATGGGCTGGACCCACGTCCTTGGCGTTGCAGTTCCTGCAGACGAGCACACGCTCTTTCACGAGGGCCTTGAAGGCGAGAGGATCAGATGGCTGCCTCTTCCAGCCTCCGTCCCAAGGAAGCGCTGCATCTGGGACTGTCTTCTCGATCAGCTCTCCAATCGCAGTAATCGACGTCTCGATCGAACGAGACATCATTTGGAGGATGTCTTTGGAGACTCCAATCCCGATCCTCTCCATTGGGTAGAGAGCTTGGTGGTCTAGCTGCGTCGCATACTTCATGAAGCCTTCCCATTGCCCGCTGGTGGTCAGGTCCTTCTTGATCCCTAGGACGCAACGGAGGGTCTGGATCGCATCGAGCGCAGCGTACTTTCCTGGATCGTCCTGGGAGAGGTGCTTCCAGGGTTCGACGTCGGAGTAGAACGGCGCAACGAAACCGAGACCCTTGGGCAGATCCGACTGGAGCATGTGCCATGCCCACATCCCGTCGATGCTTTCTCCTTGTGGGACGACTCCACGAGAGTCGAGCTTGGGAAGATCGAAGCGCTCGTTCCAGAAGATCTTGGTGGACTTCGTTCGAAGGGCTCGAAGAATGGAGTGCTTGTAGCGCTCCTCCCAAGGCACCGTGATCCCCTGGTTGGGGTGCATCGAGAAGTTGATCCGGGTGATAGCCGCAGAAGGGGAAGTGCTTGCCGTCTCCAAGTCGACTGCTAGCCATGCGTCGGGGTCGTCTGGGATCTGGTTGACGTAGTCTCCAAAATAGGAGGGTGGTGGATCCACGACCGTCTGCACATCGCTGGCAGGCCCTGGTCCGAAGCTGGCAACCTCCATCGACCGCTTGATGTCGTGGAGAAATGCGCCGAAGAGGTTGTGGTTCCCCTGAAGGAGGAAGGAGGGGTGATAGGTGGGGATCACGAAGGGGCCATCCGGCCTCTTGCCGATGACGTAGCCGTGCCAGTTCTCTATCTCGCCGAGGTAGTCGACGTTCAGGACTTCCTTCAGGACCGTCCTGGTAGCGGTCACGCCCATCGTGAGGAAGGTGTTCCCCCGCCCCCGGTAGAGCTTCTCTCGGTGGACGGAGCAGTGACGGATTGCACTCAGCTCCCACGGAGCCCCCACGAGCCAGTTTCCAGGGGGCTGACAGTTGACCGTGTTGCCGATGAAGAGAGACTCCTTCTCGATGCCGAGCCTACCTAGAGCACGCTGCCAATAGACTCCCGCCTCGCCGACCAGGGGCTTCCCCTGGAAAGCCTCGTTTTTGCCGAGGGCTTCCGCGATCGCCACCAGGGAGGACTCGGGGTTTCCGTAAGGAGGAGCGAAGCCGGTGCCCCGCTCAAAGAGGGGGCAGGCAACGCAGGCTGGAGGCTTGGGGATCAATCGAAGCGCTCCTGTCTGTTCTTGCGGACCACACCTTCGCGATCTCGGAGCTTGAGCTGATACTCGGCCTCCTCGACGAGATCCTCCTTGTCGAGGTTCTCTGCGAGCCACTGAAGGTAGTCGGTCGGGAGATCCTCGAAGTCCTCTCCCTTGTGCTTCCCGAAGGGCATCTTCATGTTCTCTCCTGGTTCCAAGGAGCCAGCTGCTGTTCGATGTCTCGAGCGAGTCGGTCTGCGAGCGATCCGATAACGAAGAGAGCACCGTTTCTCTTCTCTTTGTCGACAGAGTAGATGTCTGGCTCCAGCGTGCTGAGCTGTTTGATGATCATGGAGACCTTCTTGTTGGCTTCGTCAGACATCGGCTTCAACCGCTTCCCACTCGACCTTGGTCCTGTAGCCGAGCATGCGTTTGAAGATGAAGATCTTCGCCCACTCTGGAGACTCCTTCATCGTGGCGACTCGGGCCTGCATGTCTTTGGCGTCGGTGCAGAACGTGGGGACTGGGGAGGAACGACGTCTGACTCCCATGATGATGTACTCGCAGTTGTCGAGCCCCTCGACGGTCTTCACCGCATCGGTCTCCACCGGATTCGCTTCGGTGGAAATGTAAGGGATCATTCCGCTCGCCTGCTCCTGCTGCTTGCTTCCCCAGATCCCTGCTTTGGCTGTCTCGTCGGATATGCTGCCGATTATGCTCATGGTTCTCTCCAGCAATCAAGGGAGACCGTCTTCTCCACTTGGAGACAGACCTCGCGAGCAGCCTCGTTGCGGATGGCCTGCACCATCCTCTCGATCAGGTCGATGTCGAAGCTGCTCTCCGAGGTATCCCCAACTATCGCCATCACCAAGCGAGAAGCCCAGTGCGCCGAGCACTTGTCGGTGGTGATAGGCAGGTCTTCGTAGTTGGGGAGAACGATCACGGCTCCACCCGAACGACCTTGATCAGACCGTCCTGTCTCCAGACGTGGTCCACCATCTTCTTGAAGCCAACGACGTCCGACTCCTGGCCGTGTGCGATGAAGATCCCCTTGGCGACCAGGATCAGGCCGAAGAGCTGAGACTGGTGGTCGAAGGCTGCTCGATTGCCTTCGCTGAGGTGTTGGCTGATCAACTCGCTGAGCTGAGCCGCGAAGATCACGCCGTTGTTGACGGGGTCACTCGGAGCTGCGGTAGCCACGAAGCTCCCCGAAGCACCGAAGCTCTGCGCCGCATTTGCAGCTGAAGCGCACCGCCACGGTCTTGTCGTCGTTCCTGGGGATCGAGAGCACGTCGGCCCTGCCTGCCTTGCCTGCCCAGCCCTCGACTGCGTAGCGCTGACCGCAGCCCTTCTCCCCGACGATGACCTGCCCTGCCGTCTCGGCCACTCCGGTATCGGGGTTGAGTGTGGAAACCTGCCTGTAGATGTCACGCTTCGGGTTGCAAGTCGCGGTGAGCGTGTGCTCTGCGAGGAAGTGCTTGTCGGCTGCGGCGATCAAGGCCTTCCCATAAGCGGCGTTGGTGATGATCCCCTGGGCGTTGGCCTCGGGCTTCGACTGGACAGCTTTCAGGAGCATCCCCATGTCGGAGACGATCACGTCCTGGTTCTTCGACTTCACCGTCCGAGTCCGGTTGTTGACTCGAGCGGAGTACCAGTCGGAGAGGGTCTCGTTGAAGAGAGACGACTCGTCCGTGAAGACCGCGGTGAGCTTCTGGCCCTGGTCCGAGGTCACCAGAACCTCGAAGCAGTTGAAGAGCGCCTTCGCGGGGGGGAGACGGAACTTGTAGATCCCCGGCTGGGGAGGGAGCTTGCCTCCTCCACCGAGAGTCGCGGGCATCTTGTCGAAGTCGGAGTCGGAAATCCCCTCGTCGTTGAGTCCGAGGGCGTTGAGATCGGCCATGATTGGTGAGTCCTTTCGTTCCGCGGCGCTAGCCGCTTAGGGTTTGACGGCTGGAAGTACGGCTGGAAGCTTCGGTGCAGCAGGCTGCGCCGAGGGTGAACCTGCCTGGGGCAGTGGTTTTGCAGCTACTGGTCTTGCTGTGACTGGAGTTGCTTGAGGTAGGGGTGTCGGATTTCGGACAGGCTCGTTCTCGTCTCCTCCAAAGTCCTCCGGCATGACGGGGGGAGCGTTGACTCGGCGAGGAGTCCCGACTCCTCCCTCGAGACCCTTTACGCTCTCGACTTCGGTCTCGTCGAGGAAGCCGAGCCCGCAGAAGGCGATGGTCGCACGGCGAAGAGCCTTGGTGTGGCACTTCATGATGGTGTTACCCAGCTCCTCGTCCTTCTTGTTCCCGAGGCCAACGCAGCCGATGTGCTCCTCGGAGCGCACCATCTTCTCTCCCGTCTGGTCGAAAGAGCAGACGCGCACGCGGACGCAGTAGACGTCCTTGCGGGCTTCCTCTCCGATCATGAGGGGACCCTCGTAGAGCACCGCGCTGGTGATGTTGTGGATCTTGCGGAGCTGATCGGAGCAGGTGCGGTTCGCGTAGAGAGTGAGCTTGTTGTTGAGGACGATGAAGTCGAAGGGCTTGGTGACGGGGTTCAGCCCCAGTCTGACAGCCAGCTGGTAGGTGAAGATCGACCGCTCTCGCATCGTGAGTGTGGAGTAGTCTCCCTTTTGAATCAGGTCGTCGAGCGCGACTTCGTTCTGCGTAACGGGGATGACCCCGTCTGGAGTTGGGGTTGGGGTTGGAGTTTCGCTCATGGG
>Ga0299912_10000683_pt1 | contig 27935 bp, 19 predicted proteins | sample RVTome_2_FD_207667 | JGI IMG/M metagenome (GOLD analysis project Ga0299912, IMG submission 207667) | Soil microbial communities from uranium-contaminated site in the Upper Colorado River Basin, Wyoming, United States - RVT95D214 (version 2) ... | reverse complement strand
TGGGGCTGGTCTTTTTCGTGGTCATCTTCTTCTGGATGGCGTTCCACCAGAGCGCCGTCACCATGACCTTCTTCGCCCGGGATTACACAGTACCCAGCGTAGGCAAGGCCACAAACCTCTGGTTCGAAATCGTCGGGCTCCTCTCTATATTCGGGGCGTTCATCGGCCTCTTTTTCCTGCTGAGAAAGGGCTCGCGGCCGACGGCCCGCCTCCTCGGCGGAGCGGCCTTCGCGGTCTTCGCGGTCCTTTCCTACATGAGATACAGCGGCTATGCGGACTCCAATCCTTTTACCCCCCAGAAATTCCAGCATTTCAACCCCTTCTTCATCGTCGCCCTGACTCCGCTCATCGTCGGCTTCTTCGCTTTCCTGAACAAGATGGGGAAGGAACCCTCGACTCCGCGCAAAATCGGGTTCGGCATGCTGATCACGGCCGTCTCCTTCGCCATCCTTGTCCTGGCTTCGCAGGGACTTCCCACCCCGAAAGCGCTCGCCGGGCGAGTCGCGCCGCCCGATTCTCTTGTCTCGGTGTACTGGCTGATCTCGACCTATTTCCTGCTGACGATCGCCGAGCTTTTCCTCAGCCCGATGGGGATATCGTTTGTCTCGAGGGTGGCGCCGCCAAAGTACAAAGGGCTGATGCAAGGAGGATGGTTTGCCGCCACGGCGATCGGGAACAACCTGGTCGGTGTCATCGGCTATTTCTGGATGCGGGTGCCGCTCTGGGCCCTCTGGTCGATCGTGGTCATCTGCTGCCTGCTTTCGGCCGGCTTCATGTTCCTGGTCATGAAACGGCTGGAGCGGGCCGCGCGAGCATAGGGCAGCCCCCCGTTTGCCGTTTTCGGCCTTTAATGATATCGAGAATGAATCGTCTGGAACGAGGAGGACTTTGACCATGAAAAGAGGCGTATTCGTGTTTATCCTGGTCGTGTTGGCTATCGGAATCGGACATGTTGCGGTCTTTGCCGAACAGCCGGCCAAGCGGCCCATAAAGCCGGACGATTTCGCTCGGATCAGGACTGTCGGCGACCCCCAGCTCTCTCCCGACGGCAAGTGGGTTGCTTACACGGTCAGCACGATCGACTTGGAAAAAGACAAGCGCGACACCGATCTCTGGATGGTGATCTGGGACGGGGGAGAAGCAATCCGTCTGACTTCGAGCCCGGAGAGCGAGAGCCGGCCGCGCTGGAGCCCGGATAATCGCACCCTGGCCTTCATGGCCTCACGGGGAGACGAAGACCAGAAGAAGAAAGGATCGCAGGTCTGGCTCCTCGACCGCCGCGGCGGCGAGGCCCAGCGCCTCACCGACATCAAGGGCGGGATCTCCGACTATGCCTGGTCGGCCGACGGCAAGCGGCTTGTCCTTGTCGTCAGCGATCCGAATCCGGACGATGAGCCGGAACAGAAAGAAGGCTGGAAACGGAAGACGAAGCCGCCGCTCTTGATCGATCGCTACCACTTTAAAGAAGATCGCCAGGGATACCTCGTCAACCTGCATGAACACCTCTGGGTGTTCGACCTGGAGACGCGGAAGGGTGACGCGATCACCTCGGGCGCCTATGACGACCGGTCCCCGGCCTGGTCTCCGGACGGACGGTCGATCGCCTTCGTGAGCAACCGCGCTCCCGACCCCGACCGGTCGGGCGACAGCAATATCTATGTCATCGAGGCTAGGCCGGGAGCCGAGCCGCGACCGGTGACGACTTTTACCGGGTCGGACGGAGGTCGTCCGGCCTGGAGTCCCGATGGACAGTGGATCGCTTACCTCCAGGGCGATGATCCCCGTTACTATGCTTACCAACTCAATAAGCTGGCCGTCGTGCCGGCGGCCGGGGGACCCGCCCGCGTGCTGACGCCTGCCCTCGACCGTGCGGTGGAAGGCCCGATTTTGTGGACGGCCGACGGCCAATCCCTCATCTTCGTCGTGGAGGACGACCGGGCGAGCTACGTCGGACGGGTCGCGGCCGCCGGAGGGGATTTAGAGAAGCTCACCGGCGGGCGCCGAGTGGTGTCTTCACTCAGCCTGGGAAGCGATGGAAAGACTGCGCTCCTCACCGCGACCGCCGCCGAACTCCCTGAAGTCCACGCCCTTGAAGACGGCGCGTTTCGCCGCCTCAGCCGCCAGAACGATGCCTGGCTCTCTGAGGTCCAGCTCGGCACCACCGAAGACTTCACTTCGAAGAGCAAGGACGGCACGGTCGTCAACAGCCTTCTGGTGAAGCCGGCCGATTTCAAGCCCGGGCAGAAGTATCCGCTGCTTCTCTTCATCCACGGCGGGCCGAACGGCCAGGACGAGCATTCGTTCAGTTTTGACCAGGAGCTCTTCGCGGCGCAGGGCTATGTCGTGCTGGCCGTGAACTATCGGGGCAGCTCCGGAAGGGGGTCGGCTTTCCAAAAAGCGATCTATGCTGACTGGTGTCACAAGGAGGTCATCGACCTCATCGGCGCAGTGGACGAGGCCATCCGCAGCGGCGTCGCCGATCCTGAAAGACTGGGCCTTGGCGGCTGGAGCTATGGAGGAATCCTGACGGACGCGACTATCGCCGTGGACCAGCGGTTCAAGGCGGCAGTTAGCGGGGCTGGATCTGCGCTGCAGCTCACCATGTACGGCACCGACCAGTACATCCTGCAGTACGAGCAGGAACTGGGGCCTCCATGGAAAGGCCTGGAGCCGTGGCTCAAGGTTTCGGCGGCGTTCCTAAAGGCTGACCGCATCAAGACGCCGACCCTCTTCATGTGCGGTGAGAAGGATTTCAACGTCCCGATCGCCGGCAGCGAACAGATGTACCAGGCACTCAAGAGCAGGGGCGTCGACACCCAGCTCGTCGTCTATCCGGGCCAATTCCACGGGATCACGATGCCGAGCTATGTGCGTGACCGGATAGAAAGGCGCCTGGCATGGTACAACAAGTACCTCAAGCCGGCCGGCCAACCGGCCTCTTGAGGTGGAGCCGGTTCTCGGCCTATTCGGCGTACTTGACCGAGCAGCCGTAGGGCTTGGTCGTCGTCGTGGCCACTGGTTCTCCCTTGAGAAGGGAATCGACGGCCAGCTTGACGTAGTTCATCCGGCTTTCGTTGGCACCGCGGGTATCGTCATCCACGGCGCCGTTGTAGGCCAGCTCCCCTTCCTTGTCGATCACGAATATATGCGGGGTGGTCTTGGCCCCGAGCGCTTTGCCGGCTTTACCATCCGGGTCCATGAGCAGGGCGGTGAAGGCCGCCTTCCAGTCGGCGTAAATGTACTTGAGGGCTTCCGGAGTCTGGTAGTTCTGGTGGTTCGGGTTTGTCGAGTTGATGGTCAGCCAGACGACTCCCTTGTCCGTGCACTCCTTCTGCAGGGCGGGCATCAGGCCGTCCCGGTAGTGACGCTGGACGACGGGACAGCCCGGGTTGGTCCATTCGAGGACGACGATTTTTCCCCTGTAATCCGAGAGTTTATGCAGCGTCCCGCCGATGCCGTTCAACTGGAAATCGGGCGCTAAACTTCCGATGGCCGGGGCCTGGTCCTGGGCACTAAGGAGAGCCGGCGAAAAGGCCAGGGCGGCGAGCCATACTAAGAGAAGGGTTCCGTTGGTTCGTTTGAATGGCATGTTTATACCTCCTTCGAATATTGGGGTTCACTCTTTGACCGGAACAGAGACCTCGAAACCCGCGCCGTCGATGATGAGCAGGCCGCTGACAATGGAGAGGGTGGCCGAGGGGTTCGAAGGCTCGACCGGGATGATGAGTTTTCCATTGTCCACCGCGACTCGGTGATGGTCGATCACAAAGTCCTCGAGCGGATAAGGGTAGAAGTCGGATACCCGGGCCGCATCCCGGCCGGACAAAGCGATCTCCACGGTCCATCTGCCGGGCGGCTGGATGAGCCTGGCTCCATTCGCCGTGAGTTGGGCTGTGCTCAAGGATTTCGGATATCGGGACGAGAAACGGGGAAAGACGGATCTGGACTTTTGGCATTCCGTGGGGGATAAATCGGAGAGGTTCACCTGAGCTGTCGTTTCTCCGGTGAGGCAGCTCTCCCGGCAGGCCATCCAATCCAGGACGGCGGTGATTATCTGTCTGTCTGGCCTAGAGATTGTCGCCGGCCGGCGGATGTCGCAGAGGATGAGCGTTTCGTCCATGAAGCCGTAGGTGACGATATCGCCATGGACGATCTTCTGCGGAACCGGGAATCGCAGCCTCCCGGCTGCAAAGCCCGGCGGCAGCTGCCATCTTATGAGCGGAGCCAGGCCGGCATCGCCCGGGTTGAGCCAATACAGATACCATCCCGGGACGAGTTCGACGTGGAGCCCAACTGTGACCTCCGTTGAGCGGTCTTCGAGGACCAGGAGCTCAACTCGGTGCAGCGGGTTTTCTTCGGTGGTTTGAGCGGGGAGGAGTGCGGCGGCCGACCCGAGCCGGGCCGTTGCGACCAATAGAAGCGACGCCAGAACAGTCCCAACATTCACCGCAACGCCGGGCCGGTTCCGTGCGCTCATGATTATCATCTATGTTAGCGGAGGCCGGACAACCCGTCAATAATCTCTATAATAATTATAAAATATATAGGAATAATAAGAATATGCTCGGGACCGTCGTTTTGGAGGAGTGAGGCTCCGGTCAAGAACGTGCAGCCCTGTTCCTCAGCTTTCCAACCGCCTGCGGGCCGAGCTTTCTCTCAACCCGCGTGCCGAGGCCGAGGAGCATATTCAACTCCCACTCGGTCAGCCCGGACCGGCCGACGAGCCGCTTGAGGTGCCGGGTGATCTCGGCCACGAGGTCTTTGTCCCCCGCCGGGCCATAGCCCAGGGATTTCAGTATCTTGGGAAGGCGCCGGAAGAGCCTCTGAACCTCCCGGTTCTCGACAAGCGGAACCGGGTGGGCCTTGGAACTGACCCGGCTCAGCTCATAGGCCACGATCATGACGCTCTGGGCGAGGTTCAGAGAGGGGAAGTTGGGGTTTGACGGGATGGTCAGGACCAGGCCGCACTCCTCGAGCTCCCGGTTGGTCAGGCCGTTGTGCTCGTTCCCAAAGAGGATTCCGACCCGGCTGGACCGAGCGACTCCGGCGATCCGGCGGGCCGCTTCCCGGACGTCCACGATCATCCCGCGCCGGCTGCCCAGCCGCCGTGTCGTGCCGACGACCAGGGACTTGCCGGCGATCGCAGACCGGAATGTCCGATAGACCTTGGCGTGTTCGAGCACTTCCTTCGCTTGGCAGGCCATCGCCCTGGCTTCTCCGGTCAGGTAGGGGACGGGGGCCACGAGCTCGAGCTTGTGGAATCCCATGTTCTTAATCGCCCGCGCCGCCGCTCCGATATTTCCGGGCTCGGTCGGCCCGACGAGGACGAATGAAATGTTTCCCGACCAGGCTTTCATGCTCAGCATTTTGTTCCGTCTTATTGATTATCATTTTCATTGGGGCGGTGCAAACGATAGGACCTGTTGTGAGAATCAGGGAAAAAGAGATGCCCGCTTGGATACCCATGTCCTTGCGCAGGGCAGTGAGAATTTGATAAGAATAAGACGATGGCTCCACTGATTCAAGACATGAGGAACTTTTTCAAGAAGGGCATTGGCTTTATCCTCAACATCGGCGCCGACCCCCAGGATTCGGATTATATCCGCCTGATCAAACGGATCTGGTATGTGTCCTCGGTTGTCGCGCTGCCCACCAGCCTTATAGTCGGTCTTAACGAATTCATAGCCGGGAATAAATTAATGGCCGCGGGGTTCTTTTTTTCGTTCGTCATCTTTTTGGGGTTTCTGGTTGATGGCGCTCTGTTGCCGAACCATTTCGAAAGAAACGCCTTTATAGTGCTCACCTATTTTGTCCTGTCGCCGGTCCCCGTCACCTTTATCTTAGGAGGATTATGGCGCTCCGGGGGGGTCATCATGGTCGGGCTGCTCGGGCCGCTCTATGCCCTCCTCTTCCCGAAAAAACGCAAGGCGCTTTACCTATTTTGTCTGTATGCAGCTTCGATCTTGGGGCTGACCCTGTTTCCGCTCTTTCCCCGTGATTCGACTGTCGAGCTGACCGGCCCGTATTCTTTTGTGTTCTGGTCCGGGTTCCTGATCTTGGTCGCGTTCATCTTCGGGGCCATGTATTTTTTTGTCATCCAGAGGGACAAGGCCTATCGGCTTCTAGATCAGGAAAAGGCCAAGTCGGAGAGACTCCTGAGACGAATTGAAAAAGACCTCGAGCAGGCGGCCAAGATTCAAAAAGACCTGCTACCTAAAGAGAACCCGCGGCTCGAGGGGTACGACATCAACGGGTTGAACGTGCCCTGCTATGAGGTGGGAGGCGATTACTATGATTTTGTCCCGATCGATGCCGACCGACTAGGCATCGTCATCGCCGATGTCTCGGGGAAAGGAATCAGCGCCTCGCTCCTCATGGCCTCACTCCGGGCGGCGCTTCTCACCGAAATACATCCTCGATACGATATCGCCCAGATGAGTGCTCATCTGAACAATTTCGTCTTCCAGAGTTCGGGCCTGAGCTCTTTCATCACCTTTTTCTTCGGAGAGTTGGACCGCCAAAATGGCGCGCTACGGTACATCAACGCTGGACACAATCCTCCCTTTGTGTTGGGCCAAACGGGGCGCTTTTCATCGCTCGGGAGCTCCGGTTTTCCCCTGGGCATGTTTCTTAATACGACCTATGAAACTGGCGCAGATCGGCTCGATCAGGGAGATATTCTCGTCCTTTATACCGATGGAATTCCCGAAGCGCGAAATGAGCAGGGCGAAGACTTCACCGAGGAAAGGCTCAAAAGCCTTGCCTTTAATCATAAGGACCTGTCGGCCGCTCTACTCGGCCAGAAGATCATAGGGGCCGTCCAGGGCTTCGCCACGGGGACGGAGCCGTGTGACGATATCACGCTGGTGATCATCAAGAGAAACGGGATGAGTCCGGCAGGAGATCAGGAATGAGGCGGGGCCTCCCTCACGAGCTTCCTATCCTTAGTTCAGCCTAGCGGGAACGTCGACGCTCCAGGACATAGAAGCAGCGGTCGCCGAACAGAAAATCGACAACCGCATAGCCTTGGTCGAAATAGCGTGTCAGGACGCGTCGCAGGCCTGTCTGCCAGGCCGCGATCAGGTCAACCCTTTTCTTTTCGCGCCAGGTTTTTAGGCTCGGCGGGACCTCGGCCAGAATGCGGATATCGCGGAGCTTCAGTCGGGGATTGACCGGTTGGGAATCAGGACTGTCCGTCTTTTTTTCTAAGGCCTTGGCCAGGTCGGTCTGCTCGCCGGTCTCCAGACGACCCCGCCGTATCCTCTCGAGTCTCTTCTCCCGGATCGGCCATTCCATGAGCAGGCGGTCCGTCGGTATCTTCGGGCCGAGGTTGAGCGCCGAGCCCATTCCGTAGAAATTGGGGAGATAGGTCCGGCAGATGCCGCCGAGAGTGTGGAAATTCAAGTTGGCGTTCTTGGCCTGGAGCGGGTCGAACGTCCAGGTGACGCGGCTGTACCCGCGCCTGATGGCCCAATCCCGCTGGGCCCACTTCAGAGCTTTCCCGATCCCGTACCCTTGGAACTGAGGAAGGACGGCCAGGTGATGCGAATGCTGAACGCGTTTCCCGTTGAAAATAGCCGGGAAAGAATACACAAACCCGGCCAACTCTCCCTTGATGAAAGCCCCCAGGAGGATGCCGCCCATCTGGGCGGAGATGCGATACTGATGGGCGGGGGTGAGGTCTCGTTCAGCGTGTCCCCAAACCAGGACTTGAATATCCGGGAGCCGGCGGCAGTCTTCGATAGTGGTCAGCTCTCGGATTCTGACGGACGGTCGCTTATCGGATGACCGGGCTTTCATCGTCGGCCTCTTTTTTCAAAGGCCTCCATTTTAGCTCATCCCTCGCCGGGCTTCAAGACCAGCCGCTTGATGAGCATCGTCCCGTAGGACCCGCGGGGGAGGAGGAAGGAGATGGTCCATTTTATCTTGCCGGGATGGAGCTCGTCGTTCCCCACACCGATGGCCTGGAGACTCTCGGGAATTACCACCGCCTTCCTTCGAAAAGAACGGAAATAGACCTTGCGGAGCGTCTTGGTCCGGAACGAACCGAGGGTCAGGCCCTTTTCCATCAGGATGTCGTCGAATAAGGAACGGGTCAGGTCGTCGGCGAAATCCATCTTGGCGGCGGCGAGGGGAATTTCGAGGGCACTCAGGTGGGAGAGGGTTTCGGCCTCGGTCTCATGCCAGAAGAGATAGCCCCCTTCCCGGCCCGGAACCAACTCCGTGTTTCTGACCTTCAGCCTGATCAGCCGGCGGAGGAGCTCGTTCCAGAGATGGGATTGAAAGGCGGCATACTGCATCGACACTTCTTCTTCGGGAATCCGGTGGAGGGCCCGACCGGGGTCGTTGGGACGGCCGTTGAGGAGACCGAAGATGCCCGTCTCCAGAGGATTCATCGCCAAAGTCAGGAGAAGCGGCCAGTCCTTCCAGTTTTTGAAGAAGGCGGCTTTTCTCTCGCGTTCGGATTGGCTGTCATCGGGGCCGGCACTCGTCAGGAAGACCTGAAGGGCGCCATTCCAATGACGTTTGAGGATTTTTTCGGCAAAGAAACCGCGCTCTGGATCATAGCTTCGAAAGCGCTGGTTGTCGAAGAAGTTGGGGAATCCGGTTTTTTTTACTTCTTCGAAGTTCCTTTCCAAGGGACCGATGTCCACGAGGGCCCTGATCGTAACCGTGAATGCGTTGCCCTGGATGAGGTCCGGGCCCATTGGCCGGTCCATGAAACCCCGGGATTCCAGGCGGAAGCCCTTTCCCTCAGTGCTGAAGTCCCGGGTGTTCATGATGGCGATGAATTGAGAAGTCAGCCCGTGCTTATCTTTTTTGCCCCCGTAAGAAAAGCGCCCCGCCGGCTGGTTCAGCATCTTGGACAGATGATGGATCAAGTCGAGTGTATTCCAATGGCTTTTCTTGAGGAGATAAACCCGGTATTCGCCGTCTTGGCGGAGAGGAAGGTCGGCCCTTTCCTCGACCACAAAATCCTCGGGCGTCGCCTTGATCATGCCTTGATTATAAAACAGTTAGACATAATATCAATTATTCCAGAAATCCACCGTCCGGGCGATTGACTTCGCTGTCTTCAGTTGATATCCTTTCGTCAGCCAGTGACGCGAGGGAGAAAATGGCCATCGAGTGCCCCCATTGCCAGTCCGAGAATCCTGAGGACAGTTCGTTCTGCCGCAAGTGTGGCAGCCGGCTATCCCTTGTGGGAGATGTGGTTTTTTCCAAAACCATGACCCTGGATACCGCGACAAAGGTTCTGGCCAAGGGCAGCCTTTTTGCCGGCAAGTACAAAATCCTGGGAGAGCTGGGCCACGGCGGGATGGGGATCGTCTACAAGGCTGAAGATACCAGACTCAAGAGGCCCGTCGCGCTCAAGTTCCTGCCCGCCGAGCTGGCCCGCTACGAAGAAGCGAAAGCGCGCTTTATCCGGGAGGCCCAGGCGGCGGCCGCCCTGGAGCACACTAACATCTGCACGATCCATGAGGTTGAAGAGGCGGATGGCCTCACCTACATCGCCATGGCCTACATCGAGGGACAGACTCTGAGGGAAAGGATTTGCCAGCATCCTCTCAAAACCGGGGAGGCTGTGGAAGTTGCGGTTCAGATTGTGGAAGGGTTGGACGAGGCCCATCAGAAAGGGATCGTTCACCGGGACGTCAAGAGCTCGAACATCATGATCACGGAGAAGGGGCAGGCCAAGATCATGGATTTCGGGCTAGCCAAGATGGCCGGCGGCCCCATGATCACGACCGAAGCGAAGACGATGGGAACGGTGGCTTACATGTCGCCCGAGCAGGCGCGGGGCGAGGAGCCCGACCATCGGACGGACATCTGGTCATTGGGCGTTGTCTTGTACGAAATGCTCACGGGCCGGCTTCCGTTCCAGGGAGAGCGCGAGACAGCCATCCTCTATTCGATCGTTCATGAAGAGGCGAAACCGCTCCGGCAGATAAATGCCCTTATTCCGGTCGAGATACAAAAGATTATCGACCGAACCCTGAGGAAAAATAAAGGCGAGCGCTATGCCTCGGCTGCCGAGATGCTCAAGGACTTGAGGGCCTATCAGGACTCCCTCAAAGTTGTTGAGGCCGGAGTCTTTAATTTCCGATCTTTTGTTCGCCGGCTGCGCAGGCCCAAAGTGGCGATTCCCGCCGTTCTCGTTGCCCTGGCGATCGCCGGCCTGGCTTTCTGGTTTTTCAGCCGCCAGGCCAAGGTCCGGTGGGCCAGGGATACTCTCCTCCCAAAAATCAACGAGCTCGTTATGGCCGAAGAGTCGGGCCGGAACAACCTCATCGAAGCCTATAAGCTTGTTCAGGAAGCGGAGAAGTACCTGTCGGGAGATCCCAAGCTCTCCGAGCTGGCGTCAAAATGCGCTGTCAATATTTCGATCGAGACCGAGCCGCCGGGGGGGCGAGTCTCGATGAAAAAGTATTCCGCTCCAGACAGTGAATGGGAATATCTCGGAATCTCGCCCCTAAAAAATATCCGGCTTCCGATGGGAATTTTCCGCTGGAAAATGGAGAAAGAAGGCTATGAGACTGTGCTGGCCGCCTCTTTCACCTACAGACGTGACGAATCGAGGCAATATTTCAATATCCCTGACAAGCTCACTCGAGTTCTGGATAAGAAGGGAAGCCTTCCCCCCGGGATGGTGCGCGTATCTGGAGGTCGGATTCAGGACGTTGGCGATTTTGATGATTTCTTGAGCGATCAATGTGAAGTCACGAATCGACAATTCAAGGAATTTTTCGACAAGGGCGGCTATCAGAAGAAAGAATATTGGAAAAATTCTTTTATCAAAGATGGAAAAGTCCTGACCTGGGAAGAAGCCGCAGCGAACTTTGTCGATCAAACTGGAAGATCCGGCCCTTCGACTTGGCAGGCTGGCGTCTTTCCCAAAGGACAGGAAGACTATCCTGTTTCCGGAGTTAGCTGGTACGAAGCCGCGGCGTTCGCCGAGTTTGCGGGGAAAAACCTTCCGACGAGTTATCATTGGGCCATTGCCCGAGGCGAACTGACACCCTTATATCAAGGTGCCTATTTATCGATTGTCTATCCGTTGAGCAATTTTCAAGGGGAGGGGCCAGCCCAAGTCGGAAAGCATCAGGGCATAACGGCCTATGGGGCGTACGACATGGCCGGCAATGTCCGGGAGTGGTGCTGGAACGAAACGCCTCAGGGCAGGCTCGTCAGGGGTGGGGCCTGGAACGACATCAATTATATGTTTGGGAACTTGAGTCAAGCTCCGCCGTTCGACCGCTCATCGAAAAACGGCTTCCGCTGCGCTCGGTATATTGATCCCCAAAAAATCCCCGAAATCGCTTTCCAACCCGTTAAGTTTACCGAGGTCACGGATTTCTATGAGCTCAAGCCTGCCTCGGATTCTGTTTTCCAAGTCTATAAGGACCAATTCTCCTATGATAAAAAAGACCTGAACGGTCGTGTGGAATCAACAGACGAAACGGCAAAAGACTGGGTCAAAGAAAAAGTGACGTTTGATACGGCCTACGAGAACGAAAGGATGACGGCTTATCTTTTTCTTCCCAAAAACTCGCACCCTCCCTATCAAACAGTGATCTACTTCCCTGGTTCCTCTGCCGAACAGCAAAAATCAAGTCAAAACCTGGAGAAGTATGTCTGGTTTGAAGTCGACTTGTCATTTCTTCTGCAGGACGGCCGGGCCGTCCTATTCCCCATTTACAAGGGGACTTTTGAGCGGGCTGACCCAAAATTTGTGAACCGCCCGCCGGATAGCCGCCTTAACACTGAATACTATATCCAGGTGATCAAAGAGTTAAGGCGATGCGTTGACTACCTCGAGATACGTCCAGATATCGACGCCGGCAAGATTGCTTTTCTGGGATTCAGTTGGGGAGCTCGGCTTGGCGCCATCATTCCGGCTGTTGAAGAGCGTCTGAGGGTCAGCATCTTAAAGGCGGGGGGGCTGAGGAGTGTGTGGCGGCCCGAGATAAACCAGATCAACTACGTGACTCGACTGAAGCTCCCGACATTGATGCTCAACGGAAGATTTGACATGACTTTTCCTTATGAGACAAGTGCCAAGCCCATGTTCGATCTCCTGGGAACTCCCAAAGAGGATAAAGTTTTGAAGCTGTATGATACCGATCACTTCATCCCGCGTAATGAATTCATTAAAGAGACGCTGGCCTGGCTCGACAAATACTTCGGCCGCCCGGCGAGATGACCGATCTTACACAAAACCGCGAAATAACATATAGCCCCGCTTCGCGTGAACACCCCGAATCCCGGCAGGACGCTATTTTTGGGTTTTTTCTTTTTTCTCCGCCGGCGTCTGCTGCTTCACCCGCTCCTTGAGATGATCCTTGAGCTTGAGGTAGGTGACTCCCTCGCTGAGCCATGCCGGCGCCGGCTTGCCCATCAGGTAGTGGTCGAAGAACTCCAGCATCCGCACCGTGTAATCCTTCATGTTGGCCGGCTTCTGGAGGCCGTGGTTCTCGCCCGCATATTCGAACATGATCACCGGCTTGCGCAGCCGCCTCAAGGTGTTGAAGTATTCGACGCCCTGGTTGAAATCCACGGCGCCGTCCTTGTCGTTGTGGAGGATGATGAGCGGTGTCTTGACGTTCTGGGCGTGATAGACCGGCGAGTTGCGGGCGTAGGCCTCGAGGTTCTCCCAGTAACCGCCGGCGAAGCGGCCCTGGCTGCTCTCGAAGATGGGCTGGTTGGCGCTGCCGCTGTTCCAGTAGACCGAGCTGTACATGCTGATCATGTTGGTGAGCGGGGCGCCCGCGACGGCGGCCGCAAAGGCGTCGGTTTGGGTGACGAGGAAGGCCGTCTGGTATCCGCCCCAGGAATGGCCCTGGAGGCCGACTTTCGTCTTGTCGACGACACCCGCGGCGATGGCCGCATCTAAAGCTGGCAGAACGCACCAGACCGCCGACATCCCGGGGTCGTTGACCTGGTAGACGATGTCCGGCATGAGCACACCGTATCCTTGGCTCGTGTAGAGGGACTTGTTGAAGCCCCGGGCCGACGGCGTGAAATAGGAATTGAGCGTCTGGGAGAGCTTCTCGTAAATATAGACGATGGTCGGATAGCTCTTGCCCTTCTCGTAGTTGGCCGGCAGGAAGAGAGCCGCCTGGAGCTTGTCGCCTTTGGCGCTCTGATAGTCTATGAGCCGTGAGCCGGAGGACCAGAGGAAGTCCTTCTGCTAAGGATTGACATCGGTGATCTTACTTCCGTGTTGGAGCGTGCCGTCGGTGACATAGTAGTCCGGATAGTCTTTATAGGTTTCTCTCGTGTAGAGATAGACGTCGGCCTTCTTGGCCTTGAGCAGCCGGCCGAACAGGGCGTCATCCCAGAGGAGCGTCCGCGGGCCCGGCTTCCCGGCGTCGATCCGGATAATGCCCGCCTTCTTGGTCCACTCTTCATGGCCATTCAGATACATGGGGCCGGTCAGGTCGACCCCCTTTTCCTCAGGATCAAGGCGGTAGCGGCTCCGGAAGCGGACGCCGTCTTTCTTGCCGCTGACCGTCAGGTTGACCGCCTTCCCGCCGTGGACGGGTACATTCCAGGTGTCCCAATTGTCGAAGAGAAGGGCAGAGACGCCGTCCTTAACCCAGCCGATGGGGTAGACCGGGGGCTTGACCACGTTGACGTCGGACTCGGTGTTGACGAACGAGGAGGGAACGTCTTTGGTGATGTTGCAGGATTTGCCGGCGGCCAGATCGTAGGTGTAATAGTGGCCGTCGTCATAGTAGAGGAAATGGCTGCCGTCCGGCGACGGCCCGAAATACCAGCGGCACTGTTTGACTGCCAGTCGCCTTGCCCCCGTCGTGAGGTCGACGGCATAGACATCCTGGTACTCCCGGCCGTCGAGGCTCCCCATGAGCTCGTACTCGGAATTGTCGAGTCCGATGGCCCATCGTTCCTTGGGAGCAGCCTCGACCTCGCGGACCTTGTCGTCGGCCAGCCGGATGAATTTCTTCTCTTTGATGCGGTAAACACAGAGAAAGCTGAAATTCTTGTCCCGGCTCTCCTCGACCTGCTGCTGGGCCTGGAGGCGCTTGTCCTGCCAGTGCCAGAGGATGAGGTCGGGGAGGTCTTCTGCATCCACCTCGTCCTTGGGCTTGTCGTTATCTTCGACCTTTTCCTTGTCTTTTCCTTTGTCCTTATCCGCTCCTTTCTCTTCGTCCTTTTTCTCCTGGTCCAGTTTTTTCTTGACCTCGTGGATGCCGAAGAGAATTCCGGACAGGTCTTCGGTCCAGACGGGGTTCCGGTCGGGGCTCACGGTCATTGCTTCCGGGAAGCCCTTGTCTTCCTTGGGATCATAGACAGCCTGGACGGGTGATTTGGCGGCCAGGCCGCTGAAGCCGATAACGGCGTAGAGCTTATCTTCAAAAGCTTTGTCCTCTTTGCCCTTCAGGGCCGCCAGAGCATCGCCCTTTTCCCTCCAGTTGAGCCCTTTGTAGTGGGCCTTGTCGCTGTCGAGGACGGAGACGGCGCCGCTGGTCAGTTTCCGGACCTGGAGGCCGTTGCCGCTCTGGCCCTGGGCGTCCACCAGCCAGGCCAGCCAGAGGCCCTTCTTGTCAAAGGCGAACTCGGAGACGTTGCCGATGTTGCTCTCTTTGGCCGTGGCCAGATCCCGGAGGATGAGGTCGGAGCCGGACCACTTATCCTTTTCTTTCTCCTGGCTTTCGGAGGCTGACTTGTGAAGGGCAATCCAACCGGCCGACTCTCCGGAAAAGGCGAAGCTCTTGGTCTTTTCGTAGTCCGTCTTGGCCCCTGTCGCCAGGTTCAAGAGAACGACTTTTGTCTGGCCGGGCTTCTTGTCCTTGCGCAGGGCCTTGGCTTCCTTAGCGTCGGGATAGACCTTAAAGGCCAGCCACCTGGAATCCTCGGAGAAAACCAGGTCGGCCGAGTCGCCGACCGCCGGCGCCTCTCCCACCGGAAAACGATCGACCTTCTCTTCCCGCGTTTTCCGAACCAGGATTTCGCTGTCCCCCTCATTGGGGGATATTCGGCAGGCAAACCATTGGCCGTCAGGCGAGACGGCGGCCAGGGTGATCCTTTTCCAGGCCAGGATGTCGGCCAACGCGATCGGCCGGGGCGCGGGTGGAGGAGCTTTATCCGGTTGCGGCGTCGGCTGAGTTGGGGCGGGCTCTTGGGCTTGGGTCGGCGCGGCCTGGATGAGGATGAATATACCGACAATGAGCCAAAGGCTGAGAAGCCATTTCCTCTTTCTCAAGCTGTACCTCCTCATGATAAGAGACAGTCCATTGAAATACGATATCACCAGGTCAGGATTGTTGTCCGGCCCCATGATAAGTGAAAGGAATGTCGAAGGCAAACAGGTTCAGCCGCAAAGGGGGCGGCCGCTGCGCATCGCAGCGCCCAGGGAAGCTGGGGTCGTCAGAGGGGCTAAGGGGCTTCCGCGAACTTGTGAGGGAGTATCCAGAGGGGGTAATCGCGAAGGACGCTTTTCTCGGCGAAGGCCCTGATCTGAATGAGTCCTGGTGCTCCGCCCTTGTAACCTAGAATGGCGAGCGAAAGCTCTGGTTCATAGACAAGCCGGTTCGTGATACCGTTATATTCCAGGGTTACGGTGTTGCCGTTCACGCTCCCTCGGCCCTCGATCTTTCCGGTAACGCGACTTTCATACTCTCCCGGCGCCCAGCTTTCATCCTGGATCTCGGCCACCCCTCCCTTTTTTAGAGTCAAGATGATGTTCCATTCGGATTCCGAAACGGTGCCATACGACCCCTCGACAGGACTGCGGGACTCACTGCGGCATCCCGGAAGGATCAGCAGACAGAGCATCCCGGCACGAACGGGCCAGACACTCGATGAACGCATTCGCATGACCGGCCTCCTCGCTGGCGCCGATTGTATCAAGAAAGGGGCGGGCGCGTAAATACAATATCATGGATTCATTCCTCTAGCCTGCCATTTGGGAAGGGATAAGCGACCTCGAAGGTTCAGCCTTCACGAGGCGTTTTTTGAGGGGAGCCGCTCTGGCGGCCGCGAGGACTGTCTGAGCACGAGGAGACCATACGGAGATGGATAAGAATGGAGACAACAGAAGTCTGGAGTTTAGATTTATCACGCGGAGTTCCGCAGAGCCGAGAAAAACGTTTCGGGAACGGCGTCAAGAACCTGAGCGGGAGCGCAGACTTTCCCGAATGGCAGGGGATCTTCAAGGAAAAAGATGCTCACAAGCAGCATTTCCATTTTACGGAAAAAGGACGGTGCCTTATAATGTCTATGGCTGTACCGCCGGGCCGGAGATCGACCCGCCCGCTGACAGACAGAGGAGGACCGAATGACTCAATCGAATAAAAATGAGATCCTATCGCTGTTCAAAGAAGCCGATGCGCTGCTGCAGGGCCATTTCTTGCTGACTTCGGGAAAGCATTCGGAGTGGTATTTCGAGAAAATCCGCCTCATCGAAAAACCGGCCGCCCTGGAAAAGATCGTCGACCTACTTATCGAGAGGATCAGGGGCGAGAATAAAGAGTTCGACTATGTCATATCGCCGGCCTACGGCGCTATCGCCATCGGCTTCCTGGTCGCCCTCAAGCTCGGGAAACGGTTCGCCTTCACCCAGCGGGTGGAAGAGAAAATGGCCTTCCGGCCGGGCTGGTCTGGGCTGGATGCCGGTACGCGCGCTATCATTGTCGAGGATATTCTGACGACCGGCGGCTCGATCCAGGAAGCCGTGGAGTGCCTGAAGCAAAAAGGTGTGACCTTGGCCGGGATCTATGTCCTCGTCGACCGGACGGGAGGGGCGGTGGCGATCGACGGAAAGCCGGTGGGGAGCCTTCTGGCGCTCAAAGTCGAAGCGTTTGAGCCGGACGCCTGCCCGTTCTGCAAAGCCGGCGTTCCCCTGACCAAACCGGGCGCCTCTGACAAGAAATAGCCTTCTCAATAAGAGGACGACGCAGTGGCACTTCGCTCCCCGATCTTCGTTTGGACACTGACCAGGCGTCCCCCTATAACTTGACAAGTCCTCGGGTCACGGTTTATCCTCTATGGCGCTCGCCGGTCAAGGAAGACGGGTGAGAAGCATCCGCGGGGACGGATGCCCCAAGGCCGAGAAGAACTGATTGGTTATAAATCGCCGGAAATCGGCGCAACGCCACGAATGGAGAGCGTCATGACGCAAAAATCGAGGATAGCCCTCGGTCTGGCCTGCTTTTTTCTTTTCTTTTTGGCGGCGAATGACTGGCTGAGCGGAAAGCAGAACGTATCCCGCTCTCCCGGGATGAATTCGCTGTCGCCGCGCATCGCCGTGGACTCGGTGGGAAACATCCACGTGGTCTGGGGCGAGTATGTCCCAAACACGACGCAGGGTGACGCCTACTACGCGAAATACGACATCGGCACCCAAACGTGGAGCACGCCTCTCAAGCTCAGCACCAACGGGAGGGTTTTCAGCGAAGAAAAGCGTCCGGTTGGCATCGCTATCGACGGCTCTGACAATATTTATGTGATCTACGTCCAAAAAAACGCGATCACGCTGCGCATTTTTTCAGGCGGAGGCTGGGGTGCGCCCATCCTCCTGGCTTCCTGGAGGAGCGGCGATTGCGACAGCGCCCGGGTGGCCGTCGACTCCTTGGGCAACATCTTCACCTGCTGGTGGACCATGGACAACTACACAGTTTACTCCCGAGCCCGGGTTAACGGCGTCTGGGAGAATGTCCAGGTGATTAGCGCCGGGCAATCGAAGTTTTGCGACATCGCGGTCGGGACCAACGCCGTTTTTGCCTGCTGGACGGCGAGGCACAACACTCCCGTCTACCAGATATTCTATACCCGGAGGTCCACAGGCCTAGGCGCAAGCTGGACGGCCCCGCACATCTTGTATCAAGGCTCCCATAAACAACAGGTGCCTGCGGTCGAGGTCGATGCGGGTGACATCGCCCACATCGTCTTCACGCCCTCCTTTGAAGAGCCGGGGATGAGAATCGTCCGTTACTGCCGTTGGACGGGGACCGGGTTTGCCGCTCCCGTCCCCCTCTCTGAGCAGAAGGTCCTCCACTATCCTGCGCTGGACGAGCGAGCCGGCAATCTTTACGCCTGCTGGCAGACCGGACCCTATGGAAACGGTTATCGTGTCGAGACCAATAACCAGATCAACGGAAGCTGGACGGGCGTGATCGCCGTGCCTGATTCTGCCGGAGTCACCTACTGCGACGTGGCCGCGGACCCCTTCGGTTTCAACGTCTATTACGTCTGGGACCAGGGCGGCGAGGTTTGGTGCGACACGGGGTCGGCGCCTCCCGACAACGACCCCCCGACGGCCGAATTCGTATTTTCCCCGGCAACCGGAGTCTACCCTGTGGAGGTTACTTTTGACGGTTCCTCATCCGAAGATCCCGACGGAAGCATTGTCGCCTACATCTGGGATTTCGGAGACGGCGGCAAGGACAGCGGTGCCGTGGTCAAACATACTTACCAAAGCTGGGGGACCTTCGAGGTCACCCTGGTCGTCCGGGACAACGTGGGTGCCAGCGCGGCCAAAATCCATACCATCGAGATTCTGCGTCTCTTCTCGCCCCTGAACATCCGCTGGGTAACTAAGATTGATGAGAGCCTGCTGCAATCCCGTAAGGTCAACCAGGTGACATGGGCCAAGAATCCCGCCAATGACGATATCGGCGTCCAGATCGCCCAGTATCGGGTCTACCGGAAAAAGTCCGGCGAGGGCGATGACGCTTATGTGCTCTGTGCTGAGACGACCGCAAGTGTCTACAAGTATCTGGATACCAGCGTCGGCAAGAACGATGTGTATGTCTATACGGTCACGGTGCGCGACAGCCTGGGGCACGAAAGCCCCATCGTGGGCGGACAGGGGTCCTCGTCCTCTTTCGAGAAGCGCCGGGTCTCTCCGGCCGCGATAAAGAGAGGCCGGCCGGCGGACAGAAATTGAGCGCGGACCTATTCTGAGCACGTCCGGGCGTAGCTGGCGGAAACGGGGTGTGGGCCGCTCTCCCGGCTGGTATAGATACTCTACGTCGTATCAGCGGGCGAAGGAAACGATGAAGCGCGCCAAGAGTTGGGTCTGGCTGCTGCTTACGGTCGAGCTCGTTATCGTGGGCTCGCTCTCCGGCTGCCGGAAAGCGACCGGGCTTCCCCGGCCCGACCATATCATCATCATCGTGGTCGACGCTCTCAGGCCGGACCATCTCGGCTGCTACGGTTACGCCGGGGATGTTTCTCCCAACATCGACCGGCTGGCGAAGCGCGGGGCCGTCTTCGAGAACGCCTACAGCAACGCGCCCTGGACGAAGCCTTCCGTAGCCTCGCTTTTTACTTCGCTCTACCCCAACGTCCACCGGACCATCGACCGGTTCGACGCCCTCTCCGAGAAAGCAATGACCCTGGCGGAAAGGCTCAAAAAGAACGGATACTTCACCGGCTTCATCAATAACGGCAACGCCCTGCTCCATGAGTTTAACTACGACCAGGGGTTCGATTTTTATGATTATTCGGAGTCCCTGGATTCGGCCGCAGCAGTCCGGACCTTCATTGCGCTCCTCGCGCAGACCGAGGGCAGAAAAACGTTTGTCTATATCCATCTGATGGATACACACTTGCCGTACCATCCGGAGGAGTCCAGCCGGAAGCTGGCTGCCACCCTGCCCCCCGATTTCCGGCCGGGGGTGCTGGACCGGGATAAAATCAGAGAGCTGACCTTGAGCGGCAAGCTGAGAGGGCCGGACAGGCAGGGCCTGATTTCTCTCTACGACAACCAGATCAGCTGGGCGGACCAGAGGATCGGCGAGCTCGTTTCGGCCCTGGAATCAAGGGGCCTGCTCCGAGATACGCTTCTCCTCCTGACGAGCGACCACGGGGAAGAGCTCTGGGAACACGGCAACTACGAGCACGGCCACAGCCTCTATGACGAGTTGCTCCGTGTCCCCCTGGTCATGGTGGGGCCGGGCGTACCTGTGGTGAAGGTGAGAAGCCGGGTTAGGCACGTGGACATCCTGCCGACGATCATGGAATCCGTCGAGCCCGGGTTTAAGACAGATGGCCTCGCGGGGAGAAGCTTCTTCCGTTACCTAAAAAGCGACCGGGGAAAGCGGCCCGTCTTCGCCACGGGCACGATCCATGGAGACGAGAAATACTGCCTGATCCAGGGCGATCGGAAGATCATCATCAACACCGGGTATCGAGAGAAAAAGCGGAAGTTGATCGGGCCCCACAGCATGGACGCAATCGAACTCTATGACCTGACTCGCGACCCCTGCGAACAAAAAAACCTCAGGTTCGAGGAACGAAAGAGGCTGGCCCGGCTGATGAAGGAGATCGCCCGCCTCATGGACGCGGCCCCCGCCTTCCAGGCCGGGAAAAAGGCCATCGACAAAGAGACTGAAGAACGGTTGAAGTCGCTGGGATATCTCTAGGGCCTGAGCCCGATAGCGTCCGCCATCCCACCGCAAGGGTGCTACTTGACGTACCCGAGGCTCTTGAGCTGTTCGAGGGTCTCGCGGGAAGCCTTTTCCTTGCCCCGGGTCACTCGGCCGTCCGGGTATTTTTTTTCCCAGCGGGCCAGGAATTGCTTCATCGGAGCGGCGACCTCCGGGCGGGCTCCGATGAGGTCGGAGAACCGTCCGTTCTGCCTTCGGTACCGGCTCTGAAGCTCAAAGCGCTTGAGCGTCGGGTAGTGGTCCCGGTTCTCGATGTACATCCAATTCCGGGAGTAGACGGCGATCCGGTTCCAATGGCCCGTCCGCGTCTCGGCGACCTCGTATTCCGGGAGTTTGACCGCCTCCGCCGTCCCCCTGACCAGCGCCAAGAGTGATGTCCCAACCCTGTCCTTGGGCCGTCGCGGGATGCCGACATAATCTAAGATGGTCGGCGCCAGGTCGATGAGTCGGGCCTCTTGGCTGACGACGTGCGGCTTCAACCCGCCCGCCGGGTGATGAAGGATCAGCGGGACCCGGAGGTGCGATTCGTAAAGCAGATAGCCGTGACCCGACGATTCCGGGACCAGGGGGTGGTCGAAAAGGCCCTCCCCGTGGTCGGCGGTGATGACGACCAGGGTGTTCTCACACCCCGGCCGTGCCAGAAGCTCGCGCACGAACCGGCCCAGGTCGCTCGAGGCCTGGCGGATCTTCCGGTAGTAGACCCGTTCTTCCTCCCGACTGTGGTTTTCGAATAGGAACCGGAATTCTGGACTGATCTCGGTGGCCTGCTTCACGTGGGTGTCATTGAGATGGACGAAAAGGAAGAACGGCCGCCTTGTCTCCCTCTCCAGGACGCCCGCCGCGATCTCAAAGACCTCGGGGGCCGATTTCATCCTCGTCGTTGTGGAGAGTTTCTCCTGGCCGGCCCCCGGCCGCATCCATTCATAGACGACGTCGCTGTCCACGTAGCGGTCGAAGCCCTGGTGGAAGTTGTAGGCCGCGTTAAGGTTGGGGTTGGCGGTGATCCCCAGGGTGAAATAGCCCTTGTGCCGGAGGACTTCGGCCAGGGTCTCGAAACGGTCGGCCAGGATCTCGTCGCCCTTTGTATAGAGACCCAGGGTTCGCGGATAGCGCGAGGTCAGGATGGAGCCGACCGACGGACGTGTCCAACTGCACTGCGTGAGGACGCTCTGAAAACGGACGCCGTTCCGGGCCAGCTCGTCGATCTCGGGAGAGGTTTCTTCCCGAAAGCCGTAGCAGCCGAGCTTGTCCGGGCGGAGCGAATCAAGCAGGACCAGGATGACGTTCGGCCTGCCCCTGGCCCCGGCCGGGCCGGTATTCGTGGCGCAGCCCCAGAGCAGGACCAAGCCCAGGCCAAATAAGACTCCGGAACTTATCTTCATGGAAAGGAAGTTCGATTATAGCAGAAACGGCGGAGGAAGTTGACTCCTCCTTGGGCGGCTCCGGGTGATAAGCTCGTCAGGTGGATGAGCGTCACCTTTCAGCGGAGGCGATGGCGGTGCCAAAGCACGAAGCTCAACAACCCCCAGAGCTCTCTTCCGCGGTCCCGCCTTTTCTGCAGGTGTTCGGCGACGATATCCAGGACAAAACGCCGGTTCAGAAAGGGGATCTCGCGCAGTGCCGGTTCGGAAAGATGGTCCAGCAGCAATTCTTTTAGCTCCGAGCAAAACCATTGAGAGTAGGGAATTTCGAGTCCGATCTTCTTTTTGTGGAGGATTTCCTTGGGGAGGTCCGGTTCCATCGCCCGCTTGAGGAGATACTTGAGGGTGAACCCGTGAAGCTTCACTTGACCCGAAAGCCCGGCCAGGTACTCAAACAGAGGAAGGTCTGTGAACGGCACCCGCGCCTCCAGGGAATGAGCCATGGTCATCCGGTCATTCTTGATCATCAAATCATCCGGCAGATGGAAGGCGCAGTCGATGCCGAGGAGCTTGTTCAGTTCGTCATCGCCCGAGGCGCCCGCGAACTGCCGGGAGAAAAGATCGCCGGAAGGTCCGTAGAGTCTCTCGAGCTCGGCGCCGTCCACGAAGAGCTGTCGCTTTTCGGGCCCGGAAAACACTTCCCGCCATTTATAGTGACTCAGGGGAACGTCATATTCGGCGGCCCGGACAAAGCGCTTGACCTTGAAGTCGAGGCTGAGCTTGGCGTGGGACACGGGCATTAGTGGGGCCAGCCTTTGCAGCAGCTTTCTGACAACCGCCGGATTGCGCCTGTAGATCTTCCGGATCTTATAGGCCAGGTGCGTATTGTAGCCGGCAAAGACCTCGTCTCCACCCTCCCCGGAGAGAAGGACCGTCACGTGGTTCTTGGCCTCCTGGGAGAGCAGGTATGTCGGGATGGCCGAGCCGTCCGCGTAGGGCTCGTCGATCGAACGGGCCTGCACCTCGAGCTTGTCGGCCACAAGTTCAGGTTTGACGGCGATGTGATGATGGATGGTGCCGATCTTTGCTGCGACCGTCCGGGCCGGCCCTGACTCGTCGAACGATTTCTCGTCGAAACCGAGGGAAAAGGTGTGAAAACCGGAATCCCCCCGCACCCTGGACATGAGGGCCGTCAGTGTGCTCGAATCCAGGCCCCCGGAGAGCATCACGCCGACCGGCACGTCCGAGATGAGCTGAGACCTGACCGATGAGGTCAGCAGCTCCCGGACGTTTTCGACGACCGCCCCAAGATCGCGGGGGTTTTCACTCCCGTAGGCCGGCCGCCAGTACGGCTTCTGGGTCGTCTCGAGCCCGGACCCGGACCGGACTTCCAGCCAGCAGGCCGGCCGGACTTCCTTGATCCCCTCAAAGGCCGTGATCTCACCGGGGATATAATTGAAGCTGAAATAGTGGTACAGGGCTTCCAGGCACGGCTTCCTTTCAAACCCCGGCAGGGCAAGGATCCCCTTGATCTCCGAGGCAAACCAGATCGAATCGCCGACCACGGCATAGAAAAGCGGTTTGATTCCGAAGCGGTCCCGGATGAGATAGAGGGTCTTCTTCCGGCTGTCCCAGATCGCCAGAGCGAACATGCCGTTTAGTTCATTGACGAATTCGATCCCCAGCGTCTCATACAGGTTGAGAAGGACTTCCGTGTCGGTTCGCGACCGGAAGACGAATTTCCGGTCCAGGGCATGCTTGTCCCTGAGCTCGCGAAAGTTGTAGACCTCGCCGTTGTAGGCGATCGAGATAGTCCCCGGCTTGTTCTGCATCGGCTGTCGGCCCTTGACCGTCAGGTCGATGATATTCAGCCGTCGGTGGCTCACCGCGTAGGGGCCGTCGGAGAAAGAGCCCGCGTCATCAGGGCCGCGGTGCTTGAGCTCGTCGGCCAGGAGATCCGTGAGGCGGACGTCGGCCGGGCGATAAAGGTCGCCGTTCAGCATTCCGGCGAAGCCGCACATGCTAGTCCCTCAGCTTCAGGCTGTGGAACGCGCTCAGCCTGGCGATCCAGTCCCGGGGCGATGCGCCGGCGATGATGTCGGCGGCCAGGGACAACCCGATCTCTATGGAATGATCGATGTTGTTGTGAAGAAACAGTCCCGGCTTCCCGCTGAAATAGGCGAAGGGGTGCTTCTCCGCAGAATAGAGCAGAAGGCTCTTGATGATCTCATCCCAGCCCACCCTGTAGAGAGGGTAGATTTTAGGAAGATCGATGATGAAATTCCTTTCGCTCCGGCTTCTCTGATTTCTCCCGATGAGCGAACCCTTCCGCAAGCTCTCCAGGCACAATTCGTACATCTCCTCGGCAGGCGTGTTCCAGAGCTCGTCGTTTTGCGAACACGGCACCTCACAGGTTAAAGCGGTCAGTCCGGATTCAGGCTGCATGGCCCCGTCAAATCGTTTCGGGACCGAGACGCGTCCGAAAACGTACGCGAGCTCCGGGTAATAAAAAGACTCCCCTTTTAGCCGCGGCTCGCCTTCGATGTGGAGGAAAACGAGGCGCAGCCCGCGCCAGCCGATCTTCTCAACTTGCCTAAGGACGTTTTCGGACGGGTCGAACTTGGCCAGAAGCTCCTCGATCGGAATGGTCGAGACCAGGGTCTCAAACTCTGCCCCGGGGTTCTCCCCCGCGGGAAACCGGATGGCCTTGCCTTGTCCGCTTAGACTGAGCGAAAAATCGCGCACGCCGGTCATGATCTCGCCGCCCTGCTCGCGAATTCGCTGTGCCAGCGCCTCCGCCAGTCCGCCCATGCCGCCCCGGAGGTAATAATAATAGCTGTTTTTTGACCGGCGGGTGTAATGGACCATCATGTCTTTGAGGAAGAGCGTGGGGCTGGTCATGGAGATTCTTTTCTTCACCGCCGTAGTCGAGATCAGGGAGGGCTCGCCTCCCCACACCTTCCGGGCGTAGGGTTCGTAAAATAGTCGGTAGGCCCTCCGGCCGGCCCTCCGGATCAAGTAGCTTTCATAATTGTCCCCCTCTGTGGAAGCGGCGTCCTTCCTCAGTCCCGAGAGCAGGCGGTTTTTTAAGAGGGACGCGGCGCACAGCCCGGATTCGAAGAGGCCGATACTCCGGAACATCTGGAAAGAAGTGATGGGATAGTCAAGGTAAGACTTTTTCAAACGCAGCCGGCCGCCTCGCTTATTCCTGACGATTATATCCCCGCAGACTTCCTGGATGAGGCGAAAAGCCCGCTGGCTGGAGTCCTTGTGGATCCGATGGCTCCCCAGGTCATAGCGGGCCCCGTTTCTCTCGACCGTTCGCAGAAGGCCTCCGACTTGATCCTCTTTTTCCACCACCAGGACTTCTCCGGGAAACGATTCGGAAAGGCGGACGGCACTGGCCAGGCCGCTTACGCCCGCCCCGAGGATCAAGAATCGGCACCTGGATTTTCTCATAAAAGAGATTCATGATAATCTGAAAACCAAAAAAATTCCAGCCTCAAGCCCGGCGGCCGAGTTTCCTTTGGACGGCGCGGAAAAGGAAGCGTCCGAGCAGGAAGAGCGAGGCATAAAAAACGAGAAGGATAAAAGGCTCGACCGGAACCCTGTAGCGGAGGTTGTTGATGCCGCCCGGCGAAAAGAAGATGCAGACAAGAAAGCTGTAGTGGATGGTCCCCTCGATAAGAAGTAGCAGGTGGAAAACCGGCTTGTTTTTCTGGGTGGCGATGAGGAGAGCGGCGGGAACGAACAGGATGAAAGCGAGAAAGGCGAGCCTGTTCTTGAAAATTCCCTCATAGAGTCCGAAGAAAAACCGGAACAGCCCGGCCGTGAACCGGTTCCGGCGAAAGATCCTTTTGTTCTGAGGCGCGGTCCAGTCCCAGGAATAGTTGTAATAACTCGAAGCCGCCTTCGGGAGCAGCCTCAGGTAGTCGCCGAAGTTGTCTTTGATTATTTTGAGGTTGAGGTGCAGGAAAACCCTGGATATCTGGGCCTCCGTCATTTTCATGTCCTCGGCCAGGCGCCGCCTGAACTCAAAAGGCCGGCCTTTTTCCTCGGCCAGGATGGCAGCGTATCTGTCCATCTCGGCGTCCCCGCCCGTTTTGTATTTACGGTAAAAATGCTGTGTAATATAGCCGAGCTGGTAAGGCAGGATGGTGGAGATCCCGAAATAACCATGCTTTATCTTGTTCCGCCAGGACCAGCACCCGATTCCGGCCAGGTTGAAGAGCAGGAAAACGGCCAGGGCTGGGCCGTACTTCTTGAAGAAACCAGCCCGGCCCGCCGGCCGGATATGGACGAGCCAGGACAGGCCCAGGAGACAGACAAAAAACCCGGCGAAGCTGGGCCGGGTCAGCAGCAAACAGACGGCAAAAAGGCCGGCTAGATAGGGCGCCCGTCTGTTCGGCTCGAATATTTTCGTGTAGAAAAGCAGAGTCAGCCCGAGAAACGTCAGGGAGAGCGTCTCGGTGAGCAGGAGAAACTCGAATCCGATGACAAAGTAATCGAGGTTGTAGACCACTCCCATGGCCAGAGAAAAAACTTCGCTCCGGGTGAGAAGCCTGGAGAACGCATAGACAAGATAGGTATTGATTAGGCCGAGGAAAAACATCTGGACAAAGACGATCAAGCGCAGATAGCGCGGCGTGATCGTGAACAGGTCGTTGAAAAACTGGATGACTTCAAGGAACAGAGGGTAGCCGGGCGTCCGCACAGGATCCAAGTTCTTCAATTCAAGGTAGGTGACGGAGTCCGTGTGGACCCGGGGGATGACGCTCTGGAAAAGAAAGATCCTCATAATCAGGGAAGCGGCCAGCAGGACGAGAAGAGCCCACCGCCGGCGCAGGAAGGTCGACCCCGCGATTCGCATCAAGAACTGCCCGGGGCGTTTCTTTCCCTTCGCCATGGACCTATAGAGCCCTCCACTCTCCGGAATCACCGAACATGATTCCCCGCCGGAGGGATGGTTTTCCCCGGGAATGAAAATAGAGAATTACAGACGACCTGAGTATTTCTCTTTTATCCTCGAATTGATAAGAAACCAGATTTCCTCTGTGTATCGTTATGATAAACCCCGGGGTCTCCGGCTCGCTCAAACCCTCATAGGGATAGACAGCGACCTCTCGCCAGGCCTGATCCGGCCGGGGCTGGCGGGCGGTCACCCGATAATCGTCCCGGTTGAATTGGAGGCGATAGGTAAGGCCGCGATGGAGCGAGTATTCCTTATACTTCACGATCCGCATGAAGACCAGGCGGACATTTTTATTCAGGAGGTAGGTCTCTTTTCGCGGGCCGTAGGCTAGGGCGATAAGGGCGAAGAAAACCAGCAGCAGCGGGGCCGGCCAGGCTTTTTTGGCCAAAGAGCTAACCATATCAGGATTCCCTACGAGGCCCTCTCATGGTCCCGAGCATTATATTCGCCTGCTGTCGGGACTGTCAACGAGACGTCCTTGACAAGCGCTTCCATAATGAGTATAATAGGTATGTATTATACATATTAAAGAGAATCCTCTTGAAACTCACCAGGTCGCTGGACATCGCGCTGACGACGCTCGTCCAACTCGCGGCAGCGGGAAAGCAGCTGAGCGCGGCCGAACTCGCCCGGACCCTGGGCGCTCCCCGCAATCATGTGGCTAAAGTCATCCAGCTTCTGGCCCGCGGCGGGTATGTTCGGACGCTCCGGGGCAAGGGCGGCGGAACTCGCCTGGCCAAGCCTGCCGAGAGGATCGCGCTCCAGGAGATCATCGACCTCATCGAGGGCCCCGTATATCTCATGGAGTGCACGGTCAGTCCCGGCTTCTGCCCGCTGAGCCCAAGCTGTCGGCTGGAGCAGAAGTTCAGGGAGGCGCAGGAGAGCATGATGAAGGTGTTTCGATCAACGACACTAGCCGACGTGCTCCCCGCAAAGAGAAAACGCGGGACCGGGCGAGGCGAGACTCTTTAGGCGACAAAAAAGGAGGCATATGATGAAACCCACAGATATCCTCAAGAATGAGCACAAGGCCATACTCCTGATGCTCGAGGTGGCCGAGAGCGTGAGCCAAAAGCTCGAAGCGGGGGAGAAGGTCCCGGCCGAACATCTGGACAAGATCGTTGAATTTATCCGAGGCTTCGCCGATAAGTGCCATCATGCCAAAGAGGAGGACCTCCTCTTCCC